>ENA-ORSI01002232-ORSI01002232.1-human-gut-metagenome-genome-assembly--contig:-NODE-2232-length-14479-cov-15.845258_pt1 | contig 14479 bp, 18 predicted proteins | sample MGYA00242187_ERZ509154 | MGnify/ENA primary metagenome ERZ509154 (study PRJEB26280, sample SAMEA2338627) | human gut metagenome | biome: human gut; feature: human-associated habitat; material: faeces...
GGTTCTGCTGCCTTATGCAAGAAATAAAAAATGGAATTGATAGAACCCACCTTAAACAATTACTGATAACTGAATCAAATGTGGGTAATGCGGGACTTGAACGCCGCGACCTGCGCATATCTAACTAACCTTAAATAAACTATGGAAAACACACAACAAATCCCGAAATATGCGCCGCTCTACCTGACTGAGCTAATCACCCATAAAAATTGTGTGCTATCTTCACAGACCGCACACACTGACTGTTTCACACATAATTCATTCATCTGAATTCTTCATCACTACCGAATAATTTATCAAGCTCCGCAAATAAGTCATCTTTATGTCTCGCGATATATAGACAAGACCAAGAAAAAACGGTCAACGATATCCAAAACAACAGCCCCAAACCTGAAACCGTGACCGCACAGAGAACAAATGATACAACCATAATAGAAGATAATCTACTAACACTCATACCGCTCTCCTCCTTCTATATGGTTTAATTGCATATTTTAACACGTCAGCAGCATTACAGAACCATTTCCCATTCTGACTATTAGTAGGCTTATCAGTGCGAATCTTACCCTCTTCCATCAATCTCATAAGCCTTTTAAGCCCCCCAACAAGTTTTGCAGACTTCCGTTGCCCAAATGTCTCAAGGTCCATAATGGCCATAATATCGGCTAATCTTGCTTCAGCCGTTCCATCAATAAGTATCTGATTAGTATATCTCATAAACAAAAATCTACATCGTTACATTTCCGACTTGGACGAAAACAACGTACAGATGTACGTGCTCTTCCAGATATGCGCATCCTTCTCATATCTATTCCATTACATGTTACCTGCATCACGATGAATAGAATGGAGAACAATAGTTCAAGACCGTGTTTTCGTAACTCTTTCAAATCAAAGTTCCGTTTCAGCCGGTCACAGATCATATACAGAAGAAGCTCAGTGTCCTTTGAAATTCCGAGCTTCTTATAAATGGTCCGCTTCTGTGTCCGAATAGTCCAGACAGACTTTCCGAGGTTATCTGCCACCTCCTTATCAGCAAGCCCCTTGCAGTATTCTTGAGCGACCAACCTTTCCGTAGGAGATAGAACAGGTACCATCATGCTATCCTTTCTACCGGGAAAATACCCTTTTTCTTGTCAATCTCTCCGACCTCCCAGTTAGCATCTTCTACACACATTTCCAATCTTAACCTTGGAATTAAAGTAGATTTTACCGATGTATATGCTTTTACGGGGAACATATAGATATCCCCGACTTTCATTTCCCGCAATGCAGGAGTGTAGTTTTCTGTTATTACCTTTTTCATATCCAATCTATTTATTAGTTAGTGCCTCGATAAGCTCTCTCTGCTCTTCCCACCGGAGTTATCAGCTACTGTACTTCACTGCATGACCGTTCGAGGCATGTCGGCTTCTTATTTCGCACCGTTGCAAGTCCTCCGCTCATATCATCGCTGGATTCTTGCTACTCCGGGTATCTCTCGCTTCCTCTATGCTGGGTCTGAGGGTATGCGCCAGTATCGCTTTCTGGAACGGATTGCTTAGGGCCATCACTCCATTCAGTTCCCCACCTCCACATCAAAGGGTAGGTTCTATGACCAGGTGAGGATATTTAGTAAGCTGCCCGGTGCTGGTTAAAGGGGTAGCCGGCGCCTTGGCATCCCTCGCGGCTTTTGTCACCGGATGATAGCACTGACCTTTCAGCAGCTTAATTGTTTCATTTAATCTCCGCAGTAATGCGAACCCATATATCCTTTGCTATTCTTGTTATAATATGCCGAATATGAAGCATTGTAAAAATCGAATGAACTCCTACGCTCCGGTTGCAGTAAAGCATCCTTCATAGCCGACTTTTCCGCTTCCCGTGCTTCATTTTCAGCGACGAGTTTCTTTTCGTTAGCCCATGCAACCTTAAGACAATCACCGAAACTCTTAACTCCGTGAGTAATCTGATACAGCTTAAAATACTTACTGTATATCTCATGAGCTTCTTTCATAATCTTGTGCAAATCGTACTTCTTCATTGCTATACTGTTTTTTAGGTATGTTACTTTTTTTGCTGTTTCAACGATTTTTGCTTACTTTGTCGTTGATGTCGTTGTTGATGTTGCAAAGATACTACATTTAGAATAAAAACAACTATATTGAGGATAAATAAATACTATATTTAATATTTTTAACTACAATACCCACTATTATGAGTATATCGGAGCGTTTACAATTCATCATTGATGAAATATACGGAGGCAACAAAGCTGCATTTGCAAGAGCTATTGATATTGCTCCTACAAGTATTTCTAACTATTTAGGTAAGGAACGAGCATCTAAACCTTCAAGCGATATACTTGAGAAAATCGTCAATACAGTAGATAAAATAAATGCATATTGGCTCTTAACGGGGAAAGGAGATCCCTTCATAGAAAGTACTCAATATAGTGCACACGAAAATTCCAAAGGAAATGAGAACAACATATCTGAATATATAGCTTGCATACACAATCTTTCTGAGGCCAGCAAAAAAAATGCAGAAGCTAACATACTTAATGCAGAAGCTAATAATAGGAATAGTCAAAATTTAGAGAAGCTGATTCTGATTATAGAAAACAAAGAAATTGCTAAATAAAAGTTATGAAAACCAACAAAGACACAAATAACGATATATGGTATGAAGAATTACCTGAATTTTGCCCACCTTTAAAAGCAATAGCGCCACAGGGCGAGAAATTTTATCGGGTTGCAAAAGGTGACCCAACTCAAAATTCAGACTTTTTTTCACAACGAAAATTGAAACCAGACAAACAATTTAATGTGGATGAATGTATAGCAAGAGCAGTCTCAATTTTTAAAGATACAGAAGATGCTTTAAGATTATCTCTTTTACCTAAATTTAAAGGTGGAGTAATTGCGGAAATTATTCTAACAGAGAGAGACGGACTAATAATGAAAACTTTTAAGAATTCTCATTATTCTTGGTGGAGGACAAAGCAATTTGATTATAAAAACACAAGAATTATACATTTATGAAAAATATAATTCACATACAACAAATACTTGAATATTATGACGTTCCTCAGATATTCATCGGTATAGATTTATTTGGTGCCCAATATATAGCTCTTCTCATTGATGACAACAATGAATATAAATATATTGCGATACCAATAAGTTCTCAACGATACTCTGAGTATATTAGTATGAAAGTAGATTTACGCACTGTGTTTTTATCTCCAGAGATTGAGCATAGCTATAAACTCATTGTATACAATGACAATCAATTTACAATAATTGAGACATTCTCAGACATTACCGAAGATATGCTTCCACAAGTAGGTTTTTATCACAAAGGTGATGTCTGCACTGATTCTATAATTTACGAAACTAACAAAATCAAACATCCTATAATACATTTAGGATTTGAAGATTCAATCAATTCTCATAGTATAGAGTTACCTGTTCTTTCACAGGTCTTAAAGTTCTATCAATCTTTATTCACCCATTGTTATACAAAAGTTGATGGAAAATCAAAGGACCCTGATCATTGTTTGAAGGCATTCGACTCATCAGTTGCTTCATTTAATCTCCACTTGTATGCTAATACGCCGTTAGGATTATTCGGAGAATCTAGAATTGAAAAAACATTGATGGCATTAGAAGGTTTGTTTCATTTCGACACAGAGGAATCCTTAAGAATTACATTAAATAATTTCAAAGGTCATATTGTTAGCAGTTATAAGAATTTTATATATACACTACTTGAGAATAAATTAGTTTTCAAATATAAATGGCTTTATAACAAAGATGGAAATGGACCAATAGTTATTCAAAATAGAATAACAATGCCTAAACTGGAAACAATAAGTTCTGTATTATCCGAATCAACAGAATTAGAAAATGAAATAAAAGAATTCACTGGCTATTTTATCAAAATAGATATAAACACTTCCACATGGAAACTATTTGATATAAATACCAATAAAGAGTATTTTGGCATCTCAATTGATGGGAGTCTATTATTTGGTATTACAGTCCAATCAATCATATACAAAATCGTTTGCAAAGAAACGATTGAATATAATAACATTAATGCAAAAGAAAAAATGACTTATCAATTAGTCAACATTTCCAAACAAGAATAAAAGTACAGAAAGTTACATCAACAATGTATATAAATTCAAAAGGCCAATTATCTATAGGTAATTAATTCTTCAAACTATGAATATCATAGATTTACATAAAGACAATTACAGCTTCGACCATTATATTACCCGATGCTGCAATATGGATTTGATAGAAATCCTGGAAGATACCCGCAGAGAGCTTGAACGGTTGAACAAAATCAATCTCCATTCCAAGACTTATCAACCTTATGCGGATATGATAACAGCCTACAAGTTCTCATTACAAGAAATATATGAATTCTTGGGCGGGGCACCTATTGGCGTCATCTCAGAAAGGAACAGAGAATGTATCAAACCTCTATTACAGCATCTGGGGATAAAGGTGGATTAACCGTTTGTTTTGAAAGGCAATCCTTGATGCGATCAAGAAGCATTTCTGTTTCTATCAGTTTTTCCATCAGTTCTGCCTCATAGATCTCGGCCAAATGAGAATTAGTTAATGTACCAATAGTAACGAGTGTATAGCGAACATTCTCAAGTTCAAAGAGAAGTTCATGGGCTTTGCGAATTCTTTCAAGTACCATGTCTTTAATTTTAAGTTCAACAAATATACGCAATATGAATAATATAATTACTGACTGCTCATGTCAGTGGAAAAATGAAAATCACTGCCAACTTACTCCAACTTGCAAAGGTTGGGGATGTAGGTTTCTTGGGACACCCATCGATGAAATACCTACTACAGACAAAGAGAAAGCAAAGCTCTTCTCTAAAGTATATAGGGAAGCTAAAGAGAAGGGAGTACTGGAATGTCCACACTACCGTTCTTTGTTCATTGATGAAGTTCTTGAAAATATAGGACATTCTAAATCGTAAGTTAACACACATTTTACCTAAAACGAATCGAAGGCGTTTTGTAATTAGCACATAAATAGCTGTAGCATAGAGATATATAAAGAAATATCTGCCGCACTGGCAGTGTCGAGGTGAGCGGTTCGAGTCCGCTATGCTCCACGAAAGAGGATGTACCGAAAGATACACCCTCTTTTTTTATGCCTACTACCCTATCTTTTTCTGCCCAGTTAGAAAAATATTTTTCCCTAACTGGGAAAAAATATTTCTCCAGTTAAGAAAAAAATTCTACCGTATTATTTCTGCCACATTACTTACTTTTAAGGTCAAAAAGCACATGAACGGCTCGGACATAAACTGCTATTTTTGCAGAAAAACGAATAGCTATGAAACAATACCTTTTTGCTGTCGACCTCGGGGCTACCAGTGGGCGTACCATCATAGGAAACTTCACAACGGAAGGTTGGGAAATGGAAGAAATCAACCGCTTTCCCAACCATCTGATTGAAGTAAACGGCCATTGCTATTGGGACATCTACGAGCTCTACCGCAACATTCTTGAAGGATTAAAACGGGTATCTGACAGAAAAGATGTGGAAATCATTTCTATCGGAGTAGACACCTGGGGAGTAGATTTTGCATGCATAGGCAAAGACGGTCAACTCATGCGTCTGCCTTATTCCTACCGGGATTCACATACCAACGGTGCACCCGAAAAGTTCTTTATGCGTATCCCACGCCAACACGTCTACAACCTGACAGGCATCCAGGTGATGAACTTCAACACACTTTTCCAGCTGGACACAATGCGACGAGACAAGAACAGCGCACTGGACAGTGCGGAGAAAATACTGTTTATACCCGACGCCCTGACCTACCTGCTGACCGGAGAGACAGTCACCGAATATACCATCGCCTCCACAGGCCAGCTGGTCAACGCCACTACGCGCCAGCTGGAACCGGAATTACTACAGGCAATAGGCTTAAACACTTCCCACTTCGGACGTTTTGTATATCCGAGCGAAAAAGCAGGCGTACTATCGGCCGAAGTCCAACGCATTACAGGACTGGGAGAAATTCCCGTCATAGCCGTCGCCGGACATGACACAGCTTCGGCCGTAGCTGCCATCCCTGCCCGTAACCGTAACTTTGCATACCTGAGCAGTGGCACCTGGTCGCTGATGGGAATCGAGACAGACAACCCCATCATCACTCCTCAAACCGAATCGTTGAACTATACGAACGAAGGCGGAGTGGAAGGAAGTATTCGTTTTCTGAAAAACATCTGCGGCATGTGGCTCCTCGAACGATGCCGACAACAATGGGGCAATACCTCTTACCCGGAACTGATAGCCGAGGCATCCGCTTGTGAAGCATTCCGCAGCCTGATTTACCCGGACGATGACCGATTCAGTAATCCTATCAATATGGAACAGGCTATAAAAGATTATTGTAAAGACACAGGCCAACCTGTGCCCGAGACTCGCGGACAAATTGTGCGCTGCATCTTCGAAAGTCTGGCCTTGCGCTACCGGCAGGTATTGGACGATCTGCATGCCCTGTCGCCCCATCCGATAGAAACGCTACACATCATAGGGGGCGGTAGCCGGAACGAACTGCTGAACCAATGGACTGCCAACGCTGCCGGAATTCCGGTCGTAGCAGGTCCCTCCGAAGCAACTGCCATCGGCAACATCATGATGCAGGCAATAGCAGCCGGAAAGGCATGTGACCTGTTCGCCATGCGTCAGCTTGTCGCACAATCTGTTCCCCTGAAAACATTCCAACCGAAAGACAAGCCGATGTGGGAACAAGCCTATGCCCAATTCAAACACAAAACTCAGATATAAAAACCTTATCAATAAATAAAGAACCATGAAAGAAGAACTGATTGTAAAAGCTTACGAGATAGCCCAAGAGCGCTATGCATCCATCGGTATAGATACGGAAAAAGCTATGGATGCCCTACAGAATATACAATTGTCGCTGCATTGCTGGCAGACCGATGACGTATCCGGTTTCGAAGCATCCGGCGAACTGTCGGGAGGCATACAGGCCACCGGTAATTATCCCGGTAAGGCACGAAACATTGACGAAGTGCGCCAAGACATTCTGAAAGCGGCCAGCTACATTCCCAGCAACCATCGCCTGAATCTGCACGAGATATACGGAGACTTTGGAGGAAAGTTTGTAGACCGCGACCAGGTAGAACCACAGCATTTTGAAAGCTGGATGCAATGGGGAGCCGAACACAACATGAAGCTGGACTTCAACTCTACTTCCTTCTCGCATCCCAAAAGCGGAAACCTTTCTTTAGCCAATCCGAACAAAGCCATACGCGACTTCTGGATAGAACATACCAAACGCTGCCGCCTCATAGCCGAAGAAATGGGAAAACGGCAAGGTGACCCGTGCATCATGAACCTGTGGATACACGACGGCAGCAAAGACATCACGGTGAACCGCATGAAGTACCGCGAAATATTAATGGAATCGCTGGACGAAATCTTTGCAACCGAATACAAACATATGAAAGACTGCATAGAGTCCAAAGTATTCGGTATCGGGCTGGAAAGCTATACGGTAGGTTCGAGCGATTTCTACACCGCATACGGAGCAAGCCGGAAGAAGATTGTCACACTGGACACCGGACACTTCCATCCCACCGAGAGCGTAGCCGACAAGCTATCGGCCCTGTTGCTGTTCATACCGGAAGTGATGCTGCACGTAAGCCGTCCGGTACGTTGGGACAGCGACCACGTAACCATTATGAACGACGATACACTGGACTTGTGCAAAGAGATTGTCCGTTGCAATGCATTGGATCGCGTACACATCGGTCTGGATTATTTCGATGCCAGCATCAACCGTATCGGTGCTTACGTCATCGGCAGCCGCGCCACACAAAAATGCCTGTTGCAAGCTCTGTTGGAACCGCTGGAGACACTCCGCCAGTACGAAGCCTGCGGACAGGGATTCGAACGGCTGGCTTTGCTGGAAGAAGCCAAGTCAATGCCTTGGAATGCCGTATGGGACATGTTCTGCCTGAAGAACAATGTGCCCGTAGGCGAAGGTTTCATTGCCGAAGTCGAGAAGTACGAAGCCGAAGTTACTTCCAAACGTTGCTGATACACCTCAAGGATTCTTAAAGCTGAAAAAGATGAATACACTGATAGGATTGCTGATCATAGCGATAGGCAGTTTCGGACAAAGCAGTTCGTACGTCCCTATCAATAAAGTGAAACAATGGTCGTGGGAAAGTTTCTGGCTGGTGCAAGGCATCTTCGCCTGGCTGTTGTTCCCGCTGCTGGGAGCCATGCTGGCCGTGCCTGCCGGGAGCAGCCTTCCCGAACTATGGAGCTCGGGCGGAGCCATCCCGGCCATCGCTTACGGAGCACTCTGGGGCATTGGCGGACTGACATTCGGATTGAGCATGCGCTACCTGGGTGTGGCCTTGGGACAAAGCATCTCTTTAGGCACCTGTGCAGCCTTTGGCACCTTGTTCCCAGCCATATTTGCCGGAAAAGATTTATGGCACGGAGAAGGCCTGATGCTGCTGACCGGTGTTTGCATCACGCTGACCGGCATCGCTATCATCGGCTATGCCGGAAGCCTCCGCTCGCAAAGCATGTCGCAGAAAGAAAAAACAGCGGCTATCAAGGACTTTGCACTGACCAAAGGTCTGCTGGTAGCCCTGCTGGCCGGAGTAATGAGTGCCTGCTTCGCCCTGGGGCTCGATGCGGGTACCCCCATTAAAGAAGCCGCACTAAGCAACGGGGTGAAACCGCTATATGCCGGATTGCCCGTCATCTTTCTAGTAACCCTGGGCGGTTTCTGCACCAATGCCGCCTATTGCATCCAGCAAAACATCAAAAATCATACGGGGAAAGAATATCTTTCGGTAAAGGGCAGTACCTTTGCCAACAATCTGCTTTTCTGTGCCCTGGCCGGTGTTTTGTGGTACTCGCAATTCTTCGGACTGGAAATGGGAAAAAGCTTCCTGACCGACAGTCCGGCGCTGCTGGCTTTCTCGTGGAGCATCCTGATGTCGCTGAATGTCGTGTTCAGCAATCTTTGGGGCATCTTGCTGAAGGAATGGAAAGGATGCAGTCCGCGCACCATACGCGTACTTGTCATCGGACTGATAACACTGGTAGCCTCTATCGTAGCTGTAGCAATGGCACAGGCTTAAACCAAGAAACAGAATGAAACGGAAACAACGATAAACGATCAATCATAAATACTGAATAAAAAATGGAATCAATCTTGAACAATCGTCCGGCACTGGCTGCCGAAGTAGAGAAAGCCGCCGAGGTAGCCGGCTATTTATGGCAGAAAGGCTGGGCCGAACGCAACGGCGGAAACATCACATTGAACATCACCGAATTCGTTGACGACGAAATCAGAAACATGCCTGCCATCAGCGGTGTTCTGAGCATCGGCACCTGCCTGCCCTACCTGAAAGGTTGTTACTTCTACTGCAAGGGAACCCAGAAACGCATGCGCGACCTGGCACGCCGACCGATGGAGAACGGAGCTGTCATCCGCATCCTGGACGACTGCACCAGCTACGTCATCATAGCCGACCAGCCCGTAATGCCGACTTCGGAACTGCCCTCGCACCTGAGCGTACACAATTACCTCATCGAACACGGTTCGCCTTACAAAGCATCACTTCACACCCACCCCATCGAACTGATAGCCATGAGCCATCATCCCAGATTCCTGAAAGACGACGTAGCAGGAACCCTGTTGTGGAGCATGATACCCGAGACCAAAGCCTTCTGTCCACGCGGACTGGGTATCATCCCTTATGAATTGCCCGGTTCTGTCAAGCTGGCCGACGCTACCATCAGCAAGCTGGCCGACTACGATGTAGTGATGTGGGAGAAACATGGTGTATTTGCGGTCGACACCGACATCATGTCTGCCTTCGACCAGGTAGATGTGCTGAACAAATCGGCTCTGATTTACGTAGCTGCCAAAAACATGGGTTTCGAACCCGAAGGCATGACCGAAACACAAATGAAGGAAATGACCGAGGCATTCAACCTGCCCAAATAAGCAACTGACGAAAGCCTTCTGATACTTACTTGTACCCCGCGTGAGCCACACTTGTGTGGCTCGTGTTCGACACAAGTGTTGCTCGGACGTCCTGCAAGCGCGGCATTTTTCAGGCTTTCCGCTGTCTGTTCAGTGCGATGCGCGCCTGTAGTTCCCAAGTGCGGATGCGGTCTTTGTAGAGGTTGTTGGCGTTTTGCTTCGCAATGTCGAGGGCGGCATCGGAATTGCCCTCCCAGCGGCGGCACAGATAGACCACGTCGTAAACGCGGCCTATGCGGTAGCGGCGCGAGAAGGCGAGTCCTAGGGCATAGTCCTCGCCATAGCTGGTGTTGGGCACCTTTATCGCTCGCAGCACGGGCGTGTAGAAGGCGCGGGGTGCTCCTAGGCCGTTGATGCGCAGGGCATTGTTGCGGCCGTTGTCGGGCGTCCACTCGCGGTGGTCGATGATGCCGGGCGGGATGGGGTTCATCTGGAAGTCGGTCATCAGGTACGTGCCCACCACCATGGCGCACTGTTGCTCGTAGAAGGCGCGCACGAGGGTCGAGAGCGTGTGTTCGTCCTTGTAGACGTCGTCGCTGTCCAGCTGAATGGCGAATTTACCGCACCGGGGATGGTGCACACCTACGTTCCAGCAGCCGCCGATGCCCAGGTCGTCGCGGTCGGGCACGAGGTGGATGAGGCGCGGGTCGCCTGCAAATTCGTCGATGGCCTCGGTGGTGCCGTCGGTGGAGTGGTTGTCGATGACAATCAGGTTGAAGCGGAAGTCTGCTTGCTGTGACAGTACCGAGCGGATGGCGTCGCGGATGGTGCGGACACGGTTGCGCACGGGGATGATGACCGATGCTTCGTACTCGAAGTCGCCGGCATCGAAGGCTACGGACTCGAACTCCGGTTTCAGATAGGCACCCACCTCCTTCAGGTGTTCGGTGCAGGCAGCCTCCATCTCAATCTGGCGGTCGCGGTTGCGCGGATCGACGTAGTCAAACTGCTTCTCGCCGCTCAGGCGGGTGTCGGTCTCCACTTCCGTGTAAAGGTATTCGTTGATGTGCACCAGCTGATGATGTTGCGACAGCTTGAGGCGCAGGTCGTACAGGCCGGCGTAGCGATAGTCGGACGTCATGCGGTCGGCAGCTTCTTTCAGCGCGTCGGTGCGCAGCAGCAGGACGGAGCCGAAGTCGAAGTCATCGCGCAGCGATCCCGGCTGGTAGTCGATGACGGGAGCTGCCTGTCGCCGTCCTTCCTTCAGCTGATAATGGTCGGCATAGACCATGCCCGCGCCGCTGTCCTCCAGAATGCGTATCATACGCTCCAGGGCGAACATACCTAAGCAGAGGGCGGTGTCCTTGGTGTAGAGCAGCGTATAGGGCGCCTGTGCGCTTCGGGCGATGGTTTGCATCACCTGGCTGCTGAAGGGTGTCTGTATTTCCAGAACGCCGTAACCGTTCCTCAGGTTTGCGGGTACTTTTGGCCCGATGAGGTTGATTTGTGCGACCTGTCCTGTGGCCTTCAGGCCGCTGACGGTCTGTTCTATGTCTTTGTTTCCTGTACTAAGGAGGTAGCAATCGATGTTCATAGTCTGTAATAAGTAAAATATGGTGGATAATGGATTATTCTTTATACGTTCTTCCGGGGCAGGCTCACCATCCACAGCCCCAGGCAGGTGAACAGCGCATTGAATATCAGCAGTTCGTAGCTGAACTGGTAGCCGCCGAACCACGTTTCGGAATTGCGCTGCAACACGTAGCACAGTGCGGGCGAGGCAAGAGCCACCAGCGGGATGTAGCGGTCGCGTACCCTGCGTCGGCAGAAGATGCCGAAAGCGAACAGGCCAAGGATAGGTCCGTAAGTATAACTGGCCAATGTATAGACGGCGTTGATGACGCTGGTATTGTTCAGCAGGTTGATGGCCACGATGACGATGCCCATCAGCACCGCCATGCCCGCGTGTACCCTGCGGCGCAAGCGGGCGACTTCGGCTTCGGTCTTGCCCTTGATGCCCAGGATGTCCACCGTGAACGAAGTGGTGAGTGCCGTCAGTGCCGAGCCCGCCGCCGAATAGGCCGATGCGGTAAGTCCCACGATGAAGAGGATGCCCACCACGACGGGCAGGTAGCCGCCGGTGGCAATCAGCGGAAACAGTTCGTCGCTCTTCTCCACCCGGATGCCGCGACTCTCGGCAAAGAGGTAGAGCAGCACGCCCAGCATCAGGAACAGCAGGATGACGAAGAACTGCAGCACGGCGCTGGTCAGCAGGTTCTTCTGCGACTCGCGCGAGTTGCGGCAGCTCAGGTTGCGTTGCATCATGTCCTGGTCCAGCCCGTTCATGGCGATGGTGGTGAATACACCTGCCAGAAATTGCTTGAAGAAGTATTGGCGGTTGTTCGGGTCGTCGAAGAAGAAGATGCGCGACAGTTCGCTGGACATGACGGCTTCCGCAGCTCCATCCAGCGTGAGCCCGAGGCCCGAAGCCATGTAGCCGATGCAGAGCACGACGGACACAATCAGGCAGAGCGTCTTCAGCGAGTCGGTCCAGATGAGCGACTTCACGCCTCCGCGCCAGGTGTAGAGCCACACCAATGCCACGGTCAGGGCGGCATTCAGCACGAAGGGCAACCCGCAGGGACCAAAGACGAGCAACTGCAGGGTGATGCAGACCAGCATCAGACGCACGGCAGCTCCCAGCATCTTCGAGAGGAAGAAGAACCATGCCCCCGTGCGGTAGGATGCCCGTCCGAAGCGACTCTCCAAGTATTCATAAACCGAAACGAGATTCAGGCGATAGAATAGCGGCGTGAGCACAAAGGCAATGATGAACTGCCCCGCAATGAAACCCAGCACCATCTGAAGGTAGCCGAAGCCGCTGTCCTTCACCATGCCGGGCACGGAGACGTAGGTGACGCCCGATATGCTGGCGCCGATCATGGCAAACGCCACTACCGGCCACGACGAACGGCGGTTTCCGGTGAAAAAGCCTGCATTGTCGGCTTTGCGTCCTGCCAGGTAGGAGACGGTGAAGAGGATAACAAAATAGGCGGCGAGGGTAAGCAGTACGGATAGGGGGGACATGTGTATGGTGTTTATTCGTTATACAATAGATAGGGTCGGCGTTGCTCCTTGAACCGTTCCACGTCGGGCATCCAGCGTGCTCTGATTTCCTCGGCGCTGTGACCTTCCTTGATCATCTGGCGCACATAGGAGGTACCCATCAGCAGTTCGAAGAAGGAGGTGAAGAAGCGGTCGCCGATGTTCAGGTTGCGATAGGCATCGATGACGTAGGTCAGGTTGAGGCCTTCGCGGCGGAGTTCTTCGTCGCTCTTTCCGCTCAGGTCTGCGCCGTGGCACCGTTTGCCCAGCAGGGGCGGATTCTTGGCACCGGGCACGCTGCGCGGGGTGAAGCTGTAGGAATAGCCTTTCATATCGGGGTGACCGTATATCTGGAAGGGTTTGTCCGTTCCGCGACCCAGACTGACCACCGTCCCCTCGAACGGGCAGAGCGAGGGGTAGAGGTAAATGGCTTTCATGTTGGGCAGATTGGGCGAGGGTGGTACGGGCAGATCGTAACGTGTCTGATGGGTGTAGTTCAGACAGGGCACTACGGTCAGGCGGCAGGTTCGCCCGGCGGGCAGCCAGCCTTCACCGTTCACCATGCGGGCCAGTTCGCCCAGTGTCATGCCGTGTACCACGGGAATGGGCAGCCAGCCTACACCACTTTTGTACTTCATGTCGAGCACGGGGCCGTCGATGTAGTGGCCGTTCGGATTGGGACGGTCCAGCACGATGACGGATTTGCCATATTCGGCACAGGCGTCCATCAGGCGGCACAGGGTGATGTAATAGGTATAGAAGCGCAGCCCCACGTCCTGAATGTCGGCCAGCAGCACGTCGAACTTCTTCATCGAGGCAGCCGAGGGGCGCTTGTCCTTACCGTCGTAAAGGGAGAGGATGGGGACACCCGTGCGGCTGTCCACGCTGCTGCCTACCTTTTCGCCTGCGTCGGCATTGCCGCGGAAGCCGTGTTCGGGCGAGAAGACGGCCACTACGCGGATGCTGTCCGCCAGCAGGCAGTCCAGCAGATGCTGGTTGCCGCGCAGGCTGGTATGGTTACCGAAGAGGGCGACACGTTTTCCCCGCAGCAGGGGGTAGTATTCGGAGGTTCGTTCGTTGCCGAGTATAATCCGTTCGCCTTGTGCCCGGACGGGTAGGCAGACTGTGAGCAGGAGCAGACAGCAGAGGACGGTCAGGGTTCTTATACTTGCGGTTTGTCGGTGAGGTATGTTTTTCTGTTTCATTTTTTTCAGTAAGACCTGGTTGTGCCCACAAAGATAATGTTATTTTTCAAGTTTTGTCTTTTGCGGCCTGCATCAATCTTCGTATAATTTGTTTATCTTTCTATTAAGGTGGGTTCTATCAATTCCATTTTTTATTTCTTGCATAAGGCAGCAGAAC
>ENA-ORSI01002233-ORSI01002233.1-human-gut-metagenome-genome-assembly--contig:-NODE-2233-length-14479-cov-4.089088_pt1 | contig 14479 bp, 10 predicted proteins | sample MGYA00242187_ERZ509154 | MGnify/ENA primary metagenome ERZ509154 (study PRJEB26280, sample SAMEA2338627) | human gut metagenome | biome: human gut; feature: human-associated habitat; material: faeces...
CAGCCGCGCGGAGCTGACGGCCGCGGGCGCGGACTTCCTCGCCGCCTCCCCGGAGGAGCTGCAGAGGCTCCTGCTGGGATAACAAAGAACAGAACGATCCCCGAAGACGTTGTCCTCGGGGATCTTTTTATGCGTACCAGTTGTTGACGTCCTGCAGGAGCTTGCGGTAGCGGTCCATATTGGCCCGGGTGACGAGCGGCGCGTCGAGCGAGGTGAAGAAGGGGTAGCTGTTGCCGCGCAGGAGGGTATCGAGTGCGATCACGCTCGTCTGCGCTTCCTCGTACAGCGGCTGGGCCACGAAGGCCTGCACCTCGCCGCTCTCGACAAGGTCGAGCGTCTCGTCGGTATAGTCGGTGCCGACGATGATCATATCGTCCCGGCCGAGCGCCCGCTTGGCCGCGGCCCAGCAGGCGCAGGCCGCGCCGGCCGTCGTGTACGCGCCGAGCAGGTCCGGCGTTTTTTTCATATAGTCCATGACGAGCTGCTTGTTTTTTTCCATATGCTCGGTAAAGCGCAGGTCGGCGTTGATGGCGACGTGCGGCAGACTTGATCTTGCGAGGCGGATAAGCTCACGGGTGACGGCGTTTTCCTGCGCATTGTCCGACGACTGGGAGACGGCGATGACGCCATGCCGTCCGGCAAGCTTTTCTGCGAGGAAGGCGACGACGTCGCGCGCGATCTGCTCCGGCGCGGCGGCGATGTTGGCGCGCAGACCGTAGGCCTCACCGTCTGCGCAGAGACTGTGGGGGCAGACGACCTGGATCCCGGCAGCCGAGAGCTTGCGGATGATATCCGGCTGCGGCAGCCACATGACCACGCCGTCGACATTCTGGTCGAGCAGACTCAGGCAGACGCTGCGGAACGCGGTCTCGTCCGTGTCGGAGATGCCGACGACCTCGGCCTGATAGCCCAGGTGCTGCACGGCGTTGAGGAAGCCCGCGCGCACGACGCGGTAGGTCGGGTGATCCTTCAGGATAAGCGCGAGCGCCAGACGCTTGACGGAGGGGTCATACTTCGGCGCGGCCGTGGTATTGCCGGGGATGACGTCGGTGATGGGGACGAGCAGCTCCCGCCGGTCGACGGGCGCGCTCATCAGCGCCGGCAGACTGCCGGTGAGCATATCGGACCGGAAGCCGACGCGGGTGAACTGATAGACCGGATGCTGCGGCGGCTCGTCGACGCTCAGCGCGGCGATGGAGATATCGTCCGGGATGCGCAGCCCGGCCTGCAGCAGATGGTCGGCCGCCTGCACGGCGGTGCGGTCGGAGGTGCAGAAGATGGCGGAGATGTTGTTCTTCCGCACGATCTCGGGCAGGTGCGACCAGACGTGCGGGTCGCTGCCCGCGTCCATGACGATCTGCACCGGGTTGAGCGGCAGGTGCATCTGCAAAATCTGCCGCTGGAAGCCGCTGAAGACGATCAGGTTCTTGTCGGGGGAGAAGTCCTCATTGATATATACAAAGTTCCGGTGGCCCAGCTGCGTCAGCCAGCACACGAGGCGGTAGGCCGCGGCGGCATAGTCCCAGCGGACGTTGAAAAACGGCTTGCGGCTGAAATTGCCGTCCAGCACCAGAATGTCCGGGGAGGCGGAGGCGATCAGATCGAGCTTGCTGCGGTCGAGCTCGTCGAAGGTGACGAGCAGCATGCAGCCGGTGAGCTTGGCGGGGAAATCCTCCATGAGCTGCTGCAGCGTGAGGATGTGCAGCTGCGCGCGCTGCTGCGCGGCAAAGTCCGCGATGCCCTGCAGCAGGGCTGGGGGCGGCATCCGCAGCCCGGTGCCGGGGATGAGCACGACGGCGCGCGAATCGGTGCACGACCGGGAGGGCGGGGCGTAGTTCATCTCCTGCACGATCTTGAGGATATTGGCGCGCGTGGCCTCGGAGATGCCCTTGCGGCCGTGGATGGCCAGCGAAACGGCGGCAGCAGAGACACCGGCGCGCTCGGCAATGTCCTTATTTGTGACCTTTCCCATAAAAAGCTCCTTCTGCGCGCACACTGCGCGGTCCTTTACCTGCATTATACTGGAACCCCGGGAAGAATGCAAGAGGGTATTTAAAAGTTTTAGTAAAAAGATAAAAGTGTTAGCCGCACGGCTGGAGACTGCGGGTAAGGCACTTGAACTAAAACTTTAGCTTTGATATCGATAAAACCGGCTGTATTTCTGAAAAACAAAAAGAAAAACGAATTTTTTAGAATGTTATACAAAAATTCGGACTGGATTTTGTAGGATGTAATATTGCCAAGAGAAATAAAGTGTGCTAAAATCTAAATGAAATCAACTGAAAGAAATAAAATTACTAAATTTTTTAGTTATCACGGAGCACTTCATTTCTGGTTGCTGGGCGGACGACGCCTTCAACATATATTATTACGGAGGGATTCTACAATGAAAAAAATCATCGCATTGCTTCTCGCCATGATCATGGTCCTCGCCCTCGCGGCCTGTGCTGCGAAGACTGAGCCGGCTCAGGCCGAGACCACCGCAGAAACCACCGCACCCGCTGAGACCACCGAAACCACCGAGACCGCTGCTCCGGCAGACGGCTTCAAGGTCGCCATTTCCCTCGCCGAGTACAACGAATGGAACAAGCTGTACGAGGCCGTCATCAAGGAAAAGTGTGACGAGTGGGGCTGGACCTACGAGATCTTTGATTCCAAGCAGGACGCCTCCACCCAGATCGACCAGGTCAACTCCATCATCGCCCAGGGCTTCAACGCCATGACCATCCAGGCTGTTGACAATGCCGCGCTGGCGCCCGTCGTCGGCCAGGCTGCCGATAACGGCATCATCGTCGTCGACCACTATGGCTTTGCCGATGAGCTCGGCATCAGCGACAAGATCTACAAGGTCCTGTTCGGCCAGAAGGAATCCGGCATCATGGAAGCTGCCGAGTACGTCAAGATCGGCGGCGAGTCCGGCAAGGTCGCCATCATCGCCGGCCTGACCGGTGCTGACAACGCCCAGCAGCGTACCGCCGGCTTCGAAGAAGAGCTGGCCAAGTACCCCGACATCGAGATCGTCGCCACGCAGTACTGCGACTGGGACACCCAGAAGGCCCAGGCTGCCGCGGAAGACATCATCACCGCCAACCCCGACCTGAAGGCATTCCTCGTCCAGGACGACGGCATGTCCAAGGGTGTCTGGAACGCCATCGAGGCCGCCGGCAAGCAGGATCAGATCATCATCGCTTCCCAGGGCTTCTATGAGTGGTCCATCCCCTATCTGAAGGAAGGCAAGTTCGCCTTCACCATCACCTATCCCGCAGGCTTCTTTGCCCGTGACGCGATGGATACCATCAAGGCCGTCAGCGACGGCGAGACCGTCGAGCGCGTCCAGTGGCTGGGCATGGAGCTCGTCACCGCCGAAAACGCCGACACTGCAGCGCACGACTAAGCCGCAGTTTCCTTTCGGATACGACCGTCATTCAGATGCAGCAGCAGCCGGGTGGACAACACCCGGCTGCTGTAAAAAAGGAGACAATGCAGTGAACAATGCTTTTTTTGAAATGCGTCATATCAGCAAGTCGTTCCCGGGCGTCAAGGCGCTCGACGACGTGGGCTTCTCCGTCGCCGAAGGCGAGGTGCGGGCTCTGGTCGGGGAAAACGGCGCGGGCAAATCGACGCTCATGAAGATCCTCAACGGCAACTACAAGAAAGACGAAGGACAGATCCTCATCGACGGGAAGGAAGTCGATATCACCGATCCGCTGGTTGCAGCCGCCCATGGCATCAGCATCATTTTCCAGGAGCTCAATCTGGTGGATCAGCTTTCCATTGCGGAGAACATTTTCGCCGGCCGGCTCTCGAAGGGCCTCAAGCGGGTCAACTGGAAGGAGATCAACCGGAAGGCGAAGGAGCTGCTCGACCGCATCGGCTTTGATGCGGACCCCAGAACCGAGGTCGGGTCCTTGACCGTGGCCGGCAAGCAGATGGTGGAGATCGCCAAGGCGCTCAGCCGCGACTGCCGGATCATCCTGATGGACGAGCCCTCGGCCACGCTGACCAAAAAAGAACTGAACGCTTTGTTTGACATCATCCGCGACCTGAAAAAACGGGGCATTGCGGTTATTTATATCTCCCACCGGATGGAGGAAATTTTCGAGATCTGCGAGACGGCCACCGTCATGCGCGACGGCAGGATCATCGGGACGGTCAACGTCGGCGAGGTCTCGTCCGACCGGATCGTGGAAATGATGGTCGGCCGCGAGGTCAGCAGCGCCTATCCCAGGCGCGACACCGTGCCCGGCGAAGAGATCCTGCGCGTGGAGAACCTCTGCCGCAAGGACCGTAAGCAGAACGTATCGTTCTCGCTGCGCAAAGGCGAGGTGCTCGGCATCGCGGGCCTGGTCGGCGCGGGGCGGACGGAGATCATGCGCGGCCTGTTCGGCGTCGACTACATCACGTCCTGCGACGTGTATGTCCACGGCCAGAAGGTGCGCATCCCGACGCCCGCCGCGGCAAAGAAGCACGGCATCGCCTTTTTGACCGAAGACCGCAAGATCGAGGGTCTGACGCTCGACTTCACCATCAAGGCCAACATGAGCATGGCCAACCTGCCGAAGCTGCGCCGGGGTCTGCTCACGAGCGCGAAGGTGGAAAACGAGATCGCGGACCAGTACATCAAGCTGATCAACGTCAAGACGCCCTCGCGCAACCAGAAGGTCGGCAATCTTTCCGGCGGCAACCAGCAGAAGGTCGTCATCGGCAAGTGGCTGAACGCCGACCCGGAGATCCTGATCATGGACGAGCCGACGCGCGGCATCGACGTCGGCGCGAAGTGGGAGATCTACGGCATCATCAATGAGCTGGCCGCCCAGGGCAAGGCCGTCATCCTGATCTCCTCCGAGCTGCCGGAGGTGCTCGGCATGAGCGACCGGGTGCTCGTCGTCAAGGACGACGCCATCGTCGCCGAGCTGACGGGAGACGAGATCAATGCCGTGGAAGTCATGCGCTATGCGCTTTGACGGGAGGAGAGCGTATGAATCAAACGGTTGAAAAACGGCTGGACGGCGTCTCGGTAGGCGACTGGATCCGGAACAATACGAATTTACTGCTGATGTTCGCGCTGATCATCGTCGGCGCGCTGACCTCAGACAACTTCTTCAGCATGGACAACATCCTGAACGTCCTGCGCCGCATCACGGTCAACGGCATGCTGGCCGTGGCCTGTACGATGACGCTGCTCGTCGGCGGCTTCGATCTTTCCATCGGCCATGTCATGGCGCTGAGCGCGGTGCTTTGCATCGGCTTTGAAAAGTCCACGGGCAGCGGCGCGGTCGGCATCGTGGTCGCGCTGGCGGCGGGGCTTGTGCTGGGCCTCATTAACGGGCTTCTGATGAAGCTCACGCGCGGCGGCTCCGGCGAGGGCTTCATGATCACGCTGGCGACCGGCATGATGGCGCAGGCGCTGGCCAAGTGGTACTGCGCGGGCAGCGAGATCATCCGCATCGACCTGCCGGCTGAGATCGACTGGTTCAAGCAGCTGGGACAGGGGAACCTGCTGGGCTTCCCGATCTGTACGCTGATCTGGATCGCGGTCATGGTAGTTTTGCAGATCGTCATCAAAAAGACGACCTTCGGCCGCCAGATGCTGCTGACGGGCGCAAACAAGAAATCGGCCTTCCTCGCCGGTATCAACGTCAACCGCGTCAAGGTCATCGCCTATACCGTGGCGGGCTTCTGCTGCGGCATCGCGGCGGTCATCTATGCCGCCCGTTTCACCAGCGCGTCAGACGGCGCGGGCGTCGGCGGCGACTTCAACGGCGCGGTCTGCTCCATCATCGGCGGCAACGCCCTCTACGGCGGCCACGGCGGCATGGTGCAGGTGTTCATCGGTACGGTGACGTTCGGTCTGATCTCCAACATCCTGCAGCTGTTCGGCCTGAGCACGGCTGTGCAGTACATCGTGCAGGGCGCGATCTTGCTGCTGGCGATCAACCTGGATAATCTGAAAAAGAGGTGAACGATATGACGCTGGCAAAGAAAGCATGCAAGGACTACCGCATCCCGCTGCTGGCGGTGCTGATCTTCGTGATCATGTCGCTGGTCAACAAAAACTTTTTCACCCCGTACAATATCTTCACCATTGCGGATTCCATCTCCGGCTACGGCATCGTGGCGCTGGGCTTCACGTTCATCCTGCTGGTCGGCCAGCTCGATATTTCGTTCGGTTCGGTCATCGCGCTTTCGGCCTGTATCTTTATGATGATGCTGCAGGCGGAAATGAACTTCCTGCTGGCGCTGCTCGCGGCCATCGCGGTCGGCTGCGCCTGCGGCGCGGTGACGGGTTTCTTCGTCGCCACGTTCCGCCTGTCGCCGTTCATCGTCTCCATGACGATGCAGCTGGCGTACAAGGGCATCGCCCTGACCATCACGAACCAGACCCCGGTCTCCGTGCCGCACCCCGTGCTGCAGGCGATCAACAATATCAAGCTGTTCAACATTTTCCCGATCGTATTTTTCTTCTTCCTGCTGCTGGCGGTGCTGACAGAGCTGTTTCTGCGCAATACGCAGTTCGGCCGCAACCTGTTCCTCGTGGGCGGCAACATCTCCGTTGCGGATAACCTCGGCATCAAGGCGCACAACTATATCTGGAGCGCATACATCTTCCAGGGCCTGTTCGCGGCCATCGGCGGTGTCGTCATGATGACGCGGCAGTTCTCCGCCTCCGGCAACCTGGCGCTGCAGGGCCCGATGGAGGTCATCCCGATGGTCATCGTGGGCGGCACGTCCATGGCCGGCGGCCGGGGCGGTGCGCTGAAGACGGTCGGCGGCGTGGTGCTGCTCAAGATCATCTACAACGCGATGACCATGTTCTCCATCCCAGCCCCGCTGCAGCCGTTCGTCAAGGGCCTCATTCTGCTGGTGGTCATTGTGAGCGACAAATATATGGAAAGAAGACACGAAAAAGTCTGACAGAAAGGAATCAATCGTATGAATATTCTCGCAGTTGGCGCACATCCCGATGACGTCGAGACCATGTGCGCAGGAACTCTGGCAAAATACGCCGCGCAGGGCCACAAGGTCTTCATCGCCACGGCCACCAACGGCAACATCGGCTCCGCCCATCATACGATGGAGGAGATCGGCCGCATCCGCAAGCAGGAGGCAGCCAATTCCGCCGCGATCATCGGCGCGGAATACATCTGCCTGGACTATGACGATGAGATGTTTTTCGAGATCGATCGGGAGACCCGGCTGAAATTCATCAATCTCGTCCGGCACTGCAAGGCGGACGTGATCTTCACGCACAACCCGCACGACTACAACCCCGATCACATGCTGACCAGCAAGATCATCAACGATATCGCCGTCATGATCCCCATCGCGCACCTGAAGACGGAGGAGCCGCCCTACAACGTCATTCCGTCCATCTGGTATTTTGAACCCGCGAACTCCATGGGCTTCGTGCCGACGGACTACGTCGATATCACCGATTATTTCGATACGAAAATGAAGATGCTCTCCTGCATGGAGAGCCAGAAGCAGTGGATGGCCGACAACTATGCGCAGCTCGGCGGCGATACCGAGCGCTTCTACGACACCATCCGCATCACGTCCGAGTTCCGCGGCATGCAGGCCGGCTGCAAATACGCAGAAGGCTTCGTCCGCGCCCTCGACGGCTACCGCACGCGCCTGACTGAGCGTGTGCTTCCCTGAAAAATAAAAAACCATCACTACGAACTGAAAACAGGAGGAAAAACAAAATGGCAGGCGGACCTGGATCTTATGTATTGGGCGCGGAAGAGCGCAAGGAAGTACTGGATGTGCTGGATGGGGGGAATCTGTTCCGCTACGGCACGCTGGGCGTGGACGGCTTCCAGGCGAAGGTCGTCACGTTCGAAAATGAAATGGCAGAGCGGCTGGGCCACAAGCACGTGGTCGCCACGAGCTCGGGCACGGGCTCTTTGATGTGCTGCCTGGCGGCGCTCGGCATCGGCATGGGTGACGAGGTCATCGTCCCCGGCTATACCTTCATCGCTTCGATCGCCACGATCGCCATGATGAACGCCATCCCCGTCCTCGCGGAGATCGACGAGTCGCTGACCATCGACCCCACGAAGATCGAAGCGCTCATCACCCCGAAGACGAAGGCCATCATGCCGGTCCATATGCTGGGCAACCCCTGCGATATGGATCCCATCATGGAGATCGCGAAGAAGCATAACCTGTACGTCATTGAAGACTGCTGCCAGGCTGTCGGCGCGGCATATCATGGGAAGCGCGTGGGCACCATCGGCGATATGGGCGCATATTCCCTCAACGTCTTCAAGACCATCACCACCGGCGACGGCGGCTTCGTCGGCACGTCGAGCGACGAGCTGTATGAGCGCGCCTTCGGCTTCCATGATCAGGGCCATAAGCCCTGCCGGATGGGCGTCGAGGTCGGCAACCGCTCGATGGTCGGCATGAACATGCGGATGAACGAGCTGTCCGGCGCGGTCGCAGTCGCCCAGGGGCGGAAGCTCGACGGCATCCTCGATACGCTCCGCGCGAAGAAGAAGGAGCTCAAGGACCAGCTGCAGGGCATCGACGGACTTGGCTTCCGGAAGATCAACGACGAGAAGGAGTGCGCCACGCTGCTGACGCTCCTGTTCGATACCAGGGAGCTCGCGGACAAGTTCTGCGCCGCCATGGGCACGGCTCCGATCGCGAAGTCCGGCTGGCACGTGTACAACAACATGGAGCAGATCCTCGATAAGAAGACCTGGACCGACAACCATCCGTTCCACCTGTCCGACCGGACGTATGAGAAGCATATGCTCCCGCAGACGGACGACATCCTGGACCGCGCGGTCAACATCTCCATCGGCGTCGTGGATAAGGGCCTGGGCTCCGGCTGCGGCATCAACATCAACTCGACCGAAGAGGAGATCAACGCCACCGCCAAGCACATCCGCGAGGTCATCGCGGGCCTGTAAGAAAAGCAGGAGGGCATCCAAATGAAACGAATCAAGACCGCCGTCGTCGGCTGCGGCTCGATCAGCGATATCTACATGACGAACCTCACGAACGGGAAGTTCACGGTCATGGAGCTCGTCGCGTGCAGCGACCTGATGGTGGAACGTATGAACGCCAGCGCCGCGAAGTTCGGGATCAAGGCCATGAGCCTCGATGAGATCTGCGCGGACCCGGAGATCGAGATGGTCATCTGCCTGACCACGCCCGCGGCCCACTATCCCATCATCAAGCAGGCGCTGCTGGCGGGCAAGCACGTGTTCAGTGAGAAGATGATCGCCGTCGACCTCTGGCAGGGCAAGGAGCTGGTGCAGATCGCGAACGAGAAGGGCCTGCATCTGGGCGTCGCGCCCGATACCTTCCTCGGCGCATCCGCGCAGACGGCCAAGTACATCGTGGACAAGGGCCTGATCGGCAAGCCGCTGAGCTGCCGCGCGTCCATCTCCCGCGATTACGGCATTTACGCCGAGTTCCTGACGCATCTGGCCAAGAAGGGCGCAGGCATCGGCTTCGACATGGGCGGCTACTACCTGACGGCGCTGGCCGCCATCCTCGGCCCGGTCCGGTCCGTCGCCGCGTTCACGGCGACGAATGACCCCGACCGCGTCAACACCCGCATCGGCGCGCCGGGCTTCGGCCAGGCATACGATGTGCAGGTGCCGAACGTCATCTCGGCGACGATGCAGTACGCAAACGGCGTTCTGGGCACGCTGCACATGAACTCCGACTGCATCGAGGACGAGGAGACCTGCCTGAAGATCTATGGCACGGAGGGCATCCTCACCATGGGCGACCCGAACCAGTTCGGCGCGCCGGTGTACCTGCAGAAGCCGCTGTGTGAGCCGGTGGAATTCCCGTTCACGCACGGGTATCAGGAGAACTCCCGCGGTCTCGGCGCGGCGGAGATGGCCTGGTCCATCCTGGCCGGGCGCGACCACCGCGCGAGCAAGGAGATGGCCTACCACGTCTTTGAGACGATGCACGGCATCATGACGAGCGCGGAGACGGGCAGCTTCTGCCAGCTGCAGTCCACGTTCCAGACCCCCGCCGCCCTCCCCGCCGGCTACCGCAGCGTGGGCGACTGGTCCCGAAAGGAAGAATCCGCACTGATCTGAGCAGAGGAGGCGTCTATGAGAACGGTACAACTGGAGCTTCTGCGGCCGGGCGAGATCCTGGCGGAGCGTGAGCGCTGCTCGATCGTCTACCTGCCGGTCGGCCCGCTGGAGTGGCACGGCCCCGCCATGCCCTACGGCACGGACGCGCTGCTGGCGCAGTCGCTGGCCAGGTGCGCGGCGGAGAGGACCGGCGGCGTCGTAATGCCGACGCTGTTCATCGGCACGGAGCGCGAGCGCCCGGCGTCGATCCTGCGCGACAAGGGCTTTGAAAACCCGGAGCAGCTGTATGTGCTCGGCATGGACGTGCCGAAAAACAGCATGAAGAGCTTCTACGCCCGCGAGGACATGTTCGCCGTGATCGTCCGCGAGCACCTGCGGCTGCTGGTGCAGCAGGGCTACCGGCTCATCGTGATCGTCAACGGCCACGGCGCGTGGGGGCAGACCTCGACGCTCGAACGGCTGGCCGTTGAGTTTTCGAACGAAACGCCCTCGAAGGTCATCGTTGGCTTCCCGACGATCGCCCGCGAAGGCGAGACGATCGACTTCGGCCACGCCTGCGACGTGGAGACCTCGCTCATGCAGTATCTGACGGACGGCTGCGTCGATCTTTCCCAGCTGCCGCCCCGGGATGTGAAGCTCAAATACACCGACTGGGGCATCGCGGACGACTGCGTGTTCACCGGTCATCCGCCCGCGGACAAGTGCGTCGTCCGCGACCCGCGCGATGCTGCGCCGGAAAAGGGCGAGCAGTTCTTCCAGGTCGCGCTGGAGCACCTGTGCAAGCAGGTCACGGCCGCGTACCAGCATCTATAAAACACACGAAAAGGGAACGGCGCTGCCGCTCCCTTTTCAAAAAGGAGCGCCTATGCAGATCGAACACAGAATGGACGCGAAGCGCGGCAATCTGATCTGGCTGTCCGACGGCCGGACGGAGGCTGCCGCCGCGCTGGATTTCGGCATCCGCATCGTGCACCTGAGCTGCGCGGGGAAGCCGAACCTCTTTTACAGCCAGCCGGATGATCTGTCCGACGGACTGGCGACGGAGGCGGGCTGGCGCATCTACGGCGGGCACCGCTTCTGGTCCTCACCGGAGAGCACGCGGTCCTACTACCCGGACAACGCGCCGGTCGCCTGCGAGCTGCTCGCGGACGGCGTCTGCCTGCGGCAGCGGACCGACCCCTGGACCGGCTTTGAAAAGACGCTCATCCTGCGCTTTCTGCCGGACGGGCGGCTGTCGGCGGAGCATATCCTGACGAACCGCAATCCGCAGACCGTACAGGCGGCCGCCTGGGGCGTCTGCACGCTCCGCGGCGGCGGGACGGCCCGGATCCCGTTCCCCGGCGGGACGGCAGGGGAATATACGCCCGGCCGCGTCCTGTCGCTCTGGGGCCAGACGTCGCTCGCGGATGAGCGGCTGCAGTTCGGGCCGGAGGAGATCTGCGCGCGCCATCTGCCGCGCGGTACGAGTCTGAAGCTCGGCGTCTACACGGCGAAGGGGAAGATCACGGCGGAAAATCTCGGCCAGCGGCTGACGGTCAGCTGCGAGGTCCATCCGATCGCGCAGTGCGCCGACCACGGCTGCAACGTGGAGCTGTATCTGAACCCTGACGTCATGGAGCTTGAAACGCTCGGCGTGCTTGCAAGACTCGCGCCGGGGCAGAGCACCCATCACACGGAATTCTGGACGCTCGAGCCTCTGTCGGAGGACTGAACAAAGAAAACGCCTCCGTATGACCTGGGTCATACGGAGGCACTGTTTTTAAGGAGAGGTCAGACCGGCGGGCGGAGATAGAGCGTGAGGCTGCCGGGGATGTAGCTCATGCTCAGACTGACGGCCTCGCCGGACAGAAGCGTGCCGATGGAAACGTAGGCCTGACCGCGGACTTCCTCCGACGTCTCTTCCAGTACGGTAAAGCCTGCCTGCTCCAGCTGCTTACGGTAGCTGCGGTAGTCATTCTCGGTGAGATCGGTGAGACTGATGCTGCAGCTTTCGTGCCCGGGATCCAGCATCGCCCACGCAACGCGGCCGGGCGGCGCGGGAAGCCCCGCCGTATAGTCGTTTTCGGGCCACACCCCCGCGTCCAGCATGACGATGCCCGTCTGCGCATCCCCGTCAGACGGTACAGGGGCCGCCGAATCGGAGCATGCCGCCAGAGACAGCAGGAAAAGGGCCGCAGCAACCAAAACAAGCTTCTTCATGCCGCCCTCCTGCCGCTGCGGGCGGCCCGGATGAGCTGGAGGATGGCAAACGCGGCCGCGAGGATCCCGGCTGCGAGAAGGAGCAGGGTCACGTCAAACCCGGCCCCTTCGACCCGGATGTTCGTCATGGCGTCCGCCTGTCCGATCGCGCCGGGCGGCACGCGCTGCGCGGCTGCGGCGGCATAGAGCGCGAACGCGGCGGCGGCCACGGCGAGAGAAATAGCGATTTGGATCAGCCGGTTTTGCCTCCGGCGCGCGGCGGGATCGAAGCCGAACTGCTCCGCAGTCCGGTCGGCAAATTCCCGCGGCGTCCCCAGCCGCTCCGCGACCTGCTGCTCGCTTTCTCCGTGCTCCGCGGCGGAGGCGAAGATCTCCTGCAGATCCCGCACGACCTCGGTCTTCGCGCTGCGGGGGATATGCAGGTCCTTTCTGACCTGCCGGATATACTGTTTTTTCATTTGGCTTCCTCCGTTTGCTGATAAGCGGCGAGAAAGGCGTTGACGCAGTCCGCGTAGCTCGCCCAGAACCCGATCAATTCCTGCAATACTTCCTTGCCCCGGGGCGTGAGGGAGTAATATTTTTTTGCGCCCCCGTTTGCCGCCGCCGGAGCCAGACGGCACCGGATCAGCCCGCCCTCCTGCAGGCGGTACAGGATGGGGTAGATCGTCCCTTCCTTTGCATAGCCCAGCACGGATGCGCTGGCGTTGAGCGCGGCGATCAGTTCATAGCCGTAGGTCTCCTTGCGCCCGATCAGGGACAGGAGGATCATCTCCAGAGAGCCTTTTTTGAATTGCTGTACATATCGGTCCTCCATACGCATCCTCCAACCTTAGTATTACTATTTAGTATTCCTAAGTAGTAAGCCCATTATACACAGCCTCGCCGTGTTCGTCAATAGCCGTTTGAAAAAGACGACTCTGAGCGGCAAAGACTTTATGCTTGCGCGGCAGGAGTGGATGCGTTATACTGAAAACAGAGGAAAAAACAGGGATGCGGCCGAAAGGCGGCGAAGGAGGGCCGGGATGAAGCGGAATGCAGGATGGATGCTGCTGGCGGCGCTCTGCGTGCTGCTGTGCGCATGCCGCGCGCAGCGCTCGGCTGTCCCGGCTGCGGCTGCCGGGCGATACTCCGGCGAGTCGGTCTGCATCTACGGCGGCGAACGGACGCCGATGGACGAGGTCTACAGCGGCGAGAGCTATCTGGAGCTGCGGGAGGACGGGCGCGGGACGCTCTGCCTCGGCGGCGACGAGGCGGAATTTCGCTGGCAGCTGGACGGGACGGCGCTCACGCTGACCTCCGGCCGCGAGACCTGCCGCGGAACGCTGGAAAACGGGCGGATCGAGACAGACCTGTTCGGCGCGGACATCCGCCTGAGCTTCCGCCAGAGCGCCGCACCGGCGCAGGAACCCGCGCAGCCGGAAGAAGCCGGACCGGCCGCGGAAGAATCGCCCGAGCCGGATGCGATCAGCTGGCCCGGCGACTGGTACGGCTGGTACGCGATCGTCGACGCGGGCAGCGACTATGACGAGTTCAAGGACAGCGCCTGGGCCGCCTGCGCCCGCATCACGCGGACGGAGGACGCCGGGAGCATCGAGGTCTGGGATACCGAGACGGCCGCGGGCGAGCGCATCGGCAAGATGAAGGTCCGCTTCGCCAAGGGCGAGGGCCCGTCCGGCAGTCTGGCGCTGAAAAGCGGGAAGTTCTGGGACGAAACGCTGCAGAAAGACGGCTGGAGCTGCGACCCGGCACGGACGGACGTGCGGAATTTCCCGCAGATGATCTGCCTCAGCGCCCTTGCGGGCGACCCGGCGTCGGACAGCTGGTTCCGGATCCGGCTGTATTTGCGGCCGTGGGGCGTGGACTGGTCCGACGTGCGGACCGGGGACGTGAGCGGCTGCTGGTATGAGGATATGATGCCGCCGGGCTACGACAGCTGGTACGCGCGGCTTCTGGCGCAGGGCACGGCGCAGATGCCGGATTCGTTCGGCGAGGGCTGGGCACTGCTGCGCGAAGGCGGCGATTGGCAAACCGGGGCGCGTCCCCGTAGAATAAAGATGGAAGATCACGGACTGCGCCGCAGCCCTTTGCGGGGGGCGGCGAAGGAAAGGAGAACGAATATGGCTTTTTGTCCCTATTGCGGCAGCGAGGTAGAGCAGGGCGCGAAGTTCTGCACCGAATGCGGCGCCGCGCTTGAGCAGCAGACGCCC
>ENA-ORSI01002235-ORSI01002235.1-human-gut-metagenome-genome-assembly--contig:-NODE-2235-length-14469-cov-1.950534_pt1 | contig 14469 bp, 28 predicted proteins | sample MGYA00242187_ERZ509154 | MGnify/ENA primary metagenome ERZ509154 (study PRJEB26280, sample SAMEA2338627) | human gut metagenome | biome: human gut; feature: human-associated habitat; material: faeces...
CCGGGTAATTACACTAAATAGTTGATTTTCTTTTGTTTTCCGATATTGCAAAGGTACAAAAGAAAATGATATTTCAAAGTGTACTAAAAGTGTACTGAATAACAGAAAACGGGCAAAATAGGGCATTTCTTAACACATAATTAATATTTCTCTGCCCACTTTTAGTTTCCAAAAGTGGGCTTTTGCCCACTTTTTTTGGGCTTTGACCGTTTTTCAAACCCCGCAAAACCATCAAAAGCCCAAATAAAAGTGGTCACAGCCCATTTTTTCCGGGCAAAAGTGGGCAGAAAACCTCTCCTATTATATAGGATTTTTCGAAGATTGACAACCCTCACTGAGAAATATTCCTAACACATATATGATTACAATTCGGGCAAATGGACGAGGCTTTTGATAGGGTCATCTTTTTCATAACTCCATTTTCCGTATAGAAGTATTCCGCATCCTCCCTTTCATACTCATTCCAATCGGCGTCAAATATACATCCACAATTAGGGCAATCAAAGCGTCTTATAATCTTCTCACCTTGGATCATCTTACCTTCTCTAATGATTCTCACAGATCGCCCTCCGCTCTATGCTCGCTTTTTTCCGAGCTGAACCCGTTTGGATACCTTCTTCGCAGCTTTTCGATGTTCATCTCCAAAATACTCTCCAGCGATCTCCCGCAAGCTGAAGCGCACATCGCCAGATACCACGCCACGTCTCCCAATTCGCGCTCTACGTGCCTCCAGTCCATCTGGTGGCCCTGATAGCGCACCTTCTTCAATATCTCCAGGGCCTCTCCAGCCTCGCCGCAAAGCCCCATTACGCCATTCAGAAGCATGTCCTCACGGCTCTCAAATTTCTTCGGAGCCGTCCGCATCGCCAGCTTCTGGTATTCATTGGCCGTCATGTCGCATCACCTCTATATCCCAGTCAGATTCTTTTCTTAATCTAAAACCGTTCATCACTACATCCTGATGACATAACGGACATTCTGCAACCCACTTTTGCATGAGCATTTCGCCACCGAGTGTTGGTTCACAAATATACTCCTTTATTTCTGTTCTATCTACCATGAAGACCGTATCGCAATTTGAGCATTTAAATGCGAGTGACACGTCCACCAACGAACCTCTTTCAACAATTCTCATTTTCAAACTCTCCTTACAAATATAAAGGGCGTCCGTACCCTCTTACACACTCTCAGCACAGACGCCCAACCCGCCAAAAGATAGCCTACTTGAACACCCGCCCGGTTTCCCTATCCTTTACCGCCAACCTGCCGCGGATACGATACGGCGTAAAGTCCGTAATCCCGCGAATCGTGCGGAACATCTTGTACGCGCGCTCCGTAACCGGGTCTTGCTCGACGCGCTCCCTGTTACCATTTCCCGCGTACCACTTTGTCTTGTACTCCAGCGAAATATAAGACTGGGGGAGGAAGCCGTAGGCGTTGATGACGTCCAGAATAATGCGCGTCAGTTTGCGCATGTTCGGGTCGGAATTACCATCCGTTCGCGTCTTCGCCCAAGTGGCGACCGGCTTCAAATTTTTGTTTTCAGTCTCATCGGCGGTAAAAACAACGTTGTAATCCTCCATAGTAAATTTTCCTTTCTCATAATATTTGGCCATATCATCAGCAGACATCATATACTCCGGTATGATTTCATTGATAGAATTCGGAATTTCCGCTTTCAAGGTCTGGATAAACATCTGACGATTTTCATTCATATTATTTCGCCGCCTCCCGGTTGAACGCTGATTTTATATTATTTAATAAATCCGAACTCAAAATATCCCCGAACGCCTCCGGCATATACTCTGCGAAGCGCTTCAGCAGACTTCGCATAACCTTCTGAATTTCCGGATGCGGCCGGCCGTGCTTACCAACAGCCCGTTCTATAAAAATATGCCGCCATTCGCGAAGGTTCGCTTTGACGACGATAGACGAAGCCGTGGAATGATTCAGAGCACCCCTCGCAATCTCAGGCGGAGCGCCGGCGATGATCATTTCATTATAATGGCGCTCGGCGTCGGTGCACGCTTCGGTCCAGATGCGCATGATTTCATCAATTTGCTCTGGACTCAACTTATACCAATCGAGCTGATTGCTGATCGAAATATAACCGATCTCTCCGCCGAATTTATCCTTTGAGTAATTGCAATACCGCGTGCTCTCCTGCGCGAAGCTGCAATGCCGGTAACGGACAAGCTCGTGCGTAATCCCTCTGTCTACGGTAAACCGCACGGAAATATCCGCGTGTTCCAGCGTCGCCTCATGCCCGCGCTGCACAAGCATCTTCACCATTTTCACCGCGCTGTCTTCCGTCATCAGGTCTTCCGACCGATAGCACGTCCTCGCCGCCCGCTCGATCTTCCGGTACAGATATAAACCGGCATTTCTGTCGAATGGGGCCGGGTCCAAAATCTCAAATCCCGGTTGCGTTATATGCATTTTTTCTCCTCCTGAACTTTTGGGAATACTTAACCGCTTTGCAAATATGAGCAATCTTCCGAAATTCCCTGCTTCTGAACAGCTCCGTCACGTCTATCACCGGATAAACTCCCCCTGTCCGTCCGCACGCTTCCAGTAAACGCGGTTTTTCTGTTTTTCCTCTGTTTTGCGTATCGTTCCCAGGCAGGTTTGCAGCTTCCCGATAACCAGATTCGCGTTTCCCGCCCATTCGACAACCGGAGTAAGCAGGTCAATCATGTCCTTCGCATCTCTGCGCGACCAGAATAAGGTCGTTATCGCGTCCTTTGGTGAAATCCCAGCTTACAAGCAGCACCCCGTTTCCAGGAAAAGAAAAATTCTTATTCAACATCGCTTTCCACCCTTTCAAAATATACCGTTACACTCAACCCATCGTCCGTTTCTGTTACTATGTAGGGAAACCTCCAATCCAACTTCCATCCTTCTTCAATTGGGATCATGGAATCACCGATAATAACATCGTTTGAAGGTTCATCCATAACGATCGTGTATATGACAAAACAGACCGAAACAACAACAAGTATTATTATGAATGTGAACAAGAGTATATCATCCCACCACATCTTAACCCACTCGACGAACCGCATACGTAATCAAGAACCTCCAATACACAAATATCGTGAACGCAGCGCTGCCGAGCAATATCGCCCCGGCCAACAACCAACCCCAATGCTTCCATGTCTCCGGTATCCACCAGAACCATTCTCGCATGAATCTCTTCATCTTAATATTCCTCCGGGAAAAGGATGGTCGTGCCGTCGTGCCCGCAGTCAGTAATAATCCAGATCATCCAACCTTTTTCTTCATCTTTATAAGCGGCATGGATGCGGTCTTCGCCGTTTTCCACCGCCTCGTCGTTCATGGTCTTATCTTCTTCGTCCATCTCGCCCCAGTCGCAGTTTTTATACCGTTCGAGCGAATCAAAGACAAAGCGATTGAACTCCTTATCCTCATGGATACAATCCACAATTTTTCTCGTCGCGATAAGAACCCCCATCTCAAATCTCATGTTTTTGCCCACGCTCCTTTCATAGATGATCGCCCTTCCCAAAAGATTGCTTTGAAATATCTGGTCTTCGTTTATAGAAAACAGGTTAGAGTTATTCATCGCCTTCGACCCTCTTTTCTAATCTTTCCAACTTATCTTCGACTTCGCTAGTTTCCTCACTGAGAAGGTTCAGATCCTGTATAACTGCGTTCAAAGTTGACAACAGTCCATGAAAACAATTCATATAATAATCAATATCTATCATTACAATCTTTTCCTCCCTCGAATCGTATCAACTGCTTCCGCTATACCAACCCACGCAATCCCAAATACGACAAACACGATCCCAGCGAACATTATCAAAAGAGAAACAAACGCCAACATTCCCAATATCACCATTTCACAAATCCGCTTTCATTGAAATTTCGTTTCTCCCGTAGCGCTTTTGCAATCGCCAGGTCAATCCCCGCCCCGCTTTTCAAGTGGTAGTACCACAAATCGCGGTAGGGGGTATTCAGCCGGTCTATCCTCCCGGAGGCCTGCGCCATCACCTTGTAGGAATAATTCTGCGAATAGAACACAATCGTATCCGTCTTTATGCAGTTCCACCCCTCGCACCCGGCCGCATACTGCACCAGATACACCCATCGTTCGGAATCGGGGATTTCCTGATGGTTGTGTCCGTTCCACTCGGCAATTTCCACATCGTCCCCGTAGTAAATGCCCCGCAGAATCTCCAGTTCGTAGTCGTAGTTGTAAAAGACGATGAGCTTCGGGTGCTTCTCAAAAATATCCAGCAGAGCCGCCTGCCGCGCCGGGTCGGAATTGACAATCCGCCGCCACACATAGCAAAGCTCTCCCGCGTTGACAATCGGTTCGTTCTTGTACGGATTCCAGCGCGTCCTGCCAACCTCCTTGTACTTTGAAATATCGTAGGGAACCCTTACGTCCTCATGGTGCGCAACCGTCTTGCGGTCAAAATCCATGCTGACCAGTATCTGGTTTCTGTACCTTATCAGCCTCCCCGTGTTCAAATATCGCTGCACCTTGGGAAATTTGCAGGCGTGGCTGTAAACCACGTGCTCGCGAATAAACTCCGTTCGGTTTTTGTAAAACCCGTTGGCGATGAATACGGGGATATAATCCATCCAGGTATCCCCGGGGGTGGCGGACAGCAATATCCATTCGTTCGCCTTCGCGATCTTCAAAAAAGACTTCACCCATGCGCCGCTGCCGATTACGCGCTGTTCGTCAAATATAAAGAACGCGCCCCGCACATCCGCATACTTGCCGATATTGTTCCAACTGTCCACCATCGCAGTGTTGGCGTACATGTTGCACTCCCGGTGGGTGGAGAGAAGAAACGGCAAAAGCTCGCCTTCCCATTCCAGCGTGTCCCGTTTCCGGGCCGTGGTAATGATGTAAAGGTCTTTGGGCGGGTCTTCCATTGGAATATAACCGTAAGGCGAATCGCAGTCCCAACCCTGCGTCGTGCAGTAATAAGCAAGGGCGGTGCGGGATTTGCCGCTTCCCACACCGCCGCAGAGTATACAGCCGTTTTTCATCTTCGATACGGCTTCTTTTTGGTAATCGTACAGCTCAAACATCTTTTCGTACTGTCATTTCCCGGCCAGTCTTTATCTTCCCAATATCTATCGCGGTGCCATGTTTGGGTGAAAGCCGGATGGTTACTTCGATTTCGGAAAAATCTTCATCATCGATTTGTTCAATATAATTTTCAAAGTTCTCCGAAATATGTCCGGCGGCCCATTTCAATTCTTCTACGTAATCATAATTCATACCAATTCCCTCCATATCGCATACGGGTCGTAATACTTGACAGCTTCTTTTGAGTAATCATAGAAACTGAACGTTTCACTCCCTCCAAATCTTGACAGGTATTCACAGCATGAATATAATTAGAGGTGGAGACCGCATCCCAAAGGAGGCATGCAATACGAAAGAGTGGTTTGATTTTCTTTTTCCCGTTTTTTCAGAGCAGAACAGGCAAGTTGTCGAATCGAATCGCAAAACCAGCGAGCTTCTTTTCCAGTGTGGCACAGAGCTAACCGGAGAGGAGCAGGAGCGGTGCTTCGAATACGCTAATCTTGCCGCCGAGAGAATGGACAAAGCAGCAACCGACGGCCAGGTCAAAGTGCTGATTGGTGTCCTGGCAGGTTTCGGGCTCATGGCTCTTGCGAGTTGGGGGTATAACCAGATAATATCAAACTGTAAGCGTCTTTCGAACTGACCGACCACCAGAACAAAGCGGTTTCCACCTCTAAAACCGAATATATAGATTGAAAAATATAATTTGATTCACGGCAAAAACGGGCCGCGCAAAGCCGGGAGATAACCCCGGCTTTTTATCATTCCGGTTACTTGTTATGGATTATCCGTTCTATACCCATACCAATAAAAACGGATAGTCCAATAACCCACATTAGTCCCTTCTTGAAATTTCTCATGGCGATTTCCTCCATCATATCGGAGAGGGTTCTGCCCTGTTCAAACCATAATTCCCTTTCTTTTGCGTCTGTGACTTCCGTACCATGCACATAGCAGGATCGGCTCATTTTAGCGAGCTTACCAACCACATCGTCATATTTCTTCTTCATACCAAATCCCTCCGCATCGCATACGGGTCGTAATACTTGTCAACCAACGCGATAATCGTACCCGCGTCTTTGTCCATCAAAGGGCACAGGGCGCGATACCATTCGCTTTCAAAAAAGCTCCGGCACTCGGCGATAATTTCTCTGTCTCTCTCTGGAGACTTTGATTTCGGCAGCCGCAGTTTTGCCTTCGCGTAATCGTCCACAGCGCGCATGATGATGGCGTTCGCTAAATCTTCCAGCGCTTCCTCGTATTCCGTTTTCCTTCGCGTTTCGGGATGGTATATGCGAACAAGCTTTTCCGCCGAGTCAAAGAACGTCTCTACGACGATCATGAATATCCCTCCTAGAACGGAGCTTCCTCGCTCTCCACATCGTCGTCATACTTGTGCGCGAACTCGTCCTCGTCAATGGTGACGTAAATCGCCCTCAAATAGGCCTTCACGCCGTTGTTCCCGTTGGCCTCCCACTGGTACGGGCGTATCACCACGTCCACATTGGAAATATCCGCGTGATCCAGCATCCCGACCGAATCCTCGTCCAGAAGCGTCTTGTTCCGCCTGGTAACCAGCATCACTTTGGGCGGGATGTGCTCGAAACTCACCGCTACTTGAATATAAAGCAGGTCTTCGCCGTCCGGATCGCGCGCCGGAAGCGTCTTTACATTCCAGCCGTCCGCCAGCAGCCTTTCCGCGTATTCCAGGTCTTCAATCACCACGCAGAAATTGCGCTTGCCAGCTTCGTTATAGCGCCTTTCCTCCCCGGCGAAGTTGCGAAACAGTATGCGGGCGTGTTCGATGCAAATGTTATCAATCTTCCTGTACTGCATGGTCTTCCTTCTCCTTTTTCTTCATTCCGGCGATGTCCATCTGGTGCTTGAGAATTTCCGCCTGATACTTGCGATCGATCTCATACTTTTGAAGTTCGATAAACGTCTTTGTGTCGATCTCATCGCTGTTCGACGCTTCCCGTTTTCCAAAGAAATATCCGATGAGATAGCCAACTAGCACGATCAACGCGACACCCCACCATTCCAATGTGTACAACCTCGCACCTCCAATGTAAAAATAAAAGGGAAGAGACTTTGTAAGCCCCATCCCGGTCGGTCAGAATATCCGAACGCCCTGTTCTTCCAGAAGTACCTTAAAGAGTACTCGGTCTTCGAGTCCACCTTTCTTAGCAGACATGTATCCATGTTTAACAACTGGTTCGTTGTCTACCGCCCATGTTTTGGTCACTCTTGGATATGCTAACTGTAATCTGTTAGCCATACTTCTGAGATGACCGATCGATGGATCGGGATCATTCTTTAATATCCAGTATGCCACCACATGATAGTCGTCTGTCAAACCGTAGATAACTCGTTCGTTGTACATTTTGCTACCTCCTTAGATTTCTCATTCGGAATCTCTTCCATAAGAGGCATTGCAAATGTCGCGAATCAGGATATAAACTGCTCAAAGTCGCCATACTGCGAGATCGTCTCTACGGCTTCGTCTACCAGCCGGTCGTAGTAAGACCTGTCCACATCCTTCTCCTTCCCGAGTTTCTTGACTTCTTCGGACTCCATCCAACGGTATCCCTTCGACCCCGTTGCTGCGGAATATCCTTTGTCCGTCTTGCGCAGAAGCAACCCACCTCCGCATCCGGCTTTGATGGGGGAGAACCGCCCGACCCGACCGACAAACTTGTAGTTGTGCGCATCCTCAGGCAGCCCCTCGTTCATGTCCAAATATAAAGCCGTCGAGACGGACTTGGTTTCGCACAAGTCGTCAAACTCGATCGGCTCTCTGGAAAACAACTTCTTGAACACATAAGGCACCTGGAACTGCGTGCCTGTCGCCGTCCATTTGCCGTCCTCGCATCTGGCAATATAAACAGCGTCGTTGACCAGGCACATGCGGTCATACGTAGCCTCGTGTTCAAATGTATACCCGTATTCCCGTCCGTAGTCCATAACGAACTGTATGATCTCCGGCGTGGCGTCGGGTATCTTGATGGAATCCGTCTTGATGTGCGCCACGGTAAACCCGCGATCCTGTACGGCGTGTTTCAAATTCACCATGAATAGCGCCCCGCGCTTGGCGACGATATTGTCGATGTTGCGCTTGTCGCGAAAAGGGTTGTCAAACCCGGCGGAAGTCAGGCCATACACTGAATTGATGGCGATCTTAAGCGCCTGCGCCAGATTTTTTGCCGCGTCCTTGTCCTTCAAATACGGCGCGAGCTTGCCATCCAGCATCTTCTCTGCTTTCTCAAACTCGCTGTGCTTTATAGCAAGACGAGCAGCAAGAATATCGCCAAATCGAGCAGTATAAATATCGCCAAACAGCCGCTCAGCCATAATGCTGCTCGGATGCATCGAGGCAATATCCAAAAGAGCAACAGCCCGATACATACCAGGCTCAGCATACACATACCCTCCTTCGCCGACTTCCTCGCCCCAATAGACAGACTTTCCATGGTCAAACGTGTATCCCGGGAAAAACGGCTCCACGCTCCAGCCGGCCGGCAGTTCTTCCCCGGGAATATAATCCCGGTAAACCGGCTGTCCATGTTCGTTGAATACCCTATGTATGCGGCTCCCTCCCTTGCAAAATAAAAAGACGATGACCTGTGAGCCATCGCCTTTTTCAGAATCATCTCAACACGTTCAGTTCTTTCAGAATATCGCTGAGTCTTTCCCCGTTTTTCTTCCTCCTGTCGATTTCCAGCCATTCCCTGTTGGAAAGCTCTCTGCGAAGCGCCCAATAATGACCGAGCGACCGGTCGTAGCAATACAGGTTTTTCACCGCCTCCTGTTTTTGCAGGTTATGATGGTGGCCCGCCACTTTCACAATCGTAGCGGCACCGCCGATAACCGCAGGCACAACAACGGCAAGTATTTCCTTGTTATCGCTGACCCATCGCTTTGTCTCGCGCCACTTCGTATCAAGCGTTCTTTTGAATCGCTGAAACTTCGTTTCGTTCTCGTCCGGTACAACGTAAACTTTCATATTGAATCTCCTCTCCGCGCATTTGATTCCATAATACGCGTCGAAATCCCCGCGAAAAGAAGACCGCCCTAATCCTGCTCCTTTTTTTCATGTTCTTTTTCGTTCAGAATAAAATGCCTGCAAACCACCGCAATATCCAGAAAAGAAACGTCCCCAATTTTCTGTTCCAAAAGCCACATCGCAGAATCAAATTTGCCAGGATATTTGCACACCTCGGAATGGGCGCACACGCCGCAGTCATTTTTGAACACGCTTTTCCGCCTCCTCAAATTTCACGGGTCTTCTGGAATACAGGTTCACCGGCTCCTCCAGACATTCAAAGCACGGCTGCTCCTCTTCTTTTTTATCCTTGTGTTTGCACTTCTGGCAATACTCATAATAATCCACTTCCTTATAACGCGACTCCATAAAACCCTCCTTGCCAAAAATAAAAAAGAGCCCTTCGGGGCTCTTTGTGACCGATTTACTTTTTGTATATATCTCCACGATTTCCGGCATGAATCACCTGTATCAAAAGCATATCGTCGTCTTTTTCATAAACGATTCGGTAATCTCCAACACGGAGGCGGAACTCATTCGAGTTTCCACCAGCCATCGCCTTTATGTCTCCGGAATAGGGTAAAGCGTAAATTGCTTCAAGAATGCGAGCCTGTTGGCGTTGAGGTTGCTTCAAAATAAACTTCTCAGCCCTTCTGCTGATTTTAATTTTATATTTATTCACGACCATCCCGCCTTCACCCGCTCTGCGAAAGCGTCAAAATCTTCATATTCATCTTCTGGATCGTTCCGTGCCTCATCTAGGAGTTTTAAGCAGAAGGCATCGTCAACCGCTTCTTCCAACGCGCGTAAATATCCCTCAATCATTGTCACCGCGACACTTGCCTGTTCGTCAGTAAGTTTATCCGCGTACATTCGCAATTTCTCATTAGATGACATTATACCCGCCTCCTTTTTTTACTTATCGAGTTCATAAAGCGTCACCTCATCCGGTTTTATCCGTTCCAGAAAAGCTTTATCGTCGATATCGTTCGTCACAACGTCCACATGCACTTTGAGGGCCTCTTCCATGTCCAGTTGAAAAGCAGCGATGTGCAAAAGTGTTTTCATCCTGCCCTTTTCGATATACAAATCGACGTCGCTCTTTTCCGTCGCCTGTCCGCGCCCATAAGAGCCAAATATGGAAACCTTTTTTACTCCATGACGACGCGCCACAGGCGCCACGATCTCTTTCAACTTCGTCAGCGTATAAGGCGTCGGCATGAAAACTCCTCCTTTTTCTCTATTATACCCCAGCCCGGCGGAAAGCGTCAAGAAAAAGAAGATGGGGAGTGTTAATCCCCTTCTTCTCTAGAAAAGTCCGCTACAAATTTTGACACCGTGGTAATAAACTTGTCATAACACCGGAAAATTGGGTTTTCGGGAACAAACATATTGCTGACTATCGCAACCACCACAAATGGTATCGATGCCATGAATGCCATAAGTCCTCCCAGACAACTCAAAAAGTTCCAGAGCCAGTCATAAACCTTCGACCACATACCAAAACCTCCTTAGATTCGTTTCCATAATACCCTCTGTTATTTTCGCGAATCTAAGGACGCACGGGTTTTCCAAGGTCCCGGTAATTAAACTGGTCCTGCGGGGTTCGGTTCTTTCCAAATATAATTCTGGTGGTCAGGCTGTTGGTTGTGTCGTTTACCGTCATGCCTGCCACGTCCGCCAGGATCTGCCGCGCCAGAAAATCGGACTTTCGCGCGTTAAACACCGCTTCGGTGGCGATTACGTCGTTGTCGCAGTATTCTGCCACCAGCGGCCACTTCTCTTCCGGCACCGGCTCGTCCCACGGAAGCCCCAGCTCCTGATGGTGGATGCCCAGCTCGATTTCGAATTTCTTCAGGCTCTGCTTCTTGCTGGAAAAATCATACACGTCCGTATAGCTCACGTTGTACGCCTCCCCGAAGAACGCGTCCTTGCTCTTTCCATCCACAATCTTCTGCGAAAGCCTGTAAAGCTGTTCGTTGGTGTAGCCCATGAACCGCGCGTACAAAATATGATTGTCATACCTTCGGCAGTTGAACCCGATCAGCCTGTGCTTCATCAATTCTTCAATCTCCACGGGCTTTGGGTTAATCATGCGCACAACATTCCTGCCTTCGCCGGCAAACTTCCAGTTGACCAGAAACAGGTTCGGGAACACCTCCACGTCGTAAAACACCAGCGGCGCGTCCCCGTCCGTACCCGGCTCGGAAATATCCTTCGATTTGAAAGGCATTTTGCTCACCAGCTTCAGACAATACTCCGACTGGTTCGTGCTGTTCGCCGCAAACGCCATCACCGGCGTAAGCAGGTCGGATACGTCGTAATGAAGACCGCTGTTATAAGCGTCATCCAGAGCCTTGTAAATAAAATCCACGCTCGGTTTCGTGTTGGGGAAGTATTCCTTGTTCAGATTGCGCTTGATGACCGTCCGCAGCGCTTTTTCGCTCTTTAACCCATCGAAATTGACCGTCTTTGATTCCTCCTTCAGCGGAAGTCCCGAAGATATGCTGGCGATGGGAAGCCGGTTGCACTTCGATAATCTTCTTCGCAGCGAGCTTTTGCCGGTAAATATCTTTACTTCGATCTGATCGTCATAGACCCGGCTCAGTTTCTTCGGGTCTCCCGTGTAAATATAATGGAGATGCAGCCCGTTTCCGCCTTTACTCAACTCCGCGTATGTCGGTGGCCACTTCGCGGCTTCCTCCAAATTCCGTTCCAGCGATTTTTCTCCGTCCCGTCCGCGAATATCCAGGTCGATGACGATGTGGTTCTCCGGCACGCGAACGTAATGGAGCCTGCGCGTATCCAAGTCCTCCAAAACCGTCTTTACATTGTCCCATTTGAACGTCGGAGCTTCGCTCTCATTTCCGTACTGCGCCGGGCATTTCGCGCACTCCCGGTCAAATATGGAATCTATTTCCTCCAGTTCCAGCCATGAAATATGTTTCGATTCCGGTTTTTCCTCAATTTCCCGTTCGCCGAATTTCTCCGAGAGAAAGCCCTTGTAGTAGCTTCGAATCCGGGAACCTTCTTCCGTCAAATACCGCTCCCTGTACTCGCGGAAGTAGTTTTTAAGCTCCTCCTTGAACGCCCGCTGCGTGTATGGATAGGTTACCTTGGCCTCCTCACAATAGGTCTTATACATTGCCCACGCGCTTTTCAGGCTCGTTTCATCCGCTTTCTTGAAGATATACCATGAATCCTCGACAAAATTGTAGAAATCATTGGATGCCCCCAACATATTGAGCGGAATATAACTGTCATAATAAGCGGGGTCAGCCAAATATACCTGCAAACAGCGATACGCGATGGCCCCAAGCTCAAAGTCAATTTGCTTCATCAAGGCGTGATACTCCTTCGCGCCCAGTTTTTGGCCGGTGGGGGAGACGTCGATCAGCCTTCGGATCAGGCCGGATTTCGCGTCCGTAATCCGCACCGGCTTGTTCGTGCCCATGAACAGAAAACACTTGAAACGGTTGGAATATGTCGATTTGAACTTCTCGTTGACGATCATGCTCTCGTGGGATACAAGGCTGTTGAGACGCGTGTTGTCCTCAATCCGGCTCAAATCGCCGTCATGCTGGATAGCCACAAGTGGATTATCACGGAACGATTCCAATGCGAAATTGCTGCTGGACGAACCGAGTGCCCGCGCGTCGAATATCGCCGTATACCCGTCGAACAACTTCTGAATCACGTTCAGTATCGTCGATTTGCCCGTGCCCGCCGCACCGTAAAGCACCATGAACTTTTGCAGCTTCTTCGAATCCCCGGAAACGATCGAGCCGATGGCCCATTCGATCTTGTGCCGCTCCTCCTCGGAATATAGGGTACTTACAAGTTTATCCCACGCTTTCGTTTCTCCTTCTTCGAGAGGGTAGGGGAGGCGCTTGCTGGCGTAATCGCGTTTGGAAACTTTGTCGTTGGCAAATATCAGCTTCTCGTCCAGCATGTGAAAAAAGTCGCGCATCTGCTTCTGGCAATACTTGTGCCAGCAATCGATCATGCCGCTTTCCGAATCGCGCATGTGGAGCACGCGCACGTCCGCGTCGTGATACTTGCCGTTCTTTTCAGCAAATATATCTAGCTCGCGGTCGACCAACTGGATCACGTCGTCCTCGTCCGTAGACCACAGCCCGCGCTCCTCCACCCATACTGCGTAAAAATCGCCTCCCCGGATCATCAAATCGGAGCTCTTTTTGATGATGAATTTAGGGTAAATCTCAACGATCCCCTTTTTCTTTGACCTTGTGGCGATCGTAAGAAAGTCGATCATCCATTTTCCGACCTCCTACTTCTTCTCAAGTTCCGCAATGCGCCTGTCAAGTTCCCTGAATTTCCTGTGAAAAACGAAAGCGGCCGCAATAATGACCGCCTCAAATATAACAAACTTGCCTTCAAACCTGCACATGTGTTTCGCCTCCCTGTATTTGTTCGTCGAGGTACCACATCATCTGATACCATATTTCCACTTCGCGCATGTCCCGGCGCGGGTTGGAAAGAGAAAATAAGCCGCCCCTGCCGTCGTAATGGTATTCGCGGTTCAAAAACCGGTCTATAACGTCCGATACGTATTCCTCATAAAAGCGGTCGTCCGTCATTTCGCCCAAGCCGAGGTTATCGATCATGCCCCAGAACCAGTATGGCGTGCGGTCGCCAATATCCGTGTTGGTCATAATATGTTCCTCGCACCGGGCAGCCAGCGCAACCATCATTTCAAACACGCTGCAAGGGTTCCCGCTCTGGAAACCGAACCGCTCCCGCAAATCCAGCGCGTCCTCGGCCCGGTTCGCGTCCATCCGCAAAATATAAACAAAAGTCCGGCCATGCAAATAGCGGAGGAGGCGGCCGTACGACCGCGCCCCTCCAATCATCAGGCACAACCGCTCGAAATATCCGCCGTCTATTCGTCATCCCTCCCATTCAAATAAGGCCGTTCTTTCACAACCTCAAAATACGTCCTCTGGTCGAGCATGATTTCATACTCGCATTTCAGCGCGTCGTTGCGCACGAACACCGTATCGTCCTCATATTCGCCAAAGCGCGTCAGGGAATCCATGCCCACCACGCGCTCAATTTCCTCCTCGTCCATCACGCGGTCGTCTTCGTCGGCAAGCGTGTTATCCGCGTAATAGACCAGGCTGATCTGCTCATAACCGTTGTCGTCCCCATACTCGTCGGGCGAAATGACGTATGGCTCTGATTTCGCCTTTTCAATCTGTGCCTTCACCATCGCCCGTTCTTCCTCGCTCTGCGCGCTTCCCGTCGCCGTATAACGCACGCGTCTCTGCGAGCCGGGGGGTGTTTTTTCCTTCTTCGGCGCGAACCGGGAAATATCCGGCTTTTTCCTGCC
>ENA-ORSI01002237-ORSI01002237.1-human-gut-metagenome-genome-assembly--contig:-NODE-2237-length-14458-cov-15.898424_pt1 | contig 14458 bp, 10 predicted proteins | sample MGYA00242187_ERZ509154 | MGnify/ENA primary metagenome ERZ509154 (study PRJEB26280, sample SAMEA2338627) | human gut metagenome | biome: human gut; feature: human-associated habitat; material: faeces...
ATTTCACTCAGCCGGAGCCTGCAAATAATTTTGCGCATAAATCTTGACGGGACCTATCCTTTTCCGTACATAAAGAAGCAGACGCCTGAAACACCTGAAGCGCTTCTAAAAACTCTTGGTGTTCCTCTGGCGTGGCATCGCAGCCGTTTTCGACCGTGTCCTTCACAATGTTCTCCAGCGTCCAGCCATTGACCAGTTTTGATGCAGCGCCACGTAATTCAAAGTAGTTGAACGTGAACTGCGTTCCATAGTTGAAGAGCTGTGTTGCAATCTCCTCACCGCAGTGCTGCTTGATGAGAGTCAGTTCCACATAGCTTTTATCGTAGAGTTCAGGTTCTGGCTCCACATCGTCCTGACTTAGTTCGTCTGCATACGTCGTCCATGCGTCTATGGCTTCGCCCGTTACTTCCGGTAGGAGATGCCTAATCAGGTTTTCAAATTGTTCTTTTTGCATAGTTCAAATCCTTTCATACTCGCAAGCCTATCACCGATTGCATGATACCATCACCGGTCAGCTCGCTGGTTCGGTAAATCTTCTGGCAAAAGGGCTCCAAACTGAAACCCATACCAGCTCGTCCTTTGTCCAACAAAATACCCGTTACCGTAAAATGATACACGGCCTGCGATGCCTGCAATTCCTGCCGGCAGCCATCGGGTAACGCACACTCGCCATCTGTGATGAAAACCACATCGGCCTTTTCAAAACCTTCCGACTCCATCAGATGGATCGCTTCACGGATGGGGCGTTCAAAGTTGGTGCCGCCGCCGAGGAATATTTCCGCAGCGGACAACTTATCCTCCAGCGTGTATTCGCCCGGGCGGAATATGTCCACTTGACAACTGCTGCTTCCGGCAAAATGGATCAGCGCAAAGCTCCGGTGGCTCTCTGCGGCGATCTCCAACAGGGTCATGGCCACCGCCTTACCCCATGCCGCAGCTTTGCCTTTGGTAGAGTTGGATTCATCCAGACAACAGATGATATCACCCATGCCCTTATAAATAGGTTCACGCCGACGATACTGTTTGATCTGCTTCTGCTGATACTTTCGCAGGAACAGCGGGATAGTCTCCGGCGTGGCCAGCATGGCAAGTTCCGAGGTCAGCGCACAGGATAGGTTATTACCCAACTCCAGAGAGTAGGTTTCACCCCGCCCGTAGGCATAGCTGTTTTTCTTGGCTTGCGCGAATATCTCGCGGAAGCGTCCCAGATACTTGGAAATATCCTTCAGCGCCGTGCTTTGGCGTACCTTTTCCAGCAGCGCAAGGTTTTCAGGTGTACGGCACATATTCATAGGTTCATCGCTCCATGCGCCGATGATGCTCTGTACCTCCTGCGCCCGCTCTGTGGCAACTTGTACAGCGGCAGATACCGCCAGATCGACCGTCTCCGTTTGGCGCAGCATGGTCGTGTCCAGCATCTGAGATACAGCCTCCACCTGCCGCTGCTTGCTGTCCAGTCGATTGGCAGCATTTATCAGCGCCTGCTTATCCGTCTCGGTCGTTTCTCCTGTAGCTTGGGCATCAAGTAGTTTGGCGAGTTCTTCTGCTGCGGCATCACGCGCCGTTTCCAGCTTTTCGAGGGTGTTCAGCACCCCTTTATCACCACCCAGTTCAGACAACAGTCCGTCCAGCTCTTCGGCGACTCGGCCAGTAAACTCCGCCGCCGCTTCATAGGCGGGTAGGCTGCGGCCCTCGCAGATATTCTTCAGCGTGGGATAATCGTCCTGCTGAGAGATGTGGTCGAGGATAGGCACGTTGAATTTCTGCGCCGCAGCGGTGAGCATATCCACATCGTTCCTGCGCGGGGCCAACGAATACAGGGATTGAAACACATCGCGGGAGAGTGCGGGAAAAGACTTGAGCTTCTGCGCCGCGGCGTTCTCCGTCATATCCATTTCTGTATCATCCTCGCGCAGCTCGGCATATATGCTATCCTCCAGTTTGCTGGAGCGCATCACCCGGTCGGTTTTCTGCGTTGACTGCCGCCGTAAGGCCGCAAGCTCCACAATGGGGGAACGTAGCACATCCGCTATTGTCCGAAAGGCTTTTCGTCTATTGGTATTCATAAAGTATCTCCTTATCCGCAAGGGGAAGGCATGAGCCTTCCCCTTGCTATTTCACCACCCTACAGGATTAGAACGGAAGCCCTTTGTCAGAACTGCCCGCAGCGGACGGGAAATCATCCAATGGTGGGAAATCCTTGAAGGCATCTGCCTCACCAGTCCCGGAAGCTCCGTCAGTCTGTGTCGGGCGGGAATCGCCAAAGTAGACATTATCGGCGTTGATCTCCGCGCTGCGGCGCTTGTTGCCCTCCTTATCCTGCCATTCGCGGATCTGGAGCCGTCCCTCTACCACGACCATACGGCCTTTGGTAAAATACTTGCTGACAAATTCTCCGGTGGCGCGCCATGCTACCACATCGAAAAAGTCGGTCTCCTTTTCTCCGGACTGCGATTTGAAATCGCGGTCACAGGCAATAGAGAAGCTGCATACCGGCGTGCCGCTGCCGGTGCGGCGCAGCTCAGGATCATGGGTCAAGCGGCCCATCACAAAAATCTTGTTCAGCATAAATTGTTCCTCCAAAAATGTAGTTATTGCAGAGCAGCCATCTGCTCCAGCGGGATATAGGTGAAATTCACCGCGTTGTGGGCGGCCATGCTGATGGCCTCCAGATCGTTCAGGAGCTTGTTCACCATGTCCTTTTCACTGTCAGACTGTGCGGCGGCACCTAGCTCCTGCTGCCGCTTATACAGCTGGAGCAGTTCACCACGCAGCTTCAGCAGTGCCTTGCTGCCAGCCTTAGGATTGCCGCCATCCACAGCAACGGTGTTGAAATCCTCCTGCGCCTCCACCGCCATGGCAAGAAGACTGTTTACCTTATCCTGCAAGGGATTAACGCACAGGCGGGTCAGCGTGTTTTCTACTGCGGGTCGGTCACTGGGGGCCTGCCAGAGATAGCACTTGAGGATCAGCAGATCTTGGGACTCCACCTTGTCGTGCCCTTCCAGCCATGCCTTGGCCTGCACCAGCGGGTAGTAGTTGAGATATTTACGATCTGACACCTCGATCCCACTGTTCCGCAGTTCACAAAGCACATCGTCAGCCAGCTCATTGATAGTGTCCGGCACAAGGATGGCGGCCACCTCTTGCTGCATGGCGTACAGCTCGGACAGCGAGATCGTGGCATTTACCGATCCATCGCCGCCGCTCTGCTTGCTCTTGAGGACGGACAGACGCTTATCGCGGTCAGCAATGTCTTCTGTCACCACCTTAATCTGCAAACGGTCATACAACGGCCCGAGGATCTGTTCCTGCGGATCGGCAAAGTTGGGTATCTCATTGGACGCGGCAAAGAAGGAAATTGCCGGAATGGAATAGGTGCGCCCCTCGTTGGTATACTTGCGCTCATTGAGTGCTGTCAGCAAGGAGTTCAGCACACCATCATTGGCCTTGAATATCTCATCCAGAAATACGATATCCGCCGCCGGTATTTTACCGGCGGTCTGTACTACAGGCTCATTCTGATGCAGCGCGGCCACGGCCTTTCGGTAGCTGAGCAGCTTATCCGCTGCCTTTTCCAGCATGGCAAAGGTGTCCGGCGTATCCTTCCTCGCACCAAGGCCGTCCACCATACATTGAAGATCAAAGCGCAGGTTTTTATGTACCTCATCATCCTGCAGCACAGCATCCGGCACGCTGCCGGGTATCAGGCTGGACAGGTCGATGCGGCCAAAAAGCTGATCCTCATCGGTCTGCTTGGAAAGCAGCCGTTCAAACTGCCGCGCCCCGGTGATCCGCTGGCGGAACAGGTTGATGGACAAACTCTTGGCCTGACCGGGCTTGCCGAGAATGAACAGGTTATTCCGCGTCAGCAGCGCAATGGCAATCAGCTCGACCAGTTCTTCACGTTCCACCACCTGACTGTTGACGTCCTGCATCACGGCCAGCATTTTATCTCGCAGTGTCATACTATCGTAACATCCTCCTTCGTTTCATTGTTTCCGCGGCACAGATCAATAAGCTTCTGGCACTGGTGCATCTCAAAACCACCGATATGCGCCTTCCGTTCGGGAAGGTGCATTTTCTTTGCCAGCCAGCGATACGCCTGTGTCCGGCTCATGCCGCGCTCTGTCCAATAGGCGTCGAAAACCTGATGGGTTTCGATACGCTTGAGACGCAGCACCTCATTGGCCAGATCACCAAGGGGGCGAATCGTCCCCCTGTGACAACCTACCCTGGCATTGCAGTTCTGACATTGATACAGCTTTTCGCCCTTCAGACCCAGCCGCACGGCAGAATCGCCGTAGACGCTTTCTGCCGGCACAAGGCGGACAATACCGCCGCAGTATCGGCAAATATGGGGTATCTCCAATCGCACGCCCCCTTACGCAGCCTTTGCGGCTTTTTTGCGGGCAGACTTTGCTTTCGACGCAGTCATGCGGAGCTGTGTCTGCATATAGAACGCATCCTCCGTGGAGAGCGTCAGCATTCCCGCCTGGGCGATACCCAGCGTAACGGTTCCGCGCAGTGCCCGCAGGCAGCGTTCCAGCCGATCCACCGCAAAGCAGTAGTCACCGGCAGGTTGTCCCGTCAGAGGAATGACCGTCAGTGCCGCGTTGGAGGAACCGATCTCGCCGGTGCAGCGAAGGGTCAGCCGATTCCCATCAAAGTGCAGGATCGTCCTGTTGTCCATGCACGCGGCAGTGGCCGCCTGTAATGTGCGGCGCAGCTCCTCGGAATCGCTCAGCACCGTAAATGTGTTTTGTGTCCCCGCAATGAGACTGTCCGTGTCCACATAGCTGCCGTGCATGAGCCGTGCGGCAAACTGAAAGCTCTCTTTCACAAAGACGAGCTGCCTGTCAGCCATGCCAACGGAAAATGTATCCTTTTCCTCACAGAGCTGGGCCAGCTTTTCCAGGTTGGCAGCGGGGATAAGAAACGTCCGGTCACCGGTACATTGCTTATCTCCCTTTGCGGAAACGATGCAGACACCATCGCTGCCAACGGCGCGCAGGCCATCAGAGGTCAGACGGATGTTTACGCAACGCAGCAGGGGCATATTGCTGTTGTTCGGGTCTGTGGCAAACGCCGCACGGCGTACCATGGACGGAACACCGCTGAGCTTCACCATGCTTTCAGGAGCAGTGATGTTCATGCGTGGGAAACCTTTGCCACTGGCTGTTGGTACCTGATAGTACGCATGGTCACTGGATAGAGCCAGCGTATCCTTGTCTCCCTTGCAGCACTCCACCGTATTTCCCGGAAGATTGGTGAGCATGGCGGAGAGCAGCTTGGCGTCAATGGCGAATGTGGTATCACCGCCCTCATAGGCCAGCAGCGGCACGTCCTGCCGCAGTGTCACCTCCATATTGGTGGCGGTCATGTGCAGGGAGCGCATCCCTGTGTCGATCTCCAGCAACGCACACTTCAGCACCTCCAACGGTGATGCGGACGGCGCCAGCTGTGCGGCACGTTTGGCGGCAGTCAGAAATGCCGCCCTTTCAATGGTAAAATTCAAAAATATTCCTCCTTTACGCGGCAGTATCAAACATACTGAGCTGATCCTCCAGTTCGGTGTGTTTCGGTTTCCTGCCGGTTCTCGATGCTTGCAGCAGGCCATCATAGAGCACCTGCCGCGCTGCGGTATCTGCGGCACGGGCACTTTCGGCCTGCGGTACTTCGACCACCCTTTCTTTCTGAACAGTGACCGGCTCTGGAAGCTGCTTTACTGCGCGGTGCGGGTTGATAATGGCCATCTTCTTGAAGGTGGCGGCAATATCCTCCACATTGTCCTTGATGCCCAGCATCAGCTCCTTTGCCATCTGCGAGGTCATGTCCTGCACGTCACTCATGGCCGCCAGTCCTTCCTCGGAGAAAGTCCCCTCGATCAGTCCGGCCACAGCCAGCTTGGAGGCCATCAGCTTCATCGCCTTCGCCTGCATGGTGTCGGCGTAGTAGAGCATATAGACCTCGACTCTCGGTGCTGTCTGGTTGATCCGCCATGACCGGCGCGACGCCTGCCGTAAGGTGAACAGGTTATAGCCCATGGAGTAGAAGATCAATGTCGTAAAGGCGTTCAGGTCAAGGCCGGTCTCCACACATTTGGGGTTGGTGATAATGACCTGTGTGCCTGCGGACAGCCTCTTACTGAGCCAATCCTCTCGTTTTTCCGGGACGATCTGTGTACTCAGGATCTCCGTTCGGATACCTTCCTCACGCAGCAGTCCCAGCAGCTTTCGCTGGGTATCTGTCCGTGTCCAGCTGGTGTAGATCATTACCCTCTCGCCTGCGGCGATCTTGGCCCGCACGATCTCCAGCACCTTCTCCTCTTTCGGGAGGACGGTCTGGAAGTCTGCCATGTCCTCCGGCTTCACGATGGTGCAGCCGCTGATGGGGTGGATGATCTCCGGCTGGTCATAGGGTTGATCCGGATACACCGTCAACAGATTGAGATAGGTGGACAAGATCTTATTGGCCGCCTTACGGTCATTTCTCAGGACTGACGTCAGTTCCCGTTCCACTTCTTTGTATGCCTCTTCGATTGGCTTCGGCATCGTCAGTGGTATGGGAATTTCCTCGTAATCAGGAAGATCCTTGCCCATATCGGACAGCGACAGGAATGCCGTACACTCCAGCAAGAAGCGGGAGAATACCAGCGGAGAAACACCGGGGAGCTGCCGTGAGCGTTTTTTGCTTTTGGCACTGCGGCGATTGGAATTATAATCCGCGTCGGTGATCTCATAGGTGTTTTCCACCACGCCGTATTCCGCATCGAACCGGGAAGGCGCATCGTGGGACTTTCCATCCTTTTGCATCAGTCCGGGGACGATACGGTACAGAAGGTGAAAAATGCCGGAGCTGTAACCGTTGATCAGCGTTGCGGTCATGCCGATGAATTTCCGGCTGATGCCGTAAAGCTCCGCCATGGCATCGCCCTGGCCGCTGTCATTGTTGTACTCGTGCAGCTCATCACAGAGAAAGCTGCTGATCCGTCCACGGTACTTTTTCTTGAGGTAGGTGCTCAGCGGGAAGCGGCGGTGCGCGCCCTTGATGCAATACGGGCGTTCCGGATGCTCCACGAGCTGCCGAAGCTGATCCAGAATGTGTTCGTTTTTCGTGCGGTTGAGGTGCATAGCAGCCTGCGGCCGGAACACCCAGCCATACCCGCCGATTTTTATCCACGGCATTTGACGCCGGTCATTGACCGGCGCCCAAAGCGGTGTGCCGCAATGAGGACATAGGTGGTTCGCCAGATGCTCCTTCTGGAAGAAAAACTGATCCGAAGGTACCATGTATCTTGTGCCGTCGCTGCTGGTCTCCATCTCAATGAGTTCCAGACAGTCCGGGCAGACAAAGCCGCGCTTTCTGCGGCTCCACAGCACGGCAGGATAACGCATATAACCGTCTCTGGCACGTTCTTTACTGAAAACGGCGTATACGTTTTTATCCCCGCGCTGGTACAGGTCAAAGAGCCGATCCACGTCGGTGATACTTTTGACCACCATGCCATAGGTATCCGGCAGCGTTTCTGCGATCTCCCGCACCCATTTGCCTGTGACGTGAGAAGGGCACATGACAAGGTTGAAGGATTTGCCAGTTCCGCGGCCGTTGAGTGCGTTCAGTGCTCCTGCTGCAGCTGCACTCAGCTTGGTCTTGCCGCTGCCGCATTCCGCCACAATGAGTGCCATTTTGTGTTGGCAAAGCTGCCGTTTGACAGCCTCCGCCACTGCAAGCTGGGCGTCATAGAGGGAATATCCGGCTTTTTCGTGGATGTAATCGTTGACCTCCAGTATTTCTTCCGAAAGCGGCTCCGACGCCGGATCAAACTTGGGAACGAACTGGCTGCGGATACGGTCCGCCACAGTAACGCCAAAGGTATTCAGATAGCTGGTTACGCTGTTTACCTCCGCAAAGCCGTCTGCCGCATCTGGGATAGCACCAGGAATGGTAATACGTCCATCTTTGAGCCCTTGCTCCAGAATGTCCGTTACGTTTCGGTCCTCTGGCAGCAGCGTCAACGACCATGCTTCCATGCGCTCAGTGAAGGAAAGCACTTTCATCTGCCGCAGATCGCCGCGGGCAATGAGAGAATCCAGCACATAGTCCTGAAACTCAGGGATCAGCGGTGCGGCGGTTTTCCGGTCTACCTCAGCAAACAGACTCGCACGGTCTCCGGGCGGGCAAAAGATATAGCATTTGCGTGGGTTTTCGGGGGCGTCCTCATCGCAGTTGTCGGCAGAATTCTCCTCCGTCTGGCTGTCATCGTTGGCCATCAGGGTCGCAACGGCATATATCCCATCATGGGACAGAATCCGTCGGTAGCCTTTGGGCCTGCAATCCAGATATAGAGTCGTATCGTCTTGTTTCAGCTCCACCGATGCGCCGCCGTATATGGCGTCCGATAGAGCCCGAACAACTTCGGGATAACCGCCGAAGCGAATGGCGCTGATCGTCTGCTGCGCGCCGCTGTCGATGATAACGGTATCCGCATAGCCGGTCAACCGGATCTGAAATTTGGGGTCACTGTAGCTGATTTCCATCAGCTTACTTCTTATGGGTGCCATTCATTTTGAAATCTCCTTTCTTCCGGACAATGAAAAAAGACCGTAACTGCCCCAAAAGGCAATTACGGTCTTCTTGATGTCCTATATTTTTACATACTTCAAGTCTTAGTCAGAACGAAGAAGGAAAACTTACCTCCTTTCTCGCCCGTGCCTGCTCTGCTCCGTCCTTTATGCTTTCACCTAAAGTACAGGTTTATTGTACCGCAGGAGGTGCAGGGCGTACAGGTGGAAAGTACCTCGCGACATAATCTCTTTTGTACTACTGCGTTTGTAATATGCTCTGTGCCTAAAATTAGATAACCACATTCTGTTACTAAATCAGAAGCAATTACATTTGTCTGTAGTTGAAAGAGCAAAATTGTTCACAGGGTATTATAAATGTTATATCAGTTTTTGTCAGCCAGTCTTTCGCAGTACACCACATAGCGTTGCTTTCCGCCGCTGGCGTAGGGGTGGCAGGTAAGCAGCGTCAGCAGGTCGCGGTTCGGTTGAATTTTGATCTTCTCCACCTCGTGGGGCTGGATGATTTGGATGTCCGCCACCGTATAGGTCAGCGTTTCCCACAGGTTGGTGAGCTTCACAGTATCGCCTACAGCCAGCTTGTCTATATGCCGAAAGTAGTCCGCACCCTTCCAACCTCTGTGACCGGCAATAACACAGTTGGTGTTGTTCCCGCCGATGGGAGCAGAGGTATTGCCCAACACCGCCGCCCCTGCTGCGAGGTGGGCATCAGATGCACCCAGATAGACCGGCATGGTCAGCTCCATGGCTGGAATTTCTAAGACACCGATGATCTCATCCTCGATGCCATAGGCGGTCAGGTCGGCGGCAGGCTCCTCGCAAGCTTCCAAGTCAACGAGGCCAGATTGTTTTTCCGCATAAAGCTGGCGGTTGTACTCCTGCAAGGCTGCCAGCAATTCGGGGTACTGCTGCTCCGGTTTCCGTTCTTCGAGAAAGGTTTGTGCTGCTTCTTCCGCATGGGATTCCAAACGGCTGCCAGTAAAGGTCGGCCATAGCATGACGCAGACGCCCGCCACAGCCAGCAGCGCCGCCAACACAAGAGAGGTCTTACGCATGGCGCATCCTCCTTACCAAAAAGTAAGCGCCGCCGACCACGGCCACTGCGCCAAGCCCGATACCTAAGCCGGTGAGATAATGCTGCGTCCAGGAGGAGGCCGCTGGTTTTTCTGCGGTGGCAATTGCTTCCTGCTCTGGGGTATAAGGAACACGGTGCCCACGAACTAAAAGCCGGTGTGTATTGATGGCAAACGGCGTACACGTAACCAGCGTGACCAGATCCTTGCCCTCCTCGATTTGCAGCAAGCTCGTATCCGTGGGCAACACCGTGTTGATGCTATCCACTTCGTAGGCCAGTGTGTCACCCAAAACGTGGATATAAAAGATGTCACCTTTTTCGAGTTGGTCGATGTCCGAAAACAGCTTGGAACTCGCCATACCACTGTGCGCCGAGAGTACCGCGTGGGTACTGCTGCCGCCCACCGGTAGGGATGTACCTACGACATGGCCGACCGATTTTTCCAATGTCTCTGCGCCCGTACCGTGCTGCACGGGCAGATACACACCTATTTGGGGAATATCCACATAGGCCATGACGCCGCCTACCGTAAGCTGCTCGGTATACGTAAAGGGAGGGGCGAATGCCCCTCCCTCAGAGATCGTCGCATTGGCCAGCATGGCGTTATACTGCTGCGCCGCCTGCCGCTGGGCAGTCAGTTCGGCATCGTCGGTGTCCTCGATGGTCGCGGTGTAGATAGTTTCTACATCGGAGTGGTACTTTTCGCTCACCAACTCACCGATCAGTGGATAGAGAAGTAACCCCAGCGCCACAACACCGCAAGCTGCCGCCAGTAGCCAGCGTTTCACTGCTCACTCTTATGCTTACGGCTGCAGATCACAATGAAGGCCGCTGCACTCAGAAGCAGGACACCGCCTACCGTATACATCCAAACACCTCGGCCACCAGTCTTGGGCAAGTCAAAACCGGGATTATTGACGACAGTCAGCGGCACAATGGTGTTGCCATCCGCCATGGTGACATCCTTGCCGTTGACGGTAGCGGAGGCGGTCAGGAACTTGGCGCCGCACTTTTCGCAGGCACCGTTTTCCTTGGTGGTGATCACGATCTTGACCGCGTCCTTGAGGAGAACGTAGCCCTTATCCGTGGCGGTTTCAGTCAGGCTGTAGCTATCATCCTCCAGCCCTTTCACGATAATGTGGCCGTTGCTGTTGGGGATAAAGGTGGTAGCATCGGACTTCTTCGTGGTGATACCCTTGGCGTAGTAGGTGCCATCCTTCAGGTCTGCGATGATGTAGCAGTCGGCGGTGTCATTATGCAGGTTGAACTTGACATTCTGAATGTTGCCCTTGCCATCGCTGAACTGCTTGAGGACGTCAACGCCGTAAGTATACACATGGCAGCAGTCCTTCAGAGTATCATAGTAAGTAGTGTTGGTACGCTTCCAAGTCAGTACGACTTCGTTGGGGTTATCCGTGTCGCCCATCTTGGCGTCGGCGGTCAGAGTGGCGGCGTAGGTGATCCGCATGGTGCAGTCGGAAAAGCCGCGCTTCACACTATCGGTGTAAACAGAGGCCGCCTCATTGATCTCCGCCAGACCGGTTTCGGTCATACGGATGGTCATGGTGTTGGCCGTATCGTCGTAAACCACGGTGAACTTGCCGGAATCCTCGGCCCAAGTGGTGATCTTGTCGGTGCAGGCAGCATCGCGGAAGAACTCGATAACAACATCCTGCTTGTTGTAGCGGATGCCCTTGGACATGGTATCGACGTAAGTATACTCACTCAGCGAAGAAGCCTTGGAGGTGATAGTGGGCAGGGTGCTGATGATCTGGTAATCTACAACATCACCCACGGAAGCGGTAGCGGTGTGCTCGAAGCCATCGGCGATGTCGGTCAGGCTGCCGTTGTTCTTTCCAGTGCTGTCCTTGCTCTCGCGGACAGTCTTTTCCAAGTTGGGGTTGCCGGTCTGGTTCTTGGGGTACACGGCCAGATCGTAAAGCCACTCGCTACCATCAATGGTGGTCATGGGCAGGGAAATCAGGAAGGGATTGCAGGTAGAAGTCACATTTTCGGGAACGCGGGTTTCTACCACCAGATAAAGCCCCTGATCCATGTCGGAGGCAGAGGTATGACCGGCAGCATCGGTTTCGGTCATGGCAACGCCACCGTTCTTCACGGCAGTTTCCAGAGCGTTCTTCACATTCGTAGCGTTGGCTGCGAGAGCTGCGGCCAGCTTATTGTTCAGGCTGTCAGAGGTATAGTAGTTGACGCCGCCCTCGGTCTTGTGAGCGTCCGCAACGGTCAGGCCGATGGCGGACAGCACGGCATTGCTGCGCTCAGAGCCATCGAAGCCATACAGCACGCCAACCTGACGCTGATTATCCACGACCTCGTTGTTCAGGATGATGTCGGCCACCTTCAAATATGTGAACTCCACGCCCTGAATGGCGTATTTGCTCAGCTTATCAACAACGGCGTCGTCATGCAGGCCGGTGGAAACGTAGGATTCCGCGTCCCACACGCCGTCCTCGCTGGCCTTGGTAATGTCATATTTATAGATACTCAGAGATGCTTTCTTCGCAGGATCAATGGTAGGTTCCGCGGCAAATGCCGTAGTCATCAGGCCGAAGGCCATGAGCGCCGCCATCAGCAACGCCAATACGCGATGGATCTTTTTCATGTTCAGTTTTTCTCCTTGATGTTAGATTTTTTGTAAAAATAAACACCCATGCAAAGCATGAGTGCTGCAAGCATAATGGGTGCGATGAATCCGTTGCCGCCCGTGAACGGCAGGACGAAGCCTGCGCTGTTGCAGGCGGTAATGGTGACGTCAGGACTGGTGTTGTCCAGTACACCGGTGAACAGCGGTTCAGCCATCAAGGTATAACCTGCGGGAGCTTTCACCTCAGTGACGCGATATTGTGCGCCAATCTTGAGATCGTCCCACTTGGCAATACCGGTCTTATCGGTGGTGATTTTGCCCACTTCTGTCCAGGTCTGTCCGTCTGCGGAAGTCTCCAGCAGCAGCTCCGCACCGGCGAGAGGACTGCCGGTAACATCAACCTTGCGGACGGTGAGGCAACCCTTGACAGGCTTATTCTCGCGGGTAACTTTGACGTTGAGGTTCTCGCTAGTCAGGCTGAAGTCATACTTGGTTTCGTCCAGCTGGTAGCCATCCACGGTTTTGATCTCCTGATAGCTATAGCTGCCGGGCTTGAGGTTATCGAAAGTTACCTTGCCATTGGCATCAGTCGTTCCATCCGCGATCTTGTTACCTTCGGAGTCAAAGAGCCGATACACCACACCAGCCAGCGGCTTCTTGGTGTCGGCGTCAACCTTCAGGATTTCGATGCTTCCGGTGATCAGCTTGTTCTCACGAGTGACTTTCAGCACCTGTCCGTTCTGATTTAGCACAACGGGAAAAGCCGTATCGTCCAGCTCATATCCGGTCGGTGCCTGGAACTCCTTGCAGGTGTAACTGCCCAACTTCAGCCCGGTGAACGTCAGTTTACCGTTGGCATCCGTGTAGCCTTCTGAAACTTGGCTTCCAGAAGCGTCATACAGACGGAAACCGGCACCTTGAAGCGGGGTATTAGAGTCCGCGTCCACTTTGCTGATCTCGACACTGGCCTTCCCCAGCGCATTGGTACGTGTCGCCGTAATATTCAGAGTCGTGGATGTAATGGTGATTGGGTACTTGGTGTTGTCCACCACATATCCGGAAGGGGCACTGATTTCCTGATAGGTATAGCTGCCGAGAGCCAGATCCGAAAAGACTGCTTTACCATCCGCACCGGTAGTCACATCAGCTATCTTGTTGCCAGCGCTGTCATAGAGCCGGTAGGTCACGCCTGCCAAGGCTTTTCCGGTGTCGGCACCAGTCTTATTGATGGTCAGACTGCCCTTATCTTCCGTCACGGTGGCCTTGATCTTGATATAGGCTCTCACAGGATCAAGCCCAGTGCCGGTGTAACTCGCCAAGGACTGATACTTTCCGGTGCTGTCATACCAGCACAGTACGGCTTCGTCAGGGTCAATGCCGTATGCGCTGCCAGTGGCGGAGTAGGTTTTCTCGGTAGAAAGGCCCTTGGCCGCCTCCGGTGTGGCCGTGATGGTCAGGGTATTGCCGCGCTGCGTAAACGTAATGCCGTTGCCACTATTGCTGGCAAAGTTGAAGTCACTCAGCACACCGTTGGTGTCGGTGACGCTGGCGCTGTAGTTGCCGCTGGCATCCTTCGTCAGCTCAATGGTGTCGCACCAACGGGAGTTTGTCGCCGCAAAGCTGGGAATATCAGTTGCGCTCTGCATGGCATCCACAATTTCACTGTACCACAAGGCAAACGTGGGATAGCGAGACGTATCGACGCAGGTATAGAAGGGACTGGTTCCCCAAGAGCGGTAGTCGTAGGGACTACGATACTCACAGATCAAGTCCCAGATAACCGCCTGCGTAGCGGCCCACTTTTCAGCGTTCACGATGTCGCTGCTGTTGCTGTCACCGTATGCCGATCCATACTCTGCGCTGGGGTAGCCGCAGGCAAGTGCCAGAGCGATGCCGCTCTGAACGGACGCGGGCAGATTGTACCAGCACCCGCTGGAGCCCTGCACATAGTTGCTGCTATCATCCGAGCGAACGCCGGGCTGGATGCAGTAGGCCACCGCACCATTGACATATTTGACATGATACAAGGCGCTGCCACTGCCCAAGCTACTGTCTGCCAGAATGGTCAGGTTTCTCGTGCTGGGCGTGGTCGAACTGCTGTAGTCATACTGCTTGAAGGTCAACTGACTGGTATAGACGTAGACCCGATATTTTACGACTACTGTGGCGGCGTAGGCGGACACCGCCAGCATC
>ENA-ORSI01002238-ORSI01002238.1-human-gut-metagenome-genome-assembly--contig:-NODE-2238-length-14458-cov-9.101576_pt1 | contig 14458 bp, 9 predicted proteins | sample MGYA00242187_ERZ509154 | MGnify/ENA primary metagenome ERZ509154 (study PRJEB26280, sample SAMEA2338627) | human gut metagenome | biome: human gut; feature: human-associated habitat; material: faeces...
CGGGCACGCCGTTTTTCAGATTGAGGTAGGCCGTGTGCTCGGTGCTGATGCCGTATCCGCCCCACCAGTACAGGCCAACGCCCTCGCGCGCGTGCTGGCCGTGCCGCACGTGCACGTGCTCGGTACGGACCGCCCGGAGGATCACAACGGCATCATCACCTTCACGGTCGACGGCGTGCACCCGCACGACATCAGCGAGATCATGGCGTCCGACGGCGTGAACATCCGCGCCGGCCACCACTGCGCGCAGCCGCTGCTCGCCTGGCTCGGCGTGGAGAACCTCGCCTGCTGCCGCGCGAGCCTGGCCTTCTACAACGACACGTCCGACGTCGACCGCCTGGTCGACGGCCTGACCCAGGTCTGGGGGATCTTCCATGGCAGTGACTGACCTCTACAACGCGGCCTTCATGGACCACGTCTCGCACCCCGACTACAAGTACCAGCTGGAGGACGCCGACTGCAGCCACGAGGGCGTCAACCCCTCCTGCGGCGACGAGCTCACGTTCTCCGTGCGCTTTGCCGACGACGGCACCATCGAGGAGGCGGCGTTCACCGGACACGGCTGCGCCATCTCCCAGGCCTCCGCCGATATCATGCTGGGCATGATCGTGGGGAAGCAGAAGGACGCCGCCCTGAAGCTGGGCGAGACGTTCCTGAAGATGATCCAGGGCGAAGCAACCGAGGAGGAGATCGACAGTCTGGAGGAGGCGTCCGCCCTTCGGGATATCGCCCACATGCCTGCCCGCGTCAAGTGCGCGGTGCTGGGCTGGCGCACGCTGAAGGAAGCCCTGCAAACCAAATAAGACCCAACCGTGGCGTTTGCCGTTACGGCAAACGCCACGGTTTCTCTCAATGCATGGCGGCGGGGCTTGCCTTTTGCCCCGCTTTTGGTGTATGCTGTTGCCAATAGCACGCGGCGCTTCGCGCCGCCGGAAGGAGTGGACGCCATGACATACTGCGGCATCGAGTATTCCCTCAAAAACCGTCCCGCGCTGGACGGGGACTTCCTTCCCTTTGCCCCGTGGCGGCAGGCGTATCTGGCGCAGGCGGCGCCCCCCATCCATATCGCCATAGAGCGGCAGGACGGCCAGACGGCGGTGTTCGATACCCGCCTGCGTGGCGGCGCGTACCGGCAAGCCGACCTGCGGTTTCTGGAGCGCACCGTCAAGCTGCTGCTGTGGAGCGTAGGCGGCTGGCGGGTCTGTCTCTGCGGCTGCGACGAGCTGGCCGACGAGCTGCGGCGCGTTTACCGCCCCGGCGGACAGCGGGCCTTCGACGTGGACTTCATGGAGACGGTGTTCGAGCGGCCCTTCCGCCTGGAAGCCGTGGCGGAGCGGGATTTCCCCGCCGCCAGCAGCAGTCCTCGAAAGCTGGGCGGCCATCTCAACGGCTGCCGCATCGGCTTTGATGCCGGCGGCTCCGACCGCAAGGTCTCCGCCGTCATCGACGGCCAGACGGTGTATTCCGAGGAGGTGGTCTGGCACCCCAAGACCCACGCCGACCCCGAATATCACTATCAGGGCGTTCTCTCCGCCTTCCGTGCCGCGGCGGCAAAGCTGCCCCGTGTGGACGCCATCGGCGTGTCCTCCGCCGGTGTCTTTCTGGGCAACGCACCCATGGTGTCGTCGCTGTTCATCAAAGTGCCGCCAGAGCGCCGCGCCGAGGTGAAAACCATCTATGACCGGGCGGCTGCCGCCATGGGCAATGTGCCTATCGTGGTGGCCAATGACGGCGACGTGACAGCGCTGGCCGGAGCCATGAGCCTGCATACCGGGCGGATCATGGGCCTTGCCATGGGCACCAGCGAGGCGGTGGGCTACGTGGACGGCGCGGGCTGCGTGTCCGGCTGGTTCAACGAGCTGGCCTTTGCCCCGGTGGATCTGAATGACCACGCGGCACGGGACGCCTGGTCGGGGGATAGCGGCGTAGGCAGCCAGTATTTCTCACAGGATGCCGTGATCCGCTTGGCCGCTGCCGCCGGTATCCCGCTGGACGAGGGCCTGACCCCGGCGGAAAAGCTGGCGGCGGTGCAGCGGCGGGCGGAGCGGGGAGAGGAGTCCGCGCTGACGGTCTTACGGGATATCGGCGTGTATCTGGGCCACACCCTGCCGCTGTACGCCGCGGTGTACGACCTGCAAAACCTTCTGGTGCTGGGCCGCGTGGCCTCCGGTGTGGGCGGCGAACAGATCGTGTCGGCCTGCCGCCGGGTGCTGGCGGAGGAATATCCGTCACTGGAGATATCCGTCACACTGCCGGACGAGCGGTTCCGCCGGGTAGGCCAGTCCATGGCGGCGGCAAGTTTACCGGAAGTAGAATAAAGGAAAGAGAAAAAAGGAGCGGCTGTGCCGCTCCTTTTTCAACTTATCCAAAAGGGCTATGCCCTTTTGGATAAAATAAGAATCGCTCCGACCCGCGTTTTTTTCGCCCATTTATGGGCGAAAAAACACTCTCTCCGCGCAAAGTATTTTTTGCCACGCACATGTCGCGGCAAAAAATGATTTAATCTGTTCGCCGCCATACCGGGCGGCGAATTCTGCGAAGCTTTTTTGGCAAGCTAATTACCCCACGCTGAAAAAGCTCTTGGCAATGTCGGCGCTCTGCTTGGCATCCTTGGCGTAGTAGTCCGCGCCGATCTTCTTGGCGTATTCCGGCGTCAGCACCGCGCCGCCCGCCATGATCTTGCAGGGCAGCTGGGCCTGCCGCAGTGCGGCGATGGTCTCCTCCATGCTTTTCAATGTGGTGGTCATCAGGGCCGACAATCCCACCAGATGCACATTCTTGTTCCGCACGGCGTCCACCACCGCTTCCACCGGCACGTCCCGGCCCAGATCAATGACCTCGAAGCCGTAGTTCTCCAGGATCACCTTCACGATGTTCTTGCCGATGTCGTGTACGTCGCCGTGAACGGTGGCCAGCACGATGCGTCCCTTTCCCGCGCCCTCGCCGCCCTTGGCGGCCATGGCGGTCTTCACCTCGTCAAAGGCGCTCTGGGCGGCGCTGGCGGCCTGCAGCAGCTGGGGCAGGAACAGCGTGCCGTTTTCGTACTTGGCGCCCACCGCGTCCAGCGCCGGGATCAGCGCCCCGTCCACCAGCTCCAGCGGCTCCTTCTCCCGCAGCAGCGTCCGGGCGGCGGCTGCCGCCTCGCCCTTCAGCCCCTGCTCCACCGCCTTCATCAGCGGCGCGTAGGCGGCGTTGGCGCTGCCGCCGTAGGTGACGCCGCCGGTGGAGGCGCTCTGCATGATCTTGGCCAGCGCCGTGGCCGTGGGCACACGGCCCGCATACCGCTCCACATAGGCGGCGCACTGCTTGTCCCGCCCCGACAGCACGTTGTAGGCGTAGATGGCCGCCATCATCTCCTGACTGGCCGGATCCATAATGGCCAGATCCAGCCCCGCGTGGATGGCCAGCGTCAGGAAAATGGTGTTCAGATAGGCCCGGCAGGGCAGACCGAAGCTGATGTTGGACACGCCCAGAATGGTGCGCACTTCCAGCTCCTTCTTGCACCGCTCCAGCGCCTCCACGGCGGCCAGCGCGTCTTCCTGCTGGGCGCTGGCGGTCAGCGCCAGACAGTCGATGTAGATATCCTCAAGGGGAATGCCCGCGTCCAGTGCCGCGTCGCGGATACGGCGGGCAATAGCTACCCGCTCCCCCGCGCCGGAGGGTACGCCCGCCCCGTCCACCGTCAGACCGATCACCGCCGCGCCGTACTTTTTGCACAACGGCAGAACGTGCTCCAGCACGGCGGGTGCGCCGTTGACGGAGTTGACGATGGGCTTGCCGTTATAGACCCGCAGGCCCCGTTCCAGCGCCTCGAAGTTGGTGGAATCCAGCTGTAACGGCTGGCTCACCACGCTTTGCAGGGTTTTCACCACCTGCTCCATCATGGCCGGCTCGTCCACCTCCGGGGTGCCCACGTTCACGTCGAGAATCTGCGCTCCGGCCTCGGCTTGAGACACGGCCTGCTCCAGCACGTAGTCCATGTCGCCCTGCCGCAGCGCCTGCTGGAACCGCTTTTTGCCGGTGGGATTGATGCGCTCGCCCACCACGGTCACGCCGTCTACGGTGACGCACTCCACGGGAGAACAGATCACCGAGGGCATGGCGTGGGCCGCCCGTCCCGGCACGCAGTCCCGGAACACATCGTTCAAAAGCCGGATGAAATCCGGTGTGGTGCCGCAGCAGCCGCCCGCCGCAAACAGTCCCAGCTCCCGGTAAGGCTCCATCTGCCGGGCGTACAGCTCCGGCGTGATATCGTAGCCGCTGCCGTCGGCGCGGGGCAGACCGGCGTTGGGCTTTACGAACACCGGGAAGTCGCCGGGCAGCGACTCAGCCAGCCGCTTCGCCATGGGGAAGATCTCCTGCGGGCCAAGCGAGCAGTTGATGCCCAGCGCGTCCGCGCCCAGTCCCCGTGCCGTGGCGGCAAAGCTCTCCACCGTGCAGCCGGTGAAGGTGCGGCCCCGTGCCTCAAAGCTCATGCTGGCCAGCACCGGAAGCTTGCAGTTTTCCTTCACCGCCAGCAGGGCGGCCTTTAATTCATAAAGATCGGTAAAGGTCTCCACCATCACCAGATCGGCACCTGCCGCCGCGCCCGCCCGGACGATCCGGGCAAATTCCGCCACCGCCGTCTCAAAGGGCAGCGTGCCGTTGGGCTCCAGCAGCTCGCCCAGCGGGCCGATATCCAGCGCCGTCAGTGCGCCGTAGGGGGCGCAGGCCTTTTTGCAGCAGGCCACACCCGCGGCGATGACCTCCTCCACGGTGTAGGGGCTTTTTGCCAGCTTGTGGCCCGACGCACCGAAGGTATTGGTGTTGATGATGCGGCTGCCTGCCGCCGCGTACATGCCGTGGATCCGCTGGATGGTCTCCGGATCGGTGATGTTCAGTTCCTCCGGCCGTGCGCCCAGCTTCAGCCCGGCGGCCTGCAGCATGGTGCCCATGCCGCCGTCCAGCAGAATGGTGTGGCGCTGGGTGAAAAGTTCATTGCTCTGCACAGGTGATCCCTCGCTTTCGATAGTTGCATCTGGCCCGGAGGACACAGTGTCCGCAGCCCGCCAGTTGTCCCCTGACCGGGTGATCGCTGACGCCCAGCAGCGCTGTCACGCTTTTGCGCGGCGTCATTAAATAGGTATCCGTTACATATAGCCCGATCTGCCGCGCCGTGTCCAGCGTCTCAGCCAGCAGCGGCTGAAGGCTGATGGGCCAGTCGCCGTAGCCGGGGGAGAACCGCCCGGTGAGGAAAAGCCCCTGTTCTGCCGCCCATTGCCGCAGCTGGCCTTCGGCGGCGTCCGCCATCTGCTCCGCCAGCGCCGAGGCCAGCGCGTCCGCCGCCGCTCCCGCCGCCACATCGCCCACGGCGGAGCGGCGGATCTGACTGTCCACCATAGGCCCCAGCGTCACCGCCAGCAAAATGGCCTGCGGACATTCCGTCAGATGGCGGCGGATATCCGCTCCTTGCAGAATGCCGGCTTCGTCCCATGCGGCGGTATCCGCCGTCCGCCAGACGGCTTTCGGCATGGCGGCATGTAACAGGGGCGGGGCGCACCGCTCCAGCAGCGCCAGCGTGCCGCTGCCCGGTTCGCCCGGCGCACCCAGATAGCGGGCGGCCTGCCGCAGGTCGATGGACTCCGGTACCTCCAGCGTAAGGGCGCGGATGGGGGAGAGAGACATACGGCAGACCTCCTTTTTCGTGTGAATAATTCAGTATACCCCAATAAGCGGCCGGAATCAACCCGGTAAAGGGGAAAATCCGCCCCCATAAAGGCGGTTTATGTACCGATAAAAGGGAATAATGTACCGATAAACATGCAGAAGCGTGCAGATGCAGAACGTATATACGCCCGCACGTGGGGCGTGCGGGCGTATAGGGTTCCATAGTTATATCGATCGTCTTACTCAGACACGCGGCACGTCCAACCGAAGGGATCGGGTCTGGTGCCCCACTGGATGCCGGTCAGCTCGTCATAGAGCTTCTGAGACAATGCGCCGATCTGGCCGTTGTTGACCTCGTAGCGTACGTCGTCCCAGCCCAGCGCACCGATGGGGGAGATGACGGCGGCGGTGCCGATGCACCACGCCTCCTCCAGAGCGCCGGTGCGTGCAGCTTCAAACAGCTCGTCCACGCTCAGCAGACGTTCCTCCACCGGCATGCCCCAGCTCTTGAGCAGCTCGATGGCGGACTTGCGGGTGACGCCCCGGAGGATGGAGCCGGTCAGGGCGGGGGTGACGACGGTGCCATTGATCTTGAACATGACGTTCATGCCGCCGCCCTCCTCCACGTACTTGCGCTCCACGCCGTCCAGCCACAGTACCTGAGAGTAGCCCTTGGCCTCGGCCCGCTCACCGGCACGGTTGGCCGCGCCGTAGTTGCCGCCGCACTTGGCCTCGCCGGTGCCGCCGCGAACGGCACGGACATCCTCAGTCTCCACCATGATGGGCACAGGCTTCAAACCGTCGCTGAAGTAGCTGCCGGAGGGGGAGAGGATGATGACGAAGGAGGCCTCGTGGACGCCGTGCAGCGCCAGCGTGGGGTCGGTGGAGTACAGGAACGGGCGGATATACAGGCTGGTGCCGGGGTCGCTGGGCACCCAGTCCTGATCCACGCGGACCACCTCCTTGATGGCCTGCAGCGCATCGTCAGGATCCACCTGAGGCAGGCCCAGACGCTCGCAGGAGCGGTTCAGCCGGGCGATGTTCTCCCAGGGGCGGAACAGCTGCACCTCACCGTCGGGGCGGCGGTAGGCCTTCAAGCCCTCGAAGACCTCGGTGCCGTAGTGGAGAACGCTGGCGGCGGGGGAGAGAGCGATGGGGCCGTAGGGGACGACGCGGGCGTTGTGCCAGCCGTCCTTCTCGGTGTAGTCCATGACGAACATGTGGTCGGTAAACACAGTGCCGAAGCCCAGCTGGTTGGAGGGGGGCAAGGTGCCGGGATGGGGATTCTTCGTAACGGTGATATTCATAAAATCGTCTCCTTTTCGCAAAATCAGATTGGTAAGATCAGATCTCTTTCAGATGCTCCATGTTGTGGCGGATGCCCTCGCAGCACTGGTGGAAGGTGGCCTTTTCCTCGTCGGTGAGGGGCAGCTCCACCACCTCCTCTACGCCGTTTGCGCCGATGACGCAAGGCACGCCGGCGAACAGACCGCTTTCGCCGTACTCGCCGCACAGCTCCATGCTGGCGGGCATGATGGCTTTTTCATCGTGGAGCACGATGTGGGCCATCCGGGCGGCGGTGGTGGCGATGCCGTACTCGGTGCAGAACTTGCCGGAGAAGGTGACCCAGCCGCCGCCGATGGACTCCTTCTGCAAGGCGTCACGGTCAAAGCGGAAGCGCTCGTCCGTTTCGGCCCACTTGTCCAGCGGCATGCCCTTGAAGCTGACGCAGGACCAGGGCGCGAACTGCTGGTTGCCGTGCTCGCCCAGCATGTAGCAGGTGATGGACTTGTGATCCACGCCGGTCTGACGGGCCAGAGCGCTGAGAAGACGGGAGGTGTCAAGACCGGTGCCGGTGCCGAACACGCGGCCCTTCGGCAATCCCAGCCCCAGCGCCAGCTCACGGGTGACGATATCGCAAGGGTTGGTGATGTTGATGAGCACGCCGCCAAAGCCGCTGGCCTTGACCCTTTCCGCGTAGCCCCGGACGGCGGGGATGGTGAAATCCATCTCGGTCACCCGGTCGTGGGTGCCCCGCAGCAGCTCGATCTTGCCCACGCTGTTGACGATCACGTCGCACTCGCCCAGATCGGCGAAATCACCGGCCCGGACGGTGACGCGGTGGGGCAGATACGCCGCCGCGTCACGGAGATCCTGTACCTCGCTGGCCAGCTTCTGCTGGTTCTGATCCACAAGTACCAGCTCGTCGGCGATGCCCTGCACCGCCAGCGCGTAAGCAACATGGGCGCCCACATGGCCCAGACCGATGACACCGAGAACACGTTTTTTCATGGTAAAACCATCCTTTCGACTTGATAATATCGTAATTATTTTGCATTTAAGCCCCGAAATGGGGGAATAACACGCAGGTATACAGCATGGTCAGCACCATGTAGATCACAAGGATGACGGCGAAGGCGGGCAGCGTCCGCTTCATGACCTTGTTCTCGTTGCCCACCTGATCCACCGTGGCGCAGGCGGCTACCGTATTGTTGGGGCAGATGAGATTGCCCAGCGATGCACCGGCGTTCTGTCCGGCGAACACGGTGATGGGGTTCATGCCCAGGGCCTGTGCCGCCTGGATGTGCATGTCGGCGAACATGATGTTGGAGCCGAGGCCCGTACCGGTGATGAAGGAGCCGCTGGCGCCGATCAGCACGGCGGCGGCAGGATAGAACCGGCCCACCACGGCGGCAATGTCAGATGCCAGCAGGTTCATCATGCCGGTGGAGGGGGACTGCATGATATAGGATACCGCCAGCAGGCTGCCCATGGTCACCAGCACCGGCATCACGTGCCCCACGGTCTTGGCGCAGATCTGTCCGTACTGCTTCCATCCGGTTTTCAGCGTCATCGCGCCAAGGAAGCCGCAGATCAGGATCACCACGTCCACCCACACGATATAGCCGAAGGTGCACATGACGGCGAAGCCGTTTTTCACCAGTGCGGGGAAGCCGTAGCGGACGGCGGGCAGCAGCACCAGCATGTAGATGTAGGGGGACATGGCACGGAACGGGCCGTACTTCTTTTCCTGACTGGTGAAGCGGTAACGGTATTCCTCCGGTGTTTTCACGCCCACCACTTTCACGTAGACCACGCTGAGGAGGATGGAGAGAAGGCCGGTGCCCATGGAGGTGACTTCCGCGCCCACGAAGTTGGAGAGGACGAACATCACCGCGCCGGTGGACACACCGGCAAAGCAGAGGTAGGGGACGATGCCCTTGAAGCCCTTGCGGCCAAAGGTCATGGCCACCATGATAAAGGGGATCACCAGCACGCCGAACATATGGATGCGGCCCACCATGGCGGAGTTCAGCGCCACGGTGCTGAGACCTGCGTCGGTAAGGGCCGCGCCGCCGTTGATGGTGGTCAGACCAGCGCCGCCCCAGGAGCAGGGCGTGGCGTCGCCCAACAGGGCCAGCGCGATGGAGGTCACCGGGTCAAAGCCCAGCGCCACCAGAAACGGGGCGGCGATGGCGGCGGGAGAACCTGCGCCTGCCGCGCCCTCCAGAAAGATGGGGAGCATCATGCCGATGATGACCACCTGCACCCGGCGGTCGTCGCTGATGCGGGCGATGGCGCCCTTCACCTCGTCGATGGCGCCGGTATCACTGAGCAGGTTCAGGATCACGAAGGCACCGAACACCATCAGCACGATCTTCAGACCCTCCTTGATGCCCTTCCAGAGAAGGGCGTCATAGACGGCTACGTTGTCCTTGAAGGAAGCGCCGGAGACATTGAAATACGTAAAGGCCAGCAGAAGCGTCCACAGCAGAGCCACGGGAGCGACGCGCTTGGCGGACTGGCGGAAGCCCAGAATGCCCACCAGCACCACGACGATGGGGCTGAGTGCCATGACGAAATTGAAGAAGCTCATAGGGATTTTTCTCACTTTCTTTTGATGTTGGGGTGGCGTCGCTTCGCTGGCCAGGAGAAGCGAACAGAAATCTATGAAAAAAAGAGGCTCCGCCGGATGGCGGAGCCTCTTGCAGCTGTAGCTGTCGTCGTTCTTACGAGGGCAGGCAGGGGAAAGGGGACGTCATGTTCCGGCATGTGAAGAAGCTGGCAAATACCAGCAGAATAATAATGGACGCCAGCAGAATGCCGGCGTCCAAGGACAGAATAATGCTGTTCATGTCGGAGCATGCGGACACAGCGCAGGAGCCCTGCGCGTAAGCGATCATATTGGTGAATGTGGGAGTCATCATCATTGCCGCTGTGTCCTTTCAAAAGAGTTGGACGGAGTGTAACATACATTTTTTGCCAATTCAAGTGGCAATTTGCACAAAGGGGGCAAAATCGGCTGAACGCACAATGGCGGCCGCCTTCCCGGCGACCGCCATTGGTGGGATGAAACAAATTTTCACTGCGACAGGGCCTGACTTTCCTCCTGCAGGCGGGTCATCAGGTGGGAGAGGGCGAACATCAGCGTTTCATAGTGCAGAAAATTCAGCGTATTTTTGTCCACCAATACCTGCATGCTGGCGGGGAAATCCTCGTCCGCCTCCCAGAACCGCAGGATCAGCGGCAGAAAGGGGAACAGGGGCAGCTGATAGGCCACGTCGCCCTTTGGCTGGGGGATACCGCCCAATGCGCGGCAGGCGCGATCCAGCGCGGCGGCGTCTCCGGAGAACCGGGCGCAGGAGTTCTTGAAGAAATCGCCGTCCTTGGACAGGGTGCCGCCCTGGATGGAGCAGAGACTGGCCACGTTGACCCACTCGTGGGACAGGTGGCACAGGGGCTGGGAATCGCACAGTACGTCGTAAATGGACATGGCTTCGTTATAGCTGGCGGTGTGGGCGGTGTCCGACGCCCATGTGACAGCACCGGTGCGGCGGTCGACGCGGTAATCGCGGGCAATGAAGGTGATGTAGAGGGCGTCGGCGTCGTGGGACAGGCCGAATTTGCGGATCATGGCAGCCTGATCGTAGCGGAGAAAGACCGCCGCCGTGGCGTCGCGGGCTTTGTCGTAGTTGGAGCGGCTGGGCGTCATGGAAGCACCTCCCGATATAGTATGGAACTATCATAGCATAAAGGGGGAGGGTGTGCAAGAGAAAACCCCAGCCTTATGCCGTTGATAAGGCTGGGGTGATTTTTATGAATGTGGAGCGTTACTCCAGCTCCATCAGCAGCTCCTTGGCCTTGACGGGCTGGCCCTCCTTTACCCGGACGGACTTGACCGTTCCGGCGGTGCGGGCGGTGATGGCAGTCTCCATCTTCATGGCCTCGATGATGATGAGCACCTGATCCTTTTCCACGTGGTCGCCCTGCTTGACGCACAGCTTGGACACCATGCCGGGGATGGAGGTGCCCACCTGCAGAGGATCGGACTCGTCGGCCAGAGTGGCCTGGCGGGTCTGCTCGGAGGCGTGGGGGTCACGGACGGTGACCTCGCGGCGCATGCCGTTCAGCTCAAACTGGACGTTGATGGTGCCGTCGCTGTTGTGGTCGCCCAGCCCCAGATACTTGATGACCAGCGTCTTGCCGTCCTCGATGTTGATCTTGTTCGTCTCGCCCAGCGCCATGCCGTTGAAGAACACATGGCTGCCCATACGGGTAATGTAGCCGTACTCCTTCCGGTGACGGCAGAAGTCCTCGTATACCTTGGGATACATGGCGTAGGAGATGAGATCCTTCTTCTCCGGGTTCTCGTGGAACTGTTCCACCTCGTGCTGGAGCTGATCGAAGTCCACGGGAGCCAGCAGCTTGCCGGGGCGGCAGGTGATGGGCTGCTCGCCCTTCAGGATCACCTTCTGCAAGTCTTTCGGGAAGCCCCACGCGGGCTGGCCCATCATGCCCTTGAAGTAGGACACCACGGAATCGGGGAAGGCCAGCGCCTCGCCCCGCTGGACGATGTTCTCCGGCGTCAGGTCGTTCTGCACCATGAAGATGGCCATATCGCCCACCACCTTGGAGGAGGGCGTCACCTTTACGGGGTCGCCCAGCATGTCATTGACGGTCTTGTACATCTCCTTGACCTCCTCGAACCGGTCGCCGAGGCCCAGAGACTCCACCTGCGGACGGAGGTTGGTGTACTGACCGCCGGGGATCTCATAGCGGTAGATATCGGTGGTGGAGGATTTCAGGCCGTGGTCGAAGCTCTCGTACCGCAGGCGCACGTCGGCCCAGTAGTTGCTCAGCTCCTGCACGCGGCGCAGGTCAAGGCCGGTATCCCGCTCTGTACCGTGGAGGGCGGCCACAACAGCATCCAGAGACGGCTGGCTGGTAAGGCCTGCCATCGGTGCGCAGGCTACGTCCACCACGTCCACGCCGGCCTCGGCGGCCATCAGCAGAGCGGCCACCTGATTGCCGGTGGTGTCGTGGGTGTGCAGGTGGATGGGCAGGCCCACCTCCTGCTTCAGGGTGGACACCAGCTTCTTGGCGGCGTAGGGCTTCAGCAGGCCGGACATGTCCTTGATGGCCAGCATGTGGGCGCCCCGCTTCTCCAACTCCTTGGCAAGCTCCACGTAGTATTTCAGGGTGTACTTGTCCTTGGTCTCGTCCAGAATGTCGCCGGTGTAGCACATGGTGGCCTCCAGCAGCTTGTTCTGGCGGAGGACTTCCTCCATGGCCACCTCCATGCCCGGCACCCAGTTCAGGGAGTCGAACACGCGGAACACGTCGATGCCCCGCTGGGCGGCCTCCTCCACGAAGGCGCGGACAAGGTTATCGGGATAGTTGGCGTAGCCCACCAGATTGGAGCCCCGCAGCAACATCTGGAAGGGAATGTTGGGGATCTTTTCCCGCAGCAGCCGCAGACGCTCCCAGGGGGACTCATGCAGGAAGCGGTAGGCCACATCGAACGTGGCACCGCCCCACATCTCCAGCGAGAAGCAGTCGCGGAGGATATCGGCCATGCCGTCGGCGCCCTTCACCATGTCGCGGGTACGCATACGGGTGGACAGCAGGCTCTGGTGGGCGTCGCGCATGGTGGTGTCGGTCAGCAGCAGCTTCTTCTGATCCAGCACCCACTGCTTGACGGCCTCGGGGCCCTTCTCATCCAGCAGCTGCTTCAGGCCGGGGCCAAGAGGCTCCCTGGCTTCAGGGAAGCGGGGGATATCGTACTGGTGGCGCTCGGCGTTGGGATTGGCCACCTGAATTTCGGAGATGTACCGCAGCACACGGGTGGCGCGGTCACGAGAATCCATGATCTCGAACAGCTCCGGCGTCTCGTCGATGAACTTGGTATGGCATTGGCCGCTGACGAAGGTGGGGTGGGCCAGCACATTGGTGACAAAGGGGATGTTGGTCTTGACGCCGCGGACGCGCACCTCGTTGATGGCACGGGCTGCCTTGCGGCAGACGGCGGGGAAGCTGCGATCCCAGCTGGTGACCTTCACCAGCAGAGAGTCGTAATAGGGGGAGATGACGGTGCCCACGCCCACGTTGCCGCCGTCCAAACGGACGCCGAAGCCGCCCGGGGAGTGGTAAGCGGTGATCTTGCCGTTATCGGGGGCGAAGTTGTTGGAGGGATCCTCGGTGGTGACGCGGCACTGGATGGCGTAGCCGTCGAAATGCACGTCCTCCTGACAGGTCAGGCCGATCTCCGGGCAGCTGAGGGGATAGCCCGCCGCCACCAGCAGCTGGGCGCGGACGATATCCACGCCGGTGATCATTTCGGTGACGGTATGCTCCACCTGAATACGGGGGTTCATTTCGATGAAGTAGTGATGGCCGGCCTTGTCCACCAGAAACTCCACCGTACCGGCGCTGACGTAGTTGACGGACTTGGCGATCTTCACCGCGTCCTGACGCAGAGCCTCCACCGTCTCCTTGGGGACAGACCACGCGGGCGCGTACTCCACCACCTTCTGATACCGGCGCTGGAGGGAGCAGTCACGCTCGCCCAGATGGTACACGTTGCCGTACTTGTCGGCCAAGATCTGCACCTCGATGTGCTTGGGCTCCACAAGGAACTTCTCAATAAAGATATCGCCGCAGCCGAAGGACTTCTCCGCTTCGCTGTGCACTAGCTCATAGGCGGTCTTGACCTCCTCGGGTTTGTCGCAGCGGCGCATGCCGCGACCGCCGCCGCCGGCTGCCGCCTTCAGAATAATGGGGAAGCCGAAGCTGACGGCCTTCTCCAGCGCGTCGTCGGCGTCCTTCAGGGGCTCGGTACAGCCGGGGATGATGGGTACGCCGCACTGGACGGCAATCTCCTTGGCGCTGAGCTTGTCGCCCATCTTGGCCAGCACGTCGGAGGAAGGACCCACGAACAGGATGCCGTTATCCTCACATGCGCGGGCAAAGTCGGCGTTCTCGGACAGGAAGCCGTAGCCGGGGTGGATGGCGGTGACGCCTCGGCGCTTGGCAAGGCCGATGATGCCGGGAATGTCCAGATACGCGCCCAACGGGGACTTTTTCTCGCCCACCAGATAGGCTTCGTCCGCCTTGGTGCGGAACAGGGAATAGGTATCTTCGTTGGAATAGATAGCCACGGTGTGAAGGCCCAGGTCGTAGCAGGCGCGAAAAATGCGCACCGCGATCTCACCGCGGTTGGCTACCAGCACCTTCTTCAATTGTGTGATCTGCTGCATACGGTTCTCCTTTCTCTGCTTATGAAATCTAAATTAGAAAACATTATACACTTTTTTCTCCGCCGCGCCAGATGCAAAATAGCCAAAATATCATTCAGCATTGATTGTAAAAGTGGCCGTTTCCATAAGCAGAAGTTTTAACAAAGCCCGGCGTGTGAAAATCACGTGAAGATCGGAGTGTGTTTTAACAAGAAACGTCTGTGCGCCAGTGGTGTTTGCGGGGGACGGGAAAACCGCCGCTGCGCTGCCTGTGGCAGATACAGCGCGGCGGTTTT
>ENA-ORSI01002244-ORSI01002244.1-human-gut-metagenome-genome-assembly--contig:-NODE-2244-length-14402-cov-8.352548_pt1 | contig 14402 bp, 12 predicted proteins | sample MGYA00242187_ERZ509154 | MGnify/ENA primary metagenome ERZ509154 (study PRJEB26280, sample SAMEA2338627) | human gut metagenome | biome: human gut; feature: human-associated habitat; material: faeces...
CGCCGCCCGCCACGGACTGCGCCGGTGGTTGTGGCCGATGGTGTGTGCCATCTCCCTGCCCGATGCCGTTTACATCTACCTCAGCTACGCCCAGCCGGAAAGTCTGACGCTGATCAACAGTTGCATCTTCATCGAGCAGTTTGGCTACGGATTCGGGTTCACCGCCTACATGCTCTACCTCATCCGCTTTTCGGAAGGCAGTCACCAAACTGCCCACTACGCCATCTGTACGGCGTTTATGGCGCTGGGCATGATGATACCGGGCATGGTGGCGGGATGGATTCAGGAGCTGCTGGGCTACCGGCTGTTCTTTATCTGGATTATGGTATGCACGCTGGTTACATTCGGCGTAACCTATCGGCTAAAGGATAAGATAAACGACTGACAGACATGCAGATATCTGCTCCCTTCATGCCGTGACGTGTAGCATACGCCCCCAAACGCCCGCACAGGCGGATACAGACATTCATTAAAAAAATAAAAAAACTGCACACAGCGTTTGCTAATAAAATAAATATCTATATCTTTGCCATCGAATTAAAGTTGTAATAATTACAGAGTTGAAAGAGAATATGAACGTTTACGAATACTTGATTAGCTATAACATTAAGCCATCCGTACAACGCATCGCGATTATGGACTACTTGCTGAAGCATAAAACCCATCCCAGCATTGATGAAATTTACTTGGCTTTATGCAAAGACATCCCTACCCTTTCAAAGACAACTGTATATAATACGCTCAAGTTGTTCGTTGAACACGGTGCGGCAAAACAGTTGACGATTGATGAGCGAAACACTTGTTTTGATGGCGACTTATCGCTGCACGCGCATTTCCAGTGTAAGTCATGCGGAAAAATCTATGACGTTCCGCTGAGTACCGAAACCAACGAAACCGAAAAACTGACAAAGAGCGGATTTGAAGTAGAAGAAGTACATCATTACTACAAGGGGATTTGCCCCCACTGCTGCGAAAAATCCCTCGCAAAGAATTAAGAAAGAATTAAAGAGAAAACCAACGAATTAACGATATTAACTAACAACTAAAACTTTTACATTATGAAAAAATTTATCTGTACTGTTTGTGGTTACATCTATGAAGGCGAAACCGCTCCCGAAAAATGCCCTTTGTGTAAAGCTCCCGCTTCTAAGTTCAAAGAAATGGAAGAAAACGCAGAAGGTGGTTTGCAATTCGTTGACGAACACGTTATCGGCGTAGCTAAAGGTTGCGACGAAGAAATGATTAAAGACCTGAACAACCACTTCATGGGCGAATGTACTGAAGTAGGTATGTATTTGGCTATGAGCCGTCAGGCAGACCGCGAAGGCTATCCTGAAGTAGCTGAGGCTTTCAAACGCTACGCTTGGGAAGAAGCTGAACATGCTGCAAAATTCGCTGAACTGCTGGGCGACTGCGTATGGGATACAAAAACGAACTTGGAAAAACGCATGAACGCTGAATGTGGTGCTTGCGAAGACAAGAAACGCATCGCTACCCGCGCTAAAGCGTTGAACTTGGACGCTATCCACGATACGGTTCACGAAATGGCTAAAGACGAAGCTCGTCACGGTAAAGGTTTCGAAGGATTGTACAACAGATACTTCAAAAAATAAGAACTGAACGGACTGTTCAGAAACAAAAAAATCATTCCAAGCCGAGAGGTTTGGAATGATTTTTTTTGTTTATAGCGATTGGAACAGATGTGGGGCAATCCGCTGCCCCACGTTCCGTGTGTTACTTCTCGGATACGATTTCCAGCTTGGCGGTTTTCAGTCCCTTCGAACTGGCTTCAAGCACAATCTCGCCGGCTTCTTCAGTGGAAGACACAATAGCGGTCATCATGCCCGAAAAGACTTTCATCTGCGGCTTCTGGAACGATTCGAGCGAAGCGGGATTGCCGTTTGCCCCGGCGCGGTAGTAACCTTTGCCTTTCACCTTAAACTTGATTTCGTTGTCGGCAAGCGGACAGAGGTTTCCGTCTTTATCCACCACGCTGACGGTTACGAACGAGAGGTCTTTGCCGTCGGCTGCTATCTTCGTGCGGTCGGCTTCCAACTTGATGGCGTAGGGCTTGCCTGCCGTGTGGATTTCTTTCTCTGCCACAGCCTTGCCGTTGGCATCGTATGCCACCACTTTCACCGTTCCCGGTTCGTACTTGGTGTCCATCCACATCAGGCGGTAGCGCTGCTGACGCTTGAAGGTAGTAGAACCTACCGAGTCGCACTTGCTGTTGTCGATGGTCACGGTGAGGTCTTTCGTGCGTTTGCCCTGACTCTTTCCGTTGATGAACAGCTCGGCAGAAGGATAGTTGGTGTAGACGAATACCGGAGTCACCTCGCCTTCGCGTCCCTCCCAGTTCCAGTGCGGAAGGATGTGGAGCGTTTCCACGTCTTTGTTCCAGTGGCTGCGATACAGGTAGTAACGGTCTTTGGGGATACCTGCCAAGTCGATGATACCGAACAATGACGAGTGGCTGGGCCAGTCGGAGTAATACGGAGTAGGCTCGCCCAGATAGTCGAATCCCGTCCATACGAACTCGCCGATGCTCCACGGGTAGTCTTCGTGCCAGATGAAGTTATCTTCCGGAAGGTCAGACCATCCGCAGTGTTCCACGTCGTACGAGGAAGCCTGATGGTCATCGTACTTCTGCATGGCGCGACGCACCACGGGGAACTTATATACGCCGCGCGAGCTGATGGTAGAAGCGGTTTCGCTACCTAATGAAATCTGTTGGGGGAGCTTCTTGTAATTCTCGGCATACTTGAACGGGCGGTAGTTGAATCCCGGCACGTCCATCACGGCAGCCATGTTGTTGTTTACCACTGCGTCGGGCGCATCCATCCCCTGCGTTACGGGGCGTGTGGGGTCTTCGCGGTGACAGATGTCTTGGAGGAAGCGCGTCAGCTTCGGACCCGTCGCACCGTTCCATTGGTCGGGCACCTCGTTGCCGATACACCACATCACGATGCTGGGGTTGTTGCGGAAGTGGCGAAGCAAGTTCACCAAGTCTTTCTCCGCCCACTCGTCGAACAGCTTGTTGTATCCGTTGGGCACTTTCGGGGTTTTCCACCCGTCGAACGATTCTGCCATCAGCATCATACCCATCTCGTCGCAAGCCTCAACCAGCTCCGGCGCAGGCATGTTGTGCGAGGTGCGGATGGCGTTACATCCCATGTCTTTCAGGATACGGATCTGGCGGCGGATGCCTGCTACGTTGGCAATACCTCCCAACGGGCCCAAGTCGTGGTGGTTACAAACGCCTTTGAACACGGTACGTTCGCCATTCAGGAAGAAACCCTTGTCGGGGATAATCTCGATGGAACGGATTCCGAAGCGGGTGGTATATTCGTCTTTCAGCTCGCTGCCTTCGTAGATACGCGATTCGGCGGTATAAAGCGCGGGAGTTTCGGGAGTCCACAGCGCGGGGCGGTCTACCACGAAGTCTTGCACAAACTTGCCGTCATCATACTTCGAGCCGCGGTTTTCAGCCGTAGCCACCACCTTTCCCGATGCGTCTTTCAGTTCGGTAACGATGCGGTAGTCGGCCAACTGTTTGCCCTCCGGCATCCGCAGTCCGGTCAGCAGATGTACTTTGGCATACTCTTTCTTCACCACGGGCGTAGTGAGCTGAGTGCCCCACGTAGGAACGTAAGCATCTTCATTGATTACGAGATGTACGTTCCGATACAGTCCGGCACCGGGATACCAACGTGAAGATTCGTGTTCATTCTCTAACCGCACGGCGAGGGTATTCGTTTCGCCCGGTTTCAGGTACGGAGTGATGTCGAAGTAGAACGAGTTATAACCGTAAGGCCAGTAGCCCACTTCGTGTCCGTTCAGCCATACGCGGGCGTGGCTCATGGCTCCGTCGAACACCAGCGTGGCGGTTTTTCCGGCGCGGAACTCAGGGGCATCGAAATCGAGGCGATACCATCCCGTGCCCACGAAAGGCAGGCCGCCCGTACGTCCGGCGTGTTCCATCGCTTCCTTCTGTCCGTCTTGAGTGATGGCGAGGTTCTGCTTGTCATTGTCGATGCTGAACGGCCCGTAGATAGCCCAGTCGTGAGGAACGGTTACCGACTGCCATTTGGAATCATCGCACTCGGTGGCAGAAAAAGTAGCATTGTCTTCACGTGTAAACTTCCATCCTTTTTCCAGCAAACGCTCGGTGCGCACTTGCGCCGCCACGCATACCGGCAGAACGAGAAGCATCATCAAAAGTAGTTTCTTCGTCATAAAGTAATGTATTTTTAAAATTATTGGTTATATAATCCATACATTCCACAAAAATAAAAATAATTATCCGCATCCGAAGCAAACTCCTAATAAATAAGTTGATGTTATACAGCAGGTGTTAAAAAAAACGGGGCGTTACGTGCGCCCCGTTTCCCGTCAGAATGACTTTTCCTTTATCAGCCCCATGCGGTAGGCTGCCAAGAGTTTTTTCAGGTCTTCTATCTGAATCATCAGCTCGCGACCCTTGTCGGTGTCTTTCACCATCATGCGCTTGCTGCTCATTTCCACGATTTGGGTGGTCGACTTGATGTCCTGCCCCTCCTCGATGGCTTTTTGCGTGGAGGTGAACGGCTCGTGTTGAACCAACTGGAATCCGCGCGAGTGATATACCAATGTATATCCGGCGATGCCCGTTTCGGGCTGGTATGCTTTCGAGAATCCGCCGTCTATCACCATCAGCTTGCCGTTTGCCTTGATGGGCTTCTCGCCTTTCACGGCTTTCACGGGCACGTGTCCGTTGATGATGTGGCGGTGTTCTCCTTCTACGCCGAACTCGTCCATAATCATGTCGCAGATGTCTTCGCGGTCGCGCAGGGAGTAATAATATCCTTTCACCTCTTTGTGGGTTTCCTTGTCGACGAGGAAGTAACGCTCAAAGGTTGCCATCTTGCTCTTGTCGAACGCAGGCGAATCGGGGCCGCACCACAAGTACCAGAGGTAATCGAGGGCAAAGGATTTTTCTTTGTTGTCGTTGTCGGCAAAGTAGGCGGTGCGGATAAGCTGTCCCACGCGCTCCAGCAGTGCCTTGCCCTTGTACTTCTTGCCCAAGATGTCGACTTCCTTCAGTGTCCCGTCGGCGTTGAGGGGCATGGAGGCATGGAACAGCAGGTTCGAGTTGCATACGTTGTACATGCAGCCGTAACGGAAGAGGCATTTCATGTGCTTGCGCAGCTTTTCGCTGTGGGTAAACGAATTATGCAGCTTGGCGACTATCTCGCGCTCCTCGTCGGTGAGGCGGTACGGGTCGGACGGGTCGACGGTGGGGAAATAACAGTCGCGCATTTCATACTCGCGTCCGTCTGCCACAAACACCTTGCGTCCGAAGTCGATGTGGTGGAGCAACAGGCGGTTTTCCATCTCGAACTCAGGGCGGCGGCGGATTATCTCTGCCTCCAACTTAAACTGTATCACGCTGATTGCCTTGTGCATCTGGGCTATCAGGCGGAGGGTCTTGTCGTTATACGGACTGGTGGTTTCGTCCATGCGCGGGCCGAACAGCGTGCAGGGGTCGCTGGCGTAGGTATCCATCGCGAAGGTGGCAAGCGGCAGGAGGTTGATTCCGTAGCCGTCTTCCAATGCCGAGAGGTTGCCGTAGCGCATCGCCAAGCGCAGCACGTTCGCCATGCTGCACACGTTTCCGGCGGCAGCCCCCATCCAGAGGATGTCGTGGTTTCCCCACTGGATGTCGAAGTTATGATAGTTGCAAAGCGTGTCCATGATGACGTGAGGGCCGGGTCCGCGGTCGAAGATGTCGCCCAAGATGTGCAGCGAGTCTATCGTAAGCCGCTGGATGAGGTTACACAGCGCCACGATGAAATCGTCGGCACGGTTCGTATCGATTATCGTACTGATAATTACGTTGATATACGCCTGCTTGTTCGGCTCCATGCTGCTTTCGTGAAGCAACTCCTGAATGATGTACGAGAACTCTTCGGGCAACGCCTTGCGCACCTTCGAGCGGGTGTATTTCGACGATACGTTCTGACACACCTTCACCAGTTGGTTCAGCGTAATCACGTACCAGTCTTCCAGATACTCTTCCGAGTCTTTCACCAGCTGCAACTTCTGTTCCGGATAGTAAATCAGCGTACAGAGTTCTTTCTTTTCGGTTTCGCGCAGGGTGTTTTCAAAAATCTCGTTCACCTTCCGTTTGATGGCTCCCGAAGCAGTGCGCAGCACGTGTTGGAAAGCCTCGTACTCTCCGTGCAGGTCGGCAAGGAAATGCTCCGTACCCTTCGGCAGGTTGAGTATGGCTTCCAGATTGATGATTTCCGTACTTGCGGTGGCAATGGTAGGAAAACTATGTGACAGCAACTCCAGATAGCGGCAGTCGCGCTGAATCATTTCGTCAGTAATCTGTTTATATGTTTTCATAGCGGTATGAGTATTATAAGAATATCATCAGTATCAGTTGGGCGATGATTACGCGGGTAAACATTCCCAACGGATAAACCGTGGCGTAGCTCACCGAGGGGTTATCGTTGGGGATGATGTCGTTGGCATAGTTCAGCGCCATAGGGTTTGCCATGCTTCCGCAGAGCATCCCGCAGGTGTTTCCGAAGTCGAGACGGCAGCAGCGCATCGCCACTAACGCCATGATTACCACGGGCACGAAGGTGATGGCAAAGCCCAGCCCCACCCACAGCGCACCTTCGGGGCGGAGTACGGTTTCGAAGAAATGGGCGCCTGCCTCGATGCCCAGACACGCCAAGTAGAGCGACAGCCCGATGCCGCGCAGCATGAGGCTTGCGCTGCGGGTGGTGTAAGTCACCATGTGGAGGCGCGGACCGTATGCCCCGATAAGGATTCCCATCACGATGGGGCCTCCGGCGAGTCCTAACTTCACGGGCGAGCTGATGCCGGGGATGGAGATGGGGATAGAACCGATTACCAGTCCCAGCACGATGCCGATGAAGATACATGCCAAGTTAGGGTCGCGCAGGGTTTTCACGGTGTTTCCCAGCACTTTTTCAACGTTCTGTATCGCCGCAGCCTCGCCCACCACCGTCAGGCGGTCGCCAAGCTGGAGCACCAGTCCCGGCGTGGCAAGCAGTTTCACCCCGCTTCGCAGCACGCGGCTGATGTTGATGCCATAAGTATTTCGCAGGCGGAGCGAGCCTAATTTCTTTCCGTTGATTTCAGGACGCGACACGATGATGTGTTTCGAAATCAGCTTGCTGTCGATGGCATCCCAGTCGATGTCCTCCTTGTTCCAGTCGCGCTTCTCCTGCTCGCCGAAGAGGATGGTCAGCGCGGGAGCGTCTTTCTCGGTGGTGATGACCAGCAGGCGGTCGTTCTCCTTCAGTATCTTGTCGTACGTGGGGATGCTTACCGAGCCTTCGCGCCAGATGCGCGAGATGACGAACTTGGGGTATCCGGCATGGGCGATGTCTTGTATGCTTTTATTGAAGATGGCAGGGTTATGCACCTGAAAGGCGGCTATATACGTATGGTTGGGGTCTTCGGGCTCGTGGTTCTCCATGTCGGACGGGCGGACAAAGAGTTTCTTCATCACGATGATGGCAAGGATGACCCCCACCACGCCCAGCGGATACGTAACGGCACAGCTCAGCGCCGCCCCGTTGGTAGGTTCGCCAAACTGTTTCAGCGTCTGCTGCGCCGCTCCTAATGCAGGAGTGTTGGTAGTGGCTCCGCAGAGGATTCCCACCATGTCGGGCATCGACACACCGCTTACAAACGACAGCACCACCGCCATCAGCGTACCTATCAGGATAACGCCCAGCCCCAGCATGTTCAGCGTGAAGCCTCCCCGGTGGAAGGAGCTGAAGAATCCCGGACCTACCTGAAGCCCCAGCGCGTAGACGAAGAGCACCAGTCCGAAGCTCTCGGCGTAGGCAAGCATCTGAGGGTCGACCGTAAAGCCGAGGTGTCCTGCAAAAATACCTGTGAAAAATACGAAAGTAACCCCCAGCGACACGCCGAACACGTGAACCTTTCCCAATCCTAACCCGATGGAGATAATGAGGGACATGATGATGACCGCCTGCAAAGCGGATTGCTCGAAAAACAAATTATATAGCCATTCCATGCTGCAAAGATATACACTTTTATTCGGTTACGAGGCAGTAAGCCCGTTTTAATTTTCCCCACCTGCACTGAAGCACACGAAGAAACCCTCCGCCGTGATGCTCCGGAGAAACGCTTCCGTTAGCGCGGTTCATCCTATATGGCAGCGTTTACCGGTTCTATCCATAGCGTCGAGGGGCTTATGCCGTAGCGTTTTTTCAGGCTCTTACAGGGATGCTTCGCCCTCTAATTTCTTTTTGATGCGCAACAACAGCCACAGGCTTCCTTCCATGCGCGGATTGCCGGCATAGAGGTATGACTGTTCGAAAAGGCGCGAAACGGTGTCGGGCAAGTCGGGGATGTAAGTGGCACTGTCTAACTGCATACTGGCGGGCAACTGCTGTTGCTCGAACCACTCTTCTACTACTTTTATTTTCCGGTAATCTTCCGGGTTGTCACTTTTCTTTCTGATTAGCATATTACTGTTATAATGTTTTTAAAACGGATAACCTACCGCAAAGTGGAACGCAAAGTCGCGTCCGAAGTCGGGCGAAATAATCGGATAACGGTCGCGCCCTTCGTACATGGGGTTGATAGCCTTCATACCGCCGTCGAAGCGGATAATCAGGAAATCCAAGTCGAAACGGATGCCCAGACCGTATGCCACAGCCAGCTGCTTGTAGAAGCGGTTGAACTTAAACAATCCTTCGGGCTGCATCTCGCGGTTACGGATGGTCCACACGTTTCCGGCGTCGATAAATGCCGCCCCGTTCAGTTTCCAGAACAGGTGCGTGCGGTACTCCAAGTTCAAATCCAGCTTGATGTCGCCCGTATGGTTCACGTAGTCCAGACTGTTGGTGTCGCCGCGATAACCTCCCGGACCCAGCGAGCGGACGCTCCAGCCACGCACACTGTTCGCCCCGCCCGAAAAGTAGAGTTTTTCGAAAGGGAGGCTTTTCGAGTTTCCGTAAGGATACGCCACGCCCACGCCCACGTGGAACACGAGCGAGTTACGGTCGTCTATCATAAAGTTTTTTGCGAAATCGAAATCAGCCTTCACATACTGTGCAAAGTCGATGTTTGCCATCTGAAACGCCTCGCCGTTTTTCGGACGCCCGTTTACTATCTTCGAGAAAGCATAAAGCAGGTTGCCCGACTCTTCGATGTTGAAGCGGATGGAATAGGAATTGCGCTGGGCGGTTTTGCTCGATATGGCTCCGGAGCTGTTATACGTATAGGTATAGCCCATACGCACGATGAACAAGTCTTCGTAGCTGTAACGCAGCAGGGGATTACGTTCGTCCATCATGTCGAGGTAATCACGGAAGGTCTCGGAGCGGTAAGGCATGTAAATGTAGTTCACGTCGAGCAAGTCGAACCGGTGAACCGCCCGCCGCTTCGACCACCGGTAGCTCCATGCCGCCGACGCCACGGTGCGTTCAAACTCCGGACGAATCTGCCAGTTATACTTCACGCTCACCTCCGAAGTGGCACGGATGCGCCGCTTGAAGTCGGAAGAGAGGAAAGGGAACATAAATTCGGGGAAATTCAGACTTCCCTCCACGGCGTACTCCATGTAGTTGCTGTTGGCATATCCCTCTAACCCGCTCACCGCCTCGTATGCGCCTCGCAGCGTCAGCGTCAGCGTTTCCGAGCCGCGGAACAGGTTGCGGTGGGTGTACGCCACCGATGCCGCCGCACCGAGGTCGCCAGCCGAGTTCGTCCCTTCGATTTCGAACGACACCGACTTGTTCTTCCGTTTCGAGAGGGTTACGTACGCATCGAGATACGCCGAGTCGCCCTCCAGCTCCTCGCGGAAGCGGATGTTGGAATACTTCAGGATACCCAGCCGGCTCAAGTCTGAATACGTGTTCTGCACATCGCTGCTCCGGTATAAGCGTCCTGTTTTCAGTCGGTTATAATCGGTTATCACTTTGGGGCGCAAGAAAGGCTTGCCGTGGAAGTACAGCATTGCCCCCTGCGAGCGGATGGAATCCATGCCGCGGATGGCATCGGCGGAAAGCTCGGCAAAGTCCACGTCGAGCAGGAAGTTTACATTTCTCACCGTGTACTGGCGGTGCGGTTCCGGGTCGTCCGACTTCTTGCGGCGGAACGGAAGCAGCTTTACCGTCAGCCCCACCTTGCGCGAGTGCGCCGTGGTGTCTGCCTGATAAGTGATAAAGTCTTTGTTGAAGCGGTAATATCCCCGGTTTTGCAGGTACTGGGTGATGCGCTGGCGTTCCTCGTCGAGCACGTTCACATCGAGGCGCATACCGGGGTGCAGACGGGTGAGCGCCGAGTCGCGGGCAAGGTAACTCCCCACGGTAGAGTCGGCAATGTCATAAGTAATATGGTCGATCACGTAAGGCTCTCCGGTATGGATGCTGTAACGCACTTTCATTTTTTTCTTACCCTTCTGCTGCTCGTTCAGGCGGACGTAAGCCCCCATGTAGCCCATGTTCTGCACGGCAAGTTCTATCTGCCGGCGCGACTCCTCGGCAGCCTCAGGGTCGTAGATGCGGGGTGCGTCGCCTATCTTCCACAGAAAGCGGTTTATCCACTTCGACGAATCCCGCCCCGACGCGCTGTATATGTACATCGGCAGCTTCACCAAGCTGAACCACTTGGCGTTAGGCGTCTGGCGGATATACGTATTCATCTGCGAAGGCTTCACCTCTTTGTTGTCCGACTCAATCTTCACGTCGTCCAACAAATACTGACCCTCCGGGATGAATTTGCTAACCGAACATCCCGCCAGTGTGAGGACTGCCGCCAGCAAATAAAGAATACGCAGCATCGCTTTTTCCATATCAGTTCGTAGAAGCACGGAAATGTGCAAAACAGTTGCAAATATACGGATTATCGTTGGAATAACAGAATAAATTTCGGCTTATTAACTTTCATGTTTTTAGAACCCGCTCAGGTTATAAATATCCGGCAACTGCTGAAAAGAAACGCAACCGAAGTATTCCCTTTTCCCTGCTGTCAGGAATACTCCGGCTGCGCTATCCGTCTTACTGTTTCGATGTCCTCGCTAATTCATGATTTTTTTTCTTGTTGACATGATTGTAAACCGTCAATGCGGCTCCCAAAACACAGAATGCAGTGACACCGATGAACGCTTTCCCGCTGCAATGCGTTATCAGTGCGAAAATTCCCCACAACAGGAAAAAGACAGACAAGTTAAGCCACAAGTTGTCAACTACTTTCTTAACCTTTTCCAATTTCAACCGGCTTTTTTCGTCACCGGCTTCAGCCTTGCGGGTAAGTGTGTACCACGACGTACCTGCCCAGTCCATTAGCATTACCATCACCATCAGGGTCATAGCGATAATCAGCCCGGCACCTTCCATGAGGCAGCACAGCGCGATTGCAACTGCCACATAAACCAACAATCTGATTTTAAGAAATTTCATAAGAACATATTTTATAAATGGTTACTCCAATAATAAATACTATTTACCGATACGGCAATCATCAAAAACAGATTTTCTTTTTCGTCTGCCGTTATGGTTGTCATAGAATCTATAGTCCTAATATATTCATTAGCGACCATGATTACATCTTCCATACTCTCAACATATTCACTTAGTATGTCCGAATAATATCTCTGCACCACTTCTTCGTTCGCACTAATATCAACACTGCAAGATTCCCAAAACTTGTTGCTATCAAATCCATTTTCATCACATGAATTTACAACATCAACCAGTATTTGATTAGCACTTTCTGTATAAGTCTCATTTAATCGAATTGATTCTTTACATTGTTCATATTCTTCTGCCGAGACCATTTCCATTGTCCCTTGCGAAACAGCCACAGTAGTAGCACCCGGAATCGGATCATTAGGACCTACAGGACCTTCCGGAGTATCGGGGTCTCCCGGGTCGACGGGACTAACTGGTATATCTAAACTATTAACAGAAGGAGTTGCTGATGTACTTTTCACCTGCTCCACAAAATAATTGTGCATACCGCCTAATACATTGAGATATTCATATTCTGCCGGGAACTCCAATTCTATATAATTAATGGAAGTACTTGTAGAAGTTTCTTCGAAAACAGAAGATGTTGTTTGATAAAGTACCGCACATTCAGTAGCCACATCGTTCGCAGAAACAGCTTGCGGCAAATCACTCTCTGCTAGTATAGAAGCACTGGCTCCACATAATAGACCAGCAACACCTAATGTAATTAAGGCACCTGTTCCTCCTGTTGCAAGACCAAAAGCTGCGGCTGCTCCTTTTGCAGCAACGACTCCACCACATGCACCTGCAAAATCTGCTCCAGCTAGCGCTATCCCTCTTTTAAAGTTACCCCATCCCCATCTAGTCATAACATAGTTCCTTGATGGGGTAAAGACATCAGAGAATCATTAAGTGCAGAAAAAGTTTCTACACTTTTTTGTGATGTATCAGACAAAACAAATTCATTAGTTTTGTCAAAATCACTGCATGATGATAAACATGCAATGGTTACGATCATAGAACAAAAAAATTTTTTCATGATCATAAAGTTTAGTAGTTAATAAATTGGTTTTATATACCGTATTGCAATACGGCATAAAATTAGGAAAAACAATTATTTTTTTCAATAAAAAAGACATGTTTCTTAACAGATTTGTATAAAAATGCTTATTAAAAAAGCCAATCCCCTCATGCCTGCATTTTATTAAAAGGGGGGGTAGCCATAGACTTGATATAAGCATCCGGTTTCTTTGCCTTGAAATAGTACCACGCAAAAAAGCGGTTCAGCGTGTAGAGATATTCCTCTTGCGGAACGAGGTAATCCAGCCACACCTGCTTTACCTTCTTAAAAGGATAAATCAAGAAAAGACGGTCTATTTCGTCCAAGTCAAGATACAACAAAGTCTTTTCAATCAGCATATCGTCAGGAATATCCTTGATTGAATCTTCGCGGTACGACCAAAAGCAATGTTCTTGCTTCAGCTTCGCCAACAGTTCTTGTTTAATTGCATCGTTTGACATCACACAGGTTCTGTATATAATAAGACAAAATTAGCGATTATTCCCATAAAAGAGCGGGATTTTCCGGAGAAAGTATAAACCGACAGTTTCCATTTTCCGTCTTTTATAGCACAAGTTTCCAACGATTTGACTATCTTTGCATTTATCATAAGAACATACACAGCTATGAAACTGATAGAAAATAACATACAGAAGATTATTGCCTTGTGTAAGAAATACAAGGTAAACAAGTTGTTTGTTTTCGGTTCCATCCTTACCAACCGTTTCAACAAGGATAGCGATGTAGATTTGGTTGTGTCTTTCAACAAGGCAGAAGTAAGCGATTACTTCGACAATTACTTTGATTTCAAATATTCTTTAGAAGAACTATTGGGCAGGGAGGTTGACTTATTGGAGGAGCAGACCATTAAGAACCCATATCTGAAAAAGAATGTAGACTCAACAAAGGTATTGATATATGGATGATTTGATAAAGAAGCACTTGCAAGACATACTGACCGCCATTCAAGAGATAGAAAGTTTCTTTGGTGACAAGTCTAAGCTATTTGATGACTTTTACAGCGACCTCTGTCTCAGGCGTGCCATAGAGCGGGACATAGAAATTATCGGTGAAGCCATGAACCGAATCTTAAAAACAGACAGAAACATTGCCATTACCAATTCACGCAAAATAGTGGATGCACGAAATTACATCATTCACGGATACGACAGTCTGTCGGCAGATATTCTTTGGAGCATGGTAATTAATCACTTACCGAAGCTGAAGAAAGAAGTAATAAGCCTGCTGAATGATTAATCACACACTTAAAAAACAAAATCATGCGATATATGAAAAGTGATTTAACGCTCATACTGGGCTGTGTCTTGTTGCTGGCGGGGTGCAGTGCATCGTCAAAGAAGGCGGATGATGCCGGGGCGGAGGCAACGCCTGTTCCGGCAGAGGTGACGGACGATTACACTCGGTTCTTTACCGAAGGAATCCGCTTGGAGCGTGCCGACGGAAAGGCGGGAGGCATGTATGTGAGGTTCGGCAAAGACTCGCTGACGGCGGAGCTGTTCTCGCCTGCCGAGGGGGTGACCGAGACGCTGGAGCGGCGCATCACGCCGGCGGGCAAACGGGTGTGGAACATGGAAGACGATGATACCAAGAATCTGCGCCGGGAGGACGGCGGACTGTGGACGGTGAGCCGCCGCGGGAAACTGATTTTCTCTGAAGCGGGAGCTGCCGACGGACTGGGCAACTGGCTGACGGAGCGTTTCGAAGGGACGGCTGCGGGGGCGCGTTACCGGTTGGCTGTGCGTCACCGCGAGCATAGCGGCGACGGGTATTTCCTGTTGCACCTCACTCCTGCACAAGCGGAGGCGGGAAAC
>ENA-ORSI01002245-ORSI01002245.1-human-gut-metagenome-genome-assembly--contig:-NODE-2245-length-14401-cov-7.150425_pt1 | contig 14401 bp, 9 predicted proteins | sample MGYA00242187_ERZ509154 | MGnify/ENA primary metagenome ERZ509154 (study PRJEB26280, sample SAMEA2338627) | human gut metagenome | biome: human gut; feature: human-associated habitat; material: faeces...
GGGACCTATTCATTACGAATGAATTGCTCTACCAACTGAGCCATATCGGCATTCCTTTCAAAGCAGTGCAAAGGTAATATTTTTTTATGTATTAAAGAAAAACCAAGATAACCATTTTTAGCGTTTTAACTTATTTTTAATTTATAAGTTTCTCTTTTAAATATATTCCCGTGATACTTGATTCACATTTTATGCAATCTTCGGGAGTTCCTTCAAAAATAAGTTTTCCACCTTTATTTCCTCCTCCTGGTCCTAAATCTATAATATTATCTGAACATTTAACGACATCCAAATTATGTTCAATTACAATCACTGAGTGCCCATGTTGTATAAGGGCATCAAAAGCTTTTAGTAATTTTTTTATATCAAGAAGATGAAGACCTGTTGTAGGTTCATCAAAAATAAATAAAGTTTGTTCACATTTTTCTTGGCTAAGAAAATATGCTAATTTTACACGTTGATTTTCTCCACCTGATAGGGTTGAGGAACTTTGTCCTAATTTTATATATCCAAGACCGACATCGTCTAAAGGCTTTAATTTGTTTGCAATATTAACTTTATTATTCTTTGTAAAGAAATCTATAGCCTCTGTAACTGTCATATTTAAGATGTCGAAGATATTTTTGCCAGCAAACTTTACATCTAAAACATCTGATTTAAATCTTTTACCATGGCAACTGTCACATACTATCTCTAAATCTGCCATAAATTGCATTTCAACAGTAATTATTCCTGTGCCTTTGCATGTTTCACATCTTCCACCTTCAGCATTAAATGAGAAATATTGTGCTGTGAATCCCATTTGTTTTGCCAAAGGTTGTTCCGCAAAAAGTTGTCTAATATCATCAAAAGCTTTAACATAAGTAACTGGATTTGAGCGAGAACTTTTCCCAATAGGATTTTGATTAACCATTTCCACATGTTTTATTTCAGCCCAATCTCCATCTAAAGAAGCAAATTCTCCTGGAGTATCTGCTACTTCATCTAATCTTCGTTTTAAGGCAGGGTAGAGTATACCCCTAATTAATGAAGATTTACCCGAGCCACTCACTCCTGTAATGACATTTAAAATGTTTAAAGGAATGTCTACATCAATCCCCTTTAGATTATTCATTCTAGCTCCCCTGATTATTATTTTTTTATTCCAAGAACGACGTGTTTTGGGGATTTCTATTTTATCCGTATTAAATAAAAATTTCAGTGTATGACTATTTGAATAATTCTCTAGATCGCTATTTCTTAAATTTGCCGGGTTTCCACTGAAAACAATTTCTCCGCCATTAGCACCTGCATCGGGTCCAAGATCAATCAGATAATCAGCAGCTTTTATAATATCTTCGTCATGTTCTACGACAATTACAGTATTACCTAGTGATTGTAATTCTTTTAAGACATGAATAAGCTTATATGTGTCTTTACTATGAAGACCAATACTAGGTTCGTCTAATATATATAGCGATCCCACCAAGCTACTTCCAAGAGCTGTTGTTAAATTAATACGTTGGCTTTCACCACCACTCAAACTATTAGACGCCCTGTTTAATGTTAGATATCCTAATCCTACATCTAACAAAAATTGTAGTCTGTTATTAATTTCAGCTAAAAGTCGCTTACTGATTTTTTTCTCTGTTTCATTTAGTTCTAAATTGTCAAACCATTTTTTAAGGTTGTCAATGGACATTTCTACTAAATTATTGATACTTTTATCACCAATCTTAACATAATGTGTTTCCTTTCTCAATCTAGTACCTTTACATTCAGGACATATTGTTCTCCCTCTATATCTACTCATCATAACACGATATTGGATCTTATACTGATTCTCCTTTACCATTTGGAAGAAAGAATCAATACAGATTTTTTCTTCTGTATTTTTATTTTTTTGTGACGGTAAGCCATGCCATAACCAATCTTTGTGATTTTGTGACAGATTATAGTATGGTTCAAAAATAGGGAAGTTGTCTTTTGCAGCAAGATAACAAAATTCATCTTTCCATTTTGCCATTTTTTCTCCATGCCAACATTGTACGCATCCTTCATACACACTTAGCGATGGATTTGGAATAACTAGTTTTTCGTCAATTCCTATGACATTACCGAAACCTTCACAAACAGGACAGGCTCCAAATGGGGTGTTAAATGAGAACATATTATCATTAGGTTCTTCAAAACGTATTCCATCTGCTTCAAACTTATCAGAGAAATCATAAGAAATATATGATGGGATAAATACGAGTCTGCATGCTCCGCTTCCTTCAAAAAAAGCAGTTTCTAATGAATCGTAGATTCTCGATAACGTATCAGAATCGTCATTTACAGATAGTCTGTCAATTAATAAAAATGATTCGTCTTGTGATATTTCTATATTAGACTCTAAAATATCTTCAATTCTGTAAAACTCGTGATTATGATAAATACGTGAGAAGCCCTGCTGAAGATATATCTGAAGTTGCCTCTTTAGTGTATATTGTTCATTTATATGCAATTGTGATAATATTACAAATTTTGTACCTTTTGAAAAGGACATTATACAATTTACTACATCTTTTAATGAATGTTTTTTTACCTCTTTGCCCGTTATAGGCGAATAGGTATGCCCAATCCTTGCATAAAGCATTCTTAAATAATCGTATATTTCAGTGCTGGTACCTACTGTTGAACGAGGATTACGCGTATTAACTTTCTGTTCAACAGCTATTGCTGGAGGCAAATTATTAATATAATCAAAGTCTGGTTTATTCATTCTGCCTAAAAATTGTCTTGCATATGACGAAAGACTTTCTACATAGCGCCTTTGACCTTCTGCATAGAGAGTATCAAAGGCTAATGATGATTTGCCAGAGCCCGAAACACCTGTTATAACAATAAACTTGTTATGAGGAATTTTTAGTGAAATATTCTTTAAATTATTTACTCGTATATTTTTTAATTCAATATAATTAGTCATAGATTTATCATTTTATATTTATCATAATGCCGATTAGTTTACTAATCAGATTTATTTCTTATATTCGCCCGCAAATTTACAAATTATTCTATTATGGACAAAAAAGAGATTATAAAGATTGTTGTCAAGGTGTTGCTTTATTTGCTCACCTTGATTGGCGGTTACTTCGGTGTGACCTCATTGTCGAGTTGTACGATTCAGCGCAAGGCGCAGATAACAGGCAAGGCTGTAGTTGTCACAATAGACACTACGACCATTCATCATGAAGGCAGTTTGGAACTTAAAACGAAATGATTATGAAAGTAGATTTGAGTTATAGACAAATTCGTCTTATTGAGAATGCTTTGGATTTTTATACAGATGCATTATTGCATGGTATAATAGATTCACAGACTGACGAATTACGTCAATATATTTTTGAAAGACGTCTTGAGTTTCCTATTGAAGAAAGAGAGTAGTCATGTCTGATATCGGTTATCCACTTGTCAAATGTTATCACCCTCGCCATGTACAGAATAAGTACACAGGCGAAGTCATTCAGGTCGGTTGCGGTGTTTGCAAGGCTTGCCTTAAGCGCCGTGCCGACAAGATGTCATTCCTGTGTGCCATTGAGGAGCAGAGCCACAAATATTGCATGTTTGCGACACTCACCTACTCTAACGACTATGTTCCACGAATGTATCCTGAGGTTGATAATGAACTCCGTTTGGTCCGTTGGTATTCCTATTGTGACAGGCTGAACGAAAAAGGTAAGCTGATGACCGTAGATTATGACTATTGGCACAAATGCCCCTCTCTTGAGACTTATGTTAGTATGCTCACTGCTAAGTGCAAGTTAGACGGATATCTTTCTTACACTTCAAAGCGTGACGCTCAGTTATTCCTCAAACGAGTTCGTAAAAACTTAAGCAAATATTCAGATGAAAAAATACGTTATTACATTGTATCGGAGTACGGACCGAAAACATTCCGTGCGCATTATCATGTCTTATTCTTCTATGACGAGGTCAAGACACAAAAGGTTATGTCAAAGGTTATACGTCAGGCATGGCAGTTTGGTCGTGTCGATTGTTCTCTCTCCCGAGGTAAGTGCAATTCGTACGTTGCGCGATACGTTAATAGCAATTATTGTCTTCCCCGATTTCTTGGCGATATGTCCACGAAGCCGTTCTCGTGTCATTCTATCCGCTTCGCTCTCGGCATTCATCAAAGTCAGAAAGAGGAAATTTACAAGGGTTCCGTTGACGACTTTATTTACCAGAGCGGAGAACTCAATGGCAATTATGTCGAGTTCATGCCTTGGCGGAATTTGTCGTGTACGTTCTTCCCGAAATGTAAAGGCTATTCTCGCAAGTCTGATACTGAGTTATGGCAGTCTTATAACATATTACTCGAAGTTAAAAAAGCAATAGGCTATTCATTCAATACGATTATAGATTATGCACGTTGTATTCTTGATTTGGTTGTTACTGCAAGGTTTGATTGCAGTTCAGTTAATATTTGTCGTCAAAGCCCTGCTCTCTCTAAGGTCATATCCTACTTTTCGCAAGAGATTAATACAAACCCTTATCTCAGTGATTATTTGGCTGATTACTATACTAATTCCATTGCAAGAGAATTGTATATTTCACGACATTTTCTGACATTTGTCTGCGACAATGACAGCTATCATGAGCGTTATCGCAAATTTACCCTTATACGCCAATTTTGGCAACGTTATGACTATGCCCAACTTGTTGGCATGTATACTAGTCAGATTGAAAACAGGCATCTTATTTCCAATTATGATTGGTATTATATCAACAAGACACCTCTTGATTCTTGCGGTAATGTAGATGTATCTCAGTTGTCTAAGGAATTGTTTTATAAGCGTTTTGTCATTAAGTCTGATGAAAACTTTGAGAAGTCTATTAAACACAAGATTCAGAATGATGTAAATGGTTTCTTTATTAACTAAATATTCTTTATTATGAGTTCAGTAATGTCCCTTACGGCGCTAAAGAACAGCGTCAAACGTAATGGTTTCGACCTCTCATTCAAAAACGCATTCACTGCTAAGGTTGGTGAGTTGCTCCCTGTTATGTGTAAAGAGGTCTATCCAGGTGATAAATTCAACATCCGTGGTCAGGCGTTCACCCGAACACAGCCTGTCAACTCTGCTGCTTACTCTCGTTTTCGTGAGTATTACGATTTTTATTTTGTGCCCTATCGTCTGTTGTGGAATATGGCTCCAACGTTCTTTACCAACATGCCTGACCCGCATCATGCTGCTAGCCCTACTACTTCTGTCAGTCTTGATGAGCGTCATCCTTGGTTTACATTCTTTGACCTTATGGAGTATCTCGGTAATCTTAATTCATTGTCAGATACTTATGAGAAATATAAGAAGAATTTCTTCGGTTTTTCTCGTTTGGAATTGACTTGTAAACTCCTCAATTATCTTAATTATGGTATCGGTAAGGACTATGAGTCTATAAAAGTTCCTAGTGATTCTGACAATATTCTTTTGTCTCCTTTCCCTCTCTTGGCATATCAGAAGATATGTGAGGACTATTTCCGTGATGACCAATGGCAGAACGCTGCACCATATCGTTACAATCTTGATTATCTGTATTCTATGAATAACGGTTATCATATACCTATACATTCATTTACTAAGGATGATTTCAAGAACCCTACTATGTTCGACTTGAACTATTGTAATTTCCAAAAAGACTATTTTACAGGTATGCTTCCTAAGGCTCAATATGGTGATGTAGCTTTCGCTCCTATTGACTTGGCTAACTCTCAGTCTTACTTAACCCTTGGTGACGGAAATTCTCAGGATATGGGTACAGCTATTGCAGGTTTCCACACAAATGGCTCTACTTCTGGTCCTCAGACTTATGGTATAAAGGCAACCTCTTCAGGTGGTACAGGTTATAAGCAGATGTTGCTTGACCTTGATTCTCGTTTGTCAGTTCTTGCACTTCGTCAGGCTGAATGCTTACAGAAATGGCGTGAGATTGCTCAGTCAGGTAAAATGGATTATCAGACACAGATGCAGAAACACTTCAATGTATCACCCTCTGAGACCTTGTCAGGTCATTGTAAATACCTTGGTGGTTGGACTTCCAACCTTGATATATCAGAAGTTGTAAATACTAACCTTACAGGCGATAATCAAGCTGACATTCAGGGTAAAGGTACAGGTACACTTAATGGTAATAAGGTTGATTTTGAAGCTAAGGAACACGGTATAATTATGTGTATTTATCATTGTCTGCCGTTGCTTGATTGGTCAATTAATCGCATTGCTCGTCAGAACTTCAAGACAGCATTCACAGATTATGCTATACCTGAATTTGATAGCATTGGCATGCAGCAGTTATACGCCTCTGAAATGATATTCGGTCTTGAAGATTTGCCCGAAGACCCTACTTCTATTAACATGGGTTATGTTCCTCGTTATGCTGACCTCAAGACTTCCATTGATGAGATTCACGGCTCTTTCATTGATACTCTTGTCTCTTGGGTTTCTCCTCTCACAGAGAGTTATTTGTCTGCTTATCGTCAGGCTTGTAAAGATGCAGGCTTCTCCGACATTACTATGACATATAATTTTTTCAAGGTCAACCCGCATATTGTTGACAACATCTTCGGTGTTCAGGCTGATTCTACTATAAATACAGACCAACTTCTTATCAATTCATTCTTTGATATCAAGGCAGTCCGTAACTTCGATTACAATGGTTTACCATACTAATTCTATTGCTTATGTTCCGACAAAGAAAAGATATCGCATGTTATTCATTTAACGTTGCATCAGGCATTGAGCGTAACAATTTCGTTCAGCCCTCACCCATACGTGATTTTATGACTGAAAAGGTAACCTATTTCAGTGGTTCTGATAAAAAGACGGCTATTGCTTACGTTGATGACATTTATATGCTGTTCAATCAGAACAGATTGAATTCTGTTGGTAGAGATACCATTCAGAAGTGGCTTGACGGACTTACACCTAGGTCTGATTCACTCGCACAACTTCGTAAGAATGTCACTGATGAACAACTCATGGAGATTTGTAAGTCAAGGTATATACAGTCCTCTTCTGAGTTGCTAGCGTGGTCTGAGTATCTTAATGCTAATTATGCGTCTATTCTCTCTGAGATTGAGGTTTCTAAGGCTCCTGAGCCTACTCCTGAGCCAACTCCTCAGCCTGCTTCTACTGAATAATTTGTTTAACTATGGCATGGCTTCGGCTGTGCCATTTAATTTTTATTTTATGAGTTTATTAGGTGGTTTACTTGGTGTAGGTACATCAATATTAGGTAATGTTCTAGGAAATAAGAGCCAATCAGATACCAACAAGACCAATTTACAGATTGCCCAGATGAACAACGAATATAATGAGCGTATGTTCAACAAGCAATTAGAGTATAATCAGGACATGTTCAATCAGCAGATTGAGTATGACCAAAAGAAAATGGAGCAGCAGAACAACTTTAATGCTCGCATGCAAAATGAAGCTATTGGTGCTCAACAAGTGTATAATTCTGCTAAGGCACAGCGTGCACGCCTCGAGGCAGCCGGACTTAACCCTTATCTTATGATGTCAGGCGGTAATGCCGGTACTGTATCTGCTGTTTCCGGTTCTTCCGGCACAGGAGGTTCACCCTCGCCTATGGGTGTTAACGCACCCACTGCTTCTCCTGCTGTTATGCAGGCTTTCCGTCCTGACTTCTCAGGTGTTACAGGTGTTATACAGACCTTGCTCGATATTCAGGCGCAGAAAGGTGTACGTGAAGCACAGGCGTCTAGTCTTGGCGAACAGGCTTCAGGTTTCAAGATTGAGAACAAGTATAAGGCTGAGAAGCTTCTTTGGGAGATATATAATTCAAAGGCTGATTATAACCTTAAGAACTCTCAGGAAGCCTTAAATAACATGAGTTTTGCCCGCATGCAGGCAATGTTCTCTAGTGATGTGTCAAAGGCACAGCGTGAAGCCGATAATGCTCAGTTTACAGGTGAACTTATTCGAGCACAGACAGCATGGCAGCAGTTGCAGGGTTTGCTCGGTGCTAAGGAGTTGAAGTATTATGACCAAAAGGTTTTGCAGGAACTTGCTATCATGTCAGCGCAGCAGTACAGCCTAGTTGCGGCAGGCAAGGCAAGTGAAGCGCAGGCACGACAGGCGATTGAGAACGCTCTTAACCTCGTTGAACAGCGTGAAGGTATTAAGGTTGACAACTATGTAAAGCAGAATACAGCTAATGCCCTTATCAAGACAGCCCGCAATAATTGTAATACTTCTTATTGGAATTCTGTTGGTGCAAGGAATAACTCAGGTCCTCGTGATGCTTGGCAGCGTGTTAATTCAGAGTTGCTAAATGGTAATGAGCGTTATCGTTTCTTTAAGCATGCTCAGAATTTCTTAGGTATTATGGGTTCTTGGCTTCCTAAGTTATAATGTAATATATAATTATCTTTTCCGTTATTACTATATGACAGAAAAAGATAAGTTGTTCCGTGCTATTAGATACATTTTGTATCTATTTGTTATTTTGCTATTGATTACTATTTTTTTAGTTCCTCTCTATTTAGGTGGTTATATTTGACCACCTATTTTCGTTCTGTTGTTAAAGGAGCCTTTTTTTGCCCTGTTTTAAGAGGACTTGTGGGCTTTGCCCCAAAACACATTTCCCCCCCGCCCCCCCACCGCTCAAACCTCGCACTGCTAAGAGACTTACATGTGGAGAGTTGTCAAGGTCTGAGTGCAAAAAATTTCACGTAAAAGCGCACCCAGCGTAGCGCAGGCTCAGCATTTTATGTGAAAATTTTTGTGCTCACGGCCTTTACAACTTCGGAACATGTCAGTAACTTTGCAGTTCGAGGTGTGAGTGATGGGACTGCAGCCTGATGATTAACCTGTCTGTTGGTTTTATTAACGTTTGTGTGTTACGAAGTCTTAATCACTTTGTCCGTAAGGATTCGGGTTTTAGTCTCCTTTAACCCGAACGGCTTTTTCTCGTCCTCATATACGCAAAGTGACACCACAAGCTTCATTAAAACCTCAGTTTTTTCAGAGCTTTCAAATGTTAAAGTTATGTTAATCTTATTGCCGATTAGCGTAATTTATCTTACTTTTAAATAATCACCAACTTTTATGCTATAATCTGGTGACAATTTATTCATCTTATAAAGACTAGAAAGTTTAATACCATAATATTGCGCTATAGAATACATACTTTCACCGGCTTTAATTCTATGCGGTCTGTTTTTATATATTTTTTCGGCTTTATTTTGTTTCTTTTTCAAGTAAATGATTTCTCCTGGTATTAATCTGTCATTTTTATCTCTTTCGTTGTATTTTGCCAATTTCTTATATGAAATACCAACTTCCTTTGAAATGGATCTGAATGTATCACCATGCCTTGCTTTAAGATAATAGTTTTTATTATAAATATGTATAGGATGCAATTTTGTATCTGGTGAAATGTCTTTCACTTCAGCCATCTCGACCATGAACTTATCATACTTTTTAGCATTATCGTATTTATGTAGCTTATACAATTCGATAATTCCAATAAGTTTTTTTGCATAGTTTGGGTTCGTAGCATATCCACACTTTTTTAATCCATGTGCCCAACCTTTATAGTCAGTTCTTTTAAGTGAAAATAGTTTTTTATATCTTGGCTGGCGTGCCAAGAATTTGCTATGATCCTCATAACTTTCGTATGCGTCACGATACGCTCTAAAACATTCCTGTTTTTCATCATCATCATGGTATGTTGTTGCTCCGAGCCAATCATGACATTTTATACCGAAATGATTATTCCCTTTTCTTGTAAGCTCACTCATTCCAGCCCCACTCTCAAGTAATCCTTGTGCAAGAGTAATACTTGCAGGAATATTATATTTCAGCATCTCTGAAATAGCCAGATCTTTATATTTATCAATATAAGCTTGATACTTAGAGTTCCACCTCATTTGAGCATTAAGCACAACACTTGTCAATGTACATAAAAAAAGTATCAAAAATCTCCCCATCCTTAATATCTTGTTATGAATTTATATAGGTTCAAATTAATGCAAATTTAAGCCATTTATATATCTTTTCAAAATTTTATTAGATAAAATTCTATAATACATTTATCTTAAAGACAAAATAAAATTTATAATTCTAAAATATATTGATGTATGTAATCAATTTAGATTTTCTACTATAATATACGCTAATATATTATATATTTGTTTATTGACCTCTAAACTCATGTGGGATATGCCCTCTTGCACCAGGACCTATCGACATGCCTTCTGGTCTGATTCTTCTTTTGGGGTCATCGCCTTGTTTTCCTCCAAATACGTTCATACGATAAACAACATGTAACATTGCATAACTATTTATACTATTATATTTTGTATCGCTTTTTTGTACAGCAGTTATTACTCGGCTGAAATTGCTTTGATTATGTAAGATGTCATAAAATTGTAGAGAAATAGTCAATGGCTTTCCTTTAAGGAATCCTTGACTAATTTGAGCATTCCAAATTAATTCATTTGTATTCATGGAATTGTCATTAAATCCTCTGCGACCATTTTCATGTAAATCGGTAGATAGACTAGTTCCCCAAGGTAAATATATATTTAATGAACCTCCGTATGAAAACTGCCATGTATCAAGATTACTTTCACTTTGTAATAAATTCCGTGAATGAGTATAGTTTAATGAACCATCTAGCATAACTTCAAGCCAATCATTGCGATAACTAGTGCGCAGTTGTTCATTAATTTGTGATGTGCGAGTTATATTTTTTTGTGAATTAGAATTATTATCTAAAGCAAGATATCCAACATAATTATTATAGGATATATTAGTAAATGTATTAATATTCCATTTCCCAATAGAATCGATTGCAGTGTTAAACATGAATGCTCCTGAAATGTTCCAATTTCCATTTATATTTTCTGGTCGCGTTATGCGTCCTCCGGTTTTCTCGTCATAAGTAACCATATTACTAATACTATTACGTGTATTTTGGTAATTAATGTACGTCATTATAGCTCGTTGATGATTCTGTAAATATGTATTATAAAATAATCTTAGTGAATTGGTGAACGATGGTTTAAGACCAGGATTTCCTTTTGTGACATTTAAAGGGTCACTATCGTCTGTAATATCCATAAGGTCTGTCATATTAGGTTGCGTTGTTGTACCCCTATAATTTATTCTCAAATTACTCAACTTTGAGAAACGATATCTGAAATCTAATGTTGGACTGACATTAACAACGTTTCTTATTGTATCTGTATATATGCCTTGGTATTTCTGAATGAAATGTGTAGTTTGTGGCTGTGCCATGAATCCAATATTCAAATTGTATTTTTGTCTAATAACTCTCAGCATTATTTGCAAATCATGAATGTAGTTCTTATATTCTGAATACCTACTTAAATCTGGATCCAGATAGCTGTCAAGTGGATTCTCTAACAGTCTTAGATAATTATTCCATCCTCTATATTCATTAATAACATTATCAAAGAAATTCTCACCTAAATTACTGAAATCAAAAGTTTCCCTATCACTTTTGTTATAGTTATAAGTAAATTTATAGCTAAATTGCAAAAACATGGTCTTAAATATTGGTTCACTATAAGTTGCTTGAATATTATAGCTAAGTGATTTTGTTGGAGTTAAATTATATCTATTTGTTTGGTATACCGAATCAACTCCTGAACTATTTTTTATCTGATATAAATGTACATTTGATGTACTTAAACTTTTGCTTTTATTATCATTATAAGTAACGTTAGTACGCAATGTTACATTTCGACCTTTTGAATTTAGTTTTCTGTTAATTTGCAACATTATACCTAAACTTTTATTTTCAGAGTATGTTATAGAATTGTTCTTCCTTGTATTCACCATTAAACTATCTTCTGCCATTTGTAATATTGACTCAGGAGACAACGGATTAGTAACATATAAATATGGATCATCATTATATGAGGCACTTGTTGATGATGATAATCCATCACTTGTTGAATACTTAATAGTAGGACGAAACATAATATTGGTCATTGTATCTGGCTTCCATTCCATTCTCAAACGAGCATCCCAACTATTACTTCGAGTATAATTTTGATTAAAGCTATTTGAAAAAGAGCCGATGTTACTTACGAAATTTTCAGTTGATTGCTCTGTTCTGACGTCACCATTAGAATGATTCCATCTAATACTACCATCTAAAATGAATCTCTTGTTACGATTATAGTTAAAATTTGCACCCATCATTTTTGAGGAATTCAGCCCTTTGAATCCGCCTCCAAAATGTCCGCCTCCACCTCCTCCAGGGAAGCCTTTATCATTAGTATTATTGGCATTTCCCATAAGCATCACTCTTGATTTATCCTTAAATAGGGCCCCCATCAATCTTTCGGCATATCTATTATGCGTTCCTATTGATGCATCTGCATTTCCTATTATTCCTTTATTCATTCCTTTCTTTATTCCAAAGTCTAATACAGTTTGTTCTTCACCGTCATCTATGCCAGTGACTTTAGCCAAATCGCTTTTCTCGTCATAGGTTTTAATCTTGTCTATAATAGATGTTGGTAAATTTTTTAATGCAGTTTTAGTATCTCCGGTCATAAACTCTTTACCGTCAACAAGTATTTTTTTTACTTCTTTACCGTTTACTGTAATTTTTCCGTCATCGTCAATCTGAGCGCCTGGTAATTTCTTTATCAATTCTTCTACAACAGAACCTTCTGGAGTTCTATATGCAGAAGCATTGTAGACAAAAGTATCTTCTTGAACTGTCACAGGCGGTGCTTGACCTATGACAGTTGCTCCCTTTAACATAATTGCGTCAGCAGAAAAGGTAATATCACCTAATGCTATATTTTTCTCAGTTGAAACATTTAGTGTTTTTGTCAATGGTATATATCCTACACATGTAAATTTTAGAATATAATTTCCTCTTTTAGGTGCAGTTAACTTAAATTTACCATTTTCATCACTTAAAACACCAGAGATATAGGTGCTATCCTGTGTCAACATTTGTACCGTAACCATCATCACGCCTTCCTTTGTATCGCGGTCTATAATCTTTCCTGTTATAGTGTTAATTTGAGAAAAAACATCTATTGATGAAATTATCAATAGGCATAGTAGAATTATCTTCTTTTTCATTTTTACCTTATATTTTATTGTCTTAGACGTTAAATATAATTATTGGTTTAATCAACAATATATTAAAAGTTGAATAAAAATTTTCATTTAGAATAAATTTGACTAACTTTGCAACACATATAATGTCTTTATGATTATGAAACAGAGTATTATAATATCTAAATGCTTAAATGCTGAACTTGATTTTCATATTAAATCTTTCAATCCCGATAAAGTTTTTATAATCGTTGATAATATTACGGAGAAATTTTGTTTGCCAAGAATTAGTGATATCCCATCACTTAAGAATGCCGGTATTATCTCAATATGTTCTACAGACAATAGTAAAAACATAAACTCGCTTACTCACGTATGGAGATCTTTAAGCGAACAAAAAGCTACACGATATTCTCTAATTATCAATTTAGGTGGCGGTATGGTAACAGATCTTGGTGGATTTGCAGCCTCGACATTTAAACGGGGCCTCAAATTTATTAACATACCTACTACCCTATTGGCTATGGTTGATGCTTCCGTTGGTGGTAAAACTGGAATAAATTTTAACGGATTAAAAAATGAAATAGGGGTTTTTAATAATTCTGATATAGTAATTATTGACACAAATTTTTTAAAAACGCTTGATTCCGAAAATATTTGTTCTGGATATGCAGAAATGATAAAACATAGTTTAATTAGTAATGAAGATATCTGGAGTAAATTGCTTACATTTGATATTTTAGCGCCAAATCTTAATGATTTATCATATCTTCTTGAGGATAGCATAAAAATTAAAGAAGAAATTGTTAAGAATGATCCATATGAAACCGGTATGCGAAAAGCGCTTAATTTCGGGCACACGATAGGTCATGCATTTGAATCACTTTCAATGATAAAACAATCTCCGATATTGCATGGCTATGCTGTTGCCTATGGTATGATTTGTGAACTTTATCTTTGTACAATTAAGGTGGGATTCCCGATTGAAAAGATGCGTCAGACGGTTAGTTACATAAAATATATTTATGGAATTTATGATTTTAGTTGTGACGATTACGAAGTCTTATACGAACTCATGAAACATGATAAAAAAAATACAGCTAATACTATTAATTTTACATTGCTAGAAAATATTGGAAAAGTAAAAATTAATTTCACAGCATCAAAGGAAGACATATTTGAATCATTTGATTTTATAAGAGAAGGCCTATAAACAAATTGTTAGCAAATTCTCTATCCTGATGTATCAAAGACATAAAAACAATAGGCCTTTACTCAAATTTGAGTAAAGGCCTATTGTTTTT
>ENA-ORSI01002247-ORSI01002247.1-human-gut-metagenome-genome-assembly--contig:-NODE-2247-length-14400-cov-3.288114_pt1 | contig 14400 bp, 15 predicted proteins | sample MGYA00242187_ERZ509154 | MGnify/ENA primary metagenome ERZ509154 (study PRJEB26280, sample SAMEA2338627) | human gut metagenome | biome: human gut; feature: human-associated habitat; material: faeces...
CAGCCGTTTTTTATACATGCACGGATATTTTATAAGGCCGGAAACGAAACGGTTGTTTCAAGCATACCGCCGCCGTATTCCGCATGTATATCGCCGCCCATACGTTTTGTGAGCGTTTTTGCGATATAAAGACCGAGCCCGGTCGACCTGCGGGCGTTTTCGACGGTATAATAAGCGTACAAAGGGAGCTCCGAAAACGCAAATGAGTTTACCGCGCAAAGAAGTCTTGCCATTACGTTCACCCCTTCGTTCGCCGAAGCCGCCGTGTCAATTCGCCCATGCTGCGGTTGACAAACGGCGCGGAATATGATATACTTCCGTTCGGGGTTTGAGATTGAGTCCCGATTTCATTTTCGGAGCAAACGATGAAAAGGTTTTTTGCCGTGATATTTGCGGCATTTATTACAGCCGCGGTACTCGGCAGCTGTTCTGCGCAGCGGGTGGAAAGCGGGCGGCTGACGGTTGTCACGACGATATTCCCGCAATACGATTTCGCGCGGACGATAGCCGGCGGCAGAGCGGATGTGAAAATGCTGCTCCCGCCCGGCTCCGAAGCGCATTATTACGAGCCGACGCTCGAAGATCTTGCCGCAATAAACTCCTGCGGGCTTTTTATTGCCGCGGGCGGAGGTATAGATGCGTGGTGCGACAAGGTCATCTCGCTCTGCGAAAACGATATACGGGTATTGAAGCTGACTGACTGCGTTCCGCTGCTTGAAGAAGCCGAAACCGAGGGAATGCAGGAGGAGCACGGGCACGCGCACACCGAACCCGAAACCGACGAGCACGTCTGGACATCCCCGCGCAACGCTGCCGCGATAGCGGCGCGAATTGCGGAGGAAATGTCCGCCGCGGACCCGCTCAACGCCGATTATTACATGAACAACGCCGATGTACTGATACGCGAGCTGGGTGTTCTTGATGCCGATTTCCGCGACACCGCCGAAAAAGCGCGGGTGAAAACGCTGATTTTTGCCGAGCGCTTCCCTTTCCGTTATTTTGCCGCCGAATACGGATTTGATTACTACGCCGCCTTCAACGGCTGCTCTGCCGATAACGAGGTCAAGCTCGAAACCGTCGCCTTCTTTATTCAGAAAATAAAGGAGCTCGATATACGCGCCGTGTTTTATGTCGAATTCTCGAACGAAGCCGTTGCGGATGTGATATGCGGGGCGACGGGCTGCCGAAAGCTTTTGTTCCCATTCCTGCCACACCGTTTCGAAGGACGACCTTGCGGCGGGAAAGACCTATATTTCCATAATGCGCGAAAATCTTGAAAATCTGAAAAAGGCGGTGAGCTGAGTGAATACCATACTGAAAGCGGACAAACTCGCTTTCGCCTATGACGGCGTTACCGTAGCACGCAACATATCCTTCGCACTGCACGAAGGAGAGCTGCTTTGTATTGTCGGCGAAAACGGAAGCGGAAAAAGCACGCTTACCAAAGGGCTGCTCGGGCTTATCCGCCCAGCGGACGGGCGCGTGGAATTCCCGCACGGGCGCGGCGGGATTGGTTATCTGCCGCAGCAGACCGAGGTTCAGAAGGACTTCCCCGCAACGGTGCGCGAAATAGTTCTTTCCGGAACGCTTCCCGAAAACGGATCGCCTTTTTATAAAAAAAGCTCCCGCGCGGCGGCGGAGGAAAACCTGCGTCTGCTCGGCATAGATAAGCTTGCTGACACCTGCTACCGTGAGCTTTCCGGCGGACAGCAGCAGCGCACGCTGCTTGCCCGTGCACTTTGCGCGGCAAAAAGGCTGCTTGTTCTGGATGAACCGACAACCGGGCTCGACCCGGTCGCCACTGCCGAGCTGTATTCGCTGATAAAGCACCTGAACCGCGAACATGGGCTGACGGTCATCGCCGTTACGCACGACCCGGCGGCAGTGCTTGAATGCGCGACACACATACTCCACCTCCGCCACGAGCCGGTATTTTGCGGCACCAGGGAGGAATACCTGAATTCCGATATCGGCATCGGCTTTTTCGGAGGTAATACAAAATGAGCATATCCGAGCTTATCGCACAACCGTTCATACTGAAGATACTTTTGCGGGCGTTGACTGTCGGGCTGCTTGTCTCCGTCTGCGCGGCACTGCTCGGCGTGAGCCTTGTGCTGAAGCGCTATTCCATGATCGGCGACGGGCTTTCCCATGTCGGATTCGGCGCGCTTGCCGTTGCAACGGCGCTTGACCTGAGCGGCGAAAAGGCGATCGAGATCTCGATCCCCATCGTTGTCGCAGCCGCTTTTATGCTTTTGAAGCTATCGCAGAGCAGCCGTATCAAGGGCGATGCGGCAATAGCGCTTATCTCCACCGCCTCTATGGCTGTCGGCGTTATCATTTACGACCGCACGACCGGAATGTCATCGGATGTCTGCTCCTCGCTTTTCGGGCAATCCAGCGCAATGACCATAACCGACAAAGACCTTATACTTTCGGTATGCCTAACCGTTGCCGTAGCCGTGCTTTTTCTTCTTTTTTACAACCGCATATTCTGCGTGACCTTTGACGAAGCCTTTGCCAAGGCATCCGGGCTGAGATCCGGGCGATACAATATCATTCTTGCGCTCCTGACGGCTGTCACAGTCGTTATCGGGATGCGTATGCTCGGTGCGCTGATGATATCGGCTCTCGTGGTGTTCCCGCCGCTCACTGCAATGCGGCTGTTCAAAAGCTTCAAAAGCGTTGTCGCCGCCTCCGCGGCAGTGAGTGCCTCCTGCTTTATCATCGGGTTTATCATCGCTTCGTTTTTCGGCCTGCAGACCGGCCCGGCGGTCATTCTGGTAAACCTTGCCGCAATGGGAGCTTTTGCGCTTATCGGCAGGCTGAAAAGAACCGCGGCATAAAAATGCAAAACGAATATAAAAACAGCGTTCCCGCCGCCAAACGGTGTGAGCGCTGCTTTTCGTTATGATAACTCTTAGGTTTTAATAATCGGCCCTGCCGGAAAGTATATATGCACCGGTTTCTATAAGCTTCTTTTCGATCTCGCCGCCGTTTTTCCCGTTTTGCAGCGAAATGACGGCACCTATCACATCCCTGCCCGAAAGTATCGGAGAAAGACAGCTTACGCTGCCCCTACCCTCCACGATATTCACGGTTTGTTCCGCCGAAGCGGAAAAGCTCTTTCCCGATGCTATCACCGAGGAAAGCGAACCGGATATCGGCTGAGATGCGTATTCCTTTTTGCCGGCACCCGCCGCGGCAACGATACGGTCGCGGTCGCACACTGCGACAGGCACCCCGCACGCCCGGTTTATCGAATCTGCAATGCTTTCGGATATATCACTCAATCCCCCGACAGGGGAGTATTTGCGGAATACGACCCCTTCGGAGTTATCGGTGTATATTTCGAGCGGGTCGCCCTCTCTGATATGCATCGTGCGGCGTATTTCCTTCGGTATCACGATCCTGCCGAGATCATCTGCTTGTGTCAAGTAGAATCCAAAAATTCTTAAATACCCTTATATATCAAAGGTTTCCGGACTTTCGACAAAAATAACCCTTGTGTTATTATAACACAAAAACAGCATAAAAGCCAGCAAAAAGCCGGCTTTTACGTGGTCATGAAAGTTGAAAGGCAACATCAAACTTCCATTCAATTTTCAGATTTTCGTTGTCAAAAACAATGACGCGATCTATGTCGTCGTACATTCTTTCCCGGAGTTTATCGTCCGGCTCATCTGCTGCAGCGGCGATATTTTTGATCGCATTCATTGCCGTGTTGCTTTCTTCCTGCTTTTGCAGCAGGCTTTCGATTTCATCCTCGATTCGTGATAACTCCGACTGGAGTCTGTCCCTATCCTCTGAAAGAGCGCCTTTCTTTTCGAGAAAAGCATTCCGGGATATTTCATCGGAACGGAATTGCTCATACAGTGATGCAACCTTACCGCCGATCCCTCCGAGCTGAACGCGGAGGGATTTTTGCTTTGCCCGAAGAGGGACAAGCTTATCCGGCTGCTTTTCACTTACTGTCCTGCGATATTCTTCGCTGACGATTTGCAGTTGTCGTTTGTATGTGGTGAAAACAACATCCTCTATATTTGTCCGGCTCCAATGAATGCCGGCACACGGAGCGTCTCTTATATATAAAGGCGTAGCGCAGGAATAATATTCGTCCGAGCCAAAGGTCTTGCGAAGCCTGCGGCCGCAGTGTCCACAGTAGTAAACACGGTCACGGCGGTCGGTTCTGACAACATCGTACTTTTTCACCTTCCGCAGGGTATCATTCGCTGCGTAGTATTCATCGTGTGTTACGATGGGTTCGTGTATGCCCTCATTTATCACATAATCCTCCGGCGCATACCGTTTTTGCACCTTGGCCCGAATGGTTTCATTTCCGCATTTGAAGGACACCATAGCTCCGGTATACTTATAATCCCGTATGATTCGGATCACCGCCTGATGACTCCACATTGCATCGTTGTCCATACCTTGCCGTGAGAGCTTTTTATGCTGCATCGGCGTCGGAATATGCTTTTCGTTAAGGATACGGGCAATTTCCGTGGATTTCTTTCCCTCAATAGCCCACAGGAAAATATCTCGCACAATGGGCGAAGTTTCGGGATCCGGCACCATATGGTGCTTTTGCCCTTTGATCTTTGTGTACCCATACGGGCAATTGCTGACATACCGGCCGTTTCTCATCAGCATATGCTGAGATGCTTTTACCTTTTTCGAGATGTCAACGCTGTACATCTCATACATAAAGTTTCGGAAGGCAACATCAATACCGCCCGTTGTCCCGATAAACTGATTGCTGTCGTAATGGTTATTGACCGCAATAAACCGGATGCCGAGATATGGAAAGATGTGCTCAAGGTAATCGCCGGCTTCAATATAGTTTCGCGCAAATCGGGAAAGGTCTTTCACGATGATGCAGGAAATATCACCGGAGCGCACCATCGCCATCATCCGCTTAAAACCGGGACGGTCGAAATTCGTCCCGGAATATCCGTCATCGACGAACTCGACCGTCTTCATGGAAGCAAGCTCAGGCTGCCCTTGAATGAACTGAGCGATAATGCCGCGTTGGGCCGTAATACTGTTGCTCTCATCATTCGCGCCGGTGTCCTCAAGCGATAGCCTGAGATACACGGCAATCTGTTTTTTCGGCATTTAGGCAACCTCCTTTCTGATTCGCTCGCACTCCTTGAACATTTCCTCAAACTCAGGCATGTACTTAAACCGAATGTCCAAAGAGCCGTCAGTATTCACTCGGATCTCATCAACCATTGCCTCGACCATTTCTTCGGTCACCGTTTCCGCCTTATAATAGCGTGAAATGAGCCGATTCCATTTTCGGGCGCCTGTTTCAGTCACCTTGGTTTTTGTCTTAATTGCCTGAAGCTCCTGCAATTCGCTTTCATATGCGGAGATTTCCCTTTGATAGACATCTCTGGCAAGCAAATATTCCTGCTGCGTCAGTATGCCGTCCTTGAAGTCGATATACAACCGGGAAAACAGCTTTTTCTTTTGGTCCAGCTTATCCTGCAGTTCTTTGACACGATTTGCCGGCACACTGTGCTTTGCTTTTTCTTTCTCCAAAGCGATCAAGCCGAGCAGCGTTTTTTGTGTGTCAAGGAATAGGTCCATCTGCTTTCGTATAACGCTCAACACGATTTTATCAAGGTCATCGGCACGGATGCTCTTTTTTGAGCACGCCGTGTCTCCAAGCTCGATGTTTGTCGGGCATTTATAATTGTAGTAGTCTGTGACCACGCCGTCCTTTCTCGGCCGTGTATAGCTTCGTACATATTTCATAACACGCCCGCAGTCGGCACACCTCAAAACCGAACCATATGGATTGGGTCGTTTGGGGAGATGCGCATAGCGTCCGAACGATTTTTTCACATCGCTTGAGGCATTTGTATTGATCTCCTGCACTTTATTCCATAACTCCATGCTGATAATCGGCTCGTGTGTCCCTTCAACCACATCCCAGTCCGCCTCTTTTGTCCAATGGTATTTTTCGCCCTTATACAGGCACTGCGAGCTGCGTCCTTGCGCCAGATTCCCGATATAGACCACATTGACAAGCAGGTCTTTCAGAACATGGCGATTCCAGGGCAGTTCACTCCCTTTCTTATTATTATTTGTTATAATGCCGCGCTCATAGCGTAGCCGCCCCGGGGAGGGATAGCCTTTTTCGTTGAGCATACGGCATATAGTTTCAAAGCCGATCCCTTTCGCTCGGAGTTCAAATATCTCGACTACGATTGGAGCGATCTCATGATCGATTACCAAGCGGCTCCGATTATTTTCATCCTTCAGATAGCCATATGGGGCATAATTGCCGATGTAATCACCGCGCAGCCGCTTATTCTTCATGGTCGAGCAGATCTTTTTGGATATGTCCTTTGCGTACATATCGTTGATCAGATTTTTAAGAGTGGCGGCGAGCTTTTCACCGGCATTAGCGGAGCTGCTGTCATAATCGTCGCTGACGGAAATAAAGCGTATGCCGAGGAAAGGAAAGATGCGTTCCAGATATTCACCGGTCTCCACATAGTTTCTGCCAAGGCGGGAAAAGTCCTTCACAAGGATGCAATTGATCCGTCCTTTCCGCACATCCTCGATCATTCGATGAAACGCGGGGCGCTCAAAATCGGTACCCGTGTAGCCGTTATCGGCATATACCTCTTTCAGTTCGAGATATGGCCGCTCGGCAAGATAGTTTCTCAGGAGCAGTTCCTGGTTTTCAATCGAATCCGCATCGGCCTTGCCGTTGTCCTCAACAGACAAACGGACATAAAGCGCGGTACGAAACACGTTCTGCCTTTGGCCTTTCGGAAGACCTTCGGAAACGCCGTTTTTCCGTGATACTCTGGCCACTATCCCACCTCCCTTATCGGCATAGCCAACACTTTTTTGTCTGTGGTTTGCTCTGAAATAAACCGCAATATTTCCTTGATCTGATTCCGATGGCGGAACACGATCTCAATATGGGAGTCCTCAAAAATATTGATGCGTTCTATCAGATGAATCACCATTGGCCGCGTGAGCTCGGTCACATTTTCATACTGACGGAACTGTTCAATCCAGGACTGCTGCTTTGAAACGCCGTCGAGGATCTCCCGTTTCTCTTTGTTCAGCTTTTCGATGGCGGCAGTTGCTTCGGCGATTCTTTCTGCAAGCTCTTTTTTCAGAGACTCATATTCGGACCTGTCCAGCAAGCCCGCCCGCAGATCCTCATAAATTCCGAGGCGCAGCGTGTTGTTTTTCCGAACGACTTCTTCCTGTATTTCGATGCTTGCGTCAAGCTGCTTCAGCTTGTGCTTTTCCCATGACAGATTCTCAAACTGCCGTAATGCCTTATCTACATCCAGCAGCAGGTCAATTTGATGCCGAACCGTCTGATAAATTACCCGGTCCAAAACATCTTCTCTTATGGAATGCCTGCTGCACACCGTTTTATCGTGCTTATTGGCGTTGCAGACATAATACACATAATGCCTACCTGCGTAGGATACCGTCTTTCTGACGGCCGCTGCGCCGCAGTCGCCGCAATAAATGCGGCCGGCATATACCGGTACGGTTACATCACCCGCACGGCAATGCGTGTCATCCCTCAGCAGTTCCTGAACAAGCTCAAAATCACGCGCAGAAATAATAGCCTCATGTGTACCTTCCACGCGAAGCCACTCACTTTCTGCTTTTGTAACCACTGTCTTGGTCTTATAATTCGGCGTTGTTCGTTTGCCCTGGATCATCACGCCGAGATAAATTTCATTTTTCAGAATGCGCCTTACGGAAACATGACTCCATATGGCTTTTGAAGATGTCTGAAAGCTTGTTTTGTAATTGCTTCCGCTCAGCCGCTTATACTCCGCAGGCGAGGGGATGCCGAGTTCATTCAGACGCACGGCAATATTCTGCGGACTCAGCCCTTCGATTTTCCACCGGAATATATCCCTTACAACATCTGCGGCAAACGGATCGACAACCAATTTACTCTTGTCGTCGCTGTCTTTCACATATCCGTAAGCCACAAATGCTCCGGCATACTCTCCGTTTTGCTTTTTCGCCGTAAGGTTTGTACGGATCTTAGTAGATATATCGCGGATATAAAAATCATAAACGAAGCTGTTGATCGTAAAGGCAAGATCATCCGAAGATGTTGCCGAAAGCGAATCATAGCCCTCGTTTATGGTAATAAACCGAACGCCGAGTTTGGGAAAAATCTTTTCTTTGTATTTTCCCACATCAATATAATCTCTGCCGAAACGGGACTGATCCTTTACGATTACGCAGTTGACCTTTCCCGCCTCGATATCCTTCATCATTCGCTGAAATTCAGCACGGTCAAAGTTGGAACCGCTTTTTCCGTCATCCTTGTACTCGTCATACAGTTCGAGTTCCGTATGCGATTTCAAAAAATCATATATCAGCTTTCTCTGGTTGCTGATACTGTTGCTTTCGCTTTTGGCTCCCGAAGAGCACGAAAGGTCGTCATCCTCCTTCGATAAACGAAGATAGATGGCAACCTTGAATGTTTGATCTATAATCTTATTCATAGCGCCACTCCTATCTGTATTATTCGAGTACGAATAAACAGCCGGAGTTATCGCTGATTTTGTCCGTATTTGATTATAGCACAGACAACCGAGAAAATCCAGCCGTTACACTTAAAATCCGCATAGCAATTATTACCATTACATTGAAGCGATCATGGAGGTAAAGCTGTCGGTAAGTGATTTGTCCTTGTCTGCGTATGATACCCGGACAACGACATCTCCGACCTTAAAGCGATACGGATCCTTGATCTGTTCAACATAAGACCTCACACGCTCTTCCAGCGGCAGGCTTTTATCTATCACGACATCTCTTATATCCACCAGTTCAGATAAGTTCTTTTCAGACTGTTCCATAAATCATTACACCTCCATGTGTTCGTCTTTACAACTTGTATTTTTGCCATAATTTACTTGGTATATTCAAAAACAAAATGCTCATTGCCTCCGCCTGCGGCGAACAGGTCCACAGGAATTTCATCTCCCCGCCTTCATTGTGGCCGGGCCGCGAGTTACGGGAGTACCATTGTGCCCTGCCGGATCGTCGCGGTATACGGGAGCCACCCGTATATCAGTGCTCCTGGTTCTGCTCGCCACACCGACGGATAGCCGCTTCCCGGTTCGGGGATAAAAACAGTGCCTGAAAGATGCTCTCTCAGACACTGTGCAACTCTGATAACAATAACTGCAAAAATGCAATCAATGAAACTTACAATGAGATTATGGCAGAAAACAAGGTGGATTTCAGATAGTTTTCCGGATTTCAATCTTGTACCACAATAAATTTAAGAAAATTCGTGAAAGATGAAAGGCTTCAGCGAATCGCTGTCCGGCAGAATCGGGCTGGTAACTCTGCTTGGTTTCTCTTTGCGTGAGCGGTACGGTGTTTCCAATGACACACCGTTTCTGCCGACGGATGCGTATTTTGATAAGCGCAAAAAGCAGCTTGCCAACATTCCATACGAGGATGTGTGGAAGATAATCCACCGCGGCTGTATGCCTGAGCTCTGCGAAAATCCGGATTTTGATTGGCAGATGTTTTACGGAGACTATGTGCGCACCTATATTGAACGCGATGTCCGAGGCCTGTCCGAGATCGGAGACACCGTGAAATTCACTCGCTTTATGACCGCTGCCACAGCGTCCACAGGGCAGCTCGTAAACCTTGCCTCTATGGCACGGGATGTCGGGATCAGTCAGCCGACAGCGGAACGATGGCTTTCGATCCTTGTAGCCTCCAACATCGTTTATCCGTTGAAGCCATACTCAAACAACATCACCAAACGTGCGGTGAAAACTCCGAAGCTGTATTTCTTGGATACCGGGCCGGCGGCCTACCTTACCCGGTGGAATACGCCGGATGTTCTGAAAAACGGCGCTATGGCCGGCGCTTTCTTTGAGAGCTTAGTAATCGCCGAGATCATTAAGAGTTATTATAACAAGGGAATCGTTGAACCGCCGCTGTATTCCTACCGCGACAAAGATATGAACGAGATCAATCTGGTGATCGAAGAAAACGGAACACTGTATCCTCTCGAAATGAAAAAGCATACGGATCCACAGAAGAAGGATATGGATGCATTTGACTTGCTCGACAAGACCCCCGGCACAAAGCGAGGACCGGGCGGGGTGATTTACCTTTATGACAGGCTTATCACACTGAAAGGCAATGACCGCGTTATTCCCATCTACCGTCTGTGATAGACTTATATGATTAAATTAAGGCAACCGAGTTGACCCAAACAGAACTCGGTTGCCTTTGCCTTTTCCGCTTATGATACGGTATTCATTATGTCCCACAAGTGGGTTCGCACCTGTATCTTTCCTAAATAAGTACCTTTCCGAATCAGAACTGTTTTTTCGAATCAGAACTGCTTTTTCGAATTAAAACAATTGCCAAAATACCCCCGCCAATCGCCACCGCGGCGATAACGGCAACGATCCACCACGGAAAAGAAAACTTATCGCTCTCCGCAGGAGAAGTCTGTTTCGTGCTGTTTTCGCTATTTTCTTTTAGATCGGTGCTCCTGTCTTTATCCGGCTCAACGCTGCTTTTTTCAACATCGTCGCTTTCAGGACTTCCGCTGTATTTTACCGGCTCTGTCATAGTTGCCTTACAGACAAGGCAGGTATAGGTCTTTTCGCCGTCGGCTTCGGGAGTAGGTTCTCTTGTTATTGTTCCCGAATCCCACTTGTGTCCGGTAGCAGGAATTTCGGCACGTTCGGTAACACCGCAATCACATTCCCGTGTCTTAATGCCCGCCTCCGTACAGGTTGGCTTTGTGGTCACCATCCACTCGCCGAAGCTGTGAGTATGCGGGGAATTGTTTTCATAAAACTCCACACGGATCAGGCGGCTGTATGTCGGCGCACTTTCTAAGCCTCCGACCACATTCCGGGCAGCATAACAGTACCATTTCACTCCCAATTCCTCCGGCACCCTATAGCTCTCCCCGTCTGCGCCGTCGATGGCACGGATCATCGCCATGTTTTCTATATCCGTGACATACCACTGATATACCGGTGTGCCGCCGTCGGGCACACTGACATTTGTGAACAGGGTAATACCGTCACCGCCGATAGTCATATAGCAATCCGGCATTTCCGCTACAATCACGGGCTTCGCCGGCCCCTCCGCGCTAACCGTTGCGGCAGCAAATCCCACAAATGCTAACACAAGCATAAAAGCAAAAACAAATCTTTTCATATCTACTCCTCGTATGAATTTTTATTTTTTTGTTTGTTTTCGAAATTCAATGGCTCCTTGGGATCGAATAATCCCTGTCATAAAGGCTGTTTCCAATCAGATGCTTCAGTAATCTCACCGTCTGCCGAGAAAAGATCCCGGTATGTTCCGGTTCAAAAAGGAAAGATCATTCACTTTTTTCCCAGTAGGGATAATCCGTAAACACAAACTCTCCTGCGGCGTTTTTTTCCGTTGGAAGGTCAACATAGAGCTTGTTGCCGCTTGGCGGCATTTTCACAGCAATCACAACCGTAAATTTTCCGTCGCCTTCATCCCGGACGCAGTCCACACGGCTGTTGTAAGAGGCTTCGCCCTTACGCTTCTTACAAGCTACATAGACATTGCCCTTATATTCGATCAGTTCTTTATCGGCAACCGCACGATTAAGCGTTTTATCGGTAAATTCCTCCGAAAAAACTTTTAAGAATTTTTTGCGTACACCTTCGATCGTGTTTATATAATCATACGGAGGAAACATAGTCACGTAATCCTTCCGCTTGAACCGTACAGGCTTCGCGCTACCCGGATACTCACCTGCAAAATTCAAGCTCAGCCAAAGGCTTCTCGCTTTATCTGCCATTTCCCTCGCATCTGCGTAGTACAGGACTGTTCCGTCCTCAGGATAAAACGCATACCCGTTTACACCGCGAAGACTTTCAATTATGGCAAGCTTATCGCTTTCATAATTTTTCCAAAGTCCCAGCGCTTCCTCCGAAACCACAGCCGCATAAGAAGCAATGGCGTAATTATCGCGTGCCGTAATAAATCTGACATCCTCGTCCGAAACAAGCCGCCCGACTTCTTTTCTTCCTTTATAGGAATCTGATGAATAACCGTATGTATCATTATCGATTATAAAAAATGTGAGATTTCCTCCATCGGTTTTATCAACATAAAACGCCACCCGGTTTTCGGAAAAGCTTGCCGTAACGGTACCCACCCAGCTTTCCGGCAGTGTGATCTCATAGGTGCCTTCGGAAAACCGCACCGAGCTTATTTTTTCGGTCGTTATGAGCTTACAAAGCTCCTGCGCAAATGACGAATAGTTTTTCGGAAAGCTGTTGGTTCCCCGTGCGTTTATCTCCGTCCCGTCCGCCAACACGGCCTCAAAGCTCATACCGGTTCCGTCAAGCACCTGAGTATCGTAACCGTGAAAGTCTGCCCATTTTTCTATTCCGCAATGACCGAATAATTCACACAGCCGTTGAAAAAGCTTTTCGTCTCCGTCAATTTTGCGGATGGTATCGCGGCATTCCACATTCCCGGAGGTCTTATCATCCCACATTTCCGTGCTGATGTAATACTCCAAATGAACGCCGTTCTCCGTTTTGTATCCCTCATAAACACGGTGCTGTGCCGTCATATCGGTTTGCACCAGCTTAAAGCTTTTGAAATCCATAGGATCCTCTCCGTAATAATTATTATCATTATTACTACAATTGTTACGCTTTGAAGCGCAAGCGGAAACGGATATTAAAAAGATGAATATCAAGATAAAATATAAAAACAGCTTTTTCATTTATCCTTCCTTTCCGAAAGGTACCGAATCCCATTCGGTGCCTTTCGGAAAGAAGCTTGCCGCAGCAAGCATCTCCCGCACACAGACTATTACATTTTCGGAAAACCGAGATTGTATGCGCCGCAAGCGTAGAGCTTGCCATTCTTAAACCAGACATGCAGCACTCTTGCTTTGCTTTCTGCAGCATACCATGAATAAATCTGCGCCTCCCGCTCAGCATCGTAACGGTACTCCGAAGGATCAACACCGATATGTGCGATCACATCTTCAAGGGTAAAATCGGCCTGTTCTGCGGCAAAGAAATAGTTCAATCCTCCGAAATATTCCTTGAAAGTCTCTTTCAAAACCGATTCATCGGCTCGATTTTCGCTTACCGTCTGCGATTCTGTTGATTCCAGGTTGAGGTTATACGGATTATCAACATTCATTGTATCACCTTCACCGTTGTAAACAGCCGGATCAGACTCTTTCAAGAAGTATCATTCCGTAGCTATACAGCAGGCGTCCGTCTTCGGTGACGGGAATCTCCGCAAAGGAATCGACCTTTTCCCCGAGGACTTCACCCTCGATCTTCGTGTCATAGTAGATCTTTCCGTTTTCTTCCTTCCATACGGTGCTTTCGATGGGGGCATAACCGTCCTCGCGGACAACCGCCCCGTGCTTGGCAGCCTCCTCGCGCATTTCCTCCGGCACGAACATGAGCGTATTGAGCACGCCGCCCTCGGCAAACTCCATCCGGTACTGCAAAAATTCGGCACTGCTCTCAAACCGCTCATCCTCCGGCGGGTTATCGGGTGTAAAAACCTTCGTTCCATCCGGTGTGGGTACACGGACTTCCTTTACTTTCCAAATTCCGCGAATATCCATTTTGTTTCCTCCTTCTCATCAAATCATCAAGCCCACGGATCGGCAGATTTCGGTGTACGAACACCGGTCAGCAGATACTGCTCCCATAAAAACCACTTACCGTCGCTGCCGCGCTGCCGCATCTTGATAGGACGGGGATCGTCCGCACCGCCGCAGGGAATAAACAGCTTCATATAGCCCTGCTCCTCGCCGGACACGTGATTGCTTTCAACGACAATTGTATACGGCTCGGTAGGGGTGTAGTTGTTTTCCGGTGTGGAGCCGGAGAAATAAGTGAAGGGCAGATAGGTCTTACCGTCGCAGAAACGGTCGTTAAGGAAGGAAATTTCCTGTCCGTTCAGCGGACGGGGTCCCCGCAGCCAATTCAGCATCTCGGCACCGATGTTCTTATCCGCCGCATATGCACAGAGGGCAAGAACCGTAAGTGCTGCCGTTTTGAACGGCGTATCGAGACTTGCCTCGGGCAGCGCCTGCATTTCGGCAAGACTTTCCGGCAGCGACGTGAAGGTGAAGGTCTCACGTTTGCTGCCGATGGATTTGGTGGCGGTATTAACCGCCTGCTGTGCTGTGCTTTTCAGTTTGTCAAAGATTCCCATTGTATATTCCTCCTTAACCATTTCATTCCGCTTCTTCGCGGACATAAATCGTGTAATCGGTTCCGTCTCCCGGATATTCATACGGCTGGGTACAGGCTTCGTCGAGATAGGCCGTACTCCATGGACAGTAATCATCAACATTAAATTCCCAGTTGGCGG
>ENA-ORSI01002254-ORSI01002254.1-human-gut-metagenome-genome-assembly--contig:-NODE-2254-length-14389-cov-21.242038_pt1 | contig 14389 bp, 15 predicted proteins | sample MGYA00242187_ERZ509154 | MGnify/ENA primary metagenome ERZ509154 (study PRJEB26280, sample SAMEA2338627) | human gut metagenome | biome: human gut; feature: human-associated habitat; material: faeces...
TGGATGAGTACGTTGAGTTGTATGAGAAGCTGGAGAAGGAGGGAAGATGAATATAAAAGTTAGAAGCTGAGATAGAACGATATTCTGATTTATATAGTAAATTAAATGAGGCCCTTTTATAGGGCCTCATTTTGGGTGTTAGACTGTACGGAGCATTACCTTTTCTTCTGAAGCGTTGAAAGGCTAAGAAGTTAAGTTATAACGTATATTTGAGAGGACGTTACGCAAAATCGAACATTAGCGGAGAACAGAATTAACGATTAAGTTTCTTGTCCTCTCAACTTAATTATAGTATTTTTTTATATTATGTCAATATAAAATTAACTCCAACTCCATTCACTTTCTACATCATTTATTACTGATATAATTAAAGTTGTACGTCCTGGGCTTTTTGCTCTTGAGTAATTAATATTTGCAAAAGTTATTCCCCATACATAAGGAATAATATAAGAAGCTTCTGCGTCAAACGTGAAAGAATATCCTCTACTATAAAATAATTTTTCATAAGTTAATTCTTTTATTCCCCCCGTAATACTATTATCTAAATCAATATTTGTCATATTAATAAGTTTAAAAGGTATGTCACTTTTATTAAATTTCGAGGAAGTGTAACTTTTTGAAAATATTGTAGGATAATTTTCCGCTTTTATATTAAGACTTGTTGAGCCACCCGGAGAAGTATCATAAATATCTATTTTTGCTATGTTATCATTTCCAGTTATGCGATATATATCAATGAAAAATCTATTATCAGTGCTATATACACGTTTATAAAATATCGGTGTACCGTTTTTAGGTTCCTCGGTAATATTATCCAGCCTTACCCAATCACTCCATCCTACCTCAGGATTATTTGTTAATCTAAAGTATACTCCTTTCACCGTAGACCCTTGGCCGCCGAATGCTAATTGTGATATACCTGTAGTGTTTGGATACCACCACGGGAATACAAAGCAAGAAAACGAGTTAGTTCCACCTGATATTCCCTCCGGTACATTTGAAACATTATATCCACCGGTTATAGCATAAAATCCAGACTCAGTAATTTTATTCATATCAGAGCCATTTGGTATTTGTATTAACTTGAAAAAATCTGACGTTTCTGCATTTCCGATTAACTTAGTATCATCTGACATTGTAATATTTCCCGTCATGGTCCCTCCCGAAAGTGGAAGATAATTACCTACTATATCTGTTTCGAATGAAATTTTCTCCCAATTTGACCATGAACTATTACTTGAATTATAAAATCTTGTATAAATATCCTTATAAATAGTAGTATAATATATTTGCCTAGTATAAGTTGAACTGTATTGGGATAAACTTACTAAAAACCCTGATACTTTAGCAGGGAAGTTTTTTGATTCCTCTGACATTGCTATAGTTGATTTATAAAAATTTATAGAGTTTGTTTTTACATTGTTTAAATCCGAATTTTCGTTAATCGTTGTAACATAATTACCTTTCGAAAGTCCTGTGAACGTATCAGTCCATTCATCTTCTACATTAATTTTTCCCGTCATGGTACCACCCGTAAGAGGCAAATAACCAGACAAAGAATTGTTGATTTGTTCGTCTGTTGCTATTTTTTCCCAATTTCCAAATTGTATTTCATCCTGAATTAAAGATGAAAATCGTATATAAATATCTTGTGTTGTCTCATAGCTAAAAAATATTTGTTTTACTATTTTAGAGGACGTACCAGCAATAACTATTAATATAAAGTTTTTTCCATCTAAAGTTGATGGATAATTCTTATCTCCCTTCGGCATGCCTGCTCGACAATATATTCCGTTTAATAATAGATTATTAAAATCTTGATTACCTGTTAAGTAAATCGTTCGAAACCTTGTAGCGGCGCCGGCCAGATAGACCGTACCATTATTGGGATTATTATTTGTGTTCATCACTAGATTCCCCGTCATGGTATCTCCAGCCTTTTTCACGAAAGTAGCGTCAGATTCCGTCTTATTATAATAATTATCCAGTGCTTTTTTAATTTCCTCTGCAGCGGCCTGTGCTGCCTGTGCTGCATCTCGTGCGCTTTCCGCAGCGGTCTGTGCTGCATCTCGTGCGCTTTCCGCAGCGGTCTGTGCTGCCTGTGCAGCATCTCGTGCGTTTTCCGCTTTCGTCTGCGCCGCTTCTGCCTTCTGCTGCGCCGTTTCTGAGGCGGTCTGTGCTGCCTGTGCTGCGTCTCGTGCGGATTCCGCTTTTTCCTGTGCGTCTTCCGCTTTTGCCTGAGCGGCTTCGGCTGCTGCCTGTGCGGTTTCTGCTTTCTGCTGCGCGGCTTCTGCGGCTGCCTGAGCGGCTTCGGCGGCTGCCTGTGCTGTCTCCGCTGCCTTCTGTGCGATCACTGCATCATCTCTGGCAGCTTCTGCGGCTGCCTGTGCGGCTTCTGCTAATTTCTGTGCAGCTTCTGCGGCTGCTTGCGCTGCTTCTGCGGCTGCCTGCGCTTTTTCAGCTGCGCTTTGTGCAGCCTCGGCGCGTGCTGCGGCTTCCTCGCACCGTGCGATAGCAGCTTTACATTCTTCCAATATTTTTGCGAATGCTTCATCGATGATCTCGTAATTTTCCTGCATTATCTTTAACATTTCGTTAAAGTGAAATATGCACTTGTTAAGTATCTCATAGTAGGAAAGACTATCATCGTAAACTGTAGGAATGGATAACTGACTCCACGCGAAAAAAGGCCGAAGTGGTTTTAAATATCTCATAGTTTCTCTCCTTTAATAGATTCCCAAGAAACAATCTTCAAGTTCATTGATTATCATTAAATCAATGTTGATAAAGGTATCTCGCCATTTTAAAATTTCCTCGTTTGGGGAATTTCCATCCCAACCGGTAATGATACGCACGTAGTCAAGAGTAGTAGCCCCGACGAGGTCATGGTTATAATCACGTGTACTATTGGATTTATCATCAAATTCTGTTTTGATGTTTTCCATCTCATTGGTAGTTGTTTCCGCGTGATCGGTGATTTCACTGGTAAAGTCGTTCTTTCTTGTAGTATTGGATGTTGTGTCTGTCTCACTGTGGCTTGTTTCGTCAATCGTTTCATCCTGATTTTCCCATCCAGTTTCCGACGCGTAAAGACCGTTTTCGATATCGTTCCAGATTAAACGATTCATCGGTGTATTTGATTCCGCTTTCTTTGTTTCTGTGTTTCGTGTCTGATTTCTCGTTTCGTCCGTTTCGCTATGAGTGGTTTGGTCTGTTATTTCATCGGTATGATCGGTTCGGTTTGTAGTGTTGTCGTAAATCTGGTTGATCGTGTCAGTCCTATCGACGTTGGTATCCTGATGGTCGGTATAATCCGCTTCTTCCTGTTCTTTGCGATTCTCCTGAGAAGTCCCCTTGTTCGTATACAATTCTTTCCAGTTTCTCGTCCAGAGCGGTTCATATTCTAATATAGTTGATTGATAAAGCTGATTGTAGTATGGCATAATCTCAAGCAGTGTTTGATGCAGACGCATCTTCCACATTCCTACGGTTTCTTCTCCGATCTCTCTAAAGTAGTAGTGTCTTAAGATTTTTTGCGTCAATACTGGCTTATAATTATCATCCCATATCGGAAACGAAAACGAAAATATCTGATCCGCTGCATACGGAATAATCAATTCCGGGTCGGTTACCCAGTCCGCAGGAGCAGGCACGGATGAGGTGCGCTGCTGATTATACAGATATTCACAATACCAACGCACCATGGTTGTTACGCTACTCAAACCGATCACCCCCGATGCCGTCTCTTAAATCTTCGACTTCGTCTCCCTTTTTCATATTAATTTCCGGGTAAAATAAATCATCGTAAAGTTCCGAATTAAATGTTACTTTTACATTTAAACCATATAATTTGTTGATCTGTTCGCATGCCCTCCGACGCGGTTCCAGACCAACGCGCTGTGCAATTTCGGAGTAACCCAGCCCTGCCACTACCTCGTTAGATACTAATCGTTCTGTTTTTTCGCTGCTGGTCGCGACAATACCAAACGTATTGATCGCTTCTTTCCAAACATTCATCTTCTGCACTTGTAATTTATCTGCGACAAACGGCATGTTTAAATTCATCACTTCAATGTTTTCCGTCGGTAACTGATCGCTTGCCAGTAGAAACGGTTCATATCCGAAGAATTTCTTCATCAAATTAAAGAATGTCAGACGTCTCTTTTCCGGTGTACGAATAAGCACTGGGAATTTCTGTAACTCTACATTACTTAACAAGTTCATTTCTATTCTTGTTAATTTGTTAGCAAAGAGGTCTGCTGTCGGCGCGTCTGGTAACCACGAATAGTTATTAAAGATCAACGCCGTTTCCTCGGTCGGCATCGTACGAAGCGTATAACGCGCGTTGGTGGAGTAGGCGCTCACTTCTTTGGGAATATTATAAAATCCCATCTCCCCGCCGAGAGTACACTCTAACACTAAATAACGCTCAAGATACTCATCATAATAAAATACACACTTTCCGTTGTAAAATAATACCCATTCTAAGTATCTTTGGTCCACTCCGTCAGGTAAATTTTCCCACTTAAACCGTGTGATACAAAGATTCCTGAGCCGATTGAAATAATCCGCGTAGATATGATTTTGTGTGCGAAGCAGTGTTTTATCGTCATTCGAAAGTCCAAGATGTTTCACCCATTTTTTCAATGACCAAGCACCCCCTCATTATTATTTAAACGGTAGTTTCCTACATCCGTAGTATGCCAGAAGGTAATTCCGTTGGATAATATTTCCTTAATCTTTGCCATGTCATTCACTGGAATATTACCAACGACCGACGGGCGCTGCATCTTGAGGTAATCCCAGTAAGGTCGAGACAGCGGAGGCACTCCTGTAGCACAGACGCGGTATCCGAATTTCCAGAGATAATCATCGATTTTCTGCGCATATCCCCAGTGTATATATTTGGAAACAAACCAAAAGTTTTGAATTCCAAACGCGACGTTTTGTCCTCCCGGATTCGATGCCCCTCGTACGGTATCGGGCCTTGCGTATTCACTTGACACGGTTGCGAAACTGGAAAGTCCTGCCTGTGCAGCGCCAAGCGCCACCGCGCCTCCCGCAGCACCGGATGTGCCTGCCGACGGTGCGTTACTGGCCGAAGCGCCCATGCCGAGCATACCGCCGATAAAGTTTAACCCCATAGAGAGATCATTCTGTGCTAACCAGTTTTCAAAGTTACCATATTTCCAACTACACTGAGGCCAACCCGAAAGACGCATCGCATATTCATAATTATTGGTACGCGTCAAGTATCCGTCCGGATAACATAATATAGTAGGATTGTTATTAAAATCCGCCCGGTATCGGAAACGCACAGTTCCGGCCCCGCCGTTCGCTACTTTATCCTCGTACCCGTCAAAGTCTTCCCACTTAAAGGTGTAGACTCCACCATCCATGGTCTGTACTTCGAGATAATTATAAGGGTACATGAAAAGTTTATTATTTTTCGGAACGTAACCCATAATATCCGTAACCCAAATTTGAACATCATCGTATAAACTATTGATCGTTGGTGTTTCTCCGGTAACTTCAATCTTACCAGATGCACCCGCCTGTACCCCGGGTAGCATCACGGACGGCAGCATGGTAATTTGACAGATTGCTCCGGCTTTGCCTTCCTGATTCATACGCTTCAACCACTCGTTACAGGTATCCACGTCGCCAAACGCAATATATTTTAATCCCTGATAGATTCCGGCATACTTGCGCCCCTCTACAACAAAATCAGATACATCGCAGTCTTCCGTGCAGCTCACTAATATGACATAGTTATTCGTGTTTGGCGTCGTTACCTCATCGTCTCCTGCCCAAAGTGCGGAACCCGGCTGCATCCTGCGGACAAAATAACGCGGACCATACTCTAAGTTTTCAGCCAACACGTTTCTCCCGAGTCGATCATCTGTGACGTGCATACGCTCAATAAAGCTGCGTTTAATTTCAAAATCAAATAACCATGTCTGCATGACGTCAATTTCAAAAGTAATGGCGGTGCAATTTTCACTTACATATAAAATTTCAACAATGAAAGCATAGAACCACTTGCTGGAAAATCCCGCATTTTGATACATGATGTAATTACAATCATATACCTGATCCGCGGAGCACTCTAAAAAGAGTGCCCACTGCGGATTATTCGGTGTTAATCTTTGATACGTTAAATTATTAAAACTTAACTTTGTTTTTCCTAAAAAGTACGCGCTCTGTGAGCTCGCATCCGTAAATTTAATCGTATCCGTATAAGTATTATCGAGCGGGATATCTCCCAAGAGTCGCACGTTCGTGGTAGGTGCAATCAATGGATTTATCATAATTTGCTCCTTATGCCTGTGTCACCGTATACGTTTCGGTTGCGGTTGCGTTCGGGAAGTATTCAGACTGCACCGTAACATTTAAATAGCTTCCGATACGCTCATCGCTACCAATCGTCAGTTTATACGTCTGAGTCGTTTCCGTCTCGCTGACATAGGTAAGTGTCGTTTCCGTAGACTCGTTTCCGGAAAGCGTCCAGTTGCATTTCGTATTTGGATATCCGCTCTTTGTCAGTGTTGCGGTGATGTTAAAGCTCGTTCCATTATTGTGACTTCCACTGGTCGGTGCAATCGTAATATTGGTAATCTCGTTTTCCGCTGTAGTAAAGAGGATCGCCGGAGCGAAACGGGATACACTGAATACATTCCACTTGTGCAGAAAATAGTTCCAGTAAAGGCCTTCCGGATTCCGTACACTTTCGAACTGAAGCAGCACATCATAAATCTGGAAAAATGCTTCATCCAAAAGTGCAATCTTCGCCCCGGTCAATTCTCCGAAGTTATCAATCAGAACTTTTCTTCCCATGAACTCTGCTTTATCCATATTAAAAGCAGCTGCCAGCACGTTGACGTCAATCATCGCGTCAATGGAAGTATCCATAATAATGTACTGTCTGGACTTATCCGAATAAGTCGGTACTCCCATCGGGTTATATTTTGTGCTTAAAAATTCCAACTGGTTACTATAAGATTTTACCTGTGTAACCAGATCATGAATATTATCTGCTGACGGTTCCGGAATCTGCACTTCATAAAAGAATCCTTTATTTGCGTACTCAACAATTAACTGTTTTGTAATTAAGAATTCATCGTATTCCGCTCCTGTGTAGAGCGACTGAATGATATTGTCAACTAAAGTGTACACTCCTTCCGCAGAAAGAAATGCACGTTCCAGATCTCGCCGCTGTACGGTTACTTTGAAAAAGTTCTTATAGTCGATCTTATGGAAAATGCTTTTTACGTCTGGAATGACGCGTTTCATAAATTCGTCTTCTGCCGTTTCCGGACTGTAAATTCTTGCTTTGGCAAGGCTGACAAAGATCTCTTCGATGCTTTCACCATAGTCCAACATGCCTTTTTTAAACATAGCAAGCGGATTTTTATATAACCGGCTCGTAATGATAACCTTACCAATACGATTCACCAACGCATCAAGAAACTCATTCGTGGTCGCACTAAACGACAGGACCGCAGAACCATACTCCTTAATATTGTCCTGTGTTGCCTGTGGCACCCTCTCCTGATAAGAGATCGACGCATCATTACGGATAGCATTTAAAAGTACCGGTGCGTTATTCCTCGCTAACGTCTGGATTTTTGGTTTCGTCGCCATGATTATTTTTCCTCCTCATCATCTTCAAAGATATCTTCATAGGTGACTTCCTCCGCTTCTAATTCATCGTTCGGGGCGTTAGGATCTTCCTCCGATACCGCTGCTTCTTCATCACCCATAAACCGTTCTACATATCTGGCTTTAAGCTTTTCATACGATTCTAAAGCATCCGCAGTTTCCTGTCTTGATACGCCTAACGCCTCATCCATCGAAATAATTTTTCCTTCTAATTCGCGAATCGCTTCTCTTGCAGCTTTTACCGCTTCTTCTAAGTCTCCGCCTTCTTTGTCTACGACAAAGTCAGCAATGTCAGTAAAAAATTTTTCCCAGTCCATTATTTCCCTCCTTTTTCATTATAAAGTAACTGCGCCATTTCTTCGCGTGTTAAAAAACTTTTCCACCTCATGTTGCCATTTTCGTCTCCCTGCATCAACCCATGCTCGCAAACAAATTCTCTTGCTTCCTCGCTCCATTCTCCGGGGTCTTTTTCCGCTAACGTGGCAAGGTAATTGTCCATCATTCTGTTAAATTCTGCTTGTGTCACTTTCTCTTCCTCCATTATCTTGTTCGCGTCATAGTCTTTGTACAAATCGCCCAATCGGAAACTTGTTACGACAGAAGAACCGTGATTTAACCAGTAACTTTTACGTCCCCTTGTGTCAATATGCACAAACGATGAATATAGACCTATTCCATGATTCGGAAACAAGCTCTCAAAGTAGCTTGCTACCGCGTTCGGTGGCACGTCCTCTATCACGATATCCGCTGCTTTCCCCTGCACGTGCTGCGAGTTGCTAACTCCCCCGACCTGCTTATTATAGGTAGGAGTTCGATATCCGCTATTGATCGTAATCGGTTTATCAAAATAGTTGCGTGCATAACCCAGTAACTGGACCAAAGCATCGTCAATCAGTACCGTATCACTCCCATCGTGACAAGCAAACTCCCGTACTTTAAAATACGCGTTTAATTTTGTTTCTCCGTCACGTTTGACAGAGTATGTTCTGACTGCCAATTCATTTCCTCCCTCTGTAATTCTAATATTAAATTAATAATGGATTCGTTCATTTTATCAATCGAGTTACTTAATTTTTCAATCTGTGCATCTGTAGATTTTTTCGTTTCGTAAATATAATAAAAGAATAGCAGGCACATAACGATAGGAAATCCCAATGTGCCGATCCATTCTGTTAATTCACCCATCGGACGCCCCCTCTGTGTAAATATTATTGTAAGTAATATTAGTGATAACCGGGTACGTACTCCAATACTTTTGATCTGGATTCCATTTTTCCGGACGAGTAAAGTCACTCTTACATCGGTAAAAATTATTATCGTTAAAATAAATATGTGTGTCCGTTTCGGAAGGAAAATAATTTCCTACGTAACTATTTCCATTACTCCATGTAAAAGTGACCTGTAGGCGCTTAATAATTACAGTAATCGTTCCACTGTCGTTATCGGTGATGCCTCCCCCGGGATCTGCTGCGTTCTGGTAATCCTTCCAATATCCCTCACTGGCTCCGGTGGAAGACACGGTATTACTACCGGAATTTTTCCAAATTACAAGAGACCTATTACGTGTATCCACATGAGTAAACGTATTGTAGATTCCCAGTCCACCAGTAGAAAAAGTCTCTTCATAAAAACTTGCTACAGCTAAGGGAGGCACCCCTCGAACCTGAATATCGGCTGCGGTTCCTTTTGTGTGCTGGGAATTTCTTGCTCCACCCACAGAAGGACTGGCATTGTAGGACGGGGTACGATATCCCGACGTGATCGTAATTCCGCTGCCAAATACCGTACGGATACGATCTAAACGATTTACCAGTTCATCATCAATGAGTACCGTGTCTGAACCATCGTGACACGCAAACTCCCGGACTTTAAAATACTGACCAACCTGTAAGTCTGCCTGCGTTGACATGCTATAGGTCTGTACTGCCACGTTCTCACCTCCTTATCTTATGATTCGTAAGATTTCCGCTCCAATTCGTTTGACCCGTTGATTTTCAAAATATAAAAATCCCGCTTCATACGCGTTGATCATCAGATTTAACCATGCAATCTTTCTACCTCGTTTTACATAAAAGCGATTTGGTTTGTGATCGTCATCTGTAATTGCCGCCTCTGGTACATTACCACCAAGATCGTCGGATAACGTGCACTCTCCTGATCTCCGGTCAAACCATAACCCATAAGTTTTACTGTTAAACGCGATATTTAAAATCGGCTTTGCTGATCCGTTTTTCTTCTTTATGAAACTATTCGTGTCTAAGAAAAATTCATTTTCAATAGCATGATGACCATAGTCCGTATCTTTTATCAGTTGTCCGAAACGAGTTTCACTCTTCACTTTTCTATATTCTTCTGAGTAACATATTTCTAAGTAAATTAATTGATCTTTTGATACCGTATAACGCTTTTTCCCGTACGGTAACCGCACTTCGAAATAGTCAAAATATGGGTTACTAACACTCATGGCGTTGGATAAAAAATATACAGGGATATCTTTTAACCTTGCGATTGTTTCATATAAATTTAAGAAGGAATTTACTTCGTCCTTCAAGTATTTTACACTCATAAACTCATCAAAACAAATTGTTGTAACTCCATCATAACTTACTGATTTATCTTTTGTTCCAACATTGACAGATACGCCGAATCCGATCAGCTCCAACGGCTCTTTCGCGCCGTGTTTAATATAGAAAAACGTTCCATCTTTTCCAGTTCTTGTCTTAAACTCATACTCCGGATATTCTTTTCCGATATCTTCAAAAAATGTTTTCGCTGCTTTCGATAGTTCCGTATCGGTTCTTCGGATATAACAAAATTTTTCCTTCCGTTTAAAATAATTTTCTAAAGCAATTTTCTTATATCCATATGTTTTTCCATTCCCACGTTCTCCAACGATAAAGTTAAATAAGCAATTTTTATTTATACATTTATTATAATCATAAAACATAATTTTCTCCTTATGAGGTAGGCCGCGCTTCCTGGTGGGTCCCTCCATCTACTAACTACAGGCGATTTTCACACCGAGGATTCCTATAGCTAAGGAGAGCACGTAACCTACCTACAGTTTTATTATATCATTTTTTATAATTATTTCAATAGAAAACTTGTTTCTGTTAATATTACACCACCTACCACTTGTTTCTGTAATAATTTTCCTGTATATACTGTTCCAGTTTTAAAATTGTCAAAGGTGACTTGATCATGACAGGTTGCCGGAAGTCCTGCACATGTTACTTGTAATACTCCGTCTTTTTCCCCAATGTAACGCTTTGCACGGATGTATTTTGCACGGTCAAATTTCTTTTCCAGTTTAAAATACCCGAGTTTACGATCGTCAATCGGAATGTCATTACACGGTTCGTCAAGATGCAAACTGTCCGTATCGCAATAAACAAAGTGATCTTGGTGTGCCTGAGCATGACGGATAATGTAATCCCTCGCCCACGACGTGATAAAGATACCCACCGGTAAATAATATCCCGGCTCATACGTCGGTGGTAAATTATGAAATTTTAACACCCCGTCTTGTAATTCCGGTACGCGTTTGATTCGTACAGGAGACGTCGCAAACTTGCCATAGCAACTATTGTTCATTCGCTTCGCAATAAACCGTAATCCCGGATTATCCTGTGATAACTCTTTTACATGATTCCAAAACTCGATGTATTCACTAAATAATCTTGTAGCGCTACGAAAATGATAGACTTTTTCAATTTCCAAATCATACAAGTCATAGTGTTCTATCATCAACTGATAATCAACACTAGTTACCGATAACCACACGATTTCCCCGTTGGAGCTTTCCAAATATTCCGTTGGATTAAAGAGCATAGACTTTTTTATCTGTATCGTCGGAAGATATCCTTCTTTGATCTCAAACGCGCAACTCAACTGTATTACCTGTAGATCATAATTAGGTACTGGTTCGATCGATTCATTAATGATCGGCTTTCCAAACGGCAACGGCTTCGTATTCATAATAAACGGGTATAAACTATTTACATCATAGACATATACATCCTTCAGTTCTTTTTCTTCAAGTCCTTTTCTGAGATAACACCAACCTCCCCGGTAAGCTTTTCTAAGTCTCTTATCTGCGGAAAGTTCCTGCTGTTCCTCTAATGTTAAGTCCTTTAGAGATGTTTCTAGTATTTCCCTCTCTGCGATACGTGGAAAAAATCGCTCAAACTTTTGTTTCCCAAAGCGTTCTCTTAAGTCGGAAAACGCGGATGCTGCCATCGTCATTTTATTAATTCCATGCTCAAACATGGTAATGAGCGAGTTCTTTAATATCTCTACATCGTGCTTCAGATACTTTTTCTTTTCTTCGGTAAGGAAATAGTTTCCGTCTTCGTCAGCATCATAATCGATTTCTAATTTTTCCATTTCCAAACCGAACGTTTTCGGCATCTGTTTTATCGATAAAGGGATTAATTTTAAACTATCATAAAAGTAAATATTCTTAATCTTTTCTCTGCGCTTTTGTGTCCTATACTTCATTCTTACGGTAATCATATACCATTGGTTCATATCCGTGATCAAACATTCAAACGTATTCCCTTCTTTTTCTTCCGAATAAGTATAACCATGTGTCAATAAATATTGAATCAAAAAGGACCCGTCAAATTTTAAATTATGAAAGTAAAATACTGTTCCACTCCTACATGTACTCACAAAATGAAAAAAGGATTCGATATTCGTTCCGCATTGAAAATTTTCTTCATCCAAGGGCTCAACGCCCCATGCCCATACATAAGTGGGTTCTGTCGTCGCCGTCTCAAAATCCGCAGCATAAATCATATCAATTCACGTTCTCTTGCTAATTCGATCATTGCGTCAAGTTCCGATAATTTCGAAGATGCCACGTCAACATTGGGATCACCAATCGGATACCAAAAATTAATCTCAAAGACACTTCGAAAATCATCTTCCAATGCCATCTGGTAAAAGACGTCAGGGTCTATCGATTTTATTTTACTACGCACAATGTTATATACTGTAGTACCGTAATTCTTTCTTATAGCCTCCAAATAATAATTTTGATAAGCGGCTGTTGAGTACAATCCTTGTAACTCCTGTTCTAAGCTCTTTTTATATCCTGTCAAGTCGCGCAACCGATCCGGTCGAAAAACGTTTGGACGCTGTAAGGCTCTTTCCTGACTAGCTTGATAACCGGAAGTCTGTGCTAAATATCCATATTTCTTCGCACGGTCTTCCCGTATTTTATTCCGCATCTCATTCAGACGCCTTGTTTCTTTGATCGCAAATTCTGATGTTAGCATATTTCCAACTCGAATTGGTTCAATCTTTGACGGCTTTGGAATTTTTTTCATCTTTGCAATTTCACGATTCAATTCTTTGGCGGTCGGAAAATGAGTCATAAGTTCATCAACGCTTCTCCTAGGAGGCGCATAATTCTTCCCGAGTTGCTTTTCAATTCTGGTCACTGCTGCATTATAAATCCGAACTGCCTGTTGCGCTTTCGCGCGTCTTCGTTTATAATAAATAGTGTAGACCGGCTTATTTGGTTTGCTTTTGTTACTTTTCATATATTTGTTACTCCTTTCGAAATGCTGCAAAAGGGGCAAGGGCTTCAAACCCTTGCCCCTTTTGCATTGGGATGTATGATTTATGCAATTTCCAGTGTCAGGAATTTATTAAATTTACCGCCCGTTTTCTGGACCACTTTTACCGATATAACATTCTCTGGCGACGGCTCTCCGAAAATATCTAGAATGTTATTCAAAGCATTATAGATTCCTTTTGACACACAAGAATAACTCTCCCCCTGCGTATCAATGATCACCGTCTTAGGCAACGTCACCGTTTCCCCGGTTTCACTATCTACAACATCAATCGGTGCAATATGCACCATAGACATGTCAATCACCTGATTGATCATATCTCCCACACGATAGGTAGGATTGTTAATTGCATTATAAATAATTTTCAATTCATCTCTTCCCATCTCTTTTAAATTCATATTCGTTTCTCTAACAACTAAGTTTTCCATCTCTCAATTCCTTTCTTTGTTGCGTGACATTATGTTTCTCAGTATCTTTATCTTATCATATATCACCCATGTTTACAAGTGGGATATATGTCTCATAACGTGTATTTTCTCTAAGATTTACTAAATAAGGAACCTTATTTTCTACATCCATAAACATTTTTACCGTAATATTTTCATAAACGTTATGTTTTGTGTTATATACATTTATTTCTTCTTTTAATAATTGATCCTTATATTCATTAAAATGTTCACTTCTTCTTATGCTCTCAAACCTTAAAGCTGAAGTTTCAAATACTTCTTTTGTAAATATTAATTTTAATAAATCATCAAATGTAAAGATAATATATTCTTCTCCTTCCTTTCTGTCAACATCGTAGATTTCTCGAAACATCTTCTTCGCTGACATAAAGGATTCACAAACTACAGGATATATGTTTCGATCATTCTTCGAAACTGCATAATATACCATCTTATCTCCCTCTCTCTCTTTCTTTATCATTTTCAAACAGATCAAATAAGGTATAGAGTCTGTCTACCTTCTTCATCTGCGCGTCTCTATCAGGTCCATTTCGTCTCATAGATTTCAGAACATCCACCTGTTGATTCAAGTAACAGTTCAGGGACATACGAATCAACTCCCGATCACCAGATTTTAAACGAATCATCTTATTTCCCCCTTCTCCAGCTTCTCATACAACTCAACGTACTCATCCG
>ENA-ORSI01002260-ORSI01002260.1-human-gut-metagenome-genome-assembly--contig:-NODE-2260-length-14372-cov-5.911783_pt1 | contig 14372 bp, 17 predicted proteins | sample MGYA00242187_ERZ509154 | MGnify/ENA primary metagenome ERZ509154 (study PRJEB26280, sample SAMEA2338627) | human gut metagenome | biome: human gut; feature: human-associated habitat; material: faeces...
ATTATATCAAAAAATCTTTGCGAAAAAAATTTACTCTTTTTCACTGAGATAAATAAATTTGGTTGAATTTAATAATGATTTGTGTTATAATCTTTACATAGGTAGATTTTCCCGGTGTGGTTATGGGATATCAACCCATCCGAGAATAGATGAAGGATCATATTGATACGCCCATAGCTTTGAGACAAGTTATGGGCGTATTTTGCTTTATTGGAGGTGTTTTCTGTGAAGATCAAAACTAAAATTATTATAGCGGCAGTAGCGATTTGCTTGTTTATGTTTATTTTGCCTTGGGCTGCCATTGAACTTGTGGAAGGGTTGGCAACGACAGGGCTCTGGTTCTTTGCTTTCTTCACAGTTAATCCGATTCTTGTTATTTGCCTAAGTATTATGGCAGGTACCGAGCTTCGCAAACTGTGGTAGATTCCGCTTGTGATAGCCGCCTTGTTCCCGTTACTGTTTGGCGCAGCAATTGGTGAACTGGTCTGGGATCTGTATGTTTATTCTGCAATCTACTTGCCAGTTGGTCTCCTCGCTATGCTTGGGACACATTCGGGAAAGAAGGTTGTTCTAAAAAGAAAAGGTGGTGAGCAGTAATATGAAAATTAAGAAGCTAATAGTAATGCTTTTATGCATTGTGATGGTATCGGCTGTCTTTCCAATTACCGCAAGCGCTGATACCGGGCCGAAGCCGTCCGTTCGTATTACCTTTGAAAATCTCGGTGATAAAGAATGCTGGGGTACGCTGCTTTCAAGCAAGGAAAGTACCGGCCCCTCATCTGCGTGGGATGGTAATGAAGAAGATGCCCGTCATAACGGCAACGAAAACTATTCCTATCAAACCTTTGGCTACGATATCTGGAAAGCCTTTGTTGATTATGCGGAAAACGATGACTTCTATTTTTTGCAAGAAGCGTGGCAGATTAACGAAACAAAAGAGCTCGCATGGACATACTATCCGCCCAATGAATTCAAAATACTTCTGTATTTCCCCGAAACCGGAGAGTTTGCGATCAGCGGTGTATACGAGCGATATGCTTTTGACAGTTATTTCACCGTGAACATGGAAGGTGTAAAGCTATCTGTTGACTACAACGAGGAATTAAGTTCAGATGAGCGCATCAATGCCTATAATTCCTACAACTACCGTGTGGAGATTATGTCCCTTATAGCACGAATAATTATCACCATTATAATTGAGATGGCGATTGCATTGGCGTTCGGATATTGGGAGAAAAAGCAGTTGCTTCTCCTTGCGGGAATGAATGCAGGAACGCAGATTATACTCAATGTTCTGCTGAATATTATAAACTACAACTCCGGAAGAATAGCGTTTGTGCTGTTCTATATCCTCTTTGAAATTATCGTTGTTGTTATCGAAACCATCATTCTTCTTGTATTCCTTAACAAGATTAGCGTTAAGCAGAGAAAACGTTGGCTGATGATTGTTTATGTTATCCTTGCCAATGTGGTATCTTTTTGGTCTGGACTGTATCTGGCAAATTGGCTACCTGGAATCTTCTAAAATAAGAATGTATATTGAAACGGAAAGGCGTCGCTTCGGCGGCGCCTTCGAAAAGAACTTTTTCCAATGCGGCGGATACCAAACCAAAGGCGGAACACACTGCACGGCGCATTATATTCGTGAGCAAGTGTTGGATGAAATCGTGCTTGGCAGAGTACAGAAGATGACTGCCTTCGCAAGAGAGAAACCCGAAGAATTTTATGCGATGGCGACCGCAAACGGTGAAGCTGAAGCTAAAAAATTCTACTCTATGGCAGAACGGCAAAAAAGCAGCTTGGAAAATCGTGTGAAGGAGATTGATAAGGTTATCCGCTGTTTATATGAGGACAGAGTGGTCGGCCGTATCACTCCCGAACGGTACGATGAGCTGGCGTGTGGGTACGAGTTGGAACAAGCCGAGATCAAGCAAGAACTCGAAAGCATATCTGCTAAAATCGCTGAAATGGATATGCGAGAGATTTGCATTAAAGAGTTCATTGAAAAGGCAAAGGAAATTGTGGATATGGATAAGCTGACACCCCAAATTCTTCGGGCGTTTGTCCTCCGCATCGATGTATATGAGAAGGCGGAAAAGTTTTCACGCAAATGCGGAAACTATATCGAGATCCACTATACCTTCCAACCAAAGCCTCGCACCACATCCAAGACGGCGGTATCCACGATAGCGGTGATACCGATGGAACTGCAAATGGCAGCGTTAAATGCCTAAAAACAGCAGTAACCGGAAGGCATAAAGCCTTCCGGTTACATACCGCACCATTTACTCCGTTAAGAATAACGGGCAAATGTCCAATGTTATTTTTTTTCATCAATTCTTTTAGCCATGATATTATGATTTTCATTATATGTAATTAACTCCGCACTAGTAATGCCAAGTTTTCCAGCAAATTTGTCCAACAACTCAAGTGTTGGCTTTCTTCTGCCATTTTCTAACTGATTTATATATGGTAAAGTACTACCTAACATTTCGGCAAATTTTTCTTGTGAAAGATTATTTTTATATCTGTAATATTTTAAATTAATTGCTAGTATATCTTTACTTTTTAATTTTTCCAAGAAATATGCACCTCTTTATACTTAATTATAAAGAAATAGCAATTTCAAGTCTTTTATACACTTGTATAAAATAAAATGATGGTTTATAATATACCTATATAAAATAAAGGAGTGCCAGAGGCAATTAAGCATAAAACCCAAGAACTATTGAAAACAAGATTAGAAACTCAAAAATTTAAATCAGCAGATGATCCTTTATTCAAATTGCTATATATTGATACTTATATGAACCTTCTAAAAAAGGAAGATAGTATTTAAAAACATAAAAAGAAAGAAGCACGTTGGCTTCTTTAACTAGTTGTGTATGACTTAATATATTTTAAAATTTCTCTATCGCTTGGTACATTTCCTTCGCTGAATTTATGACCATTTATTACCAAGCCTGGTTTATTTTTAATGTTATATTTTCTTAATGATTCTTGGTCGTCTTTTAACTCTATCTCAACATCTCCGTCATAATTGCTAGCTACCTTAAACAGCAATTTCTTGAGTTTTATACTATTACTACAATTACTCCCAATAATCTCTATATTCACTTAATCACCTCACTTCCAATAACATCATACAAATTAAAAGTGAAGTTTTTATGTTTATATTAAGAAAGTTATGTTATAATAAATTCGTGATAATATGAAAGATAAAGGATTTACATTAATTGAACTAATCGTAACAATAACATTAATTGTAATAATTTCTGTAACTGTCGGCGTAAGTATTACTGGCATGCTTGATCGTCAAGAAGAAAAAGATACCGAAGATTACGTTAATCAGATTCAAGATGCTGCATGTGTTTATGCTGAAATTAATGATATAAGTTCTAATGATACCGTTTCCATCGGCGAATTAATAGCTGCTGGCCTTTTAGATAGTAGTTTAAAAAATCCTTCAAATGATAACCCTATAACTTCGTATAATAATGACCGAGTTTCAATAACTTGGGATAATGGAGAAAAAACATGTACATATGATATGCCATAAATACGAACTAAATGTTTTTTATTTTAAATAAATATGATATACTTAGAGTGTGATAAATATGAAGAATAAAAAGAGGAACCTAATAATTTTATTGATATTAATTATAACAATTCTAGTAGTCTTAGGAATAGTTTTGGTTGTTGGTGGTATCCACAATAAAGAAATTATGGATTTCAAAAAAGATGTAGAACAAACTGCTTGTGAATATGCTAAAGATGAAAATATAACCGAAGCAATATGTTTAGGTTATGAACATCTATGTAAAGTTAACTATGAAACATTAATTTCCCATGACTATCTAAAGGCTGATTTAATTAACCCGTTAACAGGTGAAACGATTAGTAATGATACAGCAAGTTATGTACAGATATCATGGCCAGATAGTAATACTATGACCTGTACTTATAAAGAAGGGTAGAAATGAAGGAAAAAGTATTAGAAATTCTAAAGAATGAAACTAAAGCTAAAAGTGTTATGGAAATAAATAATCAACTAGGACTTAATAGTGTTGAAGAGATTCAAGAGTTAGAAAGAAATTTAGAAGAATTAACTAAAGATGGTATAATTCATGAATCGAAAAAGCATGAATTCCTTTTAATGAGTAATACTAAAACATTAAAATGTGGAGTAATTAGCATTAATCGTAATGGTAATGGTTTTGTAGATGTTCCTGGTGAACCTGATATTTTTATAAAAAGTGAATTTCTCCATGGCGCTATTAATGGTGACTTTGTTGAAGTTGATTTTGTTACTAACAATGGTGAAAGGGAAGCCAGAGTTATTAAAATATTAAAAAGAGATATTAACAACATTGTTGGTGAAATGATTAAAATAAAGAACAAATTGACATTTAAGCCAGATGACGAAAAGTTAAATATAATGGTTAAATTAACCAAAGAAAGTACTAAACAATGCGTCGAAGGCCATAAAGTAGTGGTAAGTGTTATTAAAGAAATTGGAATCAGAATGTTTTTGGGTAAAGTCACTCAAATAATTGGCCACAAAAATGACCCTGGAGTAGACATTTTATCAATTGCTATAAAGCATGGAATTGAAACTAAATTTAATTCTGCTGTTTTAAAGGAATTAGAAAACATTCCTGCTGAAGTAAAAAAAGAAGAATTAAAAGGGCGTCGAGATTTAACTAATAAAATAATTTTTACAATTGATGGTGATGATACAAAAGATATTGATGATGCAATAAGCCTAGAAAAAAACAATGAAAATTATATTTTAGGTGTTCACATTGCTGATGTTTCTCATTATGTTCGAGTGGGTACTAGTCTTTATGAAACAGCTTTTGCCCGAGGAACATCAAGCTACTTAGCTGATACGGTTATCCCAATGATCCCACACCAATTATCAAATGGCATTTGTTCATTAAATCCCGAAGTAATACGGCTTACTATAAGTTGTGAAATGACTATAAATAATAAAGGTCATGTAATTGATTATGATATATTCCCTTCATACATAAAATCAAATAAACAAATGACTTATAAAAATGTTAATAAAATTCTTCAAGAAAATATTATACCTGAAGGCTATGAGCCATATGCTTCCACATTAAAAGAAATGAATGAGTTAGCAAAAATTTTGCGAGCTGAAAAAACATCTCGCGGCTATATCGATTTTGGTATTGATGAAGCCAAAATTATTCAAGATGAATCTGGTAAAGCTATTGATATAGTTAAAAGAACTCGTGGAGATGGAGAAAATCTAATTGAAGACTTTATGATTGCTGCCAATGAAACTGTAGCGACTCATATTAATAATATGGATTTACCATTTATTTATCGTGTTCATGACCTGCCAAGTAGCGAAAAAATTGAAGACTTTAAAAATCTTATTAAGCAAATGGGTTATCATATTCATACCAATCTAAGCAAGATCACTCCTTTAACAATGCAAAAGGTTCTAAATGAATTAAAAGAAAAAAAGGAATTTTCAATTCTATCAGATATGCTTTTACGTAGTATGAAAAAAGCAGTATATAGTACAAATAACATTGGTCATTTTGGCTTAGCTTTAAAAAATTATACTCATTTTACTAGTCCAATCCGTCGTTTTCCAGATTTAACAGTTCACAGATTATTAAGAACGTATCTATTTGAAAATCGGATAGATATGGAAACAATTAACTTTAATCAAAAATATCTTGTAGATGTAGCAACCAATTCTAGTGAAACAGAAGTTGCATCCGCTGAAGCAGAACGAGATGTATTATCAATGAAAATGGCTGAATATATGGAAAATCATATTGGTGAAAAGTATCAAGGAATTATTAGTGGGGTAACAAATTTTGGCTTTTTTGTCAAGTTAGAAAATTTAGTTGAAGGTTTAGTTCACATAAGCACTCTGGATGGATATTATAATTACATACCGGAAATACTTTCTTTAGTTAAAGAGGATAATAGCAAAAAATATCGAATTGGAGATAAGGTAACAGTTGTTGTTACTGCTGCTAATAAAGAAAATAGTACAATAGATTTTGAAGTAGTAGGGGGATCAGATGGAGATCAAAAATAAAAAAGCTTATTTTAACTATTTTATTGAAGATGAGCTAGAAGCGGGCATTGCTCTAGTAGGTACTGAAATAAAATCTGTTCGAAAAGGATCAGTAAATATAACAGATAGTTACGTGCGCATCAAAAATAATGAAGCATATATTATTAATATGTTTATTGAAAAATATGATTCTGGCAGTATTTTTAATCACGATCCAAGCAGGGAACGAAAATTACTTTTACATAAAAAAGAAATAAAAAAATTGTTAGAAAAAGTTCAAAAAGAAAGTTATACTCTAATTCCTTTAAAAATATACCTAAAAAATGGCAAAGCTAAAATTTTACTTGGAATTGCTCGTGGGAAAAAATTATATGATAAAAGAGAAAGTATTAAAAAAAGGGATTTACAAAGGCAAATAAATCGGAGGTAGTATGGCAAAATCATTAAAAATAATATTGAGTAAAAAGAAAAACAAAATCATATTAATTGTTGTTGGGGTAGTATTATTATTAGGAATTGCTCTTTTAATAGCTTTTAAAGCAGGTTTATTTTCTAAAAATGATTCAGAGCCAACACCAAAAAAAGAAAATAACGAACCAGTTGAAGAAGTAAAAAAACTTCAAATTGTTGATGAAAATTCGACAAGTAGACCATACGCCGTTATGATTAATAATATCAATGTTGCTAGACCTTTACAAAGTGGCTTGCAAGATGCCTATATAATTTATGAAATTATTGTTGAAGGAGGCATAACAAGATACATGGCTTTATTCTTAGATCAAGATACCGAAAGAATTGGCTCCATTCGTAGTGCTAGACATTATTTCTTAGATTATGCTTTAGAAAATGATGCTATTTATGTTCATCATGGTCAAAGTCCACAAGCTAGCAGAGACTTTACAGCTCTTGGAGTTGATCGCATTGAAGTTTCAGAAAATAAAACCGGCTGGCGAGACAGAAGTTTAAATGTTTCTAGTGAACACCGTCTTTTTACTAGTATTGAGATGCTAGAAAATGGCCTTGGTAATAAAAGAACTGAAAGAAATAAAGATTTATTATTAAATTATAGTATCGATGAAATAGACATGTCCGGTTTAGAAGGTGCTACTCCTGCAAGTAATGTAAGTATAAAATACTCAGGAAGTATAACCTCAAGCTATGAATACGATAGTGAATCTAAAACTTATAAAAGATTTGTAAACGGAGATGCCCACACTGACTACGTTACTAAAGAACAATATACTTTTAAAAATATTATTACTTATCAAGTAGATAATTATACATTAGATGATGGAGAAAATAAAGGTAGACAAGAAATAGAAAATATTGGTAGCGGTACTGGCTATTATATTAGTAATGGTTATGCTGTTCCTATAACTTGGCAAAAATCAAGTCGCTCTGATCAAACAAAATATTATTATGAAAATGGCGAAGAATTAAAAGTTAATGATGGCAATACCTTTATACAAATTCAACCAGAAGGACAATCGTTAACTATATCTTAAAAGGAGGAGAAATGGAAAGATTATTAGGTTTTTTATCTAAATGGCATATTTTGTTTATAATTATAAGCGTAATTTTAATATTTGCTTTAATTGGTTATTTTGTTGAAAAAAAACGTCATAAAGCATCTCCTTTTAAAATAGCATCTGAAAAAAATAAAGTAGAAGAAATAAATGTACAAGATTTAAAAAACATGGATCAATCCATGTCATTATCAGATGCCCTTAATAAAAATGTTACTATAAAACCTGGTAACCAAAATAATCAAACTTCAGGCTCAACGCCTCAACAATAATTAAGTCCGTTTAGGACTTTTTATTTTTCTAAAAATTTGATATAATGTATAAGCAGTATTATTCAAGGATGGTGTTTAAATGAATTTGTCATTAGTATGGGATATATTCACCAAAATACTCGATATATGTTTTGTATGGATTGCCTTTTACTATATTTTAAAAAATGTTAAAAATAATATTAAAATGGTCCTAATCGTTAAGGGCGTAATTTTAATTCTTATAGTAAAACTTTTAAGCGACTGGCTTAATTTATATACGGTTGGAGTCATTTTAGAATATGCCATTCAATGGGGGCCTCTAGCTATAATTGTAATTTTCCAGCCAGAAATAAGAAGTGTTTTAGAGTCTTTAGGCCGCACTCAACTTTTAGGCCGTCATAAAATACTTACTGTCGATGAAAGGGAAAAAGTTGTATATGAAATAACGCGAGCTGTTGAATATTTACGAAAAAATAGAATTGGAGCTCTAATTGTAATCGAAAGAGAAATATCTCTTGAAGAATATATCAAAAATTCTACCAAGGTTTATGCTGATATCAGTGACTCTTTACTAGAAACAATATTCTTCCCTAACTCTCCATTGCATGATGGTGGTGTAATAATTCAAGGTGATAGAATAACTTGTGCTGGTGCAGTATTTAAAACCAGTATGAATCCCGGCATTTCAAAAAGACTTGGTACAAGACATAGAGCAGGTCTAGGTATTGCTGAAGAAAGTGACGCAATTGCCTTAATTGTATCCGAAGAAACAGGTCGTCTTAGCATTGCAGTTGATAGCAAATTACATTATAATCTTGAGCCTGATCAATTCAGAATGATGCTAATCGATGAACTAAAACCGAAGATGGAAGTCTTCTTCGAAGCAGATGAAAGCGACGGTGAAGAAGAATGATAACAAAGTTTTTTAAAAAAATATATAGTATTATTGATAAATGTATAATTGTTCCTATAAGTAGAGCAGTGTATTATTTATCCAAAAAATTTAAGAAAAATCAAGGTAAACTAGATAAAATATTAAATAGACCGCATTTTTTAATTTATTTATCACTAATAATTGCGGTAGTATTATTTTTGCTGATTGATTCGAAAGTTATTACTTTAGTGGAAACAGAAGCTGAAGTTATAACAAACGTACCAGTAGTAGTAAAATATAATGAAGAAGCTTACGTAGTTGAAGGTGTTCCTGAAACCGTAGATATAACTATAACTGGCCGTAAAAGTGATATTTATTTAGCTAAGCAATTAGGAGAATATGAAGTAATTCTAGACTTATCAGAGTATACTCCAAGTGATACTCCATATAAAGTATACTTCACTTATTCTAAATCAATTGATTCTCTTAGCTATCAACTATCACCAGAATACGTTCAAGTGACAATAAAAAATAAAGAAAGTCAAGTTATGTCGATATCATATGATTTGCTAAATATTGATGCATTGGATAGCAAATTAAGTGTTGAATCTGTAAGTTTAGATAAATCTGAGGTAGTAGTTAAAGGCGGAAGTGATGCCTTAGCTGAAATAGCATCCGTTAAAGCTTTAATCGACTTAGAACAACAAAACTTTACTGAAGCAGGAACATTCGATATTTCTAATGTTGAATTAGCAGCATATGATTCTAAAGGAAATCGCCTTACTAACGTAGAAATTGTACCGAGCACAATAAGTGCTACTGTTGTATTAGAAAGCTACTCAAAAACAGTACCTATATCTGTCGAAACAACTGGAGAACTGGTAACAGGTAAGGCTATAGCTTCGATATTAATTAACAACAACACATCATATTCAATAACCATTTATGGTGATCAAGCACAAATAGATAATATTGAAAGTGTTCCTGTAACAATTAATGTTGATGGTCGAGGAAATGAAAGTACTTGGACTTACGAAGTAAATATTAGAAAGCCAAACGGCGTTCGTGATATGAGTGATAATACTGTAGAAATTACAGCTACTTTCGGTGAAGAACAACAAAGGACTATTGACATAGCGGATAATATTGAAGAAACAAATATTGCTGATGGCTTAAATGTTAATATTTTGCCAAATCAAGAGATAACTGTTCAAGTTAAAGGTGTTGCATCTGTAATTGAAAGTTTAGATGTCCAAAACATAAAAGCTTATATCGATTTAGCAGGCCTAGGAATTGGTGAACATGAAGTAGAAGTAAAAATTAATAATGATAATCCTCTTGTTAGTTATGTTGTTTCCAGCACTGTTCGAATAAGAATATTTGAAGAATAATTAAAAAACTCCATTACCTACAAAAGTAACGGAGTTTTTTTAATCTCTATCTTCGAAATTCATAAATAATATTCCGATGTTGATAAGTCCAGAGATACCAACAAGAATATAGATAAATTTTTCGATTACCTCAGCACTTTCAAATAATGTTGCTACCAAATTGAAGTCAAATAAACCGATTAGACCCCAATTAATAGCCCCAATAATTGTGATTACAAGTGCTATTTTTTGTAAAATTACCATTATCACACATCCTTTTACTTTTATTATGTAAATATTTTTAAAAATTATACATGTATATTTTAAAATATTAAAAATATAGTTAATTAGAAAAGGGGATTTGAAAATGAAAAAGTATTTAGTTTTATTGTTAACTATGTTATTTTTGGTAACGGGATGTGGTGAGTACAAATTAGAAGATGCTGTCGCAGATTTTACAAAAAGTGTTGAAAATAGCAAATCTTATAAATTAAATGGAACTATGGAAATTAGTAGTGGCGAAGAAATATTTACTTATAGTATTGACACTTACTTTTTAAAAGACGATTATTACAAGGTTATTTTAGTAAATCAAACAAATAATCACGAACAAATAATCCTAAAAAATCCAGATGGATTATATGTTGTTACTCCTAGTTTAAACAAAAGTTTCAAATTTGATAGTGTTTGGCCTGAAAATTCCTCACAAGCTTACTTACTCCAAAACTTAGTTAATGATGTAAAAAATGATCCGAAGGCTACCTTAGAAACAAGCGATAATAACTATACTATTAAAAGCACCGTCAATTATCCAAACAATGAAGAGTTGGAGTATCAGAAAATTTATTTTGATAAAGATATGAATATATTAAGGGTAGAAGTATATAATGCTGAAGACATTGCTAAAATTAAAGTTAACTTTAAATCAATTGATTTAAAAGCCAAACTTAGTGAAGATGATTTTGTATTGGATGATTTAATAGATACTGAAAATTCCGATACCGACAATAATACGACAAATAGCAATAATGATAACAACAACAATTCTTCCGAAGAGTGCACAGACGAAACATGTAAGGAAGAAAATAATTCTTCAAGTTGTGAAGATGAAAACTGTGAACAAGAAACAAATTATTCTTTAGACGGTATAATTTATCCTTTATATATACCAGCAGATACGCATTTAAGCAGTTCGGAAACAGTAGCTACTGAAACAGGAGACAGAGTAATACTGACATTTAGCGGAGATAAAAATTTCGTAATAGTTGAAGAATTAGCTAGTGCAAGTAATGAATTTGAAGTAATACCGGTATTTGGAGATCCTTTAATTTTAAATGAAAGTATCGGGGCATTAAGTTCTAACTCTATAAGTTGGCATGCAGATAATATTAGTTACTACTTAGTAAGCAGTGATCTAACAACCGGTGAAATGATAAGCGTTGCCAAATCTTTGGGAAATTCAACAACTGTAATGTCAACAAAATAGTATTTTTAAATAACTCTCACAATAAGAGAGTTTTTAATTACGGGAAATTTTTAAATTTATTCTATATTGCTTGAAAATAAAAGGTATTTTCTGTATAATAACAAATAAGGAGGAAAATATGCCAAAAAATAAAGTTAAATTAAATGATAAGCAAAGCAATAGAAAAAATAAACAAAAGATTGATAAATATGTTAGTGATGAATCTAAGCAAATGCGCAACTTTTTAATTATTCTGTTTAGTATTATTATTATAGTTTTAATCGTTTATGGAATATCTAATCTTTTGATTAAAGATGATGAACCGGAATCGGAAGATACTACTCAAACAGGTGAAATAGATTATGATAAAGTTAGTATCGGCACAATGCTAAATCGTAATTACAAAGAATATTACGTTGCCTTATATGACGCCGAAGATCCTCAAGCAGTAGTATATTCTGCTATTATTACTAAATATTTAGATAGCGAAAATGCAACAAAAGTTTTCTTTTGTGATTTAGGTAATCCTCTAAATGCAAAATATCATGTCGGAGAAGGTGGAATTACTAACCCAGATGCTAAAACTATTTCTGATTTGGCTTTGGGAGATTTAACACTAATTAAAGTTACAGATGGTGAAATTGTAGAATATCATGAAGGACTTGACGCAATTAAAACTGAATTTAATGCTTAGAGAAGTTTTAAACTTTTCTTTTTTTTACTCTCATGATAAAATTAAAATGGTGATAAAATGAAAGCTAATAAAGGATTTAATCTTTTAAGTGTTATAATTATAATATGCGCAGTCTCTTTAATATCGGCGCTAGCAACTGGAATAATTGTTACCAACAGTTATAAAACCTCAAATGGGCTCAATTATAATGAACTTTTAAACGATGAGCATTTAAGTGAATTTTTAGAAGTATATGCCTCTGTTAGTGGTAATTACTATGAAGATGTTGATAAAGATGCGTTAATTGATACAGCTTTAAATGCAATGTTAGATTACTTAGGAGATTCTTATACTACTCATTTAAATAGTAGTGAAACAAAAGCTTTAGAAGAACGATTAGCTGGCAGTTATAAAGGAATAGGTATAGAAATTATTGGTAGCGAAATAGTAGGAGTAACTAAAGACTCTCCAGCAGCAGAAGCCGGTCTTCAAGTTGGAGACTTGTTAGTTAGTGTAGATGGAACCTCTGTTGGCGATAAATCTAGTTCAGAAATATCTGATTTAATAAAAAATTCTTCTGATGAATCTGTATCACTAATAATAAACAGAGCCGGAACAGAATTAACTTATGATGTAGCGATTGCTGACGTTGCAACTAAAGCAATAGCATATAGTTTATTAGAAAATAATATAGGATATTTAAAAATGGATATATTTTCAAAAACCTTGAGTAGCCAAGTCGATTTGGCATTAAAAGATATGGAAAGTCAAGGGATGCAAAAATTGATAATGGATTTGCGTGATAACACTGGTGGATATTTAGAAAGCGCCGAAGATACAGCTAGTCTATTTTTAGAAAAAGGAAAACTAATCTATTCGTTAGAAAATAGCGAGACAAAAGCTGACTATCATGATGAAACATCCGCTTGTAAAAATTATCCAATAGTTATCTTATTAAATAGTAATTCAGCATCTGCTTCCGAAATATTAGCAGCGGCTTTAAAAGATAGTTATAGTGGGCCAATTTTATTTGTAGGAGAAACAAGTTATGGCAAAGGACTTGTTCAACAAACATATGATTTGAGCGATGGAAGCATGGCAAAATACACATCAGCTCGTTGGTTACGACCAAATGGTGAATGCATTAATGGCAAAGGGTTAAAACCTGATTATGAAGTTATAAAAGCTGAAATGTATGATGAAGCGGGTAATCCAATTGATAATCAATTACAAAGAGCAATAGAAGTAATAAGTGCGTTATAATATGCACTTTTTTTTGATATTTCAAAAAATTTATTGTATAATTCTCTTAAGAGAGAGGAATTTAATGAAAATAGGAGATAAATTTAAAATTCATTGTTATAAACATAATGGCAAAATATATCAAGCGAGTGAAGAAGCTGTAATTTTAGATATATTTGATGATTATATAGTTTGTGGCAACAACATGGTAACTGTTACTGAAACGGATGGACGAAGTTATAAAACCAAAGAACTTGCCATAATCTTTTTTTACAAACATAACTGGTTTAATGTGATAGCCCAATTAAAAAAGTATGGTTTGTTTTACTATTGTAATATTGCCACTCCGTATGTTACTGATGGAAACGTTATAAAATATATCGATTATGACTTGGATTTGCGCGTATTTCCAGATGGTGGTTACAAAATATTAGATAATAATGAATATAACTTTCACAAAAAAATAATGAATTATCCTTCAGAAATTGATGTTATAGTAAAAAAAGAACTAAATAAATTAATTGAAATGAAAAAAAACAACGACGGACCGTTTAATAAAAATTTAATTGAACAATATCATCATAAATATGAAGAACTAAAAAAGTATGGTATAATTTAATGAAAAAAACATAAAATATATAGAAAAAAACCAATAAAAATGTCCAAAAAAGCAAAAAAAGCAAAAAAAATCAAAAAAAATGAAATTTTTTGTTGACAAGTTGGTTTTAGTTTGATATATTACTAGTGCACACACGGAAAAGCGTGCGAATGATCTTTGAAAACTGAGTAAAAAAGTCAATTTTTAAGTAGCTTTGATTAAACTAAAATTATAGATTTGAAATACAAATCTTTTTATTGAGAGTTTGATCCTGGCTCAGGATGAACGCTGGCGGCATGCCTAAGA
>ENA-ORSI01002261-ORSI01002261.1-human-gut-metagenome-genome-assembly--contig:-NODE-2261-length-14365-cov-2.301118_pt1 | contig 14365 bp, 8 predicted proteins | sample MGYA00242187_ERZ509154 | MGnify/ENA primary metagenome ERZ509154 (study PRJEB26280, sample SAMEA2338627) | human gut metagenome | biome: human gut; feature: human-associated habitat; material: faeces...
CCTTGCCCTGCCAACACGTACCGCGAATGTACGGAGGACTTGCAAGTGCGTTTCGAACACATCGTGGGAGTGACTTATAACAATGGAAGCCCGGTGGAAGACATCGTCCTCTGGGCATCTCCAAACGGACTGCCTTACCTGACAAGCAAACCGATACATCCGTCTCTGACAGAAGTGGATGCCGAGGAAGACACACGGCTGCGGCGGGAATACCCACACTTGCAAGGCGGCAGCTTCTTACGGATGCGCTGCATGGTCAATGTAGAACTGACGCAAGCCGTCATGGCTTATGCCGATGAACTGGTGGTACTCTCTCCCTCATCTCTCAAAAAAGACATTCAACAAAAAATTTTAAGGCTGAAAGCAAATTATTTGTTGTGACGAAAATAGAGTTCGCCACCGGCCTTTACCTTTGCAACATCAATAAACGAAAAACACAAAATATCATGAATACCACACTGACGATAAAGAATTTCCGCGTATTTGACGAGAATGGCGTAGACGTGAAACTGTCGCCGCTCACCATCCTCACCGGTTGCAACAGTTCCGGCAAAAGCTCCATCGTGAAATCGGTGCTCCTGCTGGACTCTTTCTTGAAGCAAATCAGGAAAGACCACGAGAACGGCGACCCTATCAGGCTGAGTGCCTATAAGCTCGACTTCAGCACCTATCCCAACAATCTGCTGGGCCGATATGACAAGATTGTGAACAGCCGTTCGGAAGACAAGCGAATCACCTTCGCCTACACGGTGCACTCGCTCATGCTGTCAAAGGACGTGGAAGTCAAGCTCGTGTTCTGCGCCGACCAGAACGATGAACTGAACAACGGCTATCTCGAAAGCCTGACCCTCTCATGCGAGGAAGGTATCATCTATTTCTCCGGCAAGAACCCCAAAGGCTGCACTTGCAACCTGAACCTGATAAAGGAGGAGGCTGTGGAGTACATATTAACAGAGATGCATATCAAGAAATCTTCCAGTGTGTATGTTGATAACAACATATCTGATAAAGATTTTCAAAAGCAAAAAGAAAGTCTCAATGAATTCGTTAATATGATAGGCGTTGACAGACTCCAAGATATACTTCGATATTTGCGGAACACCAACAATAAAGAATATATTATCAATGAACTAAAGTGTGATCCTCAAATCTTGGAGTGGACGAAAGACCATGCTTCTTTCTTCTATATTCCATTGGTGGAAGCCCTGAAAGATGCTACCAAGGAAAACATAAAGGCGAAATTGACCGATGAAATATTGGTGGGCAAGGCGTTGAATGCTTCTCTGCAAGAGGCGTTAGACGAAGTCATCGCAGACTTTGTGAGTTCAGACTATGCCACATTCGAGGAATATTTCAAGCAAAAAGAAAACGACTTCTTGGAGGAAGCTGTGAAAGGCCATCTCTCCTCGCATGCACTTGAGGAACATCTTCTTTTCGGTAGAGAAAACTATCCGTCCGTACCGAATGATACAGAATTTGAGGCACAAAAGCATTACACTTTTCCTGATCCAAACAAATTTGTACCAGCATTTGACTCAATAGATGAAAATGGGCACATAATTCTTAAAAGTGTCCCCTTATCGTCTTTACAGAAACAAAAAGAAGAGCCCAAAGCATGCAACAAAAGATCTGTCGATTTCGCTTTTTTGTATGATGTGCTCATGAATGTCAACGCTGTATATACAAATTATAAGAGAAGTTTGTATTATAATACATGCATATCCGACGAAGCTCTTTGGGAAGTTCTCGATGAAGAAGTCTACTATTATCATCCGGCATTCCGGGCGTTAAACCTCTTCACTCACTACTTGGTGATAGAATGCCTACTCCCTGCATGGAGCGGAAAGATTGCCTACGTCAGTTCCTCGCGGGTAGATGTCAAGCGGCTGTATCCGCTCGACGGCACGGACGACTTCACCCAGCTCTTGCAACGCTACTTCGAAGGAAAACGCCTGCAAAAGTCAGAAGACCATGACGAAGCTGTGTACGGCCCGCAGAAGAGAAAAGACTACCGTCTCAACCGCTTCACCAGCCAGTGTCTGAAGGCATTCGGCATCGGCGAATCCATCATCTTCAAGGTGGACGAGGACGGACTGGGCGTGAAGCTCTTCCTACACCGTGCCGACGGAAGTGAAGACAGCCTGCTCGCCGACGAGGGCTACGGCATCACCCAGCTTGTCTCCATCTTATTGCAGATTGAGACAGCCATCGTCACGGCAAAGGGTGAACCGGTTAATAGCATATCCGGCTTTATCGATCCGGACAAGCGCGATTCCTCAAAGTTCTACTACGAGCCGCGCATCATCGCCATCGAAGAGCCAGAGATACACCTTCACCCAAAATTCCAGTCTCTGCTGGCCGACATGTTTACCATCGCGTATAAGAAGTACAACATACGCTTCATCATAGAAACGCACAGCGAATACCTGATTCGCAAAATGCAAGTGCTCGTGGCAAAAAAGCGTGTGGAACCGGGCGAAGTGTCCCTGCTCTACGTCAACTCTTCCGACGCCGACAAACGTCCGGAAGGAGAGCCACATGTCAAAGAGATTAGCATCTGTGAAGACGGCTATCTGAGCGATTCCTTCGGAACGGGCTTCTTTGACGAAGCGACGTCCCTGTCCCATCAGTTATTGTAACTAAAGGAGGGCAATCATGACAGAAAGGTATCGTAAGACCATCTATTGCGAGATGCAGTTCCTGCGGGAGTGCCTGGAGCTATACGGCGATGGGACAGCCCTGGATAGTAGTCAGGAAGCCGTGCGCATCTGGAAAAGCCTCCACGACTTGCTGCTCAGCCCGGACGTGAACCTGCGTCTGGACATAAGCACGGAAGATTACTTGAAAGAAATCAAAGACATAGACAAACGGCGGCTGAAGGCGGCCAAAAAGGGAGAAAAGCTGTTACTAAACAAGATGGAGATTCTACTGCTGGACTTTGAACGCCGACGACAAGGCGAGGCGGACTTCCACCTGAAATGCCTGGGGACGGACTTCGTGACAGTAGACGCGCTAAACAGTGGCAATGATTTGTCCCTCAACGCCATCTACCTGACCTGCAAGGATGCAGAGACCTGCAAAAGGGTAACTGCATCCTATGGCGTATTGGTGTTTACCTCAAAAGACCTGAATCTGGAAGGGCTTCCGCTGGGAGACGAAGGCTGCGCCATCGCCAAGGGCGAAAGCGGCGGTTGGCTCGGCAAACTGCAAGGGCATGCTTGCAACGCCGTGGTGATTGTGGACAACTACATCATGAGCGACACAAGGAAAATGGATGAAAACATGACCGACATACTGCAAGCCTTGCTTCCTCATACATTGGCACAGGACATGGTTTTCCATCTGACTGTCTTCACTTTCGACTTAAAGCTAGCCCGCGACAGGCTGGGCAGGCTCGAACAGATGGTGAAGCGGTTGCGCCCTGAGCTGAACTGCCAAGTGTCTCTGTTCCGGTGCGGGACGAACGTCTTCCATGACCGCGTCATCGTCTCCAACCATCAATGGATTAGTTGCGGCGGCGGGTTCGACCTGTTCAAAAACAAGAAGTCGGACAAGATGACCACCGTGAACATCATTGTCCCCTACCTGACAGACACCGTGAAATGGGCACGACGTGCTTACGCCAATCTCGTCACCCAACTGGGCGAAGAGATTAACAAAAAGACGACGTATATCAATGACAGCTTCCCCTCGTTCTGCTTGGGTGCGGGACTCAACCGCTTAATTCAATAACCATATAACTCCATATACCATGACACTCTCTTTTCAACAACAGACAGCCCTGGATGCCATCACGGCATTTCTACGAGACCCTCAAAGCCACGTATTCATCCTGCGGGGATATGCCGGTACGGGAAAGACGACCCTCATCCGCCACATCCCGCCGATGGCAGAGGCCGCAGGGAAAAAATGCACGTTCATGGCCCCGACCGGGCGTGCCGCCAAGATGTTGAAAACAAGAACCGGATTTAAAGCAAGTACCATACACAAATGCATCTACACATTCTCCCGGATGGTGGCCACACAGGGAGGAGAGGCCGATGCCTCCCGCCCGAAAAGGGATGTGGACGACCTGCAACTCTACTTCAAGCTCTGTACGCTGAAAGACGACACGCACCCGGAGCAAAACGTGTTCATCGTGGACGAGGCCTCGATGGTCGGCTCGCGCCTGCAAGTGGGCGAACTGTTGCGTTTCGGGACAGGCGTACTGCTGGACGACCTGCTCACGTAATGCCCGGCGATGTGCTGCAGGTGGTGAAGAACACAGTCTGCCCGGGCTTGGGCGACACGCTGTTCAACGGCGATTTCGTCAAGGTGATGGAAGTCGCGGAGGAAACCGAGAGCCAGGCGGCCCCCGTCATGATGGACGTGAACGGAGAGCGCAAGCGGGTGCACGTCCGGCTGGAATTTCGCAATGTCACGCTCCTGAACGAAGAGGGACAGACATTTCGCTGTAAAATCATCGACACGCTATTGTCCAGCCCCGAACGCGATTTGAACCACGCACAGACCGTTGCCCTATACATCAACTTCATAATGCGCCACCCGGGGCTCAAACCGTCCGACCCTGTCTTCCCGGAAGAACTGATGACCGACCCTTACTTCAACGCCCTGCATGTGAAATACGGCTATGCCATCACGGCTCACAAGGCACAGGGTGGCGAATGGGAAACGGTCTTTGTGGACTACAGCGGACAGACTGCCCTGAAAGAAATGCCCCTGCGCTGGAGCTACACCGCCACGACACGTGCCTCCCGGACGCTCTACGGCGTGAACATGCCACACATCACGCCGCTCTCCGCACTCAAGATAGTACCCATCCTGCGCTATGCCAAACCGGCCAAGGATGCGTTCTCTTTCGCCGAAGTGGAAACGGACTTGCTGCCTCATTCGGCCTCCCCGGCACAACGTTGCAAATGCGTCTGCGCCAAGGCCAGCTTGGAACGCCACGGACTGCAACTCCTCCAGGTGAAGATGCTCCAATACGTCGACCGCTACACGATAGGCACGCCCGACGGCGAGGAACAATTCGACTGCCAATACAACGGGGCAGGGCTCTACACTGACTACCGTCCGCTGAAGCCATACCCCGATGCCGGCTTCGTCGTCGCCTTGCTTGCCGACGAAAGCGAAATGGTGTATGCCGTGGACTATACGCCCGCCACCTTGCCCCTGTCACGGCTCTATGCCCGCATGGAGTCACTTTGCGACGAGTTGCACATCGCCATCACAAACATTGTGGAAAAGCGGTCCCAATACAATGTGGTCTATCATCTGAAGACCTCCGGCCGTTTCTCGCAAATCACATTCTATTTTAATAATACGGGAGCCATCACCTACGGCCAACCCCAATCCGACATGGGCGCGGAAGACACCTTACTGACCGCGCTTGTGGACAAACTTAATTAGAAAGAACCATGTCAGTACGTGAAGTCACCTTATTGCGCCGTGCGGGCAGGCTGGAAGAAGCGCTCGCCATGGCCGAAGCCGATTTAAAAGAGAAGAATGACGAGTGGGCACAAAGCTCCTTGTTCTGGGTGTTGTATGACTATTGCGGCAAAGAACTCACCCCGACCGGAAACGTCTCGAAAGCACTAGACCTGCTACAAAGAATGCAAACGTTGCTTCCGTCCATGAAAGACGACGAAGGGCGAGGGCGGGAACAATATGGATGGACCATCCACAAGCTCCTAAAAACTCATCAACGCACTTTGACTTCCCAACAAACGCGAAGGCTATTGCTCGGCTACCTCGGTTGCGGCAACAAACGTCCCTCTAACCTGCATTCCGCTATCTTGATTTTTGCGCTCCATTACAGCAAGAACGATTTGGACTTCAATTTCCTCAAATTCTTTCAGATGTGGGGATGCGACCAGTTCAGGAAAGAAGACTGGCAGAAAGGAACGTCACCGGACGGGAAGACCTATCCATCGAACGCCACGCAGGTGGCCGCCGCCTGTTTCGACCTGCTCAAGGCGAAAGACACGCGCGACGAGGAAGACGTGCGGATGGTCGCCCGGCTGTATGAGACCCTGAAGGAACGTCGGGAGTTAGGCGACTGGGACGGACGCAAGATGGCCATGCTGGACGCCTGGAGCGGCAACAAGGAGAAAGCTATACAACAATATAAAAAAGCTCTCATGGAACAACTGAGCGACAAGTATTACATGTGGGCCGAACTGGCAGAATATGTGGACGACCTTCCAACAAAAATCGGTCTGTTGCTGAAAGCCAAAAGCTTGGAAAAGAACGAAGACTTCCTGGGCAATATCCACCTGGCCCTGGCCGAAGCATGGCTGGCCGAGAGGCGGCCGGACAAGGCCAAACAGGAATTGGGACTCTATGCCGCCCACCGCCAAGAAAAAAAGAGGAAAATCTCTGAGGAATACGTAAGGCTCTGCGCCTTGGCTGAAGCCACCGTCGTAAACTCCGGGCCACAGCGACCTGAGCACGACTATCTGTCTGCTGCCGTCGCTTACGTCTATGCCGACTGCCCGCAGTGTGATTTCGTCCTGGTCAGGAAATGGGAATCCAACGGAGTGAAATACTGCACACTGGCAGACGGCAAAGCAAGGCCGTTTCATGTGAAAGCAAAGAAATTTCCCGTCTGTGCCCGCGGAGCAATAGGCGATGTCTTCCGGTTCAGGTACCTGTTGGAAGAGAATGCCAACGCCACATCCTATGCCGACAGGGTAAAGATTCGCCCACTGATGGCCGAGAAAAGCGAGCGGGCACAATGGGCGCTTCTCCCCGCGACTTATGGTTTCGTAGAATATATAAACACAGAAAAGAACGTGGCGCACATCGCAACTTGTGACTCCACACAGCTCTATTACAAACTCGACGACATGCGCCTCTCGCAAGGTGATTTCGCAGTATTCCACACCTATCCGGACTATTCGCCGACCGGCATACAGACCCGCATTACGGGACTTTCATCCTGCACAAAAGCACAGGCGCTGACACATTTCCCGAACAAGACAGGCGTCGTGGACGATGTGAACCACACGAAATCGCTCTTTCATCTATCCTTCATCGGAAAATTGACGGGTGTGGCTATCCATTTCGGCGAGACGGACGAACGCCCGCAAATCGGCGACTTCATGACCTACACCTATTGTGTTCGCAAGGGCAAAGACGGCAAGACTCATCCGGTCATGCTGGATGTACACCCCGCAGCCGATGCTGTTCCCGGTCTGCAAAAAACCATGTTCGGAAACCTTCGCATCGTGCACGCCCGACAGGAAGACGGTCCGGCCACCATCCGCTGCGGCTTCATCGAAGACTGCTACGTGCACCGCCGCCTCCTCGCGGAGCATGGCATCACGGCCGACTGTCCTGTCAGCGCCAAGGCTGTGCGTGGCAGCGACGGGCAGTGGAAGGTCTACTTCATCGAGCTGCACAACGTCTGACACCGCCTGCGCCATTTTTACGGACAAACAGACAAAAACAGAAGCGACCGGAAATTCAGGTGTTACCCCTCCATTCCGGTCGCCCTAACACAAAGAATAGCCAGTTTGGCTAATTATTTCGGTTGCTTTCCAATGTAGGCCAGGATGCCTCCGTCGACATAGAGCACTTGGCCGTTGATGAAGTTCGAAGCGTCGGAAGCGAGGAACACGGCCGAACCCATCAGGTCTTCGGGCGTACCCCAGCGGGCTGCCGGAGTCTTGGCCACGATGAACGAATCAAACGGGTGACGGGAGCCGTCCGGCTGGCGTTCACGCAGCGGAGCTGTCTGCGGAGTGGCGATGTAGCCCGGGCCGATGCCGTTACATTGGATGTTGTATTCACCATATTCGGAAGCGATGTTGCGGGTCAACATCTTCAGGCCACCCTTGGCTGCGGCGTAGGCCGACACGGTCTCGCGGCCCAGTTCGCTCATCATGGAGCAGATGTTGATAATCTTTCCGTGGCCTTTCTTGATCATAGCCGGGATGACAGCTTTCGACACGATGAACGGGGCAGTCAGGTCGATGTCGATGACCTGGCGGAATTCCTCCACCTTCATGTCCACCATCGGGATACGCTTGATGATGCCTGCATTGTTGACCAGGATGTCGATGACGCCCAGCGTCTTTTCGATGTCAGCCACCATTGCCTTCACGTCTTCCTCGTTTGTCACGTCGCAAAGGTAGCCCTTCGCGTCGATTCCCAGAGCCTTATAGTCGGCAAGCGCTTTGTCCATGTGTTCCTTACTGCGGCAGTTGAACGCGATTTTCGCGCCTGCCTCGGCCAGTCCCTGTGCCATTGCGAAGCCGATGCCGTAAGCGGCGCCGGTCACCAAAGCAACTTTACCTTCGAGTGAAAAATTTACCATAGTCGTATTGTTTTGTTTAATTGTGAAATGTCGTCATTGGCTGTCTGCTCAGCGCAGGTCGGTGATGGCCGAGAAGTCCTGGTCGCCATAATCCAGGTTTTCGCCGCCCATGCCCCAGATGAACGTGTAGTTGTGCGTGGCGGCTGCGCTGTGGATGGACCATTCGGGCGAAAGCACGGCCTGCTCGCCCTGCATCCAGACGTGGCGCGTCTCGCTGACCTCGCCCATCAGGTGGCACACGGCCTGGTCCTCAGGCAGTTCGAAGTAGAAATAGGCCTCCATGCGGCGGCTGTGCACGTGGGCCGGCATGGTGTTCCACACCGAGCCGGGTTGCAGCTCGGTCATGCCCATCTGAAGCTGGCAGGTGGGAAGCACCTGGCTGACGAGCATGCGGTTGATGATGCGGTGGTTCGAGCCTTCGAGCGAGCCAAGCTCCATGCAGTCGGCATCGGCCTTCGTCACCTTGCGGTCGGGGTAGGTGCAGTGTGCCGTCGTGGAGTTGAAATAAAACTTCGCCGGACGGGCTGCATCCTTGCTCTCGAACGTGATGTCGCGCTCGCCGCGCCCCAGGTAGAGAGCTTCCTTGTAGTCCAGCTCGAACACGGCGTCGCGATTGAGGTCGTCGTCCTGCGCGAAGGCGGCCGCGGCGGCGATGCCGGCGACGATGGCCTCGGCGGAGGAGCCCATGCCTCTCGCCTGCGGGATGTTGTTGTGCGCCTGCAGGATGAATCCGACGCGTCCCAGACCGAAGGTCTGGCATGCGCGGCGGAACGTGGAGACCACCAGGTGCGTCTCGTCACGTGGCAGGGTGTCTTCGCCCTCGCCTTCGATCATCACCTGCGCCGCGGTGTTCACCGGGTCGGCGCTCAGCGTGAATTCAAGCTCGTCATGGTAATCCAAAGCCAAACCGACCGTATCGAAACCGGAGCCAAGATTGGCGCTGGTGGCCGGAACCTTCACACGCACCTTGCGGGTAACTGGAGTCATCTCTCGTCGTCCTTCGTCACATCTTCATTACAAATCAAGCACCGTATACCGTGGCAGTGCCAGAGTCAAATTTCAGGGGGAACCGCACCCGTGCATCGCATTCGGGCCCATGACGGCGGCTTGGCATGGCTTGCATGCCAAGCCGCCGTCATGGGCCCGAATCGCATCCGATATCAGTTCAGCACGCGCAGGATCGACGGCTCTCCGCACACGCAATCCAGCTCGCACACGTCCTTGACGGTTTCGCGCAGGGTGAGCTCGTCGGTCATGTGGGTGACCAGACGCAGCTGCTGCAGCTCGCCGTCATAGCCCGGATCCTTCAGCGTCGGCTTCAGATCCTGGTTCACGCCGTTGATGGACACGCCATGGTCGGCGAACTTGGCTGCGATCGCGGCGAGCACGCCCGGATTGTCGTGAATCACGAAGCGGACCGCGAACTCGGCCTTGGACGCCTCGATCGGAGCCTTCTTCAGATCCTTGTACAGCGGGATGGACGGACCGGTGCAGCCCTGTGCGATATGGCGGGCTTCGGTGACCACGTCGCCGACGACCGCGGAGGCGGTCGGAGCGCCGCCGGCGCCGCGGCCGTAGAACATGAGGTCGTCCGCGGCTTCGGCCTTGACGAACACGGCGTTGAAGGAGCCGTGCACGGAGGCCAGCGGATGGGTGTTGGAGATCAGTGCCGGGTAGACGCGCGCGGACACGCCGGCATCGGTGTTCTCCACGACGGCGAGCAGCTTGATCACCTTGTTTTCCGCGGTGGCGGCGGCGATGTCGTCGGCGGTGATCTTGGTGATGCCCTCGACGGAGACGTCGTCGATGGTGACGGAGGTGTGGAAGCCGAGGGTGGCCATGATCGCGGCCTTGTTGGCCGCGTCGTAGCCCTCGATGTCGCCGGTCGGATCGGCTTCGGCGTAGCCCTTAGCCTGCGCGTCCTTGAGCACGTCATCGAAGTCGAGGCCCTTGGTGGTCATCTCGTCGAGGATGTAGTTGGTGGTGCCGTTGACGATGCCGAGCATGCTCGTCACCTTGTCTCCGACGAGGGATTCGCGCAGCGGCTTGAGGAACGGGATGGCGCCGCCCACGGAGGCTTCGAAGTAGATGTCGACGCCCTTGGCTTCGGCGGCCGCGTAGATCTCCGGACCATACTTGGCCAGCAGCGCCTTGTTGGCGGTGACCACGGAGGCGCCGGATTCGATGGCGGCGAGCACGAACTTGCGTGCCACGCCGGTGCCGCCGATCAGCTCGATGACGATGTCGGAATTGGTGGCCACGCTCATGGTGTCGGTGGTCACGATGGCCTTGTCGATCCACGGGAACGGATCGGTTTCCACCGGGTCGAGGCAGGCGACGCCGGTCAGCTCGATCGGTCGTCCGATACGTGCGGCAAGCTCGTCCTTCTGCTCGACCAGCAGGCGTGCGGTCTGGGAACCAACGGTACCTGCGCCCAGCAATCCAACGCGAATCGGCGCAACATCTTCCTGTGCCAAGGCATCCTCCCTTGAATGTGAAGTATTGGTGTGACCTTGCTTATTGTACGGTCTCAATATGACGTAAGGCCGCGGAATATCAAGAAAATGGACGGTTTCCGAAGCTTTCCCCGCAAGGAAGCCCGAAAACCGTCCATACCGTGAGACGCAATCGTGGACTATTCGCTGACGTCCCAGCTCAGCAGATCGTCGATCGTCTGCCGGCGGATCATGACGTGTGCGCCGGCCTCGCCGACGCCGACCACGGCGGGAATCAGCGCCTGGTTGTAGTTGCTGGCCATCGTGCGGCCGTACGCGCCGGTGACGGGCACGGCGAGAATGTCCCCGCGCTTGATGTCGGCGGGCAGCCGCACCTCGTTGACGACGATATCTCCCGATTCGCAGTGCATGCCGACCACGCGGCACAGCTTGGTCTGCTCGCTTCCCTTGCGGTTGGCCAGACGCGCGGTGTAGTCGGAGCCGTACAGCGCCGGACGAATGTTGTCGCTCATGCCGCCATCCACGGACACGTACACACGTTCCGTCACCGGATTGCCTGACTTGTCTTTCGCCTCGCCGGAAAGCTCGACCGGCTTGACGGTGCCCACGCGGTACAGCGTGACGCCGGTGGGGGCCACCGTCCAGCGGCCCGGCTCGAAGGAGATGACCGGGGCCGGCATGCCGAGCGCGCGGTTCACGGTGCTGACCGCGTCGGCGAGCCTGCCGAGCTCCACGTCGATGTCCATGGAATCCTCGCCGTCGGTGTAGGCCACGGAATAACCGCCGCCCAGATCGACCTCCGGCAGGGTGTACGCATCGGTGGCGTAGAAGGTCTTGCGCAGCAGCATCATGCGCTTGGCCGCCTGAATGAAGGCGTCCGCGTCATGGATGTTGGAGCCGATATGCGAGTGCACGCCGACCAGTTCGAGCACGTCCTGGCGGCGGTAGATGTCCTTGAGCACGGCGAGCGCCGGACCGTCGGCCACCATGGTCATGGCTTCGGCGAGCTTGCGGTCGCCTTCGGAGACCTTCTCGTGGCTCAAATCGTACGGGTATTTGATGTCGTACTGCAGCTCGCGTTGCGCATGGACTTCGGAGGCGTGTTCGCCGAGTCGTGCATTCGAGCCGGCGGGCGTCACGTCGGTGAGGTCGTCGAGCACGCCGAGTTTGCCGGCGTCGGCTCCGGCGGGCAGCAGGGCCACGCCGAACTTCTGGTCCTCGTGAGCAGTGGAGATGTACTCGTGGCCGCCGGCGTGGACACCGACGGTGACGCGCAGCATCACACGGGCGCGTTTGCCGAGCTTGCGGGCGATGGCAGCAACGCGCTCCGGCTCGTCGGGCTCGTCGATCACGATTTTGTTGAAGCCCTGTTCGATGGCCAGCTCGATTTCCGCATCGGACTTGTTGTTGCCGTGCAGCACGAGGCGGCGGCCTGGGACGCCCGCGGCGAGCGCGATGCGCATCTCACCCATGGTGCAGGTGTCGATGAGCATGCCGGATTCGGTGACGATGCGGCAGATTTCCTTGCTCAGCAGCGCTTTGCCGGCGAAGCTGACGTGGGTGACGGTGTTGTTGAACGCGTGGGACGCGGCATGCACGAATTTCGTGGCGCGGGCGCGCACGTCATCGGTGTCGATGACGTAGAGCGGAGATCCGAATTCGTCGAGCAGGCTTGCGGCGGTACGACCGTGGAAGGTGATCTCGCCTTCGTCGTTCACGGCCGAGCCGGCCGGCCAGATTGGGCTTACAGGCATGGTTTGCGTATCTCCCTTTTTCGTGGATTCGCTTCACATCTTGTCCGGAGCGGTGACGCCGAGCAGGTCGAGGCCTTCGGCGATGACCGTCTTGACGGCGTCGTTGAGCTTGAGTCGCGCGGCGGCGCGGGCCGGTTCCGGAGCCTTGGCGATGCGGATGGCGTCGGCCTGTTCCCCGCGGGCCTCCGGATCGGTGAGTTCCATCGGCACGACGCGCTCCACGTTGTACCACTTGTGGTAGGTGGCGGCGAGGTCCTCCAGGTAGTGGGCCACGCGGTGCGGGGCGCGCAGGTCGCCCGCTTCGCGCAGCAGGGCGGGCCACTGGGCGAGCGCGGCGAGCACTTCGCCGTCGGCGGTGGTGTCGAGCAGGCTCACGTCGGCGCCTTCGTAGGTGATGCCGGCGGCGGCCGCGTTGCGGTCCACGTTGCAGGAGCGGGCGTGCGCGTACTGCACGTAGTACACCGGATTCTCGTTGGAATGCGAGGACAGCAGGTTCAGGTCGATGTCCACCGGGGAGTTGTAGTCGGTGCGGGCCAGCGAATAGCGGGAGGCGTCCACGCCGATGGCGTCGGTCAGGTCGTCGATGGTGACGACGTTGCCGGCGCGTTTGGACATGCGCACGGGCTTGCCGTCCTTCATCACGTTGACCAGCTGGCCGATGAGAATCTGCATGTTCTTGCCGGGCTCGTCGCCGAAGGCCGCGCACATGGCCATCATGCGGCCGATGTAGCCGTGGTGGTCGGCGCCGAGCATGTAAATCGCCACGTCGGCCGGGTTGGTCTCGCGGTGGCGCTTGTTGCGGTAGTAGGCGATGTCGGCGGCGAAGTACGCGTAGTTGCCGTCGGACTTGATGATCACGCGGTCCTTGTCGTCACCGTGCTTGGTGGATTCGAACCAGGTGGCGCCGTCCTTTTCGTAAATGTCGCCGCGGGCGCGCAGATCGGCGATGGCCTGGTCCACTTCGCCGTCGGAATACAGGCTGTTCTCGTGGAACCACACGTCGAAATTGACGCGGAAGTTCTTCATGGAACGCTGGATTTCGTCGAACATCATCGGCACGGCGCGCTTGCGGAACTCCTCGCGCTGTTCGGAATCGCCTTCGCCGAGCGGGTTGCCGTCCTGGTCGGCGCCGCCGTCGACGCGCGGCAGGCTCAGCACGTCCACGCCGTCCGCGTTGGCTTCGTCGATGACACGCTTGGCGATTTCGTCGATGTACGCGCCCTTGTAGCCGTCGATCGGGGTTTCCTCGCCGTGGGCCGCGGCGACGAGCGACTTGGCGAAGCGGTTGATCTGCTCGCCGTGGTCGTTGAAGTAGTATTCGCGCACCACCTTGGCGCCGTTGGCCTCGAGCACGCGGGCGCAGCCGTTGACGACGTTGTCGAGCGCCGTAGGGCTGACGTTGACCGAAACGCCGGTCTCGTCGCGCAAGCGCACGTCGAGACCGCGCAGCAGCGCACCGCCGCCGGTCAACAGGATGCCGTAGTACATAAGATCCGAGGCAAGATCGGGCGGCGTGGCGTCGAGGGCGTCCTTGACGGCCTTGGCCATCTCGTCGAGCGGCTTGTTGAGCGCGCGACGAATCTCCTCGCTCTCGATGCGCACGGTCTTGGGCAGGCCTGTGATCACGTCGCGGCCGTTGACCTCGACGTCGAGCTCATCCTTGAGCGGAACGGCAGAACCGACCTTGATCTTGATGTCCTCGGCCGTGCGCTCGCCGATAGCCAAGTTATAGGCATCGCGAACGTGGGTAAGGATGGCCTGGTCAAACTCGTCACCGGCAATGCGAATGGACTGCGACACGACGATACCGCCCATGGCGATAACGGCGACCTCGG
>ENA-ORSI01002266-ORSI01002266.1-human-gut-metagenome-genome-assembly--contig:-NODE-2266-length-14328-cov-5.197996_pt1 | contig 14328 bp, 15 predicted proteins | sample MGYA00242187_ERZ509154 | MGnify/ENA primary metagenome ERZ509154 (study PRJEB26280, sample SAMEA2338627) | human gut metagenome | biome: human gut; feature: human-associated habitat; material: faeces...
ATATGTGCTATGCCTGAGCTTTTAATCAAAGGGCCAGGGATTCGAGTTCCCTCGAGCGCACCAAAAGGACGATAAATCGTTGAGATAAACGGTTTGTCGTCTTTTTTGTTTTATACGGGCTTTTTGAGCTTGTACCTATGATTTTTTCAAAAATTTTAGAGGTCAGAGGTACAAAAATGAAGAAGATTCAGAAGAATGCAGTCCGGTTTGATAATCTAAAGCAAGATTTTTTGGACGATAAGAAGTATTCTGGCACAGCAGAATCCACGTTGAACGGCTATCGGTATGATATTACACGGTTTTTGAAGTTCCTGTCAGATGAGCAGTTAGCCGTGAATGAGGCAGGATTCAAGCGGTATGTTATCCACTTGACGGATAGCGGAATGACCGCAAACAGCGTCAACCATTATATCCGTTCGGTGAAAGTGTTCCTTTACTGGTGCATGGAGCAGGACGAAATAGCATCGTTCAAAATCAAGATGGTAAAGGCACAAGAAACCATCAAAGACGTTTACACGCAGGAAGAACTTTGTGCGCTGATTCAGCCGCCGAAACGTGAGGACAGCTTTGTTATCTGGCGCAGTTGGGCTATCATCAACTTTATTTTGGGAACAGCAGCACGAGAAGCAACAGTCTGTGAAATGCAGATGCAGGATATATCTTTTGATGACCGAACGGATTACATTTCGACATCTAAAGAATAAACACGTTCAACTGCTGCCCATGTCGGAAGCTCTGGCAAGCTGCCTAAAGAAATACATTTCCCTTTGGCGGCAGGATGCAGACGAAACAGCGTATTTGTTCCCTTCTTTCTATGACGAGCAGCTATCCACAAACGCACTGAAACATAGTCAAGCCCGCTACAATCGCAGCCGTGGCGTTGAAAAGACCAGTGTTCACCTATTGCGGCACTCCTTTGTAAAAAAACTGGTGTATGTCTGGCGGCAATGTATTTAAGCTGCAAAAGGTGTTAGGACACAGCACCTTGACCATGACACAGTATTATGCTAACCTGTATTCAAACGACTTGCGAGAAGGATTTGATAGCCACGCTGCACTGGATGGATTGCAGAAAAAGCGGCGCACTGCTATCACAAAGACAGCAAAGCGGAGGTAAGCCAGATGCACAGCAGCTACTTTGTCTTGAAGAACAAGGAAGGAAAACAGGCTGAACAGATTGTAAAGGACTATCTGACAGGCCGGGGCTATACTGTGCAGGATGTGAGCGAAGAACAGGATAATTACCAAAATGACATTGACTTTATTGTGCAGAAAGACGGACGCACAAGCAAAATTGAAGTCAAGCTAGATACCCGGTTAGCCGAAACACAGAACATTGCCTTTGAAGATGTGTTCTATCTAAAAGATAAGGAAACAGGACAGACGGAAACACGAGAGGGCTACTATCATTATTCACAATGCGACTTCTTGATTTTTGTAAGTCCTGCTGATAAGAACTTGTACATGGTGCATTTTCGCAAGCTGAAAGAAAACAATGATTCGTTGGAAAACTGCTTTAAGTTTGTGAAGTTCTACTCTTATACTGACAAATGCCAAAAGAGAATGCGGATTGTTCCTGTCAGCACACTAAAGGAAAACGGGCTGTTGAGCGTCTTTTCTTACCAGTGAAACATAACTGCCCGGCGGGACAGATGTAATCTAAGAATGAATAGAAGGCTGTTGCACATGGTCAAATGCCAGTGCAGCAGCCTTTTTTCATATCTTGACATTAAATTTTCTTGACAGCAGAGCCTTTTGTCCCGTGGCTCTTTTCAGATGGATTATTTTTGCTAGATTTACCAGAAAAGTCCACCGTTTCTTTTCGGGCTGCAATGTAAGAAACCAAGTCGTAAACAAGTCGCTTCTCCTGCTCGTTCATGTCCCGGAGAACAATCTGCTCTTCTGATTCAAGACCTAAAATATCATCGGTTGTCGTATGAAATAGCTGCGCAAGGGCTACAAGGTACTGTGCTGTTGGTGCAGAGAGTTCCATTTCCCAAGCGTTGACGCTGGCTCGTGTGACTCCTAGTTTTCGGGCAAGGGCGGACTGTGAAAGCCCAGCGTTCTCCCTTAGACGTTTGATGTTGTCCGAAATCATGTTCTCGCCTCCCTGCAATTACTTTACTATACACAAGATGATAATAAATTATCCAAAAGCGCATAGTTTTGTTGACAATCAGGAAGGCAAAGCGTACAATTGGAAGCAGAAGGTGACAGAAAACGCAAGGACAAAATTTCTTGTGTTGGAAGTGACGGTATCATGAACATTTCAAAAAGGAGGAATCAACAATGAAGCGCTTTGGAAAAATTTTGAAAATGGCACTTGTCATTATAATGGTGTTTTCGATGATAGGGTGTGTACAAGCACCATCTATTACTGTTCCTAATGGTCACGTGCCTACAATTAGTGAAAATATCACAAGCCTTGCGCAAAGTTCAAACAGCACCGTGAAATCACGGAAATATTATTATGTAGATAGTATTACAGAACGTGGAACGGGTAATATTGTTTCTTCGAATGGAGAAGGGGTTAGCACGGGAAGAATATCATTTATTAGGCTACATAGAGTAAGTGATGCTGCGGAACAAATCTCTTTCTCTGGAAATGTCGTCTATCCGGGAGGCAGTAAAATTAATGTTGGACAAATTTGTTGTTTGGTGACACTAGAAAATGCAGTTTACGGTGGAGTACAATATACTTATCTAGTTTTCGGTAGCTAAAATAAGAAAAGAGGTGAAAAAAATGAACGGCCAGCAGAATCAAACGATTTTGAATACCTTGAAGAAATTTCTGGCATTTGTTGTAATTTGCATGGTTGCGCTATCAATGTCATTATCTGTATTTGCAGCATCAGACTACAATCGAGATGATATGGTGACTATTTCAGGGCAGACCGATTTTGACAGTCAGTATACATGGAATGCTCCATATAACATTATTGATGGAAGATTAACCTATGAATGCTTTACTATACTTGCAGAAGATGGAACAAAATGGTATGTCGCAGTTAATCCGAGACAGATGCAGTACTACCAGAACGCATTTTATGGTAAATCATTAGTGTTGAAAGGAAAGTATAAGGGAAATACAGATGACGGTATACCTGTTTTGAATCCGTGTTATCTGATTGAGGGGGAAAAGGAGCAAGAAATAAAAAATTACCTATGGAATCTTAACATCTGGGAGAATGACGAAACACCAAATTTGCAGGCTTTTTATGACATATACCGTGAAGCGATATTTTATGACATACACCGTGAACCGATACAAGAAAAACGGCAAATAACGGTTCTGTCCATTTCAGAAGATGGTTCGTATTTGTCGATAGACTCTAATCCGCTAAATATAGACCAATCCAGTATATCAACCTATCAAACTTATGCAAATGAGTGCATTCGGTCTATAAATAGTGCTTTGGGATTACCCACTTGGCTTTATGGAGAAATGTGTGAAACTCGAGCAATTGACGGAAGGCAAAAAGAGACGGTTGATAATGTGACGGTTTCTTGGTCATACCACCCAAAACAAGGGCTTGAGGTAATGTATCGAAAAAACAAGTAAAGTTAACATAAACCCATCGGCAGACAATTTCCTGTCGGTGGGTTTTCTATATCAAGGGATGCACATTTTGTCAAAACAGAGTATACTTGCCTATTACATCCCAAAAGTCGCTGTTTTTGTAAAAACAGACTTTATTTTATATTTATTTTGCAAAATGTAAATAAAGTTATTGACTTCATTTTTACATTGAGATACAATAAGGGTGGAGATAATCACAGGATGAAAGGACAGGCTTGCAGTATGGCACACATTGCTTATGTACGAGTTTCCACCGCTGAACAGAACGAGGCGCGGCAGATTGAAGCACTCAAGAAACACGGCATCGACAAGTGGTTTACGGAAAAGGTCAGCGGCAAGAACATGAACCGCCCGCAACTGGAAGCCATGCTTGACTATATGAGGGAAGGCGATACCATTTATATCCATGACTTCAGCCGCCTTGCCCGCAGTACCAAAGACCTCCTTGCCATCGTGGAGCAGCTGCAAGCTAAGAATGTGCATCTTGTATCTAATAAGGAGAATCTTGATACCAGCACCCCCACGGGAAAGCTGATGCTGACAATGATTGCAGCCATCAACGAGTTTGAACGTGAGAACCTGCTGGAACGTCAGCGGGAAGGAATTGCAATCGCCAAAGCAGAGGGCAAGTTCAAAGGCGGACAGGTCAAGCGAATTGATGATAAGACTTTCTGTGCAGCGTATGACCGTTACCACCGCAGAGAATTGAACAAGACGCAGCTTGCAGCAGAACTGAAAATCAGCCGCCCGACACTGGATAAGATGTTGAAGGACAGAGGACTGGCATAATACCACGCACCCCGCAAGGGGTGCTTTTTTGTTGGAAACATACTCCCCCGCCCAAAAACAAACCCTGCACAAATTTTTGTTAAAATGGCGTGGTAGCCGTTCAATCTGTATTCGGAGAAAAAATCATGACCGATTTAATTTATACCCGGTTTGTGTTCATAGCACAGAAAAAACAAAACGATATGCGATATGACGCCGATGTGAATAAATATTCATAAATAAAGAAAAATGCAGGATATTCAAATATGAGCAATTCATATCGAGATATAGCTCAATCTCATATCTCGATATGAAATAGTGACACAATATCGTGATATAATGCCAATTCTGTTCATAAAAATTTCACAAATTTTCCCTTGACAAGCCCGGAGAAGTGGAGTATAATTATGCACAAACAGATTGAATATACAGTCTGAACGCCGTTAAGTTGCCTACGGCACGGTAAAGGCACACAATATCAGAACGAAAGGGGTCGTTATATGACTAATCGACAGTAGAGCTATCTTAGAATCTCGGATTACCAAAGCTGGACAGCGGGCATCTACCTTATAGATGCACCGTGCGGTAGCGGTAAGAGCAGCTTTGTTTTGAACACGCTCTATCCGTATGTCCATGCAAGTGGCAAGCGGATGATACTGTTCTCTAATCGGAGAGCGTTACTTGAACAGCAACGACGACAGGCACAGGGTACAGACGCAACGTGCATGATTTGCCAAAAATTGGAGTATAATTTCAATCATGGAATGTCGTCAATCAAATGGGTTGAAAGCAATTTTGACTACATTATTATAGATGAAGCACACTATCTGTTCCAAGATGCACTGTTTAACCGTAATACAGAAATCATGTTGGATATGGTAGAACAGCTTCAGAAATCCAAAGTTATCATCTTGATGTCGGCAACAGCAGATTTGCTGAAGGAATATTTTGTTGGACGGATAAAAAAGACCTACTTTGTACAATCCGATTACAGTTATATTAAAACGGTATATTGTTATACTACACCGGATTCTGTCAACAAAATTTTGAATGATGTTCCTCCGGGTGAAAAAGTGGTCATGTTTGGGGATAATAAAAAACGTCTACGGACATTGCAGCGAGAATACCCGGATAGCGAGTATCTGAACAGCGGGAACAAAGATGAAAGCCTAGCATTTCGGCAGATAACGCAAAATGAGTGCTTCGGCTGTCAAATGCTATTTACTACTAAAGTTCTGGACAATGGTGTAAACCTGAAGGACAAAGCCATTAAACACATTATAATAGAACAAACCGATATGGTAGAGTTCATGCAATGTCTGGGGCGTAAGCGCGTTCAAAGTCCAGATGATACAATAACTTTGTATTTCTTTAATAGTGTTTTCAGTATTGCAGGGCGATACAAAGATTTGAAGAGAGACTTAGCGATTGTTCAACAATATCTGAATGCAAGAGCATCAGGTTATGAGCAAGGGTTCTGGAAAATCAACAGAACTGAATATATTCCTCTGATGTTCGACAATTCGCACCATCTAGTAAAACCTGCATACTACAAAGCATTAAGTGACTGTGCATTTTACAGAGATATTCTGCATAAGAAAACGTCACTTGTTCAGTAGGTCAAAGAATCCTTAAAATTAACTATCATTCCGTATGAAAGAGTGTCAAAAGATTATAAGTTGAATTATTATCTTTCTCAAAATGTCGGAAGAAAGTATTTTAAGGATGATAGAAACGAATTGATTGAAAAAATCAATCTAAGACAAGATGGACATATAAAAAGTTCGTTTAAGCTACTTTATCAATGTCTGATGGAGGGCAATGTCGATTTTACCTTAAAAAGTGGAATCGATAACAGAAAAGTCTATTGGACGATTGAGCCAAAATAAAGATGCAGAAAATCTACGTCACCTTTAATATTAAGGGTGACGTAGAAAAACTGCACTGGATATCACATTGAGTATGCCCGCTGCGGTAGCCTCTAAAGCAGGCATGCGGATTTAAGAAGGAGACAAAAGACAGGAGGTGAAATTAGGATGAAGTCTCCAATACTTCACTATAATAAAAAAGAATCTAAGGAGAGCTATTATGTATGATTTTCTAAGTTAGAAAAGTAAATTTAGTTCATTTGACGAATTGAAAGGACTTGACTCAATTCCAGAAGGAACAGTAATTCAAGAATGGCGCGAAGGTGTTCTCGTCACATGGACAAATAATATAGACCCCGCATTAAGTAAAGGAATAGACTTCTCAAAGTGGTATATGGTTTCCGATAAGGGAGATACATATTCTATTTATACCCATATGGCTATGCGCTGTTAGCCAAACCGAAAAAATGGGTATTATTATGTCAGTTTTCAAAGAGCGTGGCTCAATGGCAAAAAAGCGATTCATGTATATATAAGTCGATTGGTTCTTAGAACTTTTACGAGGCCGGAACTACTGCCGGAAAACTGGCAGTAGTTAGATGCAGCACACAAAGACGACAATCCGGCGAATAATCGGATTGATAATCTTGAGTTCTTGACCCATGTATAGAATTGTAATGCCCCGCATTTTCGTGCAGCTATGTCTGCGGTGTGGAAGAGACATAATCAGCGTGAATGAAGAAAGCAAGGTCTATTGGTCTAAAGCCGATAGGCTTTTTCTCTTAGATTCAAGAAGAATGTAGCCTCCCGGCGGGGCTGAATAACCATAGTCAAGCAGCAACCAAAGACCCCGCCGGGCAGAAAGAACGTTCGGACAAACAAAAAATATATTTTATAGCGGGTTCAGCAGGGACTATGATAAAGGGCTGTCAGACGTTCTAGCAGACGTTTTGACAGTCTTTTTGTCTTAGATAATGAAAGTGCCCGCATGAAAGATTGATGTGTTGTAGGTCTTGCTAGAGCCTGTTTTCGCAAACCGAAATCCAGCATAAAAACACGGCTTTGAATGTTGACTTTTTGACGATATGAAGTTATAATTTATATATCGAAATCACAGGTACAAGATACTAAAAAATCAGATGCCCTAAAAATTATAAAACGTATTATCGTTCTAAAATAAGGAAGCTCGTAGCTCAGCCGGTATTTTGCGACTTTTAATCAGAGGGCCAGGGATTCGAGTTCCCTCGAGCGCACCAAAATCCCACGAAGAATCGCAAGATTCCTCGTGGGATTTTCCTTTTTCTGGAGGTCTGCACACCTTTGCACACTTTTTGCACACCGGCGGGAAAGCCGTGTTTTTCCTTGCATTGTCTGCATTCTGTGCATCGTGAGCGAATTTTCCATAGTTTTTCAGGCGAACAGCAGCCGCGTAAACTCGCGCCGCTGTTCGGGATTCATCTGTCGGACGACTTTCAGCATCCCTTCCGGGGTGATCTGGATGCTGTCCGGCAGATTTTCTTTTACCGGCACAGAGCCGGATTTGGGGGAGCCGATGTCCTGTGAATAGAAGTCTGCTTCCAGCTTCTCAGCCAGCTCCAACCGGGGCTTGTCCTGCGTGTGGGCGTAGGTGTCCATCAGGATGCCGGTGGTGGCGTGACCGGTGTTGCCCTGCACGGCTTTAATGTTGCCGCCGGATTCAATCAACTGGTAAGTGGCACTGGAGTGGCGCAGACCGTGGAACACGATCTTCTCAAACTCCGGGTGCCCTGCACGCCAAGTGCGGTACCATTTAGAAAGGGCTTCCGGGGCAACAGGCATGCCGTTGGGCAGGCGGAAGAGCTGGCCACAGTTGCGATATCTGCCATCCATGGCAAGCTCGTCCTGACGGAGCTTTTCCAGCCAAGCCAGCAGTTCCTCTTTCAAGGGTCTCGTCAGATAAAGGGTGCGGCTGGATTTCTTGGTTTTCGGCTTCTTCAGCACCAGTGCGGAGCTGCTGCCCTCACGCTGGTCGGGGAAGATGTGGTAGATCTGATTCGGGTCGGTCTTTTCCAGCGCAGCTTTTTCGGTGCGTTGTAAGCTCCTGCCGACCGTGATGGTCCCACGTCCATCCGCTGCATCGAAGTCGATGTCTCCCGGCTGCAAGCCAAGGATCTCTCCGACACGCAGCGAGAGAATCATGCTCAGATGAACAGCAAGGTGGAGCGTAGGGTCGGTCATGGTCTGCAACGCAGCAAGCATGGTCTTTTCGTCCCAGATGGCACGTTCTTCCGAGGTCGATTTCGGGGCTTCTCTCGGAATCGGTGACTTGAGGAGCAGACCCCACTCAACGGCATAGGAAAAAGCAGTCTTGAGCATGGCGTGGACTTCCCGGATGGAAGCACCCGTCAGAAACTGCCGATTCTGTTTGTCGGTGAGCGTTTGCTTGACACCCTGCTTATACAGTCCGCGCGGTGTCCGGCTCAGCGTGGCGTAGAACTGTTCGAGGTCATACGTCTGAACCTTCTGAATCTGCTTCTTGCCGAGATAGGGCACGACAAGATTCTGAATCATGGCTACCGTGTGGGTGTAGGTTTTGGGTGCCCACTTGTGCTTGCTGGACTGGATGGGAATCCACTTGTACAGCATTTCTTCCACCGTCATTGCATCGGGTATCAGGAATGTGCCGTCAATGAGTTCTTTCTCAACCGAGATTTTACGGTCTTGCGCTTCCTTCTTGGTTTTGAAGCTCTCCCAGCCTTCACAGATCCGGCCAGCATGGTCTTTGTATTTGAAACGAACGGAGTAGGAATCTCCGCGCCTGAGAATAGATGCCATAGATGTTCCCTCCCTCAGACCGCAGCAAACCAATCGTCAAAGCTCTGCTTGCTTACCCGGATGCTGGTACCAAGGCGGATCACCTTGAAGTCTTTCGTGGTGTTGCACAGATTGTACGCAGCACGGTTGGAGATCGCCAACAGTTGGGCGATCTCCTCCACCCGGTAAACGAGCGGGGCGTGTCGGACGGTTTTGCTGGTCTGGTCAGAAGGTTCTACGGCAGGGGTTTCGGACAATTTCATTGTAGGGGATTCGGGCGCGATTTTCAAGTCCTCACGGGTCAGTTTAGCGGAATTTTTGCGGACATTCGTCATAGGCATGTCTCCTTTGCACTTCTCCAGACCCGGTGCAGCTCCGGTTGAACTGCACCCTCGTGGGCTGGTAAATATGTAAGGGCCTGCCGCTCCTGACCCGAAGCAGCAGCCCAAAAAAGTGCGAGAACTTGAATTTACGCGCCCCACGCGCCCCAAACCACACAAAAGTACCTTTCTGTGTTGATTTTATGGGGCGCATGGCTGGGATGCACGCGCCCTCTTGGGGCGCATCCTGGTTTCTCTCCCGCCCCGAAGGGCGTTTTGCCGCCCCGCATCCGCCCGGAAGGGGCGGACACGAACCCGAAGAAAACAGCGATAACAAGTCGAAACCACTGATTTGGGGCGCGTAGGGCGGGAGATTTTCACTTTTCGTGTGTTTTATGCCGCAGCAAAGGCGGGGTGGACGCATACGCCCCGGAAGCCGCGGTACTTTCCCTCGATGTGCTTGGAAAAGGTCAGGCCATACTTCCCCGCATTTTTCAGCAGGAACTGGCTGAACTTCTTTTGCGGAACAGGCGATTCCAGATTATCCTCGCACCACTTGGTGTAGGCGCGGTAGAGATAGGTGGAGCGTTCCTCGGTGTCGGGCTTGAAGCGGACATACGCCGTTGCCTGCATGAACTGGGTCAGGTTGTCGCTGTCCGCCATGGCTGCTTCGAGGTTCTGGATGGAGCGCTCGCTGATGGTGAACTGATAGCGGTTTGCCAGCAGACGGTGTAACCCCTCCAGCATCCACAGCAGGATGCCGGGACGCTCCTCGGACAACTCTTCGATGAGGAACGGGTTATCCACCCGGGCAGGGTCACGGTCTTTCACCGTGATGAGGATCTGTCTGCGCCAGAAGCCGTCGCTGTCATCGTGAGCAGCCACAAGGTTGCCATTGCCGAAGCAGATGAAACGAACGTACAGCAAGCCTTGGACAGCCTGCTTATTCTTCCGCTCGATGCACAAACGGTCTTCGGCGGTGACGATGGACTTGATGTTCCGTGTTTCGGGCAAAGCCACCATGTTCAGGTCGTCATCGACCATGACCAGCTTGTACTCCAGATTTGCACTGGCAAAGCGGTTCGTTTCGATGCGGAGGATGGATTCGGAGTGAGAGGCTTCCCCGAACAGCTTCTTCAGCAGCAAGCCGATGCGGGATTTTCCCTCGCCGCCCTTGCCGGTCATGACCAGCATCTTCTGCGCCTTGGTAGACGGGATCAGAAGATAGCCGAGATATTCCTGCAAGGTCAGAATGTCCTCCGGGATCAGCAGACCGTCCAGAAATTCCAGCCACTTGGTCGGTGCGGGGGCATCGGGCTGGTATTCCACGGGGAGCCGGTTCAGGCAGAGTTCCTTTTCCGGCACAAAGCCCCGCTCGTCCAGAAAGTAGGTCCCGTTCTGGAGATGGATGCGGTCAAGCTGGGGTTTCCATTCAGGGGTATAGGTTTCGATACGAAGTGCGTCCAGAACCTGCTTCTCCTTCTTGGCAAGGTTGTCGAGCACAAAGTCACGGAGGTCGCTGTGGACTTCGTAGAGCAGTGCGTCCTCGTCTACCTCGCCGTTCTGGTCGAACATCTTCTGTTTCAGGCACATCATGGGGTGTTTCTCTAAAAGGTACTGGCAGTAAGCGGTTTCACGCACTTTGCCCTTGCTGTCTACCCAAGGGCATTCGCATTCTTCCTCTTCTTCCAGTTCGTCCTCATCACGCCAATCTTCGTTCCTCTTTTTCCAGTCGCTCATGCAATCCCTCCCAATACTTCCGTAGCTCGTTTTCGGTCTGCGGGTCCGGGAGCACCGAACAGTCCAGATAATATTCAACGATATCAAGGTTCTTTATCGCTTCAAGAAAGCAGGGGTGAAGTTCTTCTGTGGGTGACTGCGGTGCATATCGGACCCGCCAACGCTGCAGACAGCGGTAATAGTCCAGCAGCTGCTGCCGGACGGTGGGCGGTCTGCGGGGAGCAAGCCGCACCTTGCCGTCGGCAAGTGCCATGCCGAAGTCCTCCTTCAACTTTTCCACAGCCTTGTAGGGAGAAAGTTGAAAAAGTCTGCTGACAAAATCGATCACATCGCCATCTGCCTGACAGGCAAAACAGTGGAAACGGCTGTCCACCTTCATGCTGGGGTGTTTATCCCCGTGGAAGGGGCAGCACATCATACCGTTCCGGTTTACGGCGAAGCCGTACAGCTCCGCTGCCTGCCGGGTCGAGATGGCGTTCTTTACGTCCGAAAAGACAGAGGTGTTACCCTCCGTCCCAATGGGCGGGGTACAGGCGAAAGGACGAAGCCCGGTGAGGGGCGTGGGTGAGGTTGGGTTTATTCACACATCGATCCGTCAGAGTGTTGTTCATTTGACCTCCTGCTGCGGTACGGCGTGGTTGCGCTCCTCCTTGCGGAAGAAGGCTTCCACGTTCTGTTGTGCGGTGCGGAGTTCACGCAGCTCGATCTGCGCTTTCTTGTAGCGGGTGTAGAACCCGTTTTTCTCCGAGGAAAGGGTCTGGTATTCGGCATCCAGCTTTTTGAGGTCCGGCAGCGTCCTGAGCCCGTTGGCTTTGAAATAGGCGCAAGCGGCCTCGTACACAGCAAACTCTGCACGGTGCTGCTCCTTGAACTTAGCGGGATTCCGCACAGTCTGGAGCTTCTGTGCAAGAGGCTTGTACTGCCGATAGACCACAAGATGCCCGCGCAGCTCCTTGAGGGAGACCATGCGGGCATCCATGTCTTTGACCACCGCTAGTGCATCGTCGTGCTGGGTTTGCAGTTCGGCAATGCGCTGGTCTAGGGCATCTTCGCTGAGCAGCTTTTTCTCCTGCAGGAGACACAAGGTCTGCGACCAGCGTTTGAGGTTGAACTTTTTCGCCCAACGCTCATAGCCGATGCCCTTGCCCGCAGCAACGTTCGCCTGAATGTCAACCAGTTTCCTGATTTTATCCGGCTTCTGTTCGTAGGCGGGCTGGATGATAGCGGCAAGCTGGATGTTCTGGGAGAGGGCGGTCAGCACCTGCTCTTTTTCCAGCTTCTTGCTCAGTTTCTTGGCGGTGATGAACTTTGCCCGACCGGGTGGGCAGTAGCTCAACCGGCCTCGGCTCTCCTTCACGGCGATGCCGTGTTCCTGCATGAGCAATGCAGAAAATTCCTCGAAGGTGGTGGTCTTGTTCAGCACAGCGTAGATCTGCTTTCGCAGCTTGTCCAGTTCGGTCTGGTAGACGGTCTGGGTGGGCTGCTGCCCTTCGGCGGCAAGTTTGGCGTTGGCATGGTCGAGGCGGCGTTGTCCGCGCCGCTGCGCCCAATACTCGCGCTCCGAAACATGGTCGCCTTGGGCTTCCAGCAGATTGATCTGGTTCAGGTCGGCTTGCTCGCACATTTCCATGACAGCGACACGGAGGTGCCGGAGCATGGCAGAAGTGCAGCGGTGCTTCTTGCCCGCTTCCCAGTCGCACGGCTTGTCCATGAAGGGCTGCCGTTCCACGGTGCGGACACGCAAGCTGCCGATGACGATGTGGACGTGGATGTTTCCCGCACTGTTGTGACCGTCCGGGTGGGTGCAGACGATGGCGGGATGACCGGGGAAATTTTCCTTGCAGAACTGCAAGCCAAGGGCTTGCGCCCGCTCCATGGTCAGGCCGTTCTCTACTGCGTCCTTCGGGTCGAAGCTGATGATATAATGGTGGGTCTTCACGTCCTCCCGTCCGCCGTTCTTGCCGTACTTGCGATTGGCAATCAGGCAGGCCATAGCGAACGAGGATTCGCCGCACTCAAGGGTGTCGAGCAGGTACGAATCCCGCAGCTTGGGTCTGCCCTTCTCGTCCAGAATGGGCAGACCAGTGTACTCGTTGTGCTGAAAGGTGAGATAGCTTTCGGCGGCGGCGTAGTTAGAGTTTTTCGAGGTCAAATGCTTGATGGTTGCCATACAGTTCACCAACCGTTTCTTCGGCTTTCAGCCGAAAGTTCGTGAGTGCGGACAGTTCCTCCAGAATTTGCGCCCGGAGTTGCTCGGTGTCTTTGCCGCCAGAGTTGAAATGCCGTGCAAGCTGGTTGAGGTTGCTTCCTACCTTGCTGCACTGGGCAGACAAGGCGGCAAGCGCCGCCAGTGCATCCTCGCCGCCCTGCGCCACCACAACGGTGTGCTTGACGTTCACGCCGTACAGGACGCGGCGGACGAGTTCGGATTGGGTGAGGTGGAGTTCTTTGCAGGCGTATGCGATCCGCAGTTTTTCTTCTGCGGTCACTCGGACTTTGATGATGTGTGTCTTTCGTTTTCGCGGCGTGTCATTGCGGTTCTTCTTTGCGTGTACGTTCGGACTTTTCATTTCAGCCATATTCGACCTCCTGTGAAAATGATAAATGCCCGCTCCGGGGTGGAGAGGGCTATGTAATACGACACGCCGCATTCGCACCAACGGTGCGAAGCTAGAGCAGGGTTTGGGGAAGGCACTCCCCAACAAGGATGACTGAGTGGACAGCAATTTTTCAAGCATTGAAAATTTGTGGCCACAGGTCGATACTTGCTTTCGCCCTTTCCGTGCAACACTGAAAATTTCAGAATTCGAACCGCAATGCACGTTGAAAATTTTGCAGAGCAAAACGTGTGAAAAGGCAAAGCCCCTGCTCATGGTCACCGTTCACACCGAACGCAGTTCCTACCCCTGTTTGTGCAGCGGCGTTGTCCGGCTCGCCCACAGAAAGTGTGAGGTCATGGCGCAGTATCTCGTTCAGACGGCTTATGTAAGATTCAAGGTACAGTATGAAGAAAGCCGGACGCAGTGCGGACACTACAACCTGCTTCTTTCAAGCACAAGAATAACACTTTACGGTTGTACAGTCAACAACTAAAAACAAATTTTGGAAGATTGAACAACTACATAAGATTTTATTTGTGAAAAAGAAAAATACCGCCCACGCAGCGCAGCGATGATTTTGTCGGGTGAAACGGCGGCAAAATAGATCGGGTGTGTTGCGGGGCGGTAAAAATCTTCATGGGGAATAAATCCTCGCCGTT
>ENA-ORSI01002275-ORSI01002275.1-human-gut-metagenome-genome-assembly--contig:-NODE-2275-length-14280-cov-4.369139_pt1 | contig 14280 bp, 16 predicted proteins | sample MGYA00242187_ERZ509154 | MGnify/ENA primary metagenome ERZ509154 (study PRJEB26280, sample SAMEA2338627) | human gut metagenome | biome: human gut; feature: human-associated habitat; material: faeces...
TTGCCGGCATTTGCGTTGCATATTTGTAGCCCACAATACTGTTGTCATACAGATCCTTGATCATAGAAAGATACAAGAAACCCTGCTTCGTTTGTATGTAGGAAATATCTGTTACCCATTTTTCGTTGGGTCTTGTTGCCTTGAAATTGCGCATCAATTCATTGTTGTAATGGGTATAGGTGTTACAATCATAATGACGAAACCGTTTGCGTTTTCGTATAGCCAACAAGTTGTATTTGCGCATGATTCGTAAAACTGCTTTGTGGTTGATAACAAGCCCTGTTTCTCTCAGTAGCCACATCTTAACACGGCGATAACCGTAGGTTCTATGCGCTTTTTCATGGCATTTCACGATTAAATCCGCAATTACCTTGTCCTTGTCAGGTTCATCTTTTCGCTTTAACCATTTGTAATATCCGCTACGAGATACTTCAAGCAGCTTGCAGAGTTTTTCGACCGTGAAACGATCTCTAAACCGATGAATTACTTTGTACCGGAGTTCTTTGCATCCCACCTTTCGCACTCTTCCCGAAAAGCCCGTAATACCTCGTTTTCCATTTCTAATTGGCGTATCTTTTCTTCGGGTGTGTTCGGCTTCGGCTTTCTCGGTCTGCCTCTTTTGCGGGTACTTAGACCTTCTTCTCCTCGCTTTTGGTAGTCCTGAAACCACTGCTTGAGCATACGGTATTGGATGCCGGTTTCTCTCGTCAGATCAGCAACGGATATACCATCCTCAAAGTGGCGTTTAATTACCTTTAATTTGTATTCTGCCGAATAATATTTTGTGTTTTTTAGTGATTCCTTACCGTTTTGACGGTAGTCGCGAAGAATGTAACACAGATAGCTTTTGCTGATGTCATATTCCTCACAAATCGCTTTTAATGTCTTATGGTTTTCCTCATGCTCTCGAATGATGGTAATCTTTTCTTCGTAACTGAACTGGTATTTTCCCATTTCCCTTCAACTCCTTGACTCTTTTATTATACATCAAGGTGTCCAATATTTTAATGTCTACTTTTTAGGTATCATATCACTTATCATCTGGTATAAATTCCATGATGTCATCAGATTTAACCTCAAGAGCAGCACAAATCGCGCCGATCACGTCGGTGGTGATGTCTTTATCGTTGGCGAGCTTGTACATCTGATAATGCGTTATGCCAGCCGCTTCTTCTAAATCCTTTTTCTTCATGTTTCTGTCAACAAGGATGTGCCACAGTTTCTTATAACTAACAGCCATTTTGAATCTCCTTTATGAGCTATTTGGCGCCGGATACAATAATACAAATATAGTATATCACGGTCCGACCGAAAAATCAAGAATATGATAAAAATTTCAAACTTTCGATAAGAAAAATAATGCTCCGATTGAATGAAGCATAAAAGAATTTGCCGGTATCGGCAAAAACCCGCGATATTTTTACTAACTTTTTTCTGAATTTTGCCGATAGAACAGAAAAATCCGGCCTTGCCGTAGTGGCAGAGCCGGATTGTGGTTCATATTTCGTCTTTCAGATAGTCCGTGTATGGCGCTTTCGATGTGACGAAGGTATCGAATGTGAACTGCGCACCGAGGCGGAAGCCGGTGATGAAGCTGTCGAGGGTGGACTCGCCGTTGACGGCTGCCCAGGCATCGACATATTGGAGAAAACGTTTCTTCTCCTCGCCGGAGAGCTTATCCGTGAGGAAGTCCTCGCTTTCGTTCAGCGTCTGCATATCGTGCTGCACCTTTTTGTTCTGCTCGGAGCTGCGTGCCTGCGGGTCGATATTGCCGTAGTAAAACTCTTCGATAAAACTATTCATGGCAGTTTCTCCTTAATTTTATTGAGAAACCCGTGCGTCCATGCCGTAAAATGTAGTATTTTCAATAGTTTTTGTTCGTGTTCTCTCAGGTAAGTTCTACCCTTTATGACCAAATAAGCACCGAAGTTTTGATACAAACTTCGGTGCTTCTCTTTTACCCGAAAACCCCTTGATACAAGGGCTTTCCCGGGTTCTTGCTTTTTTCGGGCCTTTTTTCTGGGACCTTTTATCCCGGAAAACTGACCCGTTTTTTATTTTTCCCAGGCAAGGCTATCGTGTGATTTATGGGTTATCGTAGGATTTATACCCAATCGTAGGATTTATGGCTATCGTAGGATTTTCAGCTCCGGCGAACTTCTATGCCTCGATGATATTATGAAGCCATTCAGTGGCCACGTCGTTATTCAAAAATTCATCAATAATGGACACGATTTTTTCGAGCTTATCAATGGGCCAATAGCCTCTCTCAATTGACTTGATTTCATTATCGTTTTCGTCGAGGAACCGTATATCCCATGCTCTGCTCATTTCGTCATCTTCTAATGTAGGCAACTCAATACTATCCAATTGAAAGGCTAAGTGTTCAAATGCCTTTTCGTCCATCTCCATCGAATCATTATCGAGTATGTCTCCTTCATCAGCGACAGCAATCCATGATGCCTTTACTCCATTTTTTGTAGCGCCGATATCAAACGCGACGAACCCATACATCATTAACTCAACTTGGACTGTGATGGAAGTAATCATTTACTAATCCCCCTTGCTAAAAAGTGTTTACGTCTGTTTTATTTTTGCAAACCGGAATAGTAAATATCGAGAAGTTCATAGCAGCGTCTGGTAATATATTCTTTTGAGAAACAATTGTTCCCGTTTATCAGAAGCGGATTCAACGAAAGAGTATCTGTGCTTTTATCATATACTACAAACGCTTTCTTTGCCAATACTCCGGCAGGATATCGAAGTATCGTTCGTCTTGCAGCAAGCCTATCATTAGGATGCTGTACGAAACTGCTATCACTTTTTTCGGACGGCAGTCCCTCTTGAATTCTGTTTTTATAATATGCGAAGTAGAAGTCAACTACGTTTTCGACCGTTTCTGTGTAATTGTTACCGCGAAGGAGTGAAAGAAGAAGCAATGGCTTATATGAATAGTTCATAACCATTTTATCTAGTTCTTTTTCAAAGGCAGTCATGAGAGGGTTCAAGGATTTAGACTTTTCTGCTATTGCTCGAACATCGTCCTCTGTAAAATACAAATCCATTCTCGCGGGGCATATTACCCCGGCTAATATTGAAGAACGAATATACTCCTCCGACAGGCCATATCTTTTTTGAATGTCGTCAACCGACAAAAGAGTCTTTTCTTTTGGGGTTTCCGGACCGGAAATAGCCTGTAGATTGAGTCTTCTGATAGCGTCAAGTAAAGTGATTGGGTCGTTGAAATCCTCTTCATTAAGATCATTTACAGAGATATTATCATTCACTGACATGATTTATATGCCTCGATCTTTCTTTAATTTTTTCATAAGGGCGATAGGATCATCCAATAGATCTAAATCGGGGAGGTCTTCGTCCGATTCGACAGTGGCGATAGTTGGCTCTTCTGTCGCTTCTTGCTCGGATACAAACAAAGCTTTTTCTGCCTCGAATAGCATTTCCAACGGATTAACGTGCGTCTTTTTAATTTCGGACAGCTCACTCATGCAGGACATAACTTCCTGTTCAAACCAGTAGACTTCCATGCTAATTTGAGTATCCGATTGATCACTATACTCGTTGGGGTAAAAATCTTCTACGCTGAAGCTTGATGCATCTTCCAAAAGGTCACTGTCATATACTTCATCATAATTGACAAGTTTCCACTCAATGTTATTTTTGTCCCGCTCTTCCCGGCAGTACTTGATACTGTCAAACAAGTTTAAAAGTCCAGAATAATACTCATAAACTCTTTGCGAGTCATTGCGGTAAAGCAACATATCAGCCAACTGTTCCCAATCAGTTTTATCATTGATCGCATACGCCAGGATACAGTCTTCCAAAGCATCGTGCGTCGTCAAAGATGAGCATCCAAAATGGACTCCTGCCGCAGTTACGAACATGAAGACATTGAGACCATCAATTGCCTTATTAAGGATTTTCATCGTAGCAATAGCATCATAGATTGGCGGCTTAGAGGTGCTTCACGAAGAATTTGTAGATGAATGCTTAGACAGGGATGCGTATTTACAGAAAATGTACACCTTCTCAAAGCAGTTCTACGATTCTCAAGATGGGTCAGCGTTGGAAGCAGCTATAAATGAGATATTGAACAAATAGAGAGGTTTGGCAAGTGTTCACAAATGAGTCACTGGCGCTGGAGGAAGCGTATGATAATCTAATATCCAATGTGTCATTGGGGAATATCTATGCTTTTTTGAAGGCATGTTGGCTCATTGGAGATGATCAAGCACTTACGTCAACAACGCTAGAAAGGATAGTATACGCCGAGGGAGATCAACAGGAAGTCTATACCCGCCGTGAGCGGCAAATCGTAAAGTCAGTCTCAAATGGCGTATATTCGCACTCTTTTCAATTGGAATCTAGTTCGGGCAATATAGATTGTCGGTTCTTTGCTATAGAGTTGGCCTCTTATAGTAACGTTACCGACCGGATGTCTTTGGCGAGAACGGCATTCGCTCAATTTACGGTCTGACCGGAGCGGAGAGCATTCCAGTTCTTCAGAAAGCAATCAAGGTCCTGCACGATGATGCGTCCAATGACTACTGGCTGCCCACTGAAGGAAATGCAAAACGTGCTCTCACTCAATTGCTGGCGATGGCTCGAATGCGTCCGGACGGAGGCTGGGATGGTGACTGAATGGAAAAAGAAGCCTTTGACATTTGGGAGGAGACTTACGACGTGCCTGGCCTTCCGGCCATCCTGTACGGGAAGCCCTCTCCGAATCTCTTGATCTATATTCACGGAGAACACGAGACCGAATTCAATGAGGAGGAGCTTGCTGAAGCTGCAGAAAAAGATGGCTTCCAATTTCTCTCCGTCACAATGGAGGACGTTCAAAACCATGTGATCTGGAATGGTCCTCGCTTCGATATGAGAGTCGTCGAAAACTATACGCATTTCCGATGGCCGAATCGACGCATTGTCACCACTCCGCAGTACGAGAAACTGGTCGATTCAATCGACTGGAAAGCAAAATAAAAAAGCCACTTTTGAAAAGTGACCCCCAAAATCGAATATTTTTGAAAAATGACCCCCATTTAGGCCTTGAAAAACGAATTTGACCCCCACAAGGCTTGGATGGGGGTCATTGTATTAAAACTTCGGTGTAATGCCAAAAAATCCTCACTAATATGAGTGAGGATTTTTTTATTATTCTTTGTTTTTCGCTTCTTTTAAAAACGCGCTTAAAAGTGCGTCGCCTGTTTCAAACGCGCACACCTCATATCCGTCATTTTCAAGAAAGCTCCGAAGAGTTTCTCTTAGGTGCGCTCTTTTCGTGGAAGCTCGGCCTTCTGATTACAGTAATCGTCTTGAGTGTGCTTTTCTACCGCCCGTTCTGCAAGTGGCTGTGTCCGCTGGGCGCGTTTTATGCGCTGCTTAACAAGGTATCACTTTTCGGAATGAAAGTTGATAAACACAAATGCGTTTCCTGCGGAAAATGTGCAAAGGCGTGCAAGATGGATGTGGATGTAACCAAAGCACCCGACCACACCGAATGCATCCGCTGCGGCATGTGCGTCCGTTCCTGCCCCACCAAAGCCGTAAGCTTCCGCTACGGCTTCGGCAACGGAAAAGAAACCGATTGTCCCGCAGAAAAGACGGGAACAACAAAACAAATATCCGATACAGAAAAGGAGCAAACACAATGAAAACAACAAAATTTTTAGCCCTATTAACCGCATTCCTGCTGGTATTCAGCCTTGCTGCATGCGGCACGAGCAAAGACAACAAGAAGTCTGAAATTGCAGATCTTATTGCAACGGAACCGGGCACGAAGGACGAAGCAGCCGAGCTTCATAAAAAACTGATGGAGCGGGAAAACGCCATTCTTTCCGAAAACAGCGCCCTTTGGGAGAAAGTGTTTCTCTCTGCCAATAAAGGCACGGCGATGATCGAGAACGGAGGAAACTACGGTGATTTCCTGATGAAGACGATCGACGGTGCCAAGGACCAGTTCAAGGCAGACGAGCTGAAACTGCTTAAAGAAGGCGCCGAACAGATCCGCGAGATCGAAAAAAAGCTGACGGCTCTTGAAAAAAAGTTCCCCGGCTGCGGAAAAAAGCCATCCGACGGCGATATGAACGTTCCGGCAGAGAGCGTCAAGCCGACAGAAAAAGGCAATCCTATGAAATTCCCCGCATTTGACGGTAAAGATCTTGATGGAAACGAAGTGAAGAGCAGCACTCTGTTTGCGGAAAACACCGTTACCGTAGTAAACTTCTGGTTTACCACCTGCAGCCCTTGTGTGGGCGAGCTTGCCGACTTGGAAGCGCTGAACAAACAGCTTGCCGAAAAGGGCGGTGCGGTAGTCGGAATCAACTCGTTCACTCTTGACGGAGATGAAACGGCGATAAGCGATGCAAAGGATATTCTGTCAAAGAAGGGCGTCTCCTATAAAAACATTTGGTTTGACTCAAAAAGCGAAGCCGGGAAATTCACCTCCGGACTGTACTCATATCCCACAACATATGTTGTTGACAAGAACGGCAACATCGTAGGAGAGCCGATCGTCGGTGCGATAACCGCCAAGAAGCAGGCAGAGATGCTGCAAAAGCTGATCGATCAGGCCATTGCAAACAGCAAGGGCTGATGAGCATCCATCTTTCGGCATAGAGTCAATAACACATATGCTCAAAAAAGGCGAGGGCGGATAGCTCTCGCCTTAAGCTGTTTGGCTGTTTCCGGATCGCAAAGCTCCTCCTGACGGTTTCGGATCATCATAGCAAGCGGTGTCTGAACAGCCGCCACGGAAGACAGAACCAAATTCAGCAAAACAAACGGATACGGATCAAACGCCCCGGCTGCCGGCACGACATTGACAACCATCCGCATAATAAGAACTCCGCTGAAGGAAAATATAATTGCCCGATTTCCGGCAAATTTTTCAATGGAATCCGCCGCACGCCGTCCGAGCGTATATTTTTCCTTTCCGCCTTCGGGCCGCACAGAAATCTTGCTGTCCGTCGGCGGATTTAATACCTCCTCATCGGTCATATCACGGCGGATATCGCTTGAAACTTATCTTAACGGTTTTCTGTTTTTTTCATAATAGCTCTTACTCTCTCTGATTCTTCAAGTTACGCAAAAGCATCTGCGGGCTTTTTGAACAGCGAAAGGCTGTTCTTCACCACCCGGCTGACAAAGTGAATGATTTCCTCTTTGCCATACTGATCATAGCCCTCCACAACAACATGCATCAAGCCGTTGGACAGATGGGTATACATCATTTCAAGCTCCGCATCCCTGGCCATAGGCAGCTCCTTTCGCCAGTAAGCAATACTGTCTTTCTTTGCAAGCGCGATCATTCGCTTAAGAACCGTTGAGCTTGTATTTCCGAGAATCAGAGCACTGCAGGCCTCCCGATTCTGATCGATCATATCGTAAATAGCTTCTATAAGAGCCGTAACATCAAATGAGTTCACGTAACGAAGGGACTGTTCAAACGCTCCGATAAGCTCGTTCTCAATACTCCCCAGCAGTGCAAAGCAATCACTGTAATGAGCGTAGAAGGTCGCCCGGTTCAGCTGTGCCAGCTCGCACACCTCTTTTACGGTAATTTTGTTGACCGGTTTTTCTTTCAGTAGCTTTAGCAAAGACTGCTTAAGCACCATTTGTGTATAGCGTTTTCTGGCATCTGTTTTCTCCATTCAAAATTCCTCCTAAAAAAGTTTGCAGTGTTCGGCAACGTTTACGAGGGAGATGTTGTTTTTCTTTCAGATAGGCTTTGATTGCCGATTGCTTTTATTTTTTACATTTAGTATACTACACTTGTAAAAGATAGTCAACACCTGTACGGCTATCTCAAGGAGGTTTTCTATATGTATAACAGATATTTGATTACCGGCGCCACCGGTTTTCTCGGTCGGGCAATCGTTGAGGAGCTGGTACGCCGCAATGTACGGGTAGACGCATTGGTGCTGCGCGATGACCCCTATGCGGCTTTGCTCCCGGGAGAGGTTCATACAGTCATCGGGGATGTATGCGAAGATGGCTCGCTTGAGCGGTTCTTTGCAGACGCCGATAACACCACCTGCGTAATTCACTGTGCCGGCATCATCTCAGTCGCCTCCAGATCCGGCTCAAAGCTCTATCAGGTCAATATAGGCGGCACCTGTAAGGTCGTCCGGCAATGCCTGGAGCATCACATAGGAAAAATGATCTATGTCAGTTCTGTACATGCCCTACCGGAAAAACCGAAGAATTGCGTCATTACAGAGGATTGCGAGTTTTCTCCGGGACTTGTAGACGGCGATTATGCCAAAAGTAAAGCAGCCGCAACGGAATTGGTCTTTAGCGCGGCACGGCAGGGACTTAACGTCAGCATTGTTTTTCCCTCCGGTATCATCGGTCCCGGTGATATGCTCGGCGGAAGCTTTACATCAATGGCAAAGTCCTTTCTCACCGGGAAGCTGCCCTTTGCCGTACGCGGCGGATATGATTTTGTAGATGTACGGGATGTGGCAAAAGGAATTTTGGCTTGCGCGGAAAACGGCGAGTCGGGCAAGGGTTACATTCTGTCCGGGCATTACATCACTATCCGCAGAATGCTGCAGATCGTCGGAAAGGCCGCCAAGCTGATATACCGTCCCATATGTTTGCCGTTAAAGCTCGCAAGGCTTGCGGCTCCGTACTTTGAACGCCGTTGTCTGAAAGAGAAAAAACCGCTTTTCTTCACCCCATATTCTATTGCCGTTCTTGGTTCAAACGCACGGTTTACCCATGATGCCGCAACGGAAAGGTTTGCCTATCGGCCGCGCCCGATCGAGGAGACCTTGCGGGATATGACCGCCTGGCTTGTCAGCCAAAAGGCTAAAGCCGGCAGCGCTCTTTAAGGGGGATGTGCTCATTTATAAAATTATTCTGACCGACTCCCCCTGACTCATCGCAGCAGACTTGGTCTCCTTGCCTTTCTGCCCTGCATCGTAGGCGGCAAGCCGATGGACTTCACCTACGGTGACTGCAAGTCTGGATCCTATTCAGAACAGCTATCTTCCGTTATTACTCACCGTTGATACAGCAAAAAAGACAGCCCTTGATCGCTGAGAGGGAAAGCGATCAAGGGCTGTATTTCACTCTTGATGCCTGTCACAGTAACCGCAGCGAGTGCGCAGGCGATCACGGTCATTACGGCAAGGAGCAACGCCCATATGGCAGTAATATTTTCGCTTTAATCTTTTTGATCACATCTTTTCATCAATATCGGGAACTCCTGCACATCAAAGGTCAGAAGCTCCTTATCCGCCGCAAGCGGACAGTTCTTGTTTTTTACAAGTGCGCCGGTGCTGTCTGTTCCGCTTCCGGTTCGGCTTCGGTCTGCGTCATCGGAGCGATATTGAAATCGTCGTATTCTTCTGCTTCCTTTGTAAATGCGGTGCGCTGCAGTTCCGGAATCTCGCGCAGATCCTCTCTTTTTGCCGTTGTGATTTCCATTGCTTCGCCTTTAGCTGTAAAGTGTGACCTGCACGTTGTATGTTTCATTCTCCGGCTGTTGCCTGTCAATCCCTTTCGTAGGGGATATCAAATTCGATGCAGATATCCTCCAACGATGCTGTGCTTCGGTTGATATATCTTTTCCCGCCGATAAAGACATTCCCTTCGGAATCCACCTCCACCTTTTTCAATTCGTTGCTGATGAATACACTGCCGACATCATCGCCGCGGAGGCGCAGATCCAGATCATCGCCGCTGTAAGCATAAGTGCCGTAGGAGGAAGGGAAGCCTATGCCGGGTATCGCCCAGCATGTACCGTCGACAAGCGTAAATACATCTTCGAAATGCTCGATCTTCGGGTCATATTTCACATAATAAACGCTGTCCTTTGTCACTGTACCGAAATCTGTAAAGGCAAGTGTCTCTATGTGCAGTTCCTCATAGGTGATATCGCCTCCGTCGGAGCTTTTCAAGTAGGCGGTCGTCCACACCGATTCCTTCACGAAGGTCATGCTGTTAAAGTCAAAGCGGAGGCCGTTTTCGTCATTGTAAGGATAGAATTCCTCATCCGATTTCCGAAGCTTTGCGTATACCATGCCATCTTCTTCGAAATAAACACCTTCGTCGGTTTCGGGCGTGTAATTCGGATCGGCTGTCCAATAGCTGTGTTCGTAGTAAAACACACAGATATCGTCGCCGGATTCCTTCGCGGGCTTATAGCGCTCCTTGCGGTATGTGACGGCGTTGCTCTTTTCATCAAATACAGCGGTTGCCAATATAAGAAGTTCGGTATCGGTATCCGCGTCGTAATCGTAATCAATAGCTTTGTAAGTGCCTGTGCATTCCTCGGCGGTGATCGGCTCGGTCGCCCGCGCGATATATTCGTTTACCCATTTTTCCGCTTCTTCGTTGCCGCCCTCGGTTATGTTCGTGAATAAGTGCGGGAATATCGCGTCGTCGTTGTCGAAAACAATAAACATTTCATCGACTGCAACATCTGTGCGGACAAGGATTATACCGTTGCCGGCAGGGTGATCGCTCAGCTGTTCGTAAAATTCGAAACGTGCAGTCGATGCGCCGCCGGCAAATTCATTCGAAAAGCAGGCGAAGTACATCATGCCGTTTTCGGTGTTGTAAAATGCGTCGTATGATATTTTTATTTTTTTACCGTCCGAGGATTCGTGAACAATGCCGGAGAACCTCTCGTTGCCGATAAATCCCATGAGGTCGGTTTCGAGCGCGCCGCTGCTGTCGCTGTGCTCTTGGTCGGCGCGGGAGGAATCGTCGGCATCCGTGCCGCTCTCCTCCGGCGATACGGAGCTGTGTGTCCTGCGCGGGCGCGAGGTTGTTTTGCCGCTGTCGGTATTGTTCAGAATGATAAATATCGCGGCTGTAATGATCGCAACCAGCGCGGCGACGCAGGCGATAATGATTATCATCCGCTTGCGGCTTTTCTTTTTGTTGTTTTCCGGGGTCGCTGTGTTCATAAAATCATCCTCCAAAAATTGAATAACGGTTTTTTATTGCCTTTTTGTTTTTTTGCGCTTTGCGGCAATGAATATCAAAGCGCATACGACAATTGCGGCAGCCGATATTATCAAAGCAGCCGCGGCTGCGGGAAATCCGTCCTTGCCGCTTTTTTCGTTGCCCGTAACCGAACCCGTGCTTTGCGTGTCGCTTTCGTGCGTGTCTTCCTGCGCGGGTGCTGCTTGCTTGCCGTAAACGGCTATTTCGTCCGTCCAAAGAAAGTTGCCCCCGAGCGAATAGAAAAGCCGTATATATCTTGCCCTCTCGCCGTTTTGCGCTTCAAGCGTGAATAAACGCGAACGCCATTCGCCTTCCGTTTTCTCGCTGCCCTTTTCCGCTTTTGCAAGCCGGACAAAATCCTTTCCGTCGGTGGATATCAGAATATCTATTTCGGCATCCGCCGGGTCCGGAATACCCCAACCGGGGTTGCCGAAAATGCGCGTTTCGATAAGCTTTATATCGTACACTGCGCCGAGATCAATTGTAATGCTTTGTGCTTTCCCGGTGTAGCAGCCGACCTCGGTATCATCTCCGGCGGCTGCAGAAATACCGTCCGTCAGCTTGCCGAGGGGCTTTCCGTCCGCGTCGGTGTCGGTCCATGCACCGTCATATGCCTCGCCGGTGGGGGTGTATGCCTTGCCAAGCGCGGCGTTTTCATATGCGATACCGTCTATTACCTTTTGAGAAACGCTTGCGATCTCGCCGTTGTATTCCTCCGCAACGGCGCGGTACGCTTCGTTTTGCAGGGCGGAAACGGTCTCCGCATCCAGCCCGGCGGTGTAGGTATTGCCGCGCGGGTCGATGCCGCCGAAGGAATAAAGCCAGGTGCAGGCGGCAAGATAGCTGCCTTCCTTGGAATGATGCCCGCCGTCCTCGGCAATAAGGATGATCTCCGGGTGATCCTCCATGCAGTAGGCAAAGGCGAATGCGGTTTTGCAGGTGGCGGCCTCGTATTTTTCCGCAAGACGGGTGTAGGTATTATAAAACTTCGCCGCTCCCTGCACCGTCGTGGAATAGCGCATATAAAGCAGCGGTGTCGCGCCGTTTTCCCTTGCAAGCGGGATCAGAACGGAAAGCGCCTCGTCGCTTTGGGCATAGGAAGCCTTCGCCGCATCCTGGAAGACTATGTAATCGTATTTCCTTTCGGCAAGCTTTTGGCGGAAAGCTTTGCCGCGTTCGTGCGTTTCGCTTGCAAATTCGGAAAGATATGCGCTCCCGAAGGTGCAGTATTCGGCTTTTACATCCAGCCCTGCCGCACGGCAGAGCGCTTCAAACTTTATCGGATTGCCGTTGAAGTATGTCGTGCTGTTGCCGACAAACAGATACCGCTTTGTCGCTTCGGTATCGGGTGCCGGATCGCCGCAGGTTATACTCAGCTTTCCCGCCGCTTCATCAAGCTTTGCCGTCATGTCGTATGTCACGGAAACGGTGGCGTTGTAGATCATTATGCCGTCCATGACCTTGTTGTAAAGCGTGCCTAGCCCGCCCGGGGATCTGCTGTCAAAAGCAACGGTGAACCCTCCGGCAGGCACGGTAAAGCTTGTCTGCGCACCGTAATAATCGCTTGTCGTGGGCAATATGGATGAACCGGCCTCGTAAAGCCTGCCGCTTTGATCAAATGTCAGCAGCATTGCGCTCCCGAGCTCGTGGTCGGAAGCACTCACGGTTTTTGCGGTATCTCCTGCGCGGTAGATAACAACACCGCCGCCGATGGTTTTTGCATCGTAATCGGTTATGTCAAAGGTAAATACCTCCGGCGTTGCCGTGCCGGGGGTGCAAAACAGCGGAATAAGAATAAACAACAGGGCAATGAACGAAAAGGTTTTCTTCATACGGCTCCTCCGCCTGATATATTCACATAACAATATATCATGTTTGCCCCGGTGTTTCAAGCAAAAAATCGTTTTCACATATCTTTTTGCGCAAGCTATTGATTTGTGGGGCGGGGAAATGGTATAATCACGGCGGTAACTCAATAAAGGAGCTAATGTTTATGAAAAAGCCTTTCAAAAGTCTTGCCGTATTTTTTGCGGCGGTGCTGTTTGTTGCTGCGGCTGTCCTGCCGTTTGCGGCGCTTGCGGGCGGAAGCCGTTCGATAAGCGGCGATCTAAACCTTGTTTCCGGCGACCATGCCGGCAAGACAGTCGAATCCGACGGCTATTCCTGGGATGCAGAATACTCCACGCTCACGCTTGATTCGATTTCCGTCACGGGCAGCATTATTATCCCGAAAAGGGATGTCAAGTTCATCGTAAGCGGTAAATGCTCTGCGGTATCCGTCACGCGGAACGACAGCGGAGCCAATCAGGCGCTTTCCGTGGAGGGAAGCGGCGAGGGAGCGGAGCTCACCGCCGAATTCGACCTTGCGGGCAGCTTTGATGTGCGCGGGATAAAGCTTTACGGCGGTGTCAGCAACGGCAATGTCGGTTCCGCACACATATTCACGCTCACCGATTCCGCAGCCGAATTCGGGCATATGTCCTGGATGACGGATGGCGGCATATCGCTCGCGGGCAGCAGTCTTTCGGTTGTCGAAACCGAAGGCTTGCTGCAATTCTGGGCGGAAAAGATCGCCATGGACAAAAAGTCGGTTATCACCTCCGCGGCACCTCTGCATAATTACGGCCATTTCGAGCTTGATGATATCGAAGCGATAAAGGATTATGTCGTTTTGCCGGAGGGCGGCAAATTTACCAAGAATCATGTGCTCACTATAGTCGATGCAAACGGCGAGGAAGCTCAGAGCTTCACACTCCGTGCACCGGCGGAGGAGTTTGACATCACTCTTTCCGTTACGCCGGAGGGCAGCGGCGCCGTTTCCGGCGGCGGCAGATTTGAAGCCGGTACTTCCGTCTCCGTAAAGGCGGAAACCGTTCCCGGCTACCGCTTTCTGTATTGGGAGGAAAACAGTCAATCCGTAAGCGAGGATATGGTTTATACCTTCACCGTTACCGGAAACCGTGAGCTTGTCGCGGTGTTCGAGGAGGAGGGTGAATCCTCCGATCCTTCGGGTGAATCCTCCGACCCTTCGGGTGAATCCTCCGACCCGTCTGGTGAATCCTCCGACCCTTCGGGCGAATACTCCGACCCGTCGGGTGAATCCTCCGGCACTGAGGGCGGGTCAGATGCTTCCGGTAATACATCTACGCCCCCGCAAACCGGCGATACCGGCTCCGATGCAGTGTGGGCGGTGCTGCTTATGGCAAGCCTTACCGCCGCCGTGTGCATCGCCGCGGCGAAAAAGCGTTCGGATCGCTGCGAATAAATCGTTTGTAACGCCGCTCGCCGTGCCCTGCCGTA
>ENA-ORSI01002281-ORSI01002281.1-human-gut-metagenome-genome-assembly--contig:-NODE-2281-length-14240-cov-10.113641_pt1 | contig 14240 bp, 9 predicted proteins | sample MGYA00242187_ERZ509154 | MGnify/ENA primary metagenome ERZ509154 (study PRJEB26280, sample SAMEA2338627) | human gut metagenome | biome: human gut; feature: human-associated habitat; material: faeces...
GCCCCATGATGGAGCTGTTCCGCCGCCTGCAGCTGCAGGTGCTGCTCATCTCCACTGTGGAAAAGAGCACGGCCATCCAGCCCTACTGCGACATTACCTATTCCATCGTGCGCCACGGCGATGCCAACGCCATTGCGCCGTTCTACCGGGCCGGCACCCTTGCCGATGCCCCGGAAAAGGAGACTGAATATGAATAACACCCTTGCAAACATCTGGCTCTTTGCTACCCACTGGACCAAGCTGGATGCTTTTGATACCGAGGAAGAGCTCAACGATGAACTGGAGCTGCTCCAGCGCCAGAGCCTGCCCACCAAAGTCCGTCAGGTCACGGACAAGGAAGGCAGGGAACAGTTCCTTCTTTACGTCAAACAGGCCGACCGCGATTACGCCCGCTACTGCACCGGCTGGCGGCCCGGCGGGATGATGTGATCCACCCCTGCAAAAAGGAGAATCTATGTCAAAACAGAAAATCCAACTTTCGGATCACTTTGATTATTCACGGCTGATCCGTTTTGTGCTGCCCTGCATCGGCACCATGCTGTTTACTTCCATTTACGGCATCGTGGACGGCCTGTGTGTCTCAAACTTTGTGGGTAAAACGGCCTTTGCGGCAGTCAACCTCATCATGCCTGTGCCCATGCTGGTGGGCACAGTGGGCTTTATGCTGGGCACCGGCGGCAGCGCCATTGTGGGCATCACGCTGGGTGAGGGCGATAAAGCCCGTGCCGACCGCTATTTCAGCCTGTTTATGTCAACGGCGCTGATCGCCGGCATCGTGCTGTCCGTGCTGGGAATGCTGCTGCTCCGGCCGGTGGCCCTGATGCTGGGTGCAGAAGGCGAGATGCTGGACTACGCCCTGCGCTATGGCCGGGTGCTGATGCTCAGCCTGCCCACCTTTATCCTGCAGAATATGTTCCAGAGTTTTTTTGTCACCGCCGAAAAGCCGCATCTGGGCTTTTATTTCACGGTGGGCGCGGGCTGCACCAACATGGTGCTGGACGTGCTGCTGGTGGGTATCCTGCACTGGAGCGTGGAGGGTGCCGCCATTGCCACCATGCTCAGCCAGGTGGTGGGCGGCCTGCTGCCGGTGTTCTACTTCCTCAACCGGAAAAACACCAGCCTGCTCCACCTCTGCCGCCCGCAGTTTGAGGGCGGTGTGCTGCTGAAAGCCTGTGTGAACGGCTCCTCTGAGCTGATGACCAACCTTTCCATGTCGCTGGTGAACATCCTGTACAACTATCAGCTGCTCCGCTTTGCGGGCGAGGATGGCGTGGCCGCCTATGGTGTGATCATGTACGCATCCTTCCTGTTCGTGGCAGTGTTTGTGGGCTACGCCGTGGGCAGCGCGCCCATCGTCAGCTACCACTATGGTGCCAATAACCGCAAAGAGGTCAACAACCTCTACCGCAAGAGCCTGAAGCTCATCGGTGTGGTTGCGGTGGTAATGACCATCGGCTCCATGTTCATCATCCCCCATGTGGCCCGCTTCTTTGTGGGCTATGATGAAAACCTGCTCATTCTGACTACCCGGGCCTTCCGGCTCTATGGCCTGAGCTTCCTTATCATGGGCTTCAACGTCTATGCGTCCTCCTTCTTCACGGCCCTGGGCGACGGTGTGACCAGTGCACTCATCTCGTTCCTGCGCACCCTGCTGTTCCAGGTGGCGGCGGTTCTGCTGCTGCCGTTCCTGCTGGGCATCGATGGCATCTGGCTGGCCGTGACAGCCGCCGAGCTGGCCGCTCTGCTGGTCAGCATCGGCCTGTTCATCACCAGAGACCAGCAGTTCCATTACCGCAAGGCAGAATAACCGCAAACAAAGAAAGGACCCTCGGCGGGTCCTTTCTTTGTTCAGAATGTAAACTCCACGAACTCGCAGTTTTTGATGCCTGCCGCCGCGTACTCCTCGTTGGTCATATCGTAAAAATAGGACTGCACCACCCGGGCAATGCCGTTGTGGGCCACCAGCAGGTAGGTCTTGTCGGTGTCGGCCCGGAGCTCGTCCAGCAGGTTGTAGATGCGCTGGGCCAGCTGCATCATGCTCTCGCCGCCGGAGTAGCGGTCGGCAAAGTGAGTCTTGGAGATGCGGAACTCTTCGCCGTCCCGGGGCGTGCCCTCGTAGCGGCCAAAGCACTGCTCCCGGAGCCGGGGCTCACACCGGGCAGGAATGCCGGTGGCCTCTGCAATGGCCCGGGCGGTGTCGGCGGCGCGGGACAGGGGAGAGTACAGGATCTCATCGATGCGGAGACCGCTGGCCCGGAGTTTTTCGCCCAGCTCCCGGGCCTGGGCGCGGCCTTTTTCGGTCAGAGGGCTGTCGGTCATGCCGCAGATCTTGTTTTCCACGTTCCACACGGTCTCGCCGTGGCGGGTGAAATAGACCTTGTGCGCCGCCTTGGTCAGCCTGTGATCCCGCAGGGTGACAGTGCTGCCCTCGTTGATGTCCAGCCGGGTCAGCTCGGCATCCGGGTAGGGGAGAACCCGCTGCGTGCCGTCGGCAGCCTCCAGCAGGACATCACAGAGCACGGGCTGGCCCTCGGGCAGCTCCTCGCAGCCATAAAGCTGCTCCTCAATGCGCAGAACGCGGTAGTTTTTTTCTTCCATCCTCTTCGACCTCTTTCGGGCAGATTGTTTCTTACATTATAAAACGGCAGCGGGGCCCCGTCAACGCTTGACAGCCCCGTGTGCCGCCTGATAAACTAGGCGCAAGGGATAAAAACGCCAAAAGGAGAGAAAAAGTTGAACATTACAGAACTGCGGTATCTCGTCGCCATCATGGAATGCGGATCTGTGAGTGCGGCGGCAAAGCGGCTGTATGCCGCTCAGCCCAATGTGAGCAAGGCGCTGAAAAATCTGGAAGAAGAATACCATCTTCGCATTTTTGAGCGGTCATCCACCGGCATGATCCCCACGGAGCAGGGGCGGCATTTTATCGAGCAGGCCGAGCGGGTGCTGCGGGAGGTGGACCGGCTGGACCGGAGCGTGCAGGAGGAGCAGGAGCGCTGCGCCGAACTGCGGGTAATGATCCCCCACGCCACCTATGCCTCCTATGCGGCGGTGGATTATCTGGAGCAGGCGGCCTCCATTGAGCGGCTCCACATCCACATCCGGGAGGGCGGCTCCATGGAGGCACTGGATCATGTCCTGCGGCAGGGGTATCATCTGGCTCTGCTGCGGTACGCCGTGGAGGATGACGAGCACTATACCCATTACTGCGCCCGGCGGGGCCTGAAAATGGAACCCATTATGGATTTTGAATACAGTCTGCTGACCAACCGGGACGGCCCGCTGGCCCGGAAGGCGATCCGCGACCTGTCTGAGCTGGACAAGTATATGGAGATCCTCCACGATGATTTCCAGCTGCCCGGCGAGGAGGGCGGCAACGGTGTGCGCTGGCATGTCAACCCGGAGCGCCGTATCCATGTGTATGAGCGGTGCAGCCAGTTCTCGATCCTGCAGCGGCTGCCCACGGCCTACATGTGGGCATCGCCCATGCCCCGCAGGGCACTGGAGCAGTACCATCTGGTGCTGAAGAAGTGCCCGGCCCAGCGCCAGCAGATGCGGGATGTGCTGGTCTACCCGGACAAGGGCCGCCTGCGCCCCGAGGAGCAGGCCTTTGTGAATCTGCTCCACAAGGAAGCGGCTTCCACCGTGAAATAAAGGGGCTTTCCGGCTAAGGCACGGCAAAGGTTGCTCCATTTGAAATTGACAGAAAAACCAATAAATGGATGCAAAACCGGGCGAAAATGAGCGCCCGGTTTTATTTTTGCTGATAAATGGTCAAAAAATAAACGGAAAAGCGGCAAAAATTCTTTGCAGCTATATCGGAAACTATATAGCCCCATGCCGGAAAGATATTTCTCCGCTGGAAAAAAGTATGCTACCATGAGGCCAGAAAAGAGCCCCGGGTATGCGGCAGAATGGGGCCGCGGCCGGCAGGGGCAAAAAGGAGGTTTCTGGTATGATTAGTTTCCTGCTCTGTCTTGCGATCCTGGTGGGCGGATACTTCGTCTATGGCAAGATCGTGGACAATACCTTCGGCCCGGACGACCGTGAAACGCCTGCTGTGCGCATCAACGACGGCGTGGACTATGTCGTGATGCCCCAGTGGAAGCTGTTCCTCGTCCAGCTGCTGAACATTGCGGGCCTTGGTCCCATCTTTGGTGCCATGCAGGGCGCTCTGTGGGGTCCCGTGGTGTTCCTGTGGATCACCTTCGGCACCATCTTTGCCGGTGGTGTGCATGACTACTTCTCCGGCATGATGAGTGAGCGCAACGACGGTGCTTCCATCGCGGAGATCACCGGCAAATACTTAGGCCCCGTGATGCAGAACGTGATGCGTGTATTCTCTGTTGTGCTGCTGATCATGGTGGGCACCGTGTTCGCCGTCGGCCCTGCCGGTCTGATCGTTGAGCTGTGCAGCCAGAGCGGCGCATCCGGCGTGATGACCTCGCTGCTGTTCTGGCTGGTCATCATTCTGACCTACTACTTCATCGCAACCTTTATCTCCATCGATGCGGTCATCGGCAAGATCTACCCCGTGTTCGGCATCTGCCTCATCATCATGGCCATCGGTGTCATCTTTGGCATCTTCACCAACCCTGCCTATACCATCCCCGAGATCTGGGATCACTTCGGCAGCATGCACCCGTCGGGCACGCCCATCTGGAGCTTCATGTTCATCACGGTTGCCTGCGGCGCGATCTCCGGCTTCCACTCCACCCAGTCGCCTCTGATGGCCCGCTGCATGAAGAGTGAGAAGCAGGGCCACTTCGTGTTCTACGGTGCCATGGTCTGCGAGGGTGTCATTGCCCTGATCTGGGCCGCTGCAGGCTGCTCTCTGTACGAGGTCACCGATGGCCTGAACACCGGTCTGGCACAGGCACTGGCAATGGGTCAGTCCAAGGCCATCTATGATGTCTGCTCCAAGACCATGGGCGGCGTGGGCATCGCACTGGCCATGATCGGCGTGGTCGTCTGCCCCATCACCTCCGGCGATACCGCCTTCCGTTCTGCCCGCCTGACCCTGGCCGACTGGTTCAAGATCGATCAGGACAGCTACGGCAACCGCCTGAAGCTCTGCATCCCCGTGCTGGGCGTGGGCGCTTTCCTGGGCATCGGCAATGCACTGGGCTTCATCAACTACACCGTGATCTGGCGTTACTTCAGCTGGACCAACCAGACGCTGGCCATGATCGTTCTGTGGGCCGCTTCCATGTACCTGTTCAAGGAGAAGAAGAACTACTGGATCACCGCAGTGCCCGCTGCCTTTATGAGCGCTGTGTCCGCTACTTACTTCGTGCTGGCTCCCGAGTGCCTGGGCGGCCTGCTGAACCATAAGACTGCTGAGGGCGCTATCGTCTATAACACCGCAGTTGCTTACCCGGTGGGCATCCTCTTTGCGATCGCCATGCTGGCGCTGTTCATCTGTGCAACCAAAAAGCAGACAGTGAAAAAGACTGCATAATTGACATTTCCCCCTCTTCAACCTTCTCGATACCCATTCACAACCGCAAAAACCGCCTGCCGGGCCGTCCGGCAGGCGGCTTTTGCTTGTGCAGAGAAACAACGAATTGCGGCAAAAAGAACAGGAATGCAGACAAGATGCACAAAAATATGCAAAAAAGTTTGGCAGGGTGCACTAAAAACGAAAAAACACCCGCTGAAACGATTTCGGCAAAGAAGTTTTGCCGAGGATACGTTAAAAAATATTTGCCGGGATTCCCGGGAACGGCTGACTTATATAGTTTTTGATATAAGGGCCATTCTGGAAGGATATTACCAGATTTATGAAGATTGTGTTAACATAGGGCTAAGGAATGGCCGTGACGGGGCAGAATGGGACTCCGGGCACGGACGATAAAAGGAGGTTTCTGGTATGATTAGTTTCTTACTCTGTCTGGCGCTCCTGATCATCGGCTACTTTGTCTATGGCAAGATCGTTGACAATACGTTCGGACCGGACGACCGCGAAACTCCTGCTGTGCGCATCAACGATGGCGTTGACTACGTTGTGATGCCCCAGTGGAAGCTGTTCCTCGTCCAGCTGCTGAACATTGCAGGTCTGGGACCCATCTTTGGTGCACTGCAGGGTGCTCTGTGGGGCCCCGTGGTGTTCCTGTGGATCACCTTCGGCACCATCTTTGCCGGCGGCGTGCATGACTACTTCTCCGGCATGATGAGCGAGCGCAACGACGGCGCTTCCATCGCTGAGGTCACCGGCCGCTATCTGGGCCCCGTGATGCAGAACATCATGCGTGTGTTCTCTGTGGTGCTGCTGATCATGGTCGGTACCGTGTTCGCAGTTGGCCCCGCAGGCCTGATCGTGACCCTGTGCAAGAACGGCGGTATGTCCGGTCTGCTGACCACCACCCTGTTCTGGCTGATCATCATTCTGGCCTACTACTTCATCGCAACCTTTATTTCCATCGATGCCATCATCGGTAAGATCTACCCCCTGTTCGGCATCTGCCTGATCATCATGGCAGTGGGCGTTATCTTTGGTATCTTCACCAACCCCGCCTACACCATCCCCGAGATCTGGGCAAACTTCAGCAATATGCACCCCTCCAACACCCCCATCTGGAGCTTCATGTTCATCACCGTTGCCTGTGGTGCTATCTCCGGCTTCCACTCCACCCAGTCGCCTCTGATGGCTCGCTGCATGAAGAGTGAGAAGCAGGGCCACTTCGTATTCTACGGTGCAATGGTCAGCGAGGGCGTTATCGCTCTGATCTGGGCCGCTGCCGGCTGCGCACTGTACACCATCACCGACGGCAAGATGGTCGGTCTGGCCGAGGCTCTGGCTGCCGGTCAGTCTGCCGCTATCTACGACGTCTGCCTCAAGACCATGGGTAAGGTTGGCGTGGCACTGGCTATGATCGGTGTCGTTATCTGCCCCATCACCTCTGGTGATACCGCGTTCCGTTCCGCTCGTCTGACCTTGTCCGACTGGCTCAAGATCGATCAGGACAGCTACGCAAACCGCCTGAAGCTCTGCGTTCCCGTTCTGGGCGTGGGCGCATTCCTGGGCATCGGCAATGCACTGGGCTTCATCAACTACACCGTCATCTGGCGTTACTTCAGCTGGACCAACCAGACGCTGGCCATGATCGTCCTGTGGGCTGCTTCCATGTACCTGTTCAAGGAGAAGAAAAACTTCTGGATCACCGCAGTGCCCGCTACCTTTATGAGCGCTGTGTCCTGCACCTACTTCGTGCTGGCTCCTGAGTGCCTGGGCAAGATGATCAACACCTATGCAGACGGCAAGCTGGTGGCTTACAACACCGCAGTTGCATATCCCATCGGCATCGTCTTCGCAATTGCCATGCTGGCGCTGTTCATCTATGCAACCAAGAAGAACACCGAGAAGAAAGCCGCATAACCCATTCATAGCGGCAATTTCTCAGTAAAACAAACCGGCCGCTGTCAGCTCAGCGGCCGGTTTCCTGTTTTTGGCTAAGAGTGCGGGCTGGGCCTTGCATTTTCTTTGCCGGAGTGGGAAAATGGGTACAAACAAAAACGCAAAAGAGGGATGAACGTTATGCTCTTCAAACCTGCACAATTGGGCCTTGCCAGGCTCGACCCCGCCGAGTTGGCGGCTGACCGGAAAGCCTGCAAAAAGATCGGCCCCTGCGGCGTGGGCAAAAAAGCCCTGTATCTGAACAGCTTTTACATCGATCGCCGCTACTACCTGCCCTACACCAGCATCACCCGCGTGTTCAAGCGGGTGGCCATGAGCTCCGGCGGCTTTACCGGCAAGGGAATGTTTGCCTCCATGGCCTACCTTGTGGTGGAGTACGACGGCGGCAAACAGAAGCAGTGCAACTTCAAGGATGAGCGGGACGTGGATGCCCTGCTGGAGCTGCTGGCAAAGCAGCAGCCCCAGATCCGGCTGCTGAGTGCCGCCGGGGAGCAGGCGTTGCAGAAAAAGGCCGAGGAAAAGGCCGCCCGCAAGCTGCCGGAGCTGTCTGACGATGCCAAACACACCGTGACGGTCCTGCGCAGGGCAAAGGAGTATCTGGACGCAAAGCCCGAGCTTTCCAATGAGCTCAGTGCTGCCCAGCGCCGCAAGCGCGCCCAGCTCAAGAGCAAGCCGGTCTACCGCTATGTAGCCCTTGCCATCTTCCTGTTCGGCACGGCCGCCGCGGCCTACGGCCTGTACGCGGTGTTCACCCACACCGGCAGCTACGGCGTGTACTTTGCACTGTTCGGCTTTGCAGCCATCTTCCTCTTTTCCAGCTACAACATGCTGCCCACGGCGCACAATAACAACAACGCCATTATGAAGCGGGCCGATCAGGCCGATGCCGCCATGGCGGAGTATGTGAAGCACTACCCCAACGGCAGCTTCCCGGTGCCCAGCTGTTACGCCCACCCGATCGTCCTCAAGCGGATGATCGATGCCGTGGAGGAAGGTCAGGCCGTGACCACCGCCGAGGCGCTGGATGCCGTCAAGGCCCGCCTGCAGGCTGTCAATGCGGATGTGCAGGTGGAGCAGGAGGAGTACGACGAGATCGTCGCCATCAAAGCGCTGTTCCTGAACCACGATTATCAATAAAAACTGACCCTCTCTGTCATCGCTGTGCACTGCCACGCTTTGATGGAGAGGGTTTTTCTTGCGTTGTGGGGCGCTTCGTCTTATAATGAACACAGAGAGTATTTTTGGAAAAAACAGGAGGTTCCCTATGGATATGGTCACATTGGGGCGCACCGGCATCACTGTGAACAAAAACGGCTTTGGTGCCCTGCCCATCCAGCGCATTTCCCAGGAGGACGCAGTCTTTCTGGCCCGCAAGGCTTACAAGGCGGGCATCCGCTTCTTTGATACCGCCCGCGCCTACACCGACAGCGAGGTGAAGCTGGGCGAAGCCTTTGACGGCATCCGCTCCGAGGTCTACATCGCCACCAAGACCGCCGCCCAGAACGCGGAGGAGTTCTGGAAGGACCTGCACACCTCCCTGAACAATCTGCGCACCGACTATGTGGACCTCTACCAGTTCCACAACCCGTCCTTCTGCCCCAAGCCCGGTGACGGCTCCGGCCTGTACGAAGCCGCACTGGAGGCCAAGGAAAAGGGGATGATCCGACACATCGGCATCACCAACCACCGCCTGTCCGTGGCCAAGGAAGCCATTGAGAGCGGCCTGTACGAGACTCTGCAGTTTCCGTTTAGTTATATTTCCGGTGAGCAGGAGCTGGAGTTGGTGCAGCTGTGCAAGGAGCACGAGATGGGCTTTATCGCCATGAAGGGTCTGTCCGGCGGTCTCATTACCAACAGCGCCGCCGCCTATGCCTTTGAAGCGCAGTTCGAGGGCGTTCTGCCCATCTGGGGCGTTCAGCGGGAAAAGGAACTGGACGAGTTCCTCTCCTACATTGATAACCCGCCCCGGATGGACGCAGAGCTGTCTGCGGTCATTGCCCACGACCGGGAGGAGCTGTGCGGTGAGTTCTGCCGTGGCTGTGGTTACTGTATGCCCTGCCCGGCTGGCATCGAGATCAACAACTGCGCCCGCATGAGCCTGCTGCTCCGGCGCTCGCCCTCGGCAGAGCATCTGAGCCCCGCCGGTCAGGCCAAAATGAAGAAGATCGAGGGCTGCCTGCACTGCAACCAGTGCAAGGAAAAGTGCCCCTACGGGCTGGACACGCCCGCCCTGCTGGCCCGCAACTATGAGGACTACAAGCGGGTTCTGGCCGGGGAAGTCAAGGTGTAATAGAAAAAACAAAAAAGATGGATGCCGCACGACATCCATCTTTTTGTTTTACAGCGAAGAGGGGATCGGCTCCCGGAAGATCTTCATGGCCTGCTTATAGCAGTGGATGAAATAGAGAATCTCCGCAATGGCGGTCAGAGCCCAGGAGCAGGGGTAGAGCAGGTAGAGCGAGGGGATGGTGTGGAAGTGGGCGAAGATGGTGTATACCCAGATCACCCGGAACACACAGGAACCCATGATGACGATGACAGTGGGCACCACGGTTTTGCCCAGACCGCGGGAAGCGGCGATGGTGCAGTCCATAAAGGCGGAAATGCAGTAGGCCAGCGCCATGACACCCACACGCTTCATACCGGCATCGATGACGGCGCTCTCGGTGGTGAAAAGGGCAAGGAACTGCCGCCCGAACAGGAACAGGCCGCCGCCCAGCGCCAGACCCACGCCAAAGGAATAGGCCAGCGAGATGAAGTAGCTTTTCTTGACACGGTCGGGCTTGCCTGCGCCGTAGTTCTGGCTCATAAAGCTGGCACAGGCCATGTAGAAGGCAGCCATGCAGTCGTAGATGAGCGGGTCAGCGTTTGCAGCGGCGCTGTTGCCCTTGACCATGAGGGAATCAAAGGAGTTGACACCGGCCTGGATGAACAGGTTGGCGATGGCGAAAATGGCGTTCTGGAATCCGGCAGGCAGGCCCAGCGCCAGAATGCTTTTGGTCATGGCGGGATCGAGCTTTGCCTCCTTGAAATGGAGGGCGTAGCAGTCCTGCACCCTGGTCAGGGCGTGGAGGATGAGCCCGGCAGAAACACACTGGGAAATGGCACTGGCCAGCGCCACGCCTGCCACGTCCAGGTTGCAGACGATGACAAAGAACAGATTCAGAAGGATATTCAGCACACCGGCAAAGCTCAGGATGTACAGCGGCTTTTTGGTCTCCCCGATAGCGCTGAACACGGCGTTGCCGAAATTGTACAGAGCCAGTGCCGGCATACCCAGAAAATACACCCGCAGGTAGAGGATCGCACCCGGCAGCAGGTCCTCCTTGGTGTTCAGCAGCCGCAGCATGGCAGGGGAGCCCAGCAGGCCCACAACCAGCAGGATCACGCCTGCGATCAGGCTGACGATCAGGGCCGAGTGGACGGTGTCGTGGACATCGTTCGGGTGTCTGGCTCCGTAGAAGCGGGCCACCAGCACGTTGATGCCGTTGCCCAGGCCGATGAGAAAGCCGGTGAACAGCGTGACAAAGATGCTGGTGGAGCCCACCGCGCCCAGCGCTGTGGAGCCCGCAAACCGCCCCACCACGGCCACGTCCGACATGTTGAATAAGACCTGCAGCAGGTTGGATAATGCCAGCGGCAGGCTGACCAGAAGGATCTGCTTTGCCAGCGGGCCTTCTGTCAGGGATCTTGTGCTAGATTTCATGCTCTCTTTTTCCTTTTTCAGTCCTAAACCGTGCCCGCGCACACCGGGGCACAACACCTATTATAAGAGATGCGCACACTTTTGCAAGATGAATCTTTCAAAAAGGAAGAACAGAATGCACCAGCGTCTTGCTGGCGCGGGATCGGGCACGGAATCCGGATACAGAGCCGCCAGACGGCTTGATTTTTGCCTCCGGCTGTGCTATACTACATTACACTGGTTTGCCAGTAATGTGCGATCGTAGCTCAGCTGGATAGAGCGTTCGGCTCCGACCCGGAAGGCCAGAGGTTCGAATCCTCCCGGTCGCATGTGTTAATAAAATCCCCGGTACACAAAAGTGCGCCGGGGATTTTTCTTTGTGGCCGGGAGGGTCAGACCTTACTTTAGATTTTCCATAAGTTTTGCCGCCAGCGTTTCGGCTTCTTTGGCCGGAACCCAGATATCCGGAGAAAGGCCACGCATTTCTTCAAAATAATCTGTACCCTCCGGCAGCAGATAGACACATACGGATGTCATTATAACCGAGCATTTGCTGTTCGGCAGTTCCACATGCCCACCATTTCCGATCATACATCCATTTGTGTTTTCTCCGATGATCAGGCTGTTTTCCAGATTATAGGCAAGGTCCATTGTGATTTCTGCAGAAGAGGCAGAGCATTTTCCGCTTAAAAGAATCAGAATGTTGTCGTGCGTTTGCCACCGATGAGCTTGTATCGCTACGGATACCGGATTAACAACGTCATAGCGGACTCCATTGCCCTGTACACGCTGGCGGCTGTATCGGGTGATCCACTGATGAGCTACTTCTTCATATCCGCCGACATTGGAGCGCAGATCCAGCATGGAGATCGCAGCATCACTCATTTGTGCTGCCGCAGCATTGACCTCCTGTAGAAAAGAGACCTCAAAGCTGTTGAACTGGAATACCGGGATTCCATCTGTCTGGCGAAGATCGGTATTCTGGTCTTTGGGAAGCTCTTTGTAATACTGGCTCCATGCGTCTGCTGTCAGTGTGTCGGTACTGCCGTCTGTATAGTGCACCGTCAGCGTTTCATCACAGGTGTGCTTTTCCCATTCTGTCCCATCAAATGTAGCAGGCTTCAGCAGGACCGGATAATACACCAGATACCCCTGCTCAGAGATTGAACGCTTGAACAGTTCATCCAGATCGGGATGATCGTCCACGGATGCAACGACTTTTCCATTGGCATTCTGATAGCCCGAATCCGTTTTTACAAACATCACCTGACGGAAGAAAAACGGAATGTCTTTTTCCGACGGATAGTCCTGATTGATGTTGAAGTGACCGTCCTTGATAAAGGTAAGATGACTTACCAGAATCTTCTGCAAATCTTCACAGGTCAGGCTGTCCCTGCTTTGGACTTCCTGCAGAGTATCAGCTTTTGCCTGATCGAATACAGCGTGTCCGCCAAAATAGTCATAAAAGGCAAAATCATAATAGAATGCGTCGAAGAGATAGTTCACATCTTCTTCGGCTTCTTCCGGATTTAATTCTTTGGCTGCATCGTATTCGCTGTAGGTGTCAGTGAGATAATCGGTTGATTTCTGGGCATCAGCGGGGTCATCGTAATGCCGTAGGTATGGAGTTGGGTCAGAGGAACCGCCCTCATAACGGCGATGCTCTTCGTTGATTTCTGCGAGCAGTTCCGCTTTGGTTGGCTGCGCGTCTTTCACCAGCTGTGTGACCTTGGTACAGCCGGAAAAGCTCACGAGCATGATTAGACAGCAGAGCAGAGATGCAAGTTTGGAATTCATGGTGTAGGACTCCTTTTGATTTTGATATTACCCTTTCCGATTTTTCTGCCAGATGCGGTATAGGCCGTCCGTGATCAGATACTCCCGGTACTGAATGGGCGTGCGGCAGGCCTCCCGGATGGTGCGGGGCAGGTTGCCGGTGGCATAAAAGCGGATATCCGGGCCAAGCTCTGCCTGAAAACGCTCGGCCAGCCCGTCCAGCAGCCCGGCGGTGCCCAGCACAAAACCGTTCTGTAAGCAGGCAGAGGTGTTCTTGCCCAAGATCGAGGAGGAAGCTGGAGCGGAGAGGTCGATCTGGGGCAGCTGGGCAGTTTTTTGCACCAGCGCGGAAAGGGAGAGCTGCGGCCCGGGCAGGATGACACCGCCCACCAGCTCCTGTTTGCCGTTGACTGCCATGATGGAGATGGCAGTATCTGCCGAGATGACCGCCAGCGGTCCGGGTCCCTCTTCCAGTGCGGCCACCGCACCGCACAGCAGTTCTGCGCCCAGCTGGGCCGGGTTGTCCAGCCGCAGCTTGATGCCGCTTTTCAGGCCGGGGCCAACGGTCAGGAAGCGGGCAGAGCAGAACATCCGCAGCGCACCCAATACCCGGCCTGTCAGCGCAGGTACCACACTGCCCAGAATGCCGCCCTCGATCCGCTCGGGGGCAACCTGATATAAGGAGAGCAGATTCAGCAGGTTCATGGCGTATTCGTCCACCGTTGCGGCCGGGCTGGAATGCAGCCGCCCGCTGAACTGCAGGGTGTCGTGTTCGTAGCCGGCAATCGTGATGTGTGTGTTGCCGATGTTGACCGTAAGGATCATGGTTGGGGCCTCCTCCGCTCTATAATGTAATTATATAATATAACACCGCCCCGGAAACTGCAAGGGCTCTCCCCTTGGCAAAGGGGAGACGAAATGGCCGTGGCCATTTCGGAGGGGTTCAAAACCTGCCCGGAAGCACTCCTTTTGCGAAATATAGAAAAAACTCAAAAAAGATGCAAAAAAGTGTTGACAGAAGGCTGGGGATGTGGTATTATACTTGAGCGCCAAGGGCCGCCGGAAAGAATGACTTCTGAAAGCGGCAGAAGCAAAGCGAAAGAACCAATATGGATACGTTGAAAAACGAACCACAAGTTCGAAAAGATCGAAAAGCTTCTGAAAAAAGTGCTTGACAAAAAATCACTTCTGTGGTAAAATAATCAAGTCGTCAGCCGCTAAGGCTGAGGCGCACAGGACCTTGAAAATTGAACAATATCGAAAAACTTGTAACGGAACCTATTTTCGTGTTGGAAAAACACGTTAAACAATTCCAAACAAAGTAATTCACACAGGACGCAAGCGATTGCGTGCTGAGCGAAA
>ENA-ORSI01002282-ORSI01002282.1-human-gut-metagenome-genome-assembly--contig:-NODE-2282-length-14239-cov-18.135998_pt1 | contig 14239 bp, 6 predicted proteins | sample MGYA00242187_ERZ509154 | MGnify/ENA primary metagenome ERZ509154 (study PRJEB26280, sample SAMEA2338627) | human gut metagenome | biome: human gut; feature: human-associated habitat; material: faeces...
AAATTATGGAAATGGAAAAGTTTTATGTAGCTCCGGAAGTGGAAGTTCTGGAGGTGGAAGTAGAAAAGGGCTTCGAAGTAAGCAATGTGGAAGTGTTACCCGAAGTATAATCTTGAACTATTAATTAATATTAATTATATGAAAAAGAACAGAATTTTATTTACAATGTGTGCGGTAGCTGCTTTAACGGCATGTACCGACAATGAACTTTCTTCTGTAACCGAAGGAAGTAACACAGGAAAGGCTGCTATTGAATTAACAGTTGCTCCTGAAGTTGAGACGCGTGGCGCTTGGTATTTTGGTGAAGATGGAGGCCAATTTAAATGGAACGAAAATGATATGATTGGCTTGAGTATGGTTTCACGTGATAAAGAAGAAACTATTACAGATTCACATTATACATTGACTAATTACCAGTTCACAGCTACAACAGGTGGGGCGGTATCGGCATATCCAAGCGAAACCGGTTATTTTACAACTAAAAATGCTACAGTGTTTAGCGGAAAATATGTAGCTTATTATCCATATGATGACACATATAAGGATCCTTCATTAACAATTCCTGTATCTTCTCCGTATATTCAGTATACAAGTGTTGCTAGCGTTGATCCTGAAGTGAGAAGCTTGTTTGCTGGTGATCATTCTTTTGCATACTCTCAGCCTTTTGCTATGGAGGGAGGTACTGAAGCTAAAGCTACAATTAAACTTCAGAATCTGAGCGGTTCCTTTATGCTGAACTTGAAAGCAGATCTTAGCGAAAAATTTGGTACTAGCGGTATTTCATATATCATTGCTACAACCGGTGCCTTTAATTTAGGACAACCGAAAGATGGTGCTGGAGAATTTCCTGTAAAAGGTGATTTGAAGAGTGTTATTGTTACTCCTGGTGATAATGCTGCTACGTATGATAATGAAAACGGATTTCAAGAAGCATTGATTCTGCATATGAGTACAGCTAATAAGGGAGGTTATGATGCAAACGGTGCTTTGGTGATTGATGCCAAGGATGAGACAGTTTATATGGTAACTTTGCCGAGACCTGATTTCTTCACCGAAGGTTATAAATTCTATTTGGTTGATAAAAATAACAAAGCATATGAAATAGAAAAAACTGCGGAAGCTATAGCTGTATCAGGAAAATATACTTCTATCTGTGGAAAAGTTGCGAACTTCGTAGTTAAGAACGCAGATGTAACAGAAACCAAAGTGAATGGTCAAAACGTTTATGTCGCTGCTGATGGTGCTTCTTTGGCTTCGTTAAGTAATGTTGCTCCTGGTAGTCAGATTTACATTTTTAATAATATCGAGCTTGAAAGTGATTTGACTTTTGCTAATAGCGTTGAACTGATCGCTGCCAAGAATCAAGGTAAGATTACAGTTCCTGCTGGCAAAAAGTTAACGTTCAATGCTAATTCTACAATCAATACTGAAGTAGAAGTTTTAGGAAGTACTGAAGCTGGCTTGATTGCTGATAATGGTTTGACTATTGGCTCTAAGGGTAAGGTAACTAATAACACTCCGTTTACTGTCGCTGCTGAAAAGCAAGTTGTTGTAGCTGGTGAATATACTAACAATGCTACATTCACAGTTGCAGCTCCTGCCGCTACAACTTTTCAAGCTAATAGAGGTTTGAAAGTTACTGGTACATTTAATAATAATGGAACTGTTGATAACTACGGTACTGTTGCTAATACGAATGTGTTTAATAACAATAGCAATGCTTATTTCTTAGACCAAATTGGTAGTAAATTATCAGGTAAGAGTATGACTATGGCTGAAACAGCAGAATATATCTGTATCGTAGATCGCCAAGAACGTCTGCTCGAAGCTGTTAGCCAACGTCCCTCTACTACTATTCGTTTGAAAAATTGTCAAGATGGAGCTCAAGGTTATAATCGTAAAGCTTATGATTTCCGAAGCTATGATTGGAGTAAATACAAATTTGAGATCATAGATAATAACGTTGCTATTCAAAACTCTGATCCTGCAACTTATAAAGACGCTGCAAAAATTAAGAGTTTGACAGTGGTTAATGGAATGTTTGTTCAAGAAGATAATGCACAGTTGGAAATTGTAGAAGATTTGACGAATAACGGTACTGCAATATTTAAGAATAAGTGCAATGTAGGCGGTAATGTTTATACAAATGGTAGATTTACAATGAATGGTGCATCATCTAATTTGACTGATAGAATGCTGGTTAAGGGAGACTTTACAATTGGCATTGGTGGTTCTGCTACATTTCACAATAATATCATTGTAAGAATTATTGGTTCTAACGGTGTTATCAATAACGGTAATTTTGTTATTACAGACGCAACTGTTGCAGGAAAAGTTCCTGCCATCGTTTATGCAAAAGCATTTAGTGGCAATGGTACTTGGGCTAACTATCCGACTGTAGTTGAAAATCCTGAAAAACCTTACAATAATTAATTAGCAATTATTGAATCATAATTATAAAAGAGGAAGTGAGCTGTTGCCACTTCCTCTTTTTTATAAATCTACTATTTGTTTTTGTTCCTCCACATCATTCTCATATGGAAGGCTATCATTTCGTAAACAAAACTCGTAATCCCTACTTTGATACATTGAAGGCCATAGCCATCCTATGCGTAGTCTATGCTCATTGCCTACAGTATTTAGGTATCGAAAACTATTTGCATCATCCTCTGTTTCGGGCAATTTATGCATTTCATATGCCTTTGTTTATGGCTGTCAGTGGATATTTTTCTGTCCACGCCATGCAACTTTCATTAAATGAACTTGCAAAAAAGAAATCTATCCGTCTCTTGTTGCCTTGCCTGACTGCAGGAATTGTCGTCATAAGTTTTAATAACGTTATCGGTTTAATAGATCGGTACAATGATTGGAAAGAACTGGTTGGCAATCTTTGGTACCTGAAATCATTATTTGTCTGTATGTTAATGGCAAAACTGGCTTTAACTCTGACAAAGAATAATATGAAAGCTGCTGCTATAATCAGCTTGTTATTGGCACTTCCATTCTATTTATGGCATGTAAACTTTATGATGCCTTTTTTCTGGCTTGGCATATTATGGTACCATTATTCAGATTTTATTCAGCGTAAAGCTTTAATAATTTGTGCAGTTGCTCTTGTTTTCTTTATATTGCTTTGGCCTCTTTGGGACGGATATCATACTACATATATTACTCCCTTACGTTTTTTCTCGTTGTCCCCTTTTCAATGGACGGGATTGCAACATGCTGACTCTTATTTGTTTCGGGTAGTTATGGGTACGGCCGGTTCTATAGTAATAACCGCTGGTATCTCCTGCTTATATAAGCGTGGAAGACGATTTCAATGGTTAGAGGCACTTGGCCAACATACGCTTGAAATTTATACCATACATTTCTTTTTTATTCATACAGCATTACTTCAACTTTGTGCCATAACCTATGTCGCAGGTTGGTATGAACTTGTTTATTGTCTGTTTATTACGGGTGTAATGATTTTGCTTTGCGAATTAATTCGTAGATTATTCAGTCACTCTTCTTTATTGAACTTTTTGTTTTTTGGTGTATATAATCGACAGATGTAACGATGGAAAGTAATTTTTCTCTAGTTAGCAAAAAATACCTCCCCAGTTAGGAAAAAAATTTTTCCCAGTTAGGAAAAAAATCACGCCCAATTATCTGATCGAAAGCCGTAGTTTTCGTTTGCTTCTTTGCGAGCTACTATGAAATATTTCGTCTCCGCTTTGCTCCGCTCAACATGACAGGATGAAAACGGCAGTTTTCCTTTGCTACGGGTTGATAGTCAACTTTTGATTGGATGAGAATGGTCAGTACTGTTGCGTATTAGCGCATCACTGAAGCCAACAAAAAAACTGTACCGGAACCAGCCCCTTCTTCTTCCCTCTACTGGGGGAAGCGATCAGGGAACCTGTTCCGGTACAGTCTGTTATAGCAATGGCTGTATATCAGCCGGCGGGGTGGGTTAGTCTACCCACTTGCCGTTCATCCAGTCGCAAGCCTTTTTGATGTCTTCCAGTGAAGCGTAAGACAGGTTGGCGTCTACTGTGTTGCCTGTGGCGGCAGCGAAGACGTCGTTGGTGTAGATGCCTTTTTCGCTGTTCACGTTGTTGCTGATGGTGGTGTTGGTGATGCTGGAAGTGCCGTTGACCAGTGCGTTTTCTGTTTCAGTGCTTTCTACCGTCAGTGCCTTGCCTTTGCCGCAGATCTGTGCGTTGTCCATTGTCACCTGAGTACCGCGACGCAGACGTACACCCTGTTTCGAACCGCCGTTACCTACCAGAATCAGGTTTTTCAGCGTGGGGTGAGCCACCGGAGTAGCTTCGTAATTGTTCTCGTTGTTGTCGGCTTCGATCAGGCAGTCGCAGTCGTAACCCAGTGTGGCTTCGGGTTCCTGATAGGCTACGATGTCGGTAGCTGTACCGTTCCAACCTTCAGTCCAGTCGAAAGAGTCGTCGCTGCAGCTGATGAATACCATGTTGCTGACGTTGACCGATCCGCCGAAGAACTCGAAACCGTCGTCTGAACCCTGATAGGCTACACAGTGGTCTACCGTTGTTCCGCTGCCTACACCGTAGAAGCTGATACCGTTGGCTTCGTGCTCTTCGTCGAAAGCATAACCGGTGTATTCCAAGCGTACGTATTGCAGAACACCCGAGTTGTCTTTGTCGTCGCTGCCACCGTATTCGGCACCGCCAATTTCAGAACTTCCTTTACCGCCCTCGGCATTGGTATGAGCGCGTCCGCAGATGTGGATACCGCCCCATGCGCCGGCCGACTGTTTTTCGGCAGTCATTACGATCGGTGCGTCGGCTGTACCGGTAGCGTTGATTTTGGCTCCCTGCTTGATGAGGATGTAGTCTACGTTGTCATCGTATTTGGAGATGATCTTCACACCTGCCTGAATGTGCAGGGTAGCTCCGGCTTCTACTGTATAGGCACCGCTCAGATAGTAAGTGTTGCCGGCTCCCAGCGTGATGTCGTTGGTGATGGTTCCTTGCAGGGTGCTTTCGTTGGCCAGTACGTTGTCGCTTTCGCTCCAGTTCTTGGTCCATCCGGCAGCCCAGGGACATTTGGCAATGATGTCTTCGTACGAAGTGTAGGGGTTGGCCTGATTGGCTTTGTTGCCGTCGGCTTCGAATTCGGCATTGGTATAGATGCCTTCTTTGCTGGTCAGGATTCCGCTGATGCTTACGTTGCTCATGCTCGATGTTCCGTTGACCAATGCGTTTTCTGTTTCAGCGCTTTCTACGTAGATAGCGTTCTGCTTGCCGTAGATTTCGGCATTTTCGATGGTTACCTGAGTACCGCGGCGCAGGTGTACACCTTTACCGGCTGCACCGTTACCTACAAGGATGAGGTTCTTCAGTGTAGGATGAGCTACGGGAGTGGCGCTGTAGTTGTTTTCGTTGTTGTCGGCTTCGATCAGACAGTCGCAGGCATAGCCCAGTGTTTCTTCGGCTTCCTGAATGGCGATGAGGTCGGTAGCCGTACCGTTCCAGCCTTCGGTCCAGTCGAAAGAGTCGTCGCTACAGCTGGTGACAACCATGTTGCTGACGTTGACCGATCCGCCGAAGAATTCGAAACCGTCGTCCGATCCTTGGTAAGCCTGGCAGTGGTCAACCGTTGTTCCGCTACCCACGCCGTAGAAGCTGATACCGTTGGCTTCGTGCTCCTCGTCGAAAGCATAGCCGGTGTATTCCAGACGTACGTATTGCAGAACACCCGAGTTGTCCTTGTCGTCGTTGCCACCGTATTCGGCACCGCCGATTTCAGAGCTTCCCTTGCCGCCTTCGGCATTGGTGTGGGCGCGTCCGCAGATGTGGATACCGCCCCAGGCACCCGATTCTTCTTTTTCGGAAGTCATGATGATGGGAGCCGATGCCGTACCTTTGGCGTTGATTTTAGCTCCTTGCTTTATCAGGATGTAGTCTACATTGTCATCGTAAACGGCTACAATCTTTACACCCGGTTCGATGTTCAGGGTAGCGCCTTCTTCTACGGTGTAGGCACCGCTCAGCTTGTAGGTGTTGCCCGATTTCAGGGTTACGTCTTCGGTGATTGTACCGCTCAGCGTAGTGCCGTCGGCTATTCCGCCGTCGTTGTTTGTTGTTTCGTCATCGCTGCATGATGCACCGAGAAGTGCCATGCCGGCCAAAAGGGCCATTGAAAACAATTTTCTGCTCATAATTTAAGTTTTAAGTTTAGTGTTTTGTTGACAAGGAACAAGGCTTCAGACCACGAGGCTTACCCTGTCCTCTTGTCAACTATTGGATTATTACTCTTTATTTTATTGGGTTTACTTTAAACAAGTCTGTTTCCTATGAGTTTCTTTATAGTTACTATCACTTTGCTTTGTCATCCTGAACGAAGTGAAGGGTCTGTTATCACATAGCCTTCGAAAGAGATCCTTCACTACGTTCAGGATGACAGAATGATAACTATGTTATGCGCTAAGACAAAAAGTGTACTTTTTAAAGCGGACTCAGTTATTTTCTTATTAACTTGTCCCCTCGTCAACTTGTCAACTTGTTAACTCAAAAATTATAGCTGACGCCCACTTCGAAACCCGTACCTTCCTTGAAGCGTTCCACTTCGATGTATTCGCCCGTCTTGGGCACTTCCTGCTTGAAGACTACGGCGCGGTTCAGCAGGTCGGTCACCTGAAGCTTGGCGCTGAAGTGGCGGCTGAAGTTGTAGCTGGCGTTGAAGTTCAGCGTGTGGACAGCCATCTGGTCGATGTCGCCCAGCTGTGATACGCCGACGGCATGGATGCGTTTGCCCTGCAGGTTGTAGAGGAGCGACAGGTTCAGCTGGCGTTCTTCGCCGAAGCGGGGCGAGTAGGTGAGGTCGGCATTCAGCAGGATGGGCGAGGCGCCTTGCAGCGAACGGTCCTTGTTGGTGTAGGCACCGCCTTCGGGCAGCTTCACGTTGGTGTACATGTAGGAGACGTTGGCTCCCAGTCGCAGGTCGCGTATCAGCTGTTTGCGCAGTTCTACTTCTATACCGGCTGCCATACCCTGGTCGGCATTCTGGAAGGAGTGCATCGTGGCACCGCCTTGCAGCTTCTGGATGCGTTCGATGGGTTTGTCGAGGAACTTATAGTAGACCGTTGCCGAGAGCATGTCGCCGTTGGGGCTGAAGCGTTCGTAGCGCAGGTCGAAGTTGTAGTTGTAGCCGTTCTGCAACTCTTCGTTACCACGGATCTGTGCCGAACCGTAGGATTCCTGATAGAGGAAAGGAGCCATTTCGATGAACGAGGGACGGGTGATGGTGCGCGACAGTGATATACGCAGGTTGTTCCGGTCGTTCATGGAGTATTTCAGGTTGACGGTGGGGAAGATGTCGTTCTTGTTCAGGTCGCGGCGGCGCTGGTATTTCTGGTCGCCCTCGATGGCATATTCTACCCACTGTTTGGTCATTTCGTAGCGCAGGCCGACGTTGACAAGCAGGGAGCTGAGCGGATAGAAGTCCGTCTGTGCGTAGGCAGCGTAGATGTCCATTCCGGCACGGTAGGTGTCGTGGGGTTGCATCTTGCGTTCGATGACGATGTTGCCGTTCTCTACGTTCTCCTGGTTGAGGAAGCCGTCGGTGTCGTAAATGTTGTCGATGGTGGGGTTCAGCTTGTTTACGTTGTAGTAGAAGCGGGTACCCATGTAGTCGCGGTCCTTGTTCTTGTAAGCCAGACCCATCTTGACGAAGTTCTGTTCCGACCAGTTGTATTTCAGGTCGAGGTTGCCCACCCATTCTTCTTCGTTCAGTTCGCCGAAGTAGCGCATGGTTTCCTGTCGGTTCAGCTTGAAGAGTTGCAGGTTGCCTGCATCGTCCTTGGTGAACATAGCCTGACGGCGGTCGGGCTCTTCGCTGCCTGTCTTGCCGTAGGAACCTGCCCAGTTCAGTTGCCAGCGGGTGCCGAACTCATGGTGTCCGTTCAGCTGATGGTTTTGCAGGGTGTAGATGTGCGTGATGTCGTTGCTGCCCCACAGGTTGTGGCCTTCAGCGTCCACACCTTCGCGGCTCTGGTACGAGTCGCTGGCGTTGCGGGCATAGAAGAAGGTGTAGCCGATGCGGTCGTGCTGGCGCAGGGTGTAGCCTACGGATGCCAATGCGGCCATCTTCAGCGTAGCGGTATATTCGTCGTAAGTAAAGTCGTTCTGTACGTTGCCTGTGGCTTCGAGCGTTTTATAGAAAGCGTCGTCCATGCGTTGCGTTTCGTTGCTGAGGCTCAGCGAGGCCAGCAGGCTCAGGGTCTGGTCGCCAATGCCGAAGTTGCGTCCGAAACCCAGGTTTCCGCCAAATTCGGGCAGGGCAGTACGCTTGTCCACATCGAAGGTGGTGCGGAAGATGTTGTTCTTGGTGACGTACTCGTCGAAGTCGAGCAACGGCATGTCGTATATCTTTTCGTCGAGCGAGGGTGTCTTGAACAGGGTTCCATCGCGGTCCATCTGGTAGAAGTCGCGTCCCAGTGTGTTGAACCGTCCTCCTACGTTGAAGCTGACGTTCAGGAACTCGTCCGTCACGTTCTCCTTGGTACTGATGTCGATGTGCGCGCCGCTATAGTCGGCAAAGGCGCTGGCATCGTACACCTTGCTGACGGTGATGTTCTGTACCGTGCTCGAAGGGAAGAGGTCGAGTGGAATCAGTTTATTGTCCGGGTTGGGCGAGGCGATGGGCAGTCCGTTCAGCGTGGTGCTGCTGTAGCGGTCGCCCAGTCCGCGAACGATGAGCTGGCCCGATTCGGCAATGGAGATACCGGTCAGTTTCTTAACTCCTTCCTGCACGTTGCCGATACCTTTGATGCCCATTTCCTTGGCACCCAGGTTCTCGATGGCCAGTGTGGCTTTTTGTCTTTCTACCTGCAGGGCGCGTTCGCCTTCCAGGTTCTTCTTGGCTACTACCGATACTTCGCCCAGTGTCTGCGCATCGGTTTCCATTTCGAAGTTCAGTACGGTTTCTCCGCTCACCTTCACCTGGCGGGCGTTGATGTCCACATAGCCTACGTAGCGTACTACGAGGTCGTACGTGCCGTCGGGCACACTGAGCGTGTAGTTGCCGTCAATGTCGGCTACGGCTCCCGACGTACTGCCGGCTACCTGTACGGTGGCTCCTGTCAGCGGTTCTTTAGTCTGTTTGTCAGTAACTGTTCCCTTGATAGTGCCTGCCAAGGCAGTCATGGCAGATAGGGTAAGGAATAAAACAAGGAAGAGAATCTTTCCTAAATCTACTTTCATACTCATCTTTTATGCATTTCTTTTTTCCGCTGCAAAGGTGAGAATAGGGCGTTACATGCGTGTGTCGTCCAAAGTACATGTCTGTTTCGGAAACGTTACGTAGGTATTACAGAAGATGAGGGAAAGTGGGTGTATACCCCGCTTCAGAAGGCTCTGTACGGGGGCTTTGAGAGACACTTGCACGGCTCGTGAGCGACACTTGCACGGCTCGCGAGCGACACTTGTACGGCTCGTGAGCCACACTTGCATTCCAGACGAGCCGTACAAGTGTCGCTCAGAAGGGGGAGAAGCAGGGGGATTGGGAGGGTCGGGAGTGCGGTAAGTTAGGGGGATATAAAACACAGATTCGCGCAGATCTCCGCCAAGACTTGTGTACGGTTTCACTTCCGTAGGAATAAAGTCTGCGCGGGTCTGCGCGAATCTGTGTTTAGGGGACTTGTTATTTTTCAGGCACGGATTACATGGAAGTTCACAGATTATAATTCTTCTTTCTCTGCGTTTTCCGTGTAATCCGTGCCTAAAAGAAAGCGGTTCCTTTTTACATGCCGAAAGCGTAGTTGCCAATCGACTCGTAAGAGGCGCTGACGATGCTAAGCACGGTGATACCCAGCGTACAGATGAGCAAGGCGGCACGCGTATAGTTGTCGCTTTGGAAAGGAGCAATCGGCTCGTCGCTCTTGTTGATGTACATGGCCTTTACGATCTTCAGGTAGTAGAACAGGGAGATGACTGTGTTGAGCAAGGCGATGAATACCAGCAGGTGGAAACCGCTGTGGAAAGCGGCGGCGAAGATGAAGAACTTCGAGAAGAAACCTGCGAACGGCGGAATACCGGCCAGCGAGAACAGAGCCAGCGTCATCAGGAAGGCCAGACGCGGATTGGTGCTGTACAGGCCGTTGTACTCGGTTAGCGTGAACTTGTGCGAACGGATGGCCACGATGGTGATGATGGCAAACACACTGAGGTTGGCAAACATGTAGATAAGCACGTAGTAGACCAGTGCCGTCATACCCTGCGCCGTACCGCTGATGACACCCAGCATGATGTAGCCTGCCTGCGAGATACTGGAGTAGGCCATCAGACGCTTCAGGTTCTCCTGACGTATGGCAAAGATGTTGGCAACGGTGATAGAGGCGATGATGACCCAGTAGAGGGCTTCCTGCCATTGGTCGACCATCGGAGCGAACACCTTGAACACGGTAGTCATCAGCACGAATGCTGCCGCACCTTTCGAAATAACACTGAGGTAGGCGGTTACCGTACTCGGTGCACCCTGATAAACGTCGGCTGTCCACAAGTGGAAAGGAACCAGCGAAATCTTGAAGCCCATGCCTGCAAAGAAGAATACGAAAGCCATCACCTGCATAGGGTTACCCTCCAGATGGGCAGGAATGTCTTCGAAGTAGAGCGTACCTACCGTACCGTAGATCAGCGACACGCCGTAAAGCAGCAGACCGCTGGCAAACAGGGCCGTCAGAATGTATTTGGCTCCGGCCTCGGCCGAGTAGTGACGGTATTTGTCGAATGCCACCAGGGCAGCCATCGGGATACTGGCAGTCTCCAGTCCGATGAAGAACATCAGGAAGTGTCCGGCCGAAATCATCAGGTACATACCCAGCAGCGTACACAGCGTAAGGAAATAGAATTCGCCCTGCTTGATAAACGTGTCGGGCAGCTTCATCCATTCGTGAGCCATCATGAACACAATCAGCGTACCGATGCTGAGGATGGACTTCATGATGTGCTGTATCGGCGAATTGTGGTACATGCCTCCGAAAGCGTCGGCAACCGGACCGGGAACGATGGTGATTATGGTATGGATAGCCAGCAGGATAACCGGGAACATGGTGTTCAGCACCGGCTTTCCGCCTTCCTTATGTGCGTCGGGGCTCATGAAGAGGTCGGCAATAAACAGTATGATGATGACTGCTATCAGCGAGAGCTCTTCTTTCATCAGTAGGAATTGAGAATAATCCATTTTATCTATTAAAAGTTAAAAGTTAAAAAATAAAAGTTGGAGCGTGCTTGGTTTCATATTAAAACACACTGACTATTGGCAAAACACTTTCGCTGATCATACCGCTGATCCACCACGGAGCCATACCCAGTGCAGCTACACAGACAATCAGGATGATCACTGCCGTACGTTCGTCCCACGTAGCGTCGGTCAGGGCCAGGTGATGTTCGTTCGTGCAGGTGCCGTACAGAATCTTTCCGACCAGTCGCAGGATGTAGACTGCCGTGATGACGATACTGCAGCAGGCAATCACCGTCCATACACGGTGGAAGGTGTCAGGTTCCTGGAACGAACCGGTGAAGATGGTCATTTCGGCTACGAATCCGCTCAGGCCCGGCAAACCGAGGTTGGCAAGACCGGCAATGACGTAGCATACCGAGAGGAAAGGCATGATTTTCATCAGTCCTCTCAGTTCGCGGATGTCGCGGGTGTGTGTACGTCCGTATATCATACCGATCAGCGCGAAGAAGAGGGCCGTCATCAGACCGTGGCTCAACATCTGCAGCACAGCACCCGTGCAGGCTGTCTGATTCATCATCAGGATGGCAAAGAGCACCAGTCCACAGTGGCTCACACTAGAGTAGGCGTTGATGTATTTCAAGTCGGTCTGTACACAAGCCGAGAAGGCACCGTAGACTACCGAGATACCTGTCAGAACGAGGAAGATCCATCCCAGTTCGTTGGCAGCTTCGGGCATCAGGAACATGGCGATGCGAAAACAGCCGTAACCTCCCAGCTTCATCAGCACACCGGCGTGAAGCATGGACACAGCTGTAGGTGCCGAAGCATGACCGTCGGGGCTCCATGTATGGAAGGGGAACAAGGCACCCAGCACACCGAATCCCAGGAAGGTGAGCGGGAACCAGATGCGTTGCTGCTCAATGGGGATGTTGTGCATCTGGGCAATTTCGAGCAGATTCATGGTCGTTCCGCCCGAACCGTAGAAGATACCCAGGATGCCAATCAGCAGGAAGGCTGAACCACCCATCAGCATCAGTGTCAGCTTCATGGCCGAGTATTCCTTGCGGCCGCTGCCCCATACGCCGATAAGCAGATACATTGGGATCAAGGCTACTTCGTAGAACATGAACATGGTGAACAGGTCGGTCGAGATGAAGAATCCGAACACACCCAGCGAAAGCAGCGTGAACCACAGGAAGTACTCCTTGGTAAGCGGTTGCAGGCGCCACGAAGCGAAGGTACCTGTGAATACGATGATGGCCGAAAGCAGCAGCATGGCTACGGAGATGCCGTCCACGCCTACTGAATAGTGTATGTGAAGTGCCGGATACCAGGCAACATCGGCGCAGAACAACATTTCGTCCGTGGCACCGGCCTGCCGTGCATTGAGGTAGGCTATCGTCAGCCCTATGGCCGTAATCAGCAAAGCCGAAGCTCCGGTTACCATCACCGCACGTATCTGTGCGATGTTCCGGCTCAGCCAGAGGCCGAGGAGCATCAGCAATGGAATCAGAACAAATAATGATAAGAAATTCATTTTATTTAATGGATAATTGAATTTGAATTATATAGTTAACATAAGTATCAGTATCAATGCTCCCAGCAGGAATACCAAAGCGTATTGCTGTACACGTCCGCTTTGCAGACCACGGATTTCGTCGCTTGTGGCATCGGTGCTCCAGGCCAGGAAGTTGAAGAAGCCGTCTACTACGTGACGGTCCCACCAGGCAATGGGGCGGCTGATGCAGCCGAAGATAATCTTGTGGGTGATGAACTGATAGATTTCATCGATGTAGAAGCGGTGGTAGGCTGCTGTCCACAAGCCGCGGAAACGGCTGGCCAGCGCATCGGCTACCGGCTGCTTGCTGCGTGCATAGATGCTGACAGCCAGTGCAATGGCTATTACGGCAATGACGATGCTGGTCAGCATGACCTGCGTATCCAGATGGATGTCGTAAGCATGTCCGTTGGACGAAACGAAGTGACCGAAGGGGATGAATCCGGCTACTACCGTAACGGCAGCCAGGAACATCAGCGGGAAGGTCATGGTCAGCGGACTTTCGTGCGGTGTGTGTGCGGCATGAAGTTCTTTGTTCTCCTTACCCCAGAAGATGCCGCAGTAGAGGCGGAACATATAGAAAGCAGTCATGGCTGCAATAATTGTCATGATCCATCCCATCGCGGGGCTGAACTGGAAGCAGGCAGTCAGAATCTCATCCTTCGAGAAGAATCCCGAGAACGGAGGAATACCCGCAATGGCCAGACAGGCGATGAGGAAGGTCCAGTGAGTGATAGGCATATACTTGCGCAGACCACCCATGGCCGACATCTCGTTGCTGTGTACGGCGTGGATGATGCTACCGGCACCCAGGAAGAGCAATGCCTTGAACATGGCGTGAGTGAACAGGTGGAACATACCGGCCATGTAGCCCAGTCCGCCTTCGTGCGGGTCGCTCGACGTACATACGCCCAGGGCAACCATCATGAAGCCGATCTGCGAAATGGTCGAGAATGCCAGCACACGCTTGATGTCGCTCTGTACGCAGGCTACGCTGGCTGCATAGAATGCTGTGAAGGCACCTACGTAGGCCACAATGTGAAGCACGTCGGGAGCGAAGCCGATGAACAGCGGGAACATGCGCGCTACCAGATAGACACCGGCTACGACCATGGTTGCCGCATGGATCAGGGCGCTGACGGGTGTCGGGCCTTCCATGGCATCGGGCAGCCAGATGTGCAGTGGGAACATGGCACTCTTACCGGCACCACCGATGAACATCAGTCCCAAGGCCAGCGGAATCATGGCACTGCCTTTCATCAGGGTCATTTCATCGGGAGTGAAGGTATAGGTTCCGGCGTAGTAGCCATAGATCAGGATACCAATCAGGAAGCCCAGGTCGGCAAAACGCGTCACGATGAATGCTTTCTTCGAAGCGGCGATGGCGGCCGGCTTGGTGTAATAGAAACCGATCAGCAGGTAAGAAACGTGAGTTCGATATAAGCAAATAAATATTTCACTGAAAATTAGGAACATAGC
>ENA-ORSI01002287-ORSI01002287.1-human-gut-metagenome-genome-assembly--contig:-NODE-2287-length-14223-cov-3.109472_pt1 | contig 14223 bp, 11 predicted proteins | sample MGYA00242187_ERZ509154 | MGnify/ENA primary metagenome ERZ509154 (study PRJEB26280, sample SAMEA2338627) | human gut metagenome | biome: human gut; feature: human-associated habitat; material: faeces...
ATTATTTCACCATAAATTCCGATTTATCGGGCAACGAATAATTCCAAAAGCAGCCCAATGCGGCTGCTTTTTGTATGCAAAAAAACGAAAAAAGGAGGACACAGATGGCAACAAAACTGCAAAAGGTATCCGCGCTTACCCGCGATACCATGAATAAGCTCACCTATTCCATTGATGGGTGGCTTGATTTTTTGGATTCAGCCGCATGGCTCTACAAATACCCATTCCATGAGCAGGTCATGATCTATGCGCAGCGGCCGGACGCGAGAGCCTGCGCGCCCATCGAGCTTTGGAACTCTCCGAGGTTCAAACGCTGGGTGAATAAAGGCGCGAAAGGTATTGCGCTCATTGACGACAGCAAAGCAAGGCCAACTTTGCGCTATGTGTTTGACGTGTCAGACACCAACACGAGATATGACATTCCCTTTGACCTTTGGGCGCTGAAAGACGGGCAGGAACAGCAGGTCTTTGAGGAGCTGGAAAACCGCTTCGGCGTTTTGGACGGCGCAGACGGATTCTCTTTTCCAGAACAGCTAATCGGCGTGATTCACAATGCGGTGACAGACAATATTCCCGACTATTCACAGGAGCTTTTACAAGCGCTAAAAGGCAGCAACCTCGATGAGTACGACGATTTTAATGTGAAAGTCTGGTTTGAACAGATTTTGGAAATCAGCGTGGCGTACTGTGCTTTCACCCGATTGGGACTGGACATGAAGGAATATTTTGAGAGACAGGATTTTGCGCCCGTATTGGATTTTAACACCGTGTCCGTCATTTCTCAGCTTGGCACGGCAACCGCCGATATTTCCGAAATGGTTTTGCGGCAGATAGAACGCAGCGTGAGGACAATGGAACTGGATGAGCGCCGCACACTTGCAGAGAAAAAAGATATTGTTCAAAATGTAGATAGAAAAAACGAAAGGAGCCACGAACATGGAACTGACTTACAGACAGAACGGGGATTATCTGATTCCCGAGATAGAGATGGATACGCAGCCGACGGAGAGCATCGGCAAATACGGGATGCTGAGGAGAACATTTCTGAAAGAACGCCGCAAGGGGACGTACAACGAACTGCTGCTGACGGGCAGGCTCGTCGAGCATCTCCTGGAGATGGACAGACTGGCGAGGACGCAGGTCGAGCGGATGACAGCGCAGATGGCGAAAGCGGACGGCGTGACGGAGGAACTGAAAGCCACCGACCAGATGAAATGGATGGGGCTCATGAACAACTACCGTCACTCGGCGGAGGAAGTGGTCCTGACGGAGCTGATCTACAGTTAACGCCGTTATTCCCAACAGAAAGAGAACAAATATCCCTGATTGAAAAGGCGGAGGAAGAATCCCCCGCCTTTTCTGTTTCTCAAGCGGATTTTGACAACGAGTTGTGCAGAGGCAGCGGCTTTTCCCAAGGGAAGCTCCGCATCTATGCCTTTTATCAGACGCAGCCGAGCGCAGACAGCGCCATAAAGTTTCTTAAAAAGGAATACGGCATCGGAGGTCACAGCCATACCTATTTAGACGGCAGCGACGGCTTTGTCGATCACAACGGCAAAGGTATTTCCTTTGCCAATCGACACTATCAGGACAGAAAGTTATTCAACTGGAACGCCGTCCATAAACGCATTTCCGAACTGATCGTCCTTGACCGTTACCTGACCGAGAAAGAAAAAGCGTATCTGCCCACTTTTGAAAAAGAGCAGACAGAGCGGCGGTTACAACGGGCGGAAGAAGCAGCAGCAAGAGAGGCATTGCAGGCAGCAGCCAGAGCGTTAGACGAGCGCAGAAAGGACGCAGCTTACAGCTTTTCCCTCGGCGATGAAGTGCAGCTTGGGGCGCAAACATATACCATTCTCGGATATGACGAAGAAACCGTCGTGCTGTCCGACCCCAAATATCCTTTGCTTTCCGAGGATATGCCAAGAGATGTGTTCGAGCGGCGTTTGCGGGAAAATCCTCAAAACGACCACCTGATCGTGGAGAGTATTGCCGAGCAGTCAACGGAAGAAACTTTACCCACCGAGGAAGAAAGCCCCTATGTGTATGCCGTAGGAGATACCGTCTACATCGACGATACAGCTTTCCGCATTACCGAAATCGGAACAAACGATGTGCAGCTTCTCGACCCCACGCTGGTATACCCCATCTTCCGCGCCGAAAATAAAGAGACATTCTATCATCTTTTAGAACAGGACGAGCGCAATGCGGCGTTTTATCCCACTATGACTCATCGGACTATAACCGAGCCAAATCTTCAGGAGAAAACGCCCGAAGAAGAACGCTATCCAGAACAGCCGCCCTCTGCACCCGAAACTGCATCCGAAACCACAGTTACTCTTTATCCCGCCGAGAAGAACAATCTTCCCTTTGATGTTGAAATCAGGACGCTGAAAGCAGCGCCCGAACAGGAAAAACTCGACTTTCGCATCACAGACGATAACCTCGGTCACGGCGGCGCAAAGGCCAAGTTCCGCATGAACATGGACGCGATCAACACCTTAAAGGAGATCGAGTTTGACGGGCGCATGGCGACTGCCGAAGAACAGGAGATTCTTTCAAAGTATGTGGGCTGGGGCGGCATTCCCCAAGCCTTTGAGGAGGGCAATGACGCATGGGCTTCCGAGTTCGCGGAGCTGTACACGGCTCTATCCCCCGAAGAATACGAAGCGGCAAGAGCATCCACGTTAAACGCTCACTACACTTCCCCCGCTGTCATCAAAGCCATCTATCAGTGCGTTGAGAATATGGGCTTTCGCACCGGCAATGTGCTGGAGCCGAGCTGCGGCGTCGGTAATTTCTTTGGATTACTCCCCGAGAGCATGAAGGGCAGTAAGCTCTACGGCGTAGAGCTTGACCCTATCACGGGCAAAATCGCAAAGCAGCTCTATCAGACAGCCAACATCGCCATCGAGGGCTTTGAGAATACCTCTCTGCCGGACAGCTTTTTTGACCTCGCCGTAGGCAATGTGCCGTTCGGCAATTACGGCGTCGCGGATAAGCGGTACGACAAAAACCACTTCCATATCCACGACTTTTTCTTTGCAAAAACCTTGGATAAAGTGCGTCCGGGCGGCGTAGTGGCGTTTGTCACTTCCTCCTACACGATGGACAAGAAAAATCCTGATGTGCGCAAGTACATTGCCGAGAGAGCGGAGCTTTTAGGAGCTATCCGACTGCCGAACAACGCCTTTCTCGCCAACGCGGGTACGGGCGTTGTGACGGATATTCTCTTTTTGCAGAAGCGCGACCGCCCGCTTGCCGTCGAGCCTGCATGGGTACACCTTGGCAAAACCGAGCAGGGATATACCATAAACCAATACTTTGTGGACAACCCCGACATGGTGCTGGGCGAACTCGCCGTGCAAAGCACGCAGTACGGCAGACAGGAATGTACTGTAAAGCCCATCCCCGGCGCAGACCTTTCGGAGCAGCTTGCGGACGCTATCGCCAATGTGCATGGCAATATCTCGGAATATGAGCATGAGGAAGATTTTTCCGAAATGTCCGACGAGAGTATTCCCGCCGACCCTGTTGTGCGCAACTTCTCCTTTGCCCTTGTAGACGGGAACGTCTACTATCGTGAGAACAGCCGCATGAATCAGGTTGACGTATCCATGACAGCGGAAAGCCGTATCAAGGGCATGATCGAGATACGGGACTGCACCCGCAGGCTCATCGAATACCAGCTTGAAGGGTACTCAGATGAAACAATCTCCCGCGAACAGCAAAACCTGAATATCCTCTATGACGAGTACACAAAAAAATATGGGTTGCTAAACTCCCGCGCCAACAAGCTGGTATTTTCAGACGACAGCAGTTATCCCCTGCTCTGCTCTCTGGAAATTCTTGATGAACAGGGTAACTTAAAGTGCAAAGCGGATATGTTCACGAAGCGGACGATAAAGCCCAACAGGGAGATCGTCTCTGTCGATACGGCAAGCGAGGCTCTCGCCCTCTCCATCGGCGAAAAGGCAAAGGTGGATATGGCGTACATGGCTGAACTTACGGGAAAGACCGAAGAACAGCTTTTCCACGAATTAAAGGGCGTTATCTTCCTAAACCCCATGCACGGATACGGCGGCAGAGAGCAGGAAAAATATCTGCCGGCAGACGAATACCTTTCAGGCAATGTGCGCGAAAAGCTAACATGGGCAAAGCGCAGCGCGGAGATGTCTCCAGAGGATTATGCGATCAATGTGGAGGCTTTGGAACGGGTTCAGCCAAAAGACCTGACCGCCAGCGAAATTGATGTGCGTTTGGGCGCTACATGGCTGCCTTCAAGTGATATTCAAGCCTTTATGGAAGAGCTCTTAAAACCATCTTATTGGGCAAGAAGCAAGATAAAGGTGCATTTTTCCACCATCACTGCTGAATGGAATATTTCAAATAAAACCTGCGATTATGAGAATGTCAACGCCAACGTGACTTACGGAACAGGTCGAATCAACGCTTTCAAAATCATCGAGGAAACCTTAAATCTGAAAGATGTGCGCATATTTGATACAGTTCAGGACGAATACGGCAACGACAAGCGGGTGCTGAATAAAAAGGAAACTGTTCTCGCACAACAAAAGCAGCAGCTAATCAAGGACGCATTTCGTGACTGGATATGGAAAGACGCTGACCGCAGAGAACGCTTGACAACGCTGTATAACGAAAAGTTTAACTCCGTTCGTCCTCGTGAGTATGACGGCAGCCACATCAATTTTGTGGGAATGAACCCTGCAATAACGCTTAGACCACATCAGACAAACGCCATTGCCCGTGTACTGTACGGTGGAAACACGTTACTTGCGCACGTAGTGGGCGCAGGCAAGACCTTTGAGATGGTTGCAGCAGCAATGGAAAGCAAACGCCTTGGTCTTTGTCAAAAGAGTATGTTTGTGGTTCCCAACCACCTGACCGAACAGTGGGCGGCTGAGTTCTTGCAGCTCTATCCTTCCGCCAATATTCTCGTTTCCACCCGTAAAGACTTTGAAAGCCAAAACCGCAAAAAGTTTTGCTCCCGAATTGCCACGGGCGACTATGACGCCGTTATCATCGGACATTCGCAGTTTGAAAAGATTCCCATGAGCCCTGAACGGCAAAGAGCCATTCTCCAAGAACAGGTTGACGAGCTGATAGATGGTATAAAAGAAGCCAAACACGCCAATGCGGAGCGGTTTACCATCAAACAGATGGAGAAAAGCAAGCGACAACTGCAACTGAAATTAGACAAACTCAATGACAGAACGCGCAAGGATAATGTAATCACCTTTGAGGAATTGGGCGTTGACAGGCTGTTTGTAGACGAAGCGCACAGCTTCAAAAACCTCTTTCTGATGACCAAGATGCGCAATGTTGCTGGCCTATCGCAGACCGAGGCGCAGAAATCCTCCGACCTGTATATGAAATGCCGATATATGGACGAACTGACCGGAAACAGAGGAATTGTTTTCGCAACTGGCACTCCCATATCCAACTCCATGACCGAAATGTATACCATGCAGCGGTATCTCCAATATGACGCTTTGCGGCGGCAGGATTTACAGCACTTTGACTCATGGGCTTCAACCTTTGGAGAAACTGTGACCGCTATCGAGCTTGCACCCGAGGGTACGGGCTATCGGGCAAAGACGCGGTTTGCGCGGTTTTACAACCTTCCCGAGCTCATATCCATGTTCAAACAGGTTGCCGATGTACAGACCGCCGATATGCTGAAACTGCCTGTTCCTGAAGCTGAATACCATAACGAGGTCATAAAGCCATCCAAGTTTCAAAAGGATATGGTTGCTTCCTTTTCCGAGCGAGCAGAACGTGTGCGAAACGGCATGGTGGACGCCACGGTAGATAATATGCTGAAAATCACCAACGACGGACGCAAGCTGGCGCTTGACCAGCGGCTTACTGATGAAATGCTGCCTGATGACGGCAACAGCAAAGTAAACCTCTGCATTGATAATATATATAAGACTTGGGAAGAAAGCGCTGAACAGCGTTCCGCACAGTTAGTCTTTTGCGACCTCTCTACGCCCCACGGCGACGGGAAGTTCAATGTATATGACGATATAAGGGCAAAGCTGATAAAAATGGGTGTTCCCGAAGATGAAATCGCATATATCCATGAAGCAAAGACAGAAGCGCAAAAAGCCGCGCTGTTCGCAAATGTACGCAGCGGGAATGTGCGCATCCTTCTCGGTTCTACGGCGAAAATGGGCGCGGGCACCAATGTTCAGAAGCGGCTTATCGCCCTGCATCACTTGGATATTCCGTGGCGGCCGTCTGATATCGAGCAGCGCGAGGGCAGAATACTTCGCCAAGGCAACGAAAATGAACGTGTGCAAATCTACCGTTATGTTACCGAAAATACCTTTGACAGCTATATGTGGCAAACCATTGAAAATAAACAGAAATTCATTTCTCAAATTATGACCAGTAAATCCCCCGTTCGTTCCTGTGAAGATGTGGACGAAACCGCCCTTTCCTATGCTGAAATCAAAGCCCTTGCCACAGGTAATCCTCATATCAAAGAAAAAATGGACTTGGAAATCGAAGTTTCGAGACTGAAACTGGTCAAAGCCAATTTCCTGAGTCAAAAGTATTCCCTTGAAGATCGCCTTATCAAGTATTTCCCCAAGGAGATACGACTGACCGAAGAACGAATCTACGGATACAAACAGGATAAGGCGCTGTACGAGCGGCACAAGACAGAGGAATTCCCCGGCGTGACGCTTGGCGGCAAGACCTACGCTGAGAAGAAGGACGCGGGCGCTGCCATCATAGAAATCTGTAAGGCGCAGACTTCCCCCGAACCGAAAGAAGTGGGCAGTTACAGAGGTTTTTGCCTGATACTTTCCTTTGACGTTCTGTCTAAAAAGTTTAATTTGACTTTGCAGGGTCAGCTTTCCCATTCCATTGAGCTGGGCGAGGACATTCACGGCAACATTCAGCGCATGGAAAATGTGTTTTCGGGCTTTGACCTTCGTTTAGCCGCTTGTGAAAAAGCGCTTGAATCTACAAAAGAACAGATGTCTATTGCTCAGGAAGAAGTACAAAAGCCTTTTGAACAGGAGGATGAACTGCGTATAAAAACTGCGCGTCTTGCAGAATTGGACGCCATGCTGAATATCGACAAACGGGATGACACGGTGATGGACGCAGAGCCCGAGCCGCAGGAGGAGCGAATACCCGAAAGGAGTGAGATTGAGCGATGAGCAGCAGAAAATTCGTGTCACAAGAAGAAATCGTATTTGCCCGACAGCTCGATCTGCTTTCATATTTAGAGACATATCGCCCCGACGAACTCGTCAAGATAAGCGACGGCGTTTACTCTATGCGTTCCCATGGCAGCCTGAAGCTCTCCAACGGCAAATGGTTTCGATGGTCAAGGGGCTACGGCGGTGTGTCCGCGCTGGATTATCTTGTAAATGTAGAAAACATGCCCTTTGTCGAAGCGGTACAATACATGTGCGGCTGCGCCAGATATGCTGCGCCGCGTAGCATTCCTGACCGACTCCCCAAGCAGCGTGAATTTGTCCTTCCGCAGAAAAACAAGGACAACGACCGCGTGATCAACTATCTTATACAGCGCGGATTATCTCCTGATGTGATAAACAGATGTATCGAAAACGAGAGCTTGTTTGAAGATGTGCGCCATAACTGCTGCTTTGTCGGGAAAGACGAGCAGGGTATTGCTCGATATGCCACGCTCAGAGGCACAAGCCCGCACCATACTTTTCTCATGGATGTGGCGGGCAGCAAAAAGGAGTACGCCTTTCGCTTGTCGGCGGGTAATTCATCAGACCTGTATCTGTTTGAAAGCGCTATCGACCTTTTGTCATATTTTGAATTATCGGGACAGAAAGACGGCGTTTACCTCTCTGTATCCGGCATATATCAACCGAAAGCAAACAATGCTAAGAACGAATTGCCCGTGGCGGTATCCCATTACCTCTCTAAAAACAAAGGTGTAAAGGACATTACCATCTGCTTTGATAACGACACGCCCGGCATTAAAGCGGCGGAGGCTATCGGCGCTCTGCTGAAAACGAGTTATACGGTACGGCTGACGCCGCCGGAAGTCGGTAAGGATTATAACGATCTGCTATTGATTAGGAAGGGACTTCCTAAAACAGTAAAAACACGAACTAAAAACAACAAGGAGGAAATTGAAAAATGAACCGTTCATTTGCCTATGTGTGCGCCCCATCAAACGAAAGGCGTATTTCTAAAAAGCTGAAAGAGTACAGCCGCGAGCTGTATGAACTTGGGTATCTGCCCATTTGCCCCGCCATGATGTTTTCGCAGTTTCTTGCGGAGGATATTCCAGAAGAACGGGAAGCCGCAAGCAGCATGAGCCGCGATATCCTTCGCCGCTGTCGGGTAGTCGTTGTCTGCTCAAACGATATTACCCCTGAAATGGAAAATGAAATACTGCTTGCCAAACGCATGGGCATTGTAGCTACCACTCTCGCGGGCGTGCGCAAGATCGCCGCTCACACACAGAAAGGAGAAGATGAGTAATGCAAAACTATGTCTTTCACATCGCCGAAACCCGTGAGCTGACTTTGGAAATTGAAGCGGAGAGTCTGCATGAGGCGGAAGAGCTCGCTCATGCCTACTACTACGAATATATGGACGACGAATACATGACTTCCGCTGATGATTTGGAAGTGACGCTCAAAATATATGGAGCTGTTTGCGACGAAAACAAATGTTGTGAATGGGGCTGATGCGGCTTCGCTGCATCAGCCTAACAAGCATTGGATTATGCCAGCATAATCCGCTTGTTAGGGAGCGCCCTAATACCCCATCAACGCAGAGAGGAGGAAAGAAGCTGAAACGCAATCTTAAAATCACGTTCAGAGTCAATGAAAAAGAACGCTCCAATTTGCAGAAACAGGTTGAAAAAAGTGGGCTGTCGCAGGAAACATATATCCGTACCGTGCTTTCCGGCCATGTGCCAAAAGAATCGCCGCCCGTTGAGTATTTTCAAATGATTAGAGAGCTAAATGCCATCGGAAGAAACATTCATCAAATCTCAGCTCGTGCAAACGCCACGGGCTTTATTCTTGCAGACCAATATGAGGACAATTATACAAAGCTCATGGAAAAGGTTCTTGCTATCCAAGAGGCCGTCATGCTGCCGGAGGTGATTCGTGGCTACGACGAAAATTTGGAAGGTTGATACACATCTGCGCAGAGTGATTGAATATGCTGAGAACGCTGAAAAAACGAGCAACCCACAATGGAGTAAATCAGATTATCAAACCATGCGCGATGTTATGGATTATGCAATGGATGATTTTAAGACAGAAGAACAATTCTTCGTAACGGGCTTAAATTGTGAAGCGGGTTTTGCCCGCGACCAAATGATGATTACAAAGCGGCGGTACAAAAAGACGGGAGGCATCCTCGCATGGCATGGTTATCAGAGCTTTGTACAAGGCGAGGTCAATGCCGCTACTGCACACGAAATCGGCGTTAAGCTCGCTTCTGAGCTTTGGCCCGATTTTGAAGTGATTGTCGCAACTCATCTGAATACAAAATGCTACCATAATCATTTTGTATTAAATTCAGTTTCATTTCTTACGGGTAAAAAGTTCAATGCTTGTAAAGCCAGCTATCAGAAGATGCGCGAGGTATCCGACAGATTGTGCAGGGAGTATTCTTTATCGGTCATCACGGAAGAAAAAGGCACATCCAAACACTACGCAGAGTGGCTTGCAGAAAAGAACGGCCAACCCACATGGCGCAGCCTTATTCGAGATGATATTGACATAGCTATTAAAAACAGCATGACATTTCAACAATTTGTGCGGAATATGCGTGATAAAGGCTATGAAGTGGAGCGCAGGGGTAAGAATCTTCGAGTTCGCCCGCCCGGGAAAGAACGCTTTGTGCGCCTGACCTCTCTTGGAGAGCGGTATACCGAGGAGGCGATTGTGCAGCGCATCATGAGGCAGGAGCGGCGCACGCACGCCCCGCAGCCTGAAAAGCCAACTCCGCGCAAGGCGAAAGTGTACGGCGATTTTCGTCTTTCAAAGGTGACTTGGAAAGGGCTTCGCGCTCTGTATTATTTCTACCTTCGCAAATTGAGGGAGGCGTCAAGGCAACCCAAGGGCTATGCCCCTATGCTTCTAAGAGAGGAGCTTCGCCACATGGACGCAATATCCGAGCAGAGCAAGTTCTTGTTTCGTCATAAGCTCGACACGGCGGAACAGGTGGACGCGCTGAAAGCCGATCTCACATCTCAAATGCAAGCTCTTTCCGCTGAACGCAATCGGCTGAGAAATCTAAAGCGACGTTCGGGCATTACCGAAGATGAAGTTTCCGATTACAGCAAACAGATTGCAGAGCTATCCGACAAATTGAAAGAGCTTCGCAAAGAAGTCAATCTATGCGACAGCATTATGGAACGCTCGTTGCTTATCAAGACAAAGAATGAGCAACTCAAAGAACAACACAAAAAGGAGATGAGCAAACATGAGCCAACAGGGAGAAGCGGCGGAACAGGTCGTCAATATGGCGACCAACCTGACCGTCAAAGGCGTTGAGTGCGCGACCAACCTTGTGGGCAAGGGCGCAATGTCCCTCGCCACATTCCTGATTGCCGTCCTGAAGGATCAGAAGAAAACCCAAGGCAAGACCCGTATGCGGGCTTTCAACGGCAAACCTACAAAGGTTTTTGTCATCAAGGCAAAGGACATGAAACTGTTTGCCGAGGAAGCGAAAAAGTACGGCGTTTTGTATGCGGCGGTTTTCAACAAGAAGCAGCAGGACGGACTTGTGGACGTGGTGGTCAACGCCGCCGACGCCGCCAAGGTCAACCGCATAGCAGAGCGGTTCGCCCTTTCCACCGTGGATGTTGAGAAAATCCGCGAGGATATTGAAAAAGCCCGTAAACAAAAGCGGATGGGCGGCGAAAAAGAGCGTGCAAACCCCGCAGCCGAAAAAGACGCACAAACGGCGGATAATGCAAGTATGGGTGAAATGAAGGGCGAACCCGCCCCGCAGACAAACGCCCATAAACAGCCTATCGAGATTTACGAGGATATGCCAAACCCTACGAAGGCTCGGACGGAAAAATCAAGTCCGTCCGCGCCTATCTCAAAGACGCAAGACTTTACCGACGAGGGGAAATCTGAAAAACCGTCTGTACGCAAGCAGATTCAGGACATCAAAAGCAGACGCGCCGAAGAAAAATCAAAAGTGCCGGAGCGCAGTAAAAGTAAGCAGCCTAATCAACACAAACACGTCAAGAAAAAGAAAACGAAAGAGAGGTAGTTTTGCATGGAAGAAAGAAGCCACGAACAATCACAGCAGGAATTCGATGCGGCGGCATGGGCGGCCGCGAAAAAACAAGAGCGTGAAATGCTTTACACAAAAGTTGACGAGCTTGTTGACGAGGCTCTGTCCGATGTAAATGCGCTTAACGCTTATCTTTCCGTACAGGGCAGACTCGGAAAAGCCAGCATGATAAATTCTCTGCTTGCAGCCGAAAACCACCCCGACGCGTCCAATCTTAAAAGTTTTGACGACTGGAAGCGTTACGGACGCTCTATCAAAAAAGGCGAGGAAGGCATTAAAATCCTCGCTCCTACAGGTGAATATATGCGCTCTGATGGTTCTAAGAGAATGAACTTCGGCGTAAAGCGCGTATTTGATGTGGCACAGACGCGAGGAAAAAACGAATGGAAGCGATTTGCCCCCTCCATCCGGTCGGCGCTCAAGGCCGTAACCGCAAAAACCACCGTTCCCATTCGATTTGACGACGGCGTTTCCAAGAGCATTGGTGCACTTTATTCAAATGACGGCAACTCCATTCTCGTGGCGCGAGACATGGACAATAACGACCTGTTTTTCTGTGTGACAAGGGAGCTTGCCCGCGCCGACGGGTGCGACAACACATTCTTATGCGACTGCATCGCCAATATCACCTGTTATCGCTATGGTATCGAGCCTAAACTGCCCGACGCTGTCCCGCCTGAGTTTGCGGAACTTGGCAATAAGGATAAACGGGACGCACTTTCCATTATCCATGATACCGCCTGCGACATGATGGAGCGCATTGACCGCAATTTACAGGCGGAGCGCAGCAAAAATGAACCTGAGAGGTAAAACACAACATGGAAAAACGAATTATAGAGGTGGACGAATATCAGCACGGGCTGATTATCAATTCGCTCAACGACAAGCGCAACGAACTTGCTTTGGCAGGCAAAGACACAGAGTTTGTGGACGACACATTGTTAGATGTGATGGACGCGCCCACAAAGCGAGAAAAAAGAAAACAAAGAACAGAAATGGAGAGATGATATGTGGCAATGTATTGAAGCGTTAGGACAGACGCAAAAAGAAACCGAGGACACGCAGGATGAGCAGACCGAACACGGAGAATCGGTATAGGCTCATCTTTATTCTTCTTGGCGTTATCCCTGTTACTTGGGCGGCTATACTGGTCGCCCCTTTTTTATCTGATGGACTGGCGGGCATTCTGCGGGGCTTTACGGATGGCATGAGCAACCCCTTTACCGTCAAGTGGTGCGACGACAGCTTAAAAACCATTCTCATCTTTCTTCTCATCTATGGAGTCAGCCTCGGCGTGTATTTCTCGACAAAGAGAAACTACCGCAAAGGCGAGGAACACGGCAGCGCCCAATGGGGTACTGCCGCAGCCCTCACAAAGAAATATGCGGCGCCCATGCCAACCGAAAATATTCTTCTCACAAAGAACACGCGCATAGGGCTGGACGGAAAGAAGCACAGGCGAAACTTGAACGTCATGGTCGTGGGCGGCAGCGGCGCGGGCAAGACGAGGTTTTACGCCAAACCCAATATTATGCAGGCCAACACATCGTTTGTGGTGCTTGACCCGAAAGGAGAAATTCTTCGGGACACGGGCAATTTGCTTAAAGCAAAGGGCTATGAAATCCGTGTACTGGATTTAATCAATACCGAGCGCAGCCATTGTTACAATCCCTTTGCCTATCTCCGCAATGAAAAAGACGTTCTTAAACTTGTCGCAAATCTCGTGCGCAATACCACGCCCAAGGGCGCTTCGAGCAACGACCCCTTTTGGGAGAGAGCCGAGACCGCTCTGTTGGAAGCGCTCATATTGTATCTCATCTTTGAAGCCCCGCCCGAAGAACAAAACTTTCCCATGGTCATGGAGATGATAAACGCCGCCGAAGTCCGCGAAGAAGACGAGGGCTACGAAAGCGTTCTTGACGAACTCTTTTCACGATTAGAGTTCCGCGACCCTGAACATCTTGCCGTGAAGCAGTACCATATTTTCAAATTAGCGGCAGGAAAGACCGCGAAATCCATCCTTATTTCCCTCGGCGTTCGATTAGAGAAATTCAATTTACCACAGATCGCGTCTATCGTTACCCATGACGAACTTGCGCTTCCCTCATTGGGCGAAAAGAAATCCGCCCTCTTTGCCGTGATTCCCGATAACGACAGCTCCTTAAACTACATTATCGGCATGATGTACACGCAGCTTTTCCAAGAGCTTTATTTTTCCGCAGACTTTGTGCATGGCGGCAGCTTGCCTGTTCATGTCCATTGCATGATGGATGAATTTGCGAACGTCGCCTTGCCGGATGAGTTTGACAAACTCCTTGCGACTATGCGTTCAAGAGAGATAAGCGTATCCATCATTATACAGAATATCGCGCAGCTAAAGGCGCTGTTTGAAAAGCAATGGGAAAGCATACTCGGCAACTGCGACGAATTTCTCTATCTCGGAGGCAATGAGGACAGCACTCACGAACTGGTTTCCAAGAAGCTCGGCAAAGAGACTATCGACATGAACACCTACGGACAGTCCAAGGGACGAAACGGAAACTACTCAACGAACTGGCAGATCTCCGGACGTGAGCTTATGACCGCTGATGAGGTGCGTATGCTGGATAACCGATACGCGCTTTTATTTATTCGCGGCGAAAGAGCCGTGCAAGATGAAAAATACGATATTCTGCGGCACCCCAATATCGCCCTGTCGGCGGACGGCGGTGCGCAGCAATACGCTCATGGGCTGGCTCCCAAAGCTCTTGACCTCGAAGATATTTTGCTTGATGGCAGTCCTGATGATTATGAAATTCTCTTTGAGGAAGAAGTAAACCAAAAGTACGAAAAAGAGGAGGAAAAAAGAACACATGAAAAAAACTGAAAAAGCGAAGCTGACCCCCAAAACTAAGAAGTTATTTGCTATTTTCTGTACCCTTGTAATGGTAT
>ENA-ORSI01002289-ORSI01002289.1-human-gut-metagenome-genome-assembly--contig:-NODE-2289-length-14221-cov-5.668078_pt1 | contig 14221 bp, 18 predicted proteins | sample MGYA00242187_ERZ509154 | MGnify/ENA primary metagenome ERZ509154 (study PRJEB26280, sample SAMEA2338627) | human gut metagenome | biome: human gut; feature: human-associated habitat; material: faeces...
AAGCGTAGTGATACGTTGAGCTGACTAGTACTAATAGATCGAGGATTTAACTTAATTTATATATTTCTAATTGATGTGTATTGCATTATCAGGTTTTTTAAAGGACAAAATCCTTTATAGGTGACGATAGCTTAGGTGATACACCTCTTCCCATCCCGAACAGAGATGTTTAGAGATTTAACCTATAAAAAAGTTATTGTTATTTGTATAAAAATATCGTTAAAAATTTAGTTGTGTTGATAGCCAAGTGGAAATACCCTTACCCATCCCGAACAAGGAAGTCAAGCACTTGAACGCCGAAAATAGTATATGCGAAGATAGGAAAATGCAACTATTTTTTTTTGCTTAAAAAAGACTAAACCATTCAAAAATTTAGTCTTTTTATTATGTCATTTTTTCTAGGTGTCCCACTGGGTGTCCCACTTTTTTGAACTTTCTCTAAGATTAGTACGAAAAGTAGTTAGGTCATTTGCTAGTAATATTTTTCTTTCTTTGTACATATGTCCATATTCATTTGATGTAGTCCTAATATCTTTGTGTCTTAATCTTGCTTTAATATCTTCTAATGTTTTACCCATATAAATTAGTAAAGCAGCATGACTATGTCTTAATTTATGTGGAGTAATGTTTTTGTCAATTCCTGCACGTTTTAGATACTTTTTAAGCATATCTCTAATAGCTTTATCGCCTATTACTTCACATTTGCCCCTATTATTAGCAAAAAGATATTTACTAGTAATGTTATGAGCTTTCCTATATTCAAGAAAGGTTTTATATGTTTCAACTGTAATGTCATCGAGAAATAAATCATCCATTGCTTCATCAGTTTTTGCTTTTTGTCTAATTTTACCTTTATAATAGGTTTCAGTAATATTTAAAGATGTACCTTGTTCTGTAGTAACTATACTATCTGTTGAAAGAGCTAGCATTTCACTAATTCTTAAACCAGTATAAAATAGAAGTTGAATAATGAATAAATCTCTAATATTATCCACAACTGATAATAATTGCATAAATTCTTGATAAGTAAGATATTCTTTTTCTTTTTTTACTTTTTTAAAGTTGCCTACTACACCTGCAGGGTTATAAGGTACTAGCTTCTTTCTAACGCAATAATTAAGAAAAGCAGATAATTGTTTATGAACTTTGATAAGTGTTTGATTACTTAGGCTTTTATCTTTTTCTCGTAAACAAGTCATAGACAATAGATCCTGATGAAACTTATAAATATGTTCTTCTGAAATTTCAGAAATTTTAACATTACCTAGTTTCGGAAGTATTTGATTTTTAAATATGGCTTTTTTACCATCTACAGTAGATTCGGCTAAATTACCTTTTTTGACTTCTAATTCACATTCTTTAATATATGAAGCGAAAGCATCTTTAAAAAGACTACCTTTTTTAGGTAGACTATCTAATTGTTTAAATTTTACTCTTTCTTCGGCTATATAATTTTGAGCTTCCTTTATAGTTTTTAAATTAATCTTTCTTCTTTTAATTCGCTTATTATATAATTTATCGTATAATGCAAATGCAACAGCATAAGTTCCATTCGTTTTATGTTTATAGATATAATCATAGTTCGTTTTTTGGTAATCTTCTTTAAAATTAATCATTAATTTACGTCTCCTATCTTTTCTAATTTTGAAATTAGTGCTATAATAGGAGTACAGAAAAAAAGTTGTTCTATGTTAGTTTAATTTTTTATTCTGTACGCTATTATTAGCGGTGAGTTAGTGTTGGCGCACTAGCTCTTTTTTTTATTGTTTTAAATTATCTATCATATCAATAGTGTTTAAAATATACTTTTTTCCTTCTAAACTTAATTTTGATAATTTAATCATAATATCTAACATTACTTGACTATCTTCTGAATTATCTACTATGCTCATAATCTTGGTTATATTCTGTTCCTCAGTAAGCATTAATGGTGATACGTCTAATTTTTCTGCAATGATTTTAATCTTATCCATTTTAGCATAGCAGATACCTTTTTCATAATCTCGTATAGTAGTATAAGCAAGTTTGGTTTTATCTGCTAGTTCATTTCTAGTCATTCCTTTTATTTTCATAAAGTACCTAAGATTATTACTAAATACTTCGCGTTTATCCATACTGAACCTCCAACAATTTAATAATAACATAAAACACAGCAAAAAGCAACACCGTAAACAAAATATTTCTAAAAAATGCGTAAATTATGTTGACATTGCCATGAATTGCGGTTATAATATATAACAAACCCACCGAAATAGGCGAGTTTTTATAAATAGAAAGGAGTGAATTATGCAAAAAACATTGGAAGAAATAAGAGAATATAATGAGTGGACCTTAGAGGAAGCTGCATCTATCTATGGCATCAATGAAGAATTACTTGAAAGCTATGAACAATTTAATATTATTCCAGATATGCAAGCAATTTTGGCAATATTAAAAGCAACTGGCTTAGAGTACGATGATATTAATTTTTTCTTTAAAGATTAGATATAACTAATAATTGGCAGAATAAAAAATTAATCTTTAAAATGCAAAGGACAATATTAAATAAGGAGGGCAAGTTTAATGGCTAGTAATATGTTTGATGTTAAACAATTAGCAGAATATTTGAATGTTAGCATCAGTCTTATAAGAAAATTAGTAAAAAACAAGGATATTCCTTATGTTAGATTAGGAGTGAAAATATTATTTTCAAAAATTGAAATTGACAAATGGTTGTTAGAACAACAAAAAGATAATTTGAATTAAAGAAAGGATAAATATATATGGATATTAAAGATTTAATAGGTAATTTAAGTGTACCCTATAATGATTATAGGGTACTTACAACCCCTTCAAAGGAACTAGATATAGTGAACTACTATTTTGATAGTGTTACTTGTCATAATAAGGAAATAGAAACCTTACTATATGAAGTAATTGGTTATTCTTTAACTAAAACAGCAAAACTTGCAAAGGCATTTATCCTCAAAGGAAAAGGAAGAAATGGTAAGAGCTGTATGTTTAGAATACTTGAGGCTCTTTTGGGAGAACAACAATGTTCTTATGAAACTTTAGAAACTCTTTCGGGAAATAAATCAGGAAGTAAATCAACTGTTAGATTTTTAAAAGGATGTACGGTTAATATTAGTGAAGACCAGCAACAACCAAGATATATTAATCATTCTATACTTAATAAGATTATATCAGGAGATACTATTTCAGAAATTAAAGGTAAAGAAAGAATAGTATTTAGACCTTATGCAACAATGTTATTTTCCGTAAATGATGTGATAGACTTCAAAGAAACTAAAATATGTATTACTGATAGAATCGTAGTCATTCCATTCAATTCAACGTTTATTGAAAATCGTAATATTAACATTGAATATGAATTATGCCAACCAAAAGCACTGCAAATAATAGCAACGAGAGCCATTAATGCTTTTAAAGAGGTATTAAAAAATGGGAAATTCACTATACCTCCTGTCGTGGAGTTAGAAACAAAAAGATACTTTATGGACTGTAATAATGTGATAGAATTCTGTAATTTGTTTCCAATAAAGGAATTTATGGTTAAGGACAGATATCATAAGGAATACTGTAAGTGGTGTGCTTCAAATAATTTAGATGCTTACAATAATGTTAAATTTGGTAAAGAAGTATTAAATTTAGGATATCGTCCTGAAAGATTTACTATTGGTCAAAAGAAACTCACTTGTTATGTTTCTCCAAATTTTAACAATACTGAAAGCAAGAATGCTTATCGTAAATATCTCATGGAATATCATATAGAGGAGGAAGCTGGTAGGAGATATGATGAAGCTACATTAGTAGCAACCTTTGGTATTCCTCCATTTGATCAGTACTTATGGAAACGCAATAACGATACAGAGAATATGAAATAACTCTACAATACCTCTCCTAGGCTCTGACAGGCTCTAGGAGAGCTTTTATCATATAGGGCGATAAAAAATTTGTAAAAATAGTTATGCCTCTCCTAGGGTCCCCCTAGTTGCATAAGGAGGTTTTAATAGGGAAGCCCTAGGAGAAGCCTAACTTCATATTTTGGAATTTTACTATGTCACTATGTCACTATGGCATTGCAGTAAGCCTGCATCTTCAAATGTGCTAGTATGTATATACTTAACGAATTTAAGATAGACACTATGTCACTATGGCATATATAATATACTTAATTTTAAATTTATAATCAAATATAAGAAAACTATAGTTATTTCACTATAGTTAATTCTTACTAATTTTTCTAATATCTACTTTGCTTTCATTTTCTAAATTATTCTTCTCATTACATTTTGGATTATTATTATACTTATTATTTTTTGAATTTGAATTTTGATTATTATTATTGTTGTTATTATGATTACTTATACTATTAGAATTATTTATCACGTAGTCAAGAAAAACTCGAGTCTCACACACTTTAGAATTTCTTTTAAATTGTTGATATTTACATTATTAAACAACTACGGTCAGATAAATTAACGGTCTGGGGTCTTATGTGTTACCACATAATGTCCAGTATGACGGTCGGGTCGAGGTTGGTTTAGCAACAAAAATACTTAGGTGTGAACTAGTATTCAAGGACTCCACAATTGTTCCGTATCTGACTTGAACAAGTTTTTTAAAAATCATTACATTAAAGATAAGATATACCTTTTTTAATGATTAGGACATTATCTCTTATTGGGTCCTTTTAATAATGTAATAGTAAATATTTTTCGTATTCACTATCATAATATATATAACCTAATCTGATTTTAATCACATTTAGTTTTTAACTAACACTTTATCGACTAAACCATATGCAAGTGCATCTTCTGCATTAAACCACTTGTCTTTTAATTGAATATCATCTCTAACTTGTTCAATACTTTTTCCTGTATTATCTGATAATAACTTTATAATGCGTTCATTTAAAGCATTAGAATGTTCAAAATCAATTTTAACTTCTCCGATTTTACCTATATTAATTGTACTTACTTCATGTATCATAACTTCACTATTCGGAGTTATATATCTTTTGCCTTTTGTTCCACCACTAAGAATTACAGCAGCCATTGAAGCACACCTTCCAATACATATTGTTTGAATATCGCTCTTTACCATCTGCATTGCATCATAAATAGCCATTCCTTCGGAAACAGTACCACCAGGAGAATTAATATAAAATATTATATCTTTCTTGCTTTTCATAGAGTCTAGTTTTAATAGTTGTTCTACTATTTCATCAGCTTCTTCTCTGCCAATAGACTTATTTAAACGAATTATACGATTATCAAATAATTTTATTTCAGAGGGGTTTTTAGGTTTAGTCTCTTTCTTCTTTTTCTTTTTTGGTTTCTTAGTACTCATATTTTTCATTCCTTTCTAATTTATTATAAATACTATACGTCGTATGCCTTCTTGTTCTTTAAATGCTTAACTTTATATGGTAAATTTAACTTATCAAAATCATGTGAATTTTCTCCATGTATAGGAATAATTATTTTAGGCTTTACTATATTACAAACTTCAGTAATTCCTTTAGCAGTAGCATGTCCACTAGAATGTAAATAATAATATTCTTTGGGAACAAACTTAACAATATTTTCATCAGCAGTTTTGCCTTGCAAGTATCCTAACCATTGCGAATAAATAAATAAATTGTCCTTGAAATTAGGGCTATTAACAAACTTTCTTGAAAAGTAATTACTTCGCACTAACATACAAAAGCCTTGATTAATCATATCTTGATAAAACTTACCATCAAAACTTTTAACATCTGAAAAATTATAATAATCAGTGTGTTTTAAAGTGGTTTTGGTTACATAATCAAGTATCTCTTTTTGGTAGTCATCACATATAAAAAGTTTAGTTCCTGCTTTTCTATTTGCATGATAGAAAGAAGCTATCCTATCAATATTGGTAGAAGCACACATAATAAAGACATACTTATTATTTTTAATAAAATCTATTGCTTCCTTTTGCAATTCAAATTCAGACATAAGGATTTCATCAACTCTTGAAAGAGTAGTATGTTCACAAATGAGAATATCAACATTTCCTACATCTTCAAGTATTTTAGGAATAAGTCTCCCAAGAGGACCATGCATTCTAAAATCTCCAGTATGTAAAACTCTTTTATCATCGGCTTCAATAAGAAACATATAACTATCAAAAGCAGAATGGTCTATGCGAATAGGGGTTAATCTTATATCTCCAATTTCAATAGTTTCATTAGGTCTAAAGGTTTTAAAAGTCTTAATTCGGTCAATATGTTCTTGAGTAACTTCTGCAATGCTAGGTTCTTTCATTCTCTTTTGGTAGATCATAAATATTTCTTTGGCTTGTTCTCCGATGTAAATAGGAACTTCTTTCTTAACCTTCATATATTCGCCAATATGGTCTAAATGATAATGAGAAATAAACACAACATCACATTTTTTACTAACTTTAGCAACATTCACTTTTACTTTATTATCACAATTCGGAAGATTAGTTCCAACATCAATAAGTATTCTTGCTTTTTTACTTCTAATTTCAGTTACACATCCCCCAATTTGATTAATACCTCTGTGAATTTTGATTTGCATAAGTATATCCCTTTCTACTTTTGATTTAATAACTCTCTATTACTTGATAAGAATGTTACTTTTTCAGCAACGATTTTGATTAGATTACCTTCTTTACTTTCTAATCTTCCTCTAACTCCGATTAAGCTATTTCTTTTGCAATATTGAAAAACTTTACTTCCAACATAATTTGATAAATCAATAGGTAAAACATCGGTTTCATAAACACCATCTTTATTTTTGAAATTACGACTAATATTCAACATAAGTTGATAAGTAACTTGGTCGTTCTCTTCAATTTTTTCAATATCATTATGTATTTTTCCAATTAGCATAACATTATTCATGATTTCATCTCCATTTCTTTATTAGGTTTTACATAAACATAGTTCTTTTTTTATCGTAACAATACCTTGAACATCTTTTCAACACAGTTTTTTTTGGTCTTGTTAATCCTTTTTTATTAAAGTAATACCTATTAATTAAATATTTCACATAAGCACTTGTGTACCCTTGATGATACAGATTTTCAATATATCTTTGCACCTCAGGAATATTTCTGTGTTTCCGAAGTAGCCTTAATTGCTCGGATATATTATTCTTTTGTTCCAGAATGTTTTTAACTACAGGTGGAGTTTTTTCTCTTATATCAGCAAACTCTTTAAAAGTGATTTTATGATTTAAATACTTGGTTAATTTATAAATATAGTATAGAGCTATATGTTTAGTAAATTCAATTTTAAAATCAAAATCTTGTATTTGCTTAGTGTATAAAACATAAGAATAATTTTTTTCCTTATTATATACAATAACTTCTTCTCCATTTGGTTTAACTTTAAGATTAGTAAAAACAGCCTTTGTCTTATTCTTACTAGTCTTTGCAACTTGAATATTGTTAAAAACTAAGTCTAAAAAGTAATAGACTTCTTTTTCAAAATCTTTCTTCATCTCCAACACCTGTAAATAATATAACATAATGGCTTTTAGAAGTTGTAACACAAAACAAAAACTCATTATCCAGTTCGGACAATGAGTATTTAATCTTTTGGAATTATGGTATTTCTACCTATGTTATTAACATAACTATCTATTTTTTTAAATGGTTTTCATCGTATCCTTCAGATGTATAATTACCACATTTTAAGTATGCCTTCCCACCAATTTCAACTGCATCTGCTTTAACAATAGAGTAAGCATCGCATATACCATCGTTATAAAGTTTCAATATTGTTTCATCTTTTATATAATTGTTATCAACAAGTACAGATAAACTTATTTCTTCTGTAATAGTGTTTTCCATAAATGAGTAATTATCAAATACATACATAATTGCTGCCTCAGATATACTTCCTTCCAATTCAGTATAATTTAAGTCATTTGGTATTGTTTCTTGTTCAGTAGTTTCTTCTTTTTGTAAATCTTCATCATTACTATTATTAGTGTTTTCATTTACTTCTTCATTAACTTCAGTTTGATTTTCAATATCATTATCAGGTTTCTGTTTATTATCTGCAAATAGAATAAATAAGCTAACAGCAACGATTATAACTATTACAATTATAAAAATTAATATAACTTTTTTATTTTTGATAATGTCTTTAAAATTATTTTTTCTCATTATACTACCACCTATCACAAGTCAAGTTATATTCGTTACATAATTCTTCAGTTAATAGTACAGGAGGGTCTGCACTACCACAAAGAGCAGAAAATGTTGTAGCATCTTGAAAAGCAATTTGAACTTTTTTATACCAATTTGTTCTAAGATTCTCCCATTCTTTCCCAAAATCACCATAATCATCATGCAATACAAGTGAACTATAACCATACTCAAATCGGTGATTATTAAATTTATAAGTAAACTCCGAAACACCTATTGGAAGATTTGAATTCATTTGCTTTAAAATAGTCATTGCATTATCTTCTTTTTCGGTATTAAAGCCCAAAGTATTACTTATTAAATTCCAATCTTCTTCTTCTAACATTTCTCCTCTAAAATCTGGAAGGACACTACTAACATCACCATTAATAAAACTAGAATATCCACAACCAATTATTGCAGGACTAATGTAAACTAAAATATTATCATTTAGATTAATTCTATCTATTGTTGAAGTAATATTACTAGTATTTTCTTCTTCAGCTGGAGTATCAACTTCTGTATCATCTTGTTGCGGATTATCAGTAGTAGGTTTATTATTTTCATTTTCGTTATTGTTGTTATTGTTATGATCATTTTCGTTAGGTTGATTTTCGCTTGAAGTATTATTTTTGTCATCATTTGGGGTATTGTTAGAATTATCTGTATTTGTTTCGTTATTATCATCTGTATTATCTTCGTTGGTATTTTCATTTTCTATAATACTTTCATCAATATATTCTTCAAAATTAACATACACAGTATATTCATCTTCATAAGTTGAGTTTTCTTTTAGATAATTCATTAAAGCATCTCTATCTACATTATTACTATCAGTAGTTATTTCTAGGCTTTCAAAACCAATATCATTATCTCTTGCAGTATCACACAATATTAATAAAGTTTCTTCAAGTGTTTTACCAGTAAAATCTAAATCTTTGTAAACATCTTTAGCATCATCATTTATGAGTTCATAATCAATTATATCAGTAGCTATTCCACCACAAACATATTCTTGATTATTCTCATCTTTACAAATAGTGTATTCTTCTTTAAATACTAATTTAACTAGGGGATTAATACTAACATAAATTGTATGAGTTTCTTCCATTGCAACTGGTGTGTTTGTATTAGTATCCACATTATTGTTTGGGATTTCATTATTTTCGCTTTTTGGTTTTGTAACTAACACTACAACTACTATTGCAATTATCAGTAAAATCGCCACTCCTAGACCAATTAATAACTTCTTATTTTTTAGAATATTTTTCATAAACCTCTCACTCCTTATAAAACTCTATTAATTATTAATAATAATAACATATAGATTAATATAAAGTCAATACATAAGCATTAAATATGTAACATATGTAAGATAAATGACATATGTAAAAACTCTGTGTTTTGGTACCTTATATTTATAAGGAGTTGGTATCATTTATGAGTAAGAAAAAAGAATATACTCCATTATCAGAATATGAAATATACTATGTTGATATAAAAACAATAATGGAAGAAAAGGGTATATCACAAAATATTCTATCCAAAATTACTGACTTATCAATAAATACAATTAGAAGTTATTATCACTCTAATATAAAAAGGATAGATTTAGATGTTGTTTCAAGAATTGCTAAGGCTTTAGAATGTGATATAAATGATATTTTAAAAAAGAAGTAAGTGTGATATAATACTCATATATTGAAATACGCAGAAGTAAGTTTAAAGGTGTCCCACTAGGTGTCCCAAAAACTAAAATAAAGTATAATAATTTGTAATATTTTAAGATATTTTCAATAAATTAAAAACCACTTTAAAACATGGTAAAATAAGATATAATAATAGTGTAATTCGTCCATTCCGAACAGAGAAGTTAAGACCTAATACGCCGACAATAGTGTAATGCTAAGATAGGAAGTTGCCTATTTTTTTTTGCTCTAATTTAAGTGTCAAATCATCACTAATACCTTGTATAAGTGATTTTTTTAATTTATAATGTATTCAGGTGATTAATTATGGAATATAAATTTACTTCTCGTTCAGTGGAAGACACATTAACATTAGCGCAAAATATCGAAAGTGAAAAATTTCCTAATATGGTTATTTGCCTTATCGGGGAACTAGGAAGTGGTAAAACAGTATTTACAAAGGGTTTTGCAGCTGCACTTGGGATTAAAGATACAATTACTAGTCCAACTTTTAATATAATAAAGGAATATCAAAGCGGAGAACTTCCTCTATATCATATGGATGTTTATCGTTTAGAAGAAGCAGATGAAAGTATAGGTTTTAATGATTATTTCAATAAAGGTGGCGTAACTATCATCGAGTGGGCGGATATTATCAAAGACTCCCTACCTCAAGAAAGATTAGTTATTAAATTTAAAGTAATTGATGAAGATACTAGAGTTCTAGTATTTATACCATACGGAGAAAAATACGAAGAACTTTGTAGTGCGGTATTGTAATGTATACTTTATTTATTGATACACATTTATGGGATATTCTCATATATCTTTTAAAAGATGGTAAAATTGTTGATAAAGAATGTGTTATCAACAAGAAGAATAATAGTGAATATATTTTTTCATGTATAGTCAAAGTTATCGATGGTATCAAGTTAGATGAAATACTTGTTGTAAGTGGTCCTGGCTCTTTCACGGGAGTACGTCTTGGAGTAACTATTGCTAAAACTTTAGCATATATTCTAAGTATCCCAATAAAGACCGTTACAGCTTTAGAATGCATGGCTATAAGCAATAATGTTTACAAGGTAGCATTTAGTGATTCTAATGGCTATTATGTGGGTAATTTCGATGAATCTTTTAATCTAATAGAAGATTACAGTTATTTAAAAGATCAAGACTTTGTCAATTTAAATACTAACAATGCTTACTTAACGGAATATAATATCGATGTTGAAAAAATATTTACATTCTTAAAAAATAGAAAGAGTATTAATCCTCATCAAGTTAAACCTATATATATTAAAAAAATTGGAGTAGAAATTGATAAGAGTAGCAAGCAGTAAAGATATTGCCGAAATAAATAAATTAGGAAGTATTCTTCATGAAAATTTTGCATCAACTTTTCATATTGAAACAGAAATAGATAGCGAGTTAGCAATAGTATTAGTTAGTGAAAATCCTGATTATATTGATGCCTACTTATATGCTTTAGATTTTGGTGACAATATCGATTTATTAAGTATCTTTGTAGCAGAAGAAAAGAGAAATAAAAATATTGGAACTAAATTACTAAAATATCTTATTAATAACTATTGTTACCAAGATGACAAAACAATCACTTTAGAAGTATCGAGTGCTAATATACCTGCTTACACTTTATATAAAAAATTAGACTTTAAAGTAGTAGGAAAACGAAATAAATATTATGGTAATGAGGACGCCTATATTATGAAATGGGGGAATAAATAAATGAAAGATGTATATATTTTAGCAATTGAAACATCATGTGATGAAACGAGTATTGCAATAGTAAAAAATGGTCACGAAGTTATAGCTATAACAATACTTACACAAATGAATACTCATGCTGAGTTTGGTGGAGTAGTTCCAGAAATAGCATCACGCATGCACACAGAAAACATAACTATGGTTCTAGAAGAAACATTAAATAAAGCTAAAATGCAAGTTAGTGATGTCGATGCCATTGCAGTAACTTATAAACCTGGATTATTAGGTTCCTTACTTGTTGGTATTGAATTTGCTAAAGTTTTATCTTACGTTTACCATAAACCTTTAATCAAAGTAAATCATTTAATAGGACACATCTATGCTAATGCCATTGATAACAAATTAGAGTTTCCTTTACTTGCCCTAGTTGTAAGCGGAGGACATACTGAACTGGTTATCATGAAAGATGATTATGATTTTGAACTTTTAGGTTCAACACTTGATGATGCTATCGGTGAAGCTTATGACAAAGTAGCAAGAATACTTGATATTCCTTATCCTGGTGGACCTGGAATTGAAAAATTAGCCTTGGAAGGAACTCCATCATATGAACTGCCAAAACCAGTACTAGATAACACTTATAATTTCAGTTATAGTGGTTTAAAAAGTTATATAATTAATTTAGTTCATAATGAAACGCAAAGAGGTAATGAAATAAGACGTGCTGATTTAGCAGCTAGTTTCCAAACTACTGCTATTAATGAACTAGCCCGAAAAGTTGATTTGGCTCTAAGAAATACTGGTATCAAAAATGTCATTGTTGCTGGAGGAGTATCCGCTAATAAATATTTACGTAAGGAAATAGAAAATGTAGCTAATAAAAATAATGCTAAACTGACAATCCCTAAATTTATTTATTGTACTGATAATGCTGCCATGATTGGAGCAGCAGCATATCCTTTATATTTAAAAAATGATTTTACAGATTATTCTTTAAATGCTGAATCAAGTGCGAACATTTGTTAAAAAAATGGACATTTAGTCCTTTTTTTGTTATAATTAACAAGTACGGGGCAGTATTTTGGTTTCGACATATGTTACTATATATGATTGCAAGTGGTCGGCATACCTTAAGTGCAAACCTAAAATTAAATGACGAAACTAATAACTATAGTTTCGCTCCTGCTTTTGCCTAATAGTAGGTTAAGGGAGCACTTCTACTTAATTTCTCTTATAGGTTAAGATAGGGGTTCATAAATATAAGATATAATATATTATTTGTTTAGGATAATATATCGAAATTTACTAAACTTACTAATTATGAGGTTAGTGTAGAGCCATTTAATTAGGACATTACAAATCTACCTAAACTTGTAGATATTGTATAATATGGCATATTGGACAGGAGTTCGATTCTCCTCTGCTCCACCATTAAGTTTATAACTCCCGTAAATACGGGGTTTTTTAATGTTTCAATTTGAATTAGGTCTTATTTTTTTATAAATTTATATTATTTAATACTGATATAGTATGATTCCGCTTTTGTGGAAACATGCTTAGTTTATTTATTTTTGCTATAATAAGAGTGCATTTAAAAAGTATTTGTCTGTGATGAGATTTAATATTTTTTATGCACTCGCTTATAGCGGGGTGAGTCAGTATTCGCAGTACTGGCTCTTTTTTATTCGCGGCAACATTCATCACTAATATCAATTGGAACAGCTGATATATTTTCAATATATAATGGTCTTTTAAATTCTACTAATTGATTAATACGCCTACTTGCCATCCAACTATTTGGAACACAATATATTCTGCTTTCTTCTTTGTTTTCAATTTTTAATCCTAGCAAACAACATATGTCTTTTTCATATATTTTTACTAAACCATAATCTCCGTTATATAGTGAAAATGCATTTTTTGATTTTAAACTGTATAATGATGTATTAAATCCCTTCAATATATCTAAAACATTATTAAATGTCACCATTCTTAATTTTAATGTGTCTTTTTCTTTTGATTGATTTTCTAATATATTATTAAACTTTTCTATATTCTTTTTGATATATTTATATCGCTTATCTTTAGATTTCATATATGTTGGAAAATAATTGTCAAAGTTTTTTATTTTATGTAATCCTACTAAATGATAAAAACGTTCATTTTGAAATCTTATATAAATAAAGCCCTTGTCTTTTCGATTAACAATAAATATATATTTTTTTAACTCTTCAAATGTTTCAATTAACCGTTCTATCATTAAATAAACCTCCCAAAAATAAAGGAACTTACCATTAAAGATAAGTTCCTTGGTAGAAGCCTAAATTTGTGTTAGGCAATAATTCTTCAATTTTGTGTTTAACCATTATTGGCCGCCGAAGCTAGGCTGGGACTACCAACTCCCGTCATTAATAATATGCTACATAGTAGCTCTATTATTACTTAAATTATATCACACATATAAAAATGTGTAAATTAATTTATTGGAACTTATTATAGTTTATTTTACTTTATTTGTCAAATATTTTTTTATTTGTGTTAAAGCTTTATGATTAGTATGTGATAATGTCTTAAGTGTTAGTATTTGATTATGTCTCAAAAATAATGTAGAATAC
>ENA-ORSI01002293-ORSI01002293.1-human-gut-metagenome-genome-assembly--contig:-NODE-2293-length-14206-cov-2.423433_pt1 | contig 14206 bp, 10 predicted proteins | sample MGYA00242187_ERZ509154 | MGnify/ENA primary metagenome ERZ509154 (study PRJEB26280, sample SAMEA2338627) | human gut metagenome | biome: human gut; feature: human-associated habitat; material: faeces...
GTCGGCTGCCGCTATTTGCACTTATCCGGACTTTTATTCGGCTGCTGTCTCATCGGCTGGTAACCATGACAATCGTATTTACAATAAAGGTTTCGTGGAGATTCATTATGGTGTAGATGAGAAGGTGACAACGACTAAAGACAGTTTGGGAGTAGAGAGCAAAACGTATGATTATAGTGTACGTGTGCGTCCGAATCAGGAGTTGGCGAAGAATTACAAACATGGATTGCTGCTGTTTACCGGTGCCATAGACCAGACTGTGAATCCGGCCAATACTTTACGTCTGGTAGATGCATTGATTAAAGCGGACAAGGACTTTGATATGTTTGTGTTACCTAAATGTACTCATGGATTCTTCGGTGAGTCCGAGAACTTTTTTGAGCATAAAATGTGGCGTCATTTTGCACGTCTGTTGTTACATGATAACTCGGCAGACTGTGATATTGATTTGAATAAAGATATGATAAAAGATGAAAGGAGAAGATAAAATGAAGCAGACAATAATGGGAATCGGATTAATAGTGGGAGTGTTAGCCGGTTTTGTCCCGAGTGTCGATGCTCAAACACAGAAGAAGCCGGTTGACATTGAAGCCTGCATGTCGTGGAAGCGTGTTGAATCGCCGGATATCTCCCCGACAGGACGTTGGGTTACCTACCGGATTGCACCTATGGAGTACAATCCTGAAAACACCGACGCAAAAACTGTACATCTGTTTGATACACGTACCCGCAAGGAGATTCTGCTGGATGATGTGGAAAACATTGAGTTTTATAATTCGGATCAAGCTCTTTCTTATCAGAAGGCTGACTCTACAGGAAATATGAAGACGATCCTGATGGAACTTCCTTCAGGTATCAAGAAAGAATGGAAATATAAGGAATCTTTCCGGCCGGTAAATGGAACTCCTTATTCAGTCTCAGTGACAAACGTTCCGAAAGATACGGTCAATCATGTCCCGTCTTTTAATCGTTTGGTGGTTCGCCATCTGAAAACCGGTACTGCTTTTCAGATTGACAGTATTGGTTATTATACCTTGTACAATGAAGGACGTTCTATCATTTTTGTACGCAGGCAGGCAAAAGGAAACGCATTGTGTTATGGCCCATTGACGGGACCCTATCAGACTATCTATCAGAGTGCTGTAAAGAAAGAACCTGTTTCTTTCAGTTTGGATACAAAACTGATGACAGGAGAATTCAGTATTAAGGATTCGCTATGGTATAATTTCTCTTTAAAGAAGAATACCTGCGATTTGGTCTTCGACCGTAAAGAGGTGATTCTACCGGCAGGAATGGCCACTCTGTCGCACAGTCAGAAGTTCCTGACAATGGAACTCAGACCTTATCAGGAGAAAGTAAATAAAGATAAAAAAGAAGAGGAAGTAAAGCCGGATAAGAGTTTCGAACTGGAGTTGTGGACTTGGGATGAATATGAAGTTCCTACGTTGCAGACTCGTGGTCGTTATTTCCGTCCTCAATATTCAAAATATATCTATGATATTGCTTCCGGAAAATTGATGGAAGTAGCTCCCGGTCATGCTGATTTGTTGGAACCGGACCGTGCAGAAGAAATACATTATGTGCTTTATACGGACGAAACTCCCTATCGTATGCAGAAAGAATGGCTTAATGAAGTGCCGTTTGATATCTATTCTGTGAATGTACATACAGGAAAAAAGCAATTGGTAGGACGTAGCTATCGGACAAGGCCGAAGTGGTCAATGAACGGTAAATGGGCTGTGATGTATGATCCTGTTGCACAGGTATGGAATAAGTTTGACGGAACAACGGGTAAGGTTACCGATATTTCAACAGCTATTGGTTATCCGGTATTCGAGGAAACTTATGATAAACCGAATCCTGCGCCTGCCTATGGCATTGCAGGTTGGACTGCTGATGGTAATAATGTACTGATTTACGATGCTTATGACTGGTGGAAGATAGATTTAACCGGAGAACGTCAGCCGGAATGTTTCACCAAGGGATATGGCCGCAAAAATAAGAGATCTATCCGTAAAATGACCAGCAATATTGATAAGGAAGTTTTCAAACCGGACGAGACGGTTGTAGTCAGTGTGTGGGATGAGAATACGATGGATGAAGGCATTTATTCGCTTGACATGAAAGGTCGTTTGAAGAAGCTTGCGGAAGGTCCTTATATCTATGCGATTCATCGTTTCTCGGATAATCAGAAGTATTGCATCTGGAATCGTCAGAATATGTCAGAATTCCGTGATCTGTGGTGGAGCAAAGCCGATTTCTCCGATCCGATCCGTATAACGAATGCTAATCCTCAGCAAAGTGAATACAAATGGGGAACTGCAAAGTTGGTGGAATGGACAAACTATGAGAATAAACCCAATAAGGGAATACTTTATCTGCCGGAAGATTATGATCCTCAAAAAGAATATCCCGTACTGGTACAATTCTATGAAACGCATTCAGGTGGATTGAATACTTATCATGCTCCGATGTTGAGCAGCGCAATGGGTGATGTGATGTATTTCGTCAGCAACGGATATATCGTATTCATGCCGGATGTGCATTTCACTATAGGAACACCGGGACAGAGTTGTTATGATGCCGTAGTAAGCGGAACCAAATATTTGATAGAGCAGGGGATAGCACATCCGGGAAAGATAGGTCTGCAAGGACATAGCTGGTCGGGATTCCAAACCAGTTATCTGGTGACTAAAACCGATCTATTTACTTGTGCTAATATTGGTGCTCCTATCACTGATATGGTGACCGGTTATTTGGGCATTCGTGGTGGAAGCGGTTTACCGCGTTATTTCATGTACGAAGAATGGCAAAGCCGTATGGGAAAGAATTTGTGGGAAGCCAAGGACAAATATCTGGCAAACTCCGCTATCATAGAGGCCGATAAGATACATACGCCGTTACTGATCTGGCATAATGACAAAGATGAGGCTGTGGCTTATGAACAGGGGCGTGCCTTGTATTTGGCTATGCGCCGTTTACAGCGTCCGGCATGGCATCTCAACTACAAAGGTGAAGGACATTTCCTTAGTAATCAGGCTGCCCAGAAGGACTGGACTATCCGGATGATGCAATTCTTCGACTATTACCTGAAAGGAACAAAAGAACCGCGTTGGATGAAAGAGGGTATTCATCTGAGGGAACGTGGCATTGACCAAAAATATGATTTACTAGAAAAATAAATGAAATGAAGAAACTATTAATGACAGTTATGGCTCTGTCTTGCTTTGCATTCAGCAGCTATGGACAGAAGAAGGTGGAGAAACAAATTATAGGTAAATGGTGCAATCCTTATACCTATCAGTCTACCGGTGAACTGAAAGGATTTGAGTTTAAAAAAGGTGGGAAATGCTCTGCCGTCAATATTCCCTCTTTGGATTTGAAGACTTGGAAGATTGATAAAGATGGCTATTTAATCGTTGAAGGGTTTAGCAAAGGAGAAGATGGAAAGGTGGAAGTGTATAAGACACGTGAACGTATAGGTTACATAACACCTGATTCATTGGAATTGGTTGCGCAGGACGGACCTCCACGGTTGGCTTTCCTGTATCTGAATACCAAGTCTATCAAGAAGTTAGTCACTTCGGAAGTGGCTCCCGACAAGAAGTAATAAATCTCTCTCTTAAATAATTTAATGTTAATTAGCGAAGGCTAATGAAAATGCCCTGTCGTAGTGATTACGATAGGGCGTTTTTTCATTTATAGAGGATGATTGAGAAAGTCTGGTATTTAGTGTAGCATTGCCAACGCCTTATTTTCCGCCGCTTCCATAATTTCCCGTTCTCCGGGGCCTTTATCGTTTATACCGCAAAGATGAAGTATCCCGTGAATAATGACACGGTGGAGTTCATTGTCATAAGAAGCGCCGAATTGTTCTGCATTGGTGCGTACCGTATCCAAGCTGATGAACAAGTCTCCGGACAGGCGGTCGCCCTCACAATAGTCGAAAGTAATGATGTCCGTGTAGTAGTCGTGTTGCAGATATTGTCGGTTTACCTCCAGAATCTTTTCATCCGAGCAGAAGATATAAGCGATTTCACCGAGTCTTTTTCCATAGGAAGCAGCTACGGCTTTGATCCATTCCGTAGTCTCGCGTTTCTTGATTTCAGGCATTTTGATGCCTTCTGTTTGATAAGTTACAGCCATAATTGAATGTTATGATTTAAAAGAAAAATAAATAACTGATTAAGATAGCGGCTATGATACCCGAGAAGTCGGCTATCAGGCCACAGGTGACGGCGTTGCGGGTCTTGGTGATACCTACGCTGCCGAAGTAAACGGCAAGGATATAGAATGTGGTATCCGACGCCCCGCGTACCACGCAACTCATGCGTCCTACAAACGAATCCGGCCCCAGTTCCTTCATTGTATCAATCATCAACCCGTTGGCACCGCTGCCGCTAAGCGATTTCATCAATGCAGTGGGCAGTGCTCCCACAAAGCTTGTGTCGACTCCGCATAGTCCTACTACGTATCCGATACCTCCCACCAGAAAATCCATGGCTCCCGAAGTGCGGAATACCGCAATGCCTACCAGAAAAGCAACCAGATAAGGAATAATGCGCACAGCTGTCGTAAACCCTTCCTTGGCTCCTTCCACGAAAGAATCATATACGTTAATCTTCTTTCTGACACCCGTTAAAATAAACAGGATAATGACACTGAACAGAAGAATATTCGCTATCAGGGTAGAGTAAGTGCCCATATCTTCCCGAGAAACACTCAGGAACAGGTAAATCAAACCGGAGAAGAAAAGACAGATGATACCCATTAAAATCAGAATGGGCTTATTGATCAGGTTTATCTTCTGGGCGATACTGACTGCTATGACCCCGACCAGAGTGGAAATGAAGGTACTTAACAGAATAGGAATAAATACATCCGTAGGCTGGGCAGCTCCCATTTGTGCTCGGTAAACCATGATACTGATCGGGATGATGATGAGGCCGGAAGTATTAATCACCAGAAACATAATCATCGGATTGGAAGCGGTATCTTTTTTCGGATTCAACTCTTGCAATTCTTTCATCGCTTTTAGTCCCAACGGGGTGGCGGCATTGTCCAGTCCGAGCATATTGGCGGACATATTCATAAAGATAGAACCTAACACCGGATGTCCTTTAGGTATATCCGGAAACAATCGGCAGAGTACCGGACTCAGGAAACGTGCCAGAGCATTAATCAGTCCGCTGTTCTCTCCGACTTTCATGATACCCAGCCAGAGGGCCAATACTCCCGTAAGTCCCAACGAGATTTCGAAAGCTGTCTTTGACGAATCGAATGTAGAGTTCATGATAGTCGTAAATATCTCCGTATCTCCCAGGAAAATTACTTTTATAAGGGCGATAATAAAGGCGACGACAAAGAATCCTATCCAGATGTAATTTAAAACCATAGTTGATAGCGTGTATATAGATGATGCAAAAGTAGTTATTACGTTTCAAATAAACTAATAACAGGATAAAAGGTTGTCTCCCGACACGTCATAGATGAAGACTTCGTTGCACAGACAGTGCTTCCCCGCTGACACAACTGTGCCATCGCAGTGGCACGATAGTGCCAACAGGGTGGCATGGCTGTGCCAATACGTTGGCACAAGGTTGGCCCTATATTCTCTTAAATCTTTATAAATAGCCTTCCGATAGCTGCCATTCAGAGCGTGCCCGGAGTTTTTATTCGTTTTTCTTGTACTGAAAATGAATGTAAATCTCTATCTTTGTCTCCTACTTTCAAGAAATAAATGGAACAGGAAGATTTTAACATACGCGAACATCAGCTTACTTCAAGGGAACGGGATTTTGAGAATGCACTCCGGCCGTTGAGTTTTGAGGACTTTAGCGGACAGGATAAGGTGGTGGAAAACCTTCGCATCTTTGTGAAGGCGGCACGCTTGCGTGGCGAAGCACTCGACCATGTCCTGCTGCACGGACCTCCCGGATTGGGAAAAACAACGCTTTCAAATATCATTGCCAACGAGTTGGGAGTCGGCTTTAAGGTAACCTCCGGTCCGGTGCTCGATAAACCGGGAGATTTGGCAGGTGTGCTGACCAGTCTCGAACCGAATGATGTACTCTTTATTGATGAAATTCATCGCTTGTCGCCCGTGGTGGAAGAATATCTTTATTCTGCCATGGAAGACTATCGCATTGATATCATGATTGATAAAGGGCCTTCGGCACGTAGCATCCAAATAGATCTTAATCCTTTCACGCTGGTTGGCGCAACAACACGCAGCGGTCTGCTGACGGCACCGCTCCGTGCACGTTTCGGAATCAATCTGCATCTGGAATACTATGATGATGATATCTTGAGTAACATTATCCGTCGTTCCGCTTCCATATTGGATGTGCCTTGCTCGTTGCGTGCGGCAGGAGAGATTGCTTCCCGCAGCCGTGGGACGCCGCGTATTGCCAATGCCTTGCTCCGCCGGGTGCGCGACTTTGCACAGGTGAAGGGTTCCGGTTCTATTGACACGGAAATAGCTCAGTTTGCACTGGAGGCATTGAATATTGACAAGTACGGTCTGGATGAGATAGACAACAAGATACTTTGTACGATTATAGACAAGTTTAAGGGCGGTCCTGTGGGAATCACTACCATTGCTACGGCTTTGGGGGAAGATGCGGGGACGATTGAGGAAGTTTACGAACCCTTCCTGATAAAAGAAGGATTCATGAAGCGTACTCCTCGCGGACGTGAGGTGACTGAACTTGCCTACAAACATTTGGGAAGAAGCCTTTATAACAGTCAGAAAACATTGTTTAACGACTGATAGTGGGCGGTACCATTTCACCGGAATTGATTAAAGTAAAAAGTCGGTAGTATCTCCATTCTCCTCCTTCGGGAAGGAGGAGTACCCGTAAGGGGAGGTGGTAGGCGAATACATAAAACAATTATCTATGCACGATATAATGAATAAGCCCGAACTAAAATCCGTTCGAAAAGATCTAAGAAATATGAGTACTTCTGCCGAAGCCACTCTCTGGAAGTTAATCAAAGGGCAGCAAATAGATGGACTTAAGTTTCGTCGGCAGCATAGTGTCGGTCCTTATATTTTAGACTTTTATTGCCCGCAATTCCGGCTGGGGATAGAGTTGGATGGTGAAGTACATTCTACTACGGAAGCTATGGATTATGCTGATAATCGTGCACGTTTTCTCGTCAATGAGAAAAATATTTGGGTAATACGTTTTGAGAATAGAGTCGTATTTGAGAATCCTACGCGGATTGTGGAGGAGATTCGGGAGGTTGTGAAAAAAAGGAGAGAAAATCCTACCACCTCCCCCTACGGGTACTCCTCCTTCCCGAAGGAGGAGAATGGAGATACTACCGACTTTTAATCAATTTTGGTGAAGGTAGTATTATAATATCATTAATCTGATAAAATAGAACATGGCTGGACTGAAATCATTAGCAAAAGATACTGCGATTTATGGATTGAGTAGTATTGTCGGTCGATTCCTCAATTATATGCTGGTACCGTTGTACACAGCAGTCTTACCGGCTTCTTCCGGAGGCTATGGAGTAGTATCAAATGTCTATGCATTTACAGCTTTGATGCTCGTGCTGCTCACGTTCGGTATGGAAACGGGTTTCTTCCGCTTTGCCAATAAATCAGGGGAAGATCCGATGAAAGTGTATGCAAACTCTTTGCTTTCAGTAGGCGGGGTATCCTTGATTTTCGTCCTTCTCTGTCTACTGTTCCTGCAACCGATCGCCAATCTGCTGGATTATGGCAATCATCCCGAGTTTATAGCGATGATGGCTATGGTGGTGGCTTTGGATTCTTTCCAGTGCATTCCTTTCGCCTACTTACGTTATAAGAAAAGACCGATTAAGTTTGCGGCTATTAAATTGCTTTCCATTATCGGTGGAATTGGCTTGAATCTGTTCTTTCTGTTGCTCTGTCCGTGGCTGAATGTTCATTTTCCGGCAACGGTTTCCTGGTTTTATGATCCGGATTATCTGGTAGGTTATATTTTCATCAGTAATCTGATTATTTCAGCAGTGCAGATGTTCTTCTTTATTCCTGAATTGAGAGGCTTTGCTTATAAGTTGGACAAGGCACTGCTAAAACGAATGGTAGTATATTCTTTCCCGGTGTTGATTCTGGGGCTGGTCGGTATTCTGAATCAGACGGTGGATAAGATGATTTATCCGTTTCTTTTCGAGGATCGTCAGGAAGGACTGGTCCAGTTGGGCATTTATGCGGCTACCAGTAAGATTGCTATGGTAATGGCTATGTTTACGCAGGCTTTCCGTTATGCATACGAACCCTTTGTTTTTGGAAAAAACAGAGAAGGGGACAATCGTAAAATGTATGCGGCTGCAATGAAATATTTCCTCATCTTCTCATTGTTGGCTTTCCTTGCCGTGATGTTCTATTTGGATTTGTTGCGCTATCTGGTGGCAAGAGGATATTGGGAAGGGTTGGGAGTAGTGGCTGTTGTGATGCTTGCAGAAATATGTAAGGGAATCTATTTCAATCTTTCCTTTTGGTATAAACTGACGGATGAAACACGTTGGGGGGCTTATTTCTCACTGATAGGATGTGCCATTATTGTGGTGATGAACATTGTGTTTGTGCCTGTGTATGGTTATATTGCTTCTGCGTGGGCTTCTGTTGCCGGATATGGGGTGATTATGCTGTTGTCTTATTGGATGGGACAGAAGAAGTATCCGATTCAGTATGACTTGAAAAGTCTGGGACTTTATATCCTGCTTGCTGCGGTACTGTATGTGATCGGCGAACAAGTGCCGATTTCTGATCTTGTGCTCCGTCTGGCTTTCCGTACTGTGCTTTTATTGTTGTTTGTAGCATACATCGTCAAGAAAGATTTGCCGTTAAGTCAGCTACCTGTTATTAATCGATTTATAAAGAAGAAATAACTTATGAAGACAGATGAACGTAATAAATTCGCCATAAAGTCCTTTTTAGGCGAATATCTGGATTTGAGAAAGGATAAGGATAATGAACTGGCAACAGTTGATTCTATCCGTAAAGGTGTGGAGTTCAAGGGGGCGAACCTGTGGATTCTTATCTTTGCCATTTTCATGGCGTCACTTGGCTTGAATGTGAACTCTACCGCCGTGATCATCGGTGCCATGTTGATTTCTCCGTTGATGGGGCCTATCATGGGAGTAGGGCTTTCTGTCGGCTTGAACGACTTCGAACTGATGAAACGTTCTTTAAAGAGTTTTCTTATTACGACCGCTTTCAGTGTGACGACGGCGACAATCTTCTTCCTTCTGGCGCCTATTGCCGGTTCGCAGTCAGAGTTGCTGGCCCGCACATCGCCGACAATTTATGACGTATTCATCGCACTTTTCGGTGGTCTGGCAGGTGTGGTGGCTCTTTCTACGAAAGAAAAAGGGAACGTGATTCCGGGTGTCGCTATCGCTACGGCATTGATGCCGCCGCTTTGTACGGCAGGTTACGGGCTGGCTTCCGGTAATCTGATCTATTTTCTGGGAGCCTTTTACCTCTACTTCATAAATTCCGTATTCATTAGCCTCGCAACTTTTATCGGTGTGCGTGTGATGCATTTCCAGCGGAAAGAGTTCGTTGATAAAAACCGTGAAAAGACGGTGCGTAAATATATCATCCTGATTGTGATTCTGACGATGTGCCCGGCTGTTTATCTGACATTCGGCATTATCAAAAGTACTTTCTATGAAGCGGCGGCCAACCGGTTTATCAACGAACAGTTGGGATTCGAGAATACGCAAGTGCTTGATAAAAAGGTCAGCTATGAACATAAGGAAGTCCGTGTTGTCCTGATCGGCTCGGAAGTGCCGGACGCTTCGATCTCCATAGCCCGCAGTAAACTGAAAGAGTATAAACTTGAAGATACCAAGCTGATAGTATTGCAGGGTATGAACAACGAAGCGGTGGATGTGTCTTCTATCCGTGCCATGGTAATGGAAGACTTCTACAAGAACAGCGAACAACGGCTTCAGGAACAAAAAGTCAAAATAACTCAACTGGAGACAACTCTCCAACAATATAAATCGTATGATGAAATGAGTCGTACACTGGTGCCGGAACTGAAGGTGCTTTATCCTTCTATCACTACGCTTTCCATTGCTCACTCGCTCGAAGTACGGGTAGATTCGATGAAAACGGATACGGTGACGCTGGCTGTCATGAAGTTTGCCAAACATCCGACGAATACGGAGAAAGAGAAAATCAGCGAGTGGCTGAAAGCCCGGGTAGGGGCGAAAAAGTTGAGGTTGATTACCGAATAAAGAATCTAAAAATAATAGCATGAAATTCAGACTGACCGCAGTTATTGTCCTTGCTCTTTGCTTGTCGAATGCTTTTGCCGATGAGGGAATGTGGCTATTGGGAAATCTTAAGAAGAATAAGCAAACAGACCGGGTAATGAGAGAACTTGGTTTGCAGATGCCTGTAAATAAATTATATAATCCGAAGAAGCCGTGTCTGGCGGATGCCGTTGTCAGTTTCGGCGGCTTTTGTTCGGGAGTAGTCGTATCGGAAGACGGGTTGGTGTTCACCAATCATCATTGCGGTTTCAGTAGTATCCAGCAGCATTCTTCGGTAGAACATGATTATCTGAAAGACGGTTTTGTGGCCCGTAGCCTCGAAGAAGAACTGCCGAATCCCGAGTTATATGTCCGTTTCCTGCTTCGTACGGAAAATGTGACCAAGCGGGTATTGTCTGCCGCCAAACACGCCAAGACGGAATCCGAGCGGCGGGTGGTAGTCGATTCTGTGATGAATGTAATCGGGATGGAAGTATCGGAAAAGGACTCCACGTTGACGGGTATTGTTGACGCCTACTATGCGGGAAATGAGTTCTGGCTGTCTGTTTACCGTGATTATAATGATGTCCGCCTGGTATTTGCTCCCCCTTCCTCTGTCGGTAAGTTCGGGTGGGATACGGACAACTGGATGTGGCCGCGTCATACGGGCGATTTCAGCGTATTCCGTATCTATGCGAACACTCAGAACGGTCCGGCGGATTATTCTCCGGACAATGTGCCCTATCATCCCGAATATGTAGCTCCTGTCTCTTTGGAAGGATATAAGGAAGGCTCTTTCTGTATGACGCTCGGTTATCCGGGGAGTACGGAGCGTTATCTCTCTTCGTATGGTATCGAGGAGATGATGAACGGCATCAATCAGGCTATGATTGACGTGCGTGGAGTGAAACAGGCTATCTGGAAGCGGGAAATGGACCGTCGTCCGGACATCCGTATTAAGTATGCCTCAAAGTACGATGAAAGCTCTAATTACTGGAAGAATAGTATCGAAACCAATAAAGCGATCCAACACCTGAAAGTGCTGGAAAAGAAACGTGCTGCCGAGGCTGCACTGCGCGAATGGATTCAGGCGCATCCCGAAGAAAGGGAGAAACTTATTCGTTTATTCTCTTCCCTGGAGCTGAATTATGGCAATCGTCGTGAGATAAACCGTGCCTTGGCTTATTTCGGTGAAGCATTTATCAATGGGCCTGAATTGGTTCAGCTTGCGCTTGAAATTCTGAACTTCGACTTTGAGGCGGAAGAAAAGCAAGTGGTAAGCCGTATGAAGAAGCTGTTGGAAAAGTATGACAACCTGGATACTGCCATTGACAAGGAAGTCTTTGCCGCCATGCTGAAAGAGTATCAAACGAAAGTGGACAAGAAGTATCTTCCCGCTATGTACGATAAGATCGACACGCTCTATAACGGGAATATCCAAGCCTATGTAGACTCCTTGTATGCAACATCCAATATAACCTCGCCTAAAGGTTTGAAACGCTTCCTGGAACGGGATACGACGTATAATCTGATTGAAGACCCTGCCGTATCTTTGAGTCTTGACCTGATTGTGAAATATTATGAGATGAACCAGAGTATTTCCGAAGCTTCCGAGCAGATCGAACAGGGAGAGCGCTTATTCAATGATGCCATGCGCCGTATGTATGCCGACCGTAATTTCTATCCCGACGCCAATTCGACCATGCGGCTTAGTTTCGGGACGGTCAGTGGTTATTCTCCTTTCGACGGGGCTACTTACGGCTATTATACAACAGTGAAAGGTATCTTTGAGAAGGTAAAAGAGCATGCCGGAGACATTGACTTTGCCGTGCAGCCGGAACTCTTGTCTTTATTATCTTCCCGCGACTTCGGCAGGTATGCCAACGAACAGGGAGATATGAATGTCTGCTTTATCTCCAACAATGATATAACAGGAGGAAACTCCGGCAGTGCCATGTTCAACGGTAAGGGAGAGTTGCTCGGTCTGGCGTTTGACGGCAATTGGGAAGCCATGAGCAGTGATATTGTATTTGAACCCGATTTACAACGATGTATCGGTGTGGATGTGCGTTATATGCTCTTTATTATCGAGAAATACGGGAAAGCGGGGAATCTGATAAAAGAATTAAAAATAAGGTGAGTTTGATATAACTTCATTCTCATGCTTCTCCTTCCTTTCCAAAGGAAGGGAAGCATAATCATTAAGTTTATATTGAACTCACCTTATAAAAGGTTATATAAACGTTTTTGGTACAACTTTTTTAAAGAAGTAACCATTCCCTCAAAAGGGGAATTCTATGGTTTTTGCTTTGAAAGTTTTTATTTCTTTGGTTTTCTGCCCACCCTTCTTCACTGAAGTCTGGTTCTTTGTCTTTAAAGAATTCCTGCCAGTCGTCTTTCTTTTTTGGACCGCGAGCATCCGAATAGCCTCGTTCTGCACGACTCGGTTTTTCTTTTTTGCCGGATTTTAGACCTTTGGTAGAAGCATCTTTTGTTTTTCTATCTTTATTGTCGTAGCGTGGAGTACGATCTTCTCCTTTGCCGAATCGTTTTCCGCCTTTGCGTTCACTTGAACCGTTTTCATGTCCTTTTCCGCCTTCTTCACTAGATACTTCTACTACGACTTTCCGTCCGTTCCATTTCGCACGGCTTAGAGCTTTTACGACATTGATAGCCTCTTTTTCGGGAACTTCAAAGAAAGAGAAGTTCTGCATTAAGTCGATACGTCCTAATTCAATGCGTCCACGTGTATTGCTATTCAGCAAGCCGATGAGGTCACTGGGGAAGAAACTGTCCGTTTTGCCCAAGTTAATGAATAAACGGTTGAAGCCCGGAGCAGCTTTCCGGCTTCTTTTTTCGAAACCACCTTCTTTTCGGTCACCTCTTCCGGTACGTTCGCCACGGCTATCGGTCGGTACTTCTATCTCTGCGCGGTTGCGGTAATATTCGGCAAAGCGGTTAAATTCGTGAGAAACCATTCGTTTAATCAAGTCTTCCTTACTTAACCATTCTAGCTTACGGTAAATATCGGGCATGAATTCAGAAATCTCCTCTTCGTTTACTTTTACTTTCTCGAGGTCGTCAATTACTTTAAGTAACTGTTTCTGGCAAATTCCTGCTGCAGTCGGCATTTCTCCGGGAATAAACTTCTTGCCGATAATACGTTCAATCTCACGCATTTTCCCTTTCTCACGCAGGTTGATAATGGCGATAGAAGTACCTGTCTTGCCGGCACGTCCTGTACGTCCGCTACGGTGAGTATAGCTTTCTATATCATCGGGCAGGCCATAATTAATGACATGTGTCAAATCATTTACATCCAAACCGCGGGCAGCTACATCTGTAGCAACCAGAAGCTGTAAATGACGTTGACGGAATTTCTGCATCACCAAGTCACGTTGTGCTTGTGAAAGCTCGCCGTGTAGAGAATCTGCATTATAACCATCTTGAATCAATTTATCAGCTATTTCCTGAGTTTCCTTGCGGGTACGGCAGAAAATGATACCGTAAATTTGTGGGTAATAATCCGCGATACGCTTCAATGCAGCATATTTATCTTTGGCGTGTACCAGATAGGCAATGTGGTTTACGTTCTTGCTGCCTTCATTCTTAGTACCGATTGTAATCTCTTTCGCATCGTGCAGGTATTTTTTTGCAATACGCGAGATTTCGGGACTCATGGTAGCTGAGAACATCAAAGTGTTCCGGTCTTCGGGAACCTTTTCAAGAATAGCATTGATGCTGTCGGTAAATCCCATATTCAGCATCTCGTCAGCTTCGTCCATTACTACATCGGCAATGGTCTCCAGTTTGGCGACTTTTCTTTCCATCAGGTCAATCAGTCGTCCGGGAGTGGCTACAATAATGTGTACACCTGCCTTCAACATGCGTATCTGGCTTTCGATGGATGAGCCACCGTATACAGGAAGGACTTTCAGTC
>ENA-ORSI01002294-ORSI01002294.1-human-gut-metagenome-genome-assembly--contig:-NODE-2294-length-14205-cov-3.489470_pt1 | contig 14205 bp, 9 predicted proteins | sample MGYA00242187_ERZ509154 | MGnify/ENA primary metagenome ERZ509154 (study PRJEB26280, sample SAMEA2338627) | human gut metagenome | biome: human gut; feature: human-associated habitat; material: faeces...
ATGCCGGGAATAGATGTTGGTTTCAGAAATATTATTAACGAACATCATAGCATTGATACTTCCGTTAAAGTAAAAAGAACTTTGATACAGCGTCAGAAAGCTGGAAAATATATGGGAGCGAGAGCACCGTATGGATATTTGAAGCCTGATGAAGATGTGACCAGCCTCGTGATTAATCCGGAGACAGCGCCTGTTGTGAAGATGATATTTCAGAAATATCTTGATGGAATGAATATTACTCAGCTGGCACGTTACCTGAATGAGCAGAAAATTATGAGTCCAGGTCAATATAAAAGAGAAGTTCTGAAAACTGGTGTGAAGAAAACAACAGAAAAATATATCTGGTATCCAGTAACTGTAAGACTGATACTGATGACAGAAACGTATACGGGAACTACGATTGGCGGCAAGTGGAAAGTTGCTTCGGTAGGAAGTAATAAGCATTTGAAAACAAAAGAAGAAGACTGGATTGTGGTTGAGGGTACGCATGAAGCGATTGTTTCTAAAGAGGTGTTTGATGCTGTACAGGAAAAGTTGGAATTAAATTCCAGAAAGAGGAGCAAAACCCACAATAATAATTATCCGCTGAAAGGATTGGTAAAATGTGGGGGATGCGGTCAGAATCTACAGCATGTAACCAGATGCAATCCGCACTTTAAGTGCCCAAGGAAATTTAATGCGGCAAATCAAGATTGTGTAACAGACAATTTATATGATGACGAGTTCAATGAGATGATTTTCAGGGCAATAAAGCTGTTTGCAAAGATCAGTGATGATGCTGAACCGGTACTCGAATTACAGAAAGCAGAATTAAAATCAAAAGTGAATGGAGCTGCAAAAAAGATTCGGGATGCCAAAGACAGTATTAGCAGATACAAGCACCAGAAGACTGAACTATATATGCGATATGCAATGGAAGAAATCTCAGAAGAAGAGTTCACCAGAAAAAATGACAAGCTGGATAAACAAATTGAGAAAGAAACCTTAGCGATAGCGCAAATGGAGACAGAACAGAGTGAAGCGGCTGAACGTTTATTTGAACTTCCGCCCGATGGCAGACAGTGCCTGACAGACCTGATCGAAGGAAATAAGCAATTAACCAGAGAGATAGCAGTAACTTTTATTCGTGGTATCAAGGTATATAATGATAAGCGAATAGAAATTGAATGGAATTTTGCTGATGAGCTGGTGAAGTATGTAGAGCAGGTGCAGAAAATCTGCAGTTGAAGTGATGATGGACAAATTACAAAAATTTTGTGTCATTAGCTTGACACAAGGGGGACGTCACGCTGACAATACGGTGGATTTACAGGAATTCATGATTATGCCGACGGGAGCGGAAAATATGGAGCAGGCGATTCGAATGTGTGCGGAAGTATACCAGTTTCTCAGAATTATCCTGAAACAAAAAGGTCTGTCAACAGCAGTCGGAGATGAGGGAGGTTTCGCACCGGATCTTTCCGATTCAGAAAGCGTCCTGGAAGTGATTCTGGAAGCAGTAAAAAAGGCAGGGTATGAACCCGGAAAGGATATCAGCATTGCAATTGATGCTGCGGCAAGTGAACTGTACGATGAAGAAAGAGGCGTTTATGTTTTCCCCGGAGAAGGAAAAATGAAAGGGGAAGAAGTTCTCAGGGATTCCGGCGAGATGATAGAATATTATGAAAAACTTGCAGAGAAGTTCCCGATTGTTTCCATTGAAGATGGACTTGAGGAAGATGACTGGGAAGGCTGGAAGACGCTGACGGACAGGCTCGGAGAGCGGGTGCAGCTGGTAGGAGACGATTTGTTTGTGACGAATACCAGAAGACTTGCCAAAGGGATCAGAAGAAAAGCGGCGAATGCGATACTGATCAAAGTGAATCAGATCGGGACACTGACGGAGAGCTTTGAAGCAGTAAAGATGGCGCAGAATGCCGGATATAAGACGGTAATCTCACACCGTTCGGGAGAGACTGCCGATTCTTTCATTGCAGATATTGCAGTGGCGGCAGATGCAGGGCAGATAAAAACAGGAGCCCCATGCCGGTCGGAACGGGTGGAAAAGTATAATCAATTATTACGGATAGAGGAAAGACTGGGGGATGTGGCTGTATATCAGAACCCATTCGAAGAAAAAATAGAAAATGTACAGATATAATGCTGTCTGACACAAGATTTCGAAAGAGATTAGCTTGCCTTATCGTCCATCCTGTGATAGAATATATGTGGTTTATCCGCAGGAGGTGTGAATAGTGGACATTTTGAAGATTGTATTAATGATAATATTTGCAATAGACTGTATCGCTTTAACAGTTATCGTACTGATGCAGGAAGGTAAGTCAGCAGGGCTTGGTGCCATTAGTGGTATCGCTGATACTTACTGGGGACAGAACAAGGGACGTTCTATGGAAGGTGCACTGGTGAAGTCGACAAAATTCCTTGCGATTCTGTTTATTGTACTGGCAGCAGTGTTGAATTTAAAAGTATTTGCATAGGATAGAGCATATTTTTAGAAGATGAAAGGGACACTCCTGTATGGGAGTGTCCCTTTTTGGAACACAGAATATGCAGGGGAGCATAGAGATATGAGTAAGAAATTTGATAAAAGAAAAAAAGTTGTCTATGATCTGATCTGTGATGATTTATATACACCGATGAAATTCAAGGAACTGGCAATGCTTCTTCGCGTGGCAAAAGAAGACAGAGATGAGTTAAGACAGATCCTGGAAGCGTTGGAGCAGGAAGGAAAGATATATCTTTCCAAGAGAGGAAAATACTGCAGGGGACATGCAAAGCGTCTGACCGGTGTGTTCCGGGCAAGTCTTAAGGGATTTGGCTTTGTAGTGCTGGACGAAGGAGATTCAGAGGATGTATTCATCGGTGCGGATGATACCTGTGGTGCATTTGACGGAGATCATGTTGAGATCGTACTTACAAAAGAACCGGAAGGAAGAAGCCGTGAAGGAAAGATCGTGAAGATCCTGGAGCGGGGGCTTTCAAAAGTAGTCGGACTTTACCGCATGAAGCCGGGAAAGAAGTTTGGGTTCGTGATTCCGGATAACCAGAGACTGGATCAGGACATATTTGTACCGATTGAAAAATCAAGAGGGGCAGTGGATGGACACAAAGTTGTAGTGGAGCTGACCTCTTATGGAGAGAATGGAAAGAAACCGGAAGGAAAGATCGTGGAGATCATCGGTCATCTGAATGATCCGGGAACAGATATCATGTCGATCGTAAAAGGGTATAACCTCCCGGTAGAATTTCCGGATAAAGTATTAAGACAGGCAGAGCGTGTTGCAAAACCGGTCAGCGAAGCTGACATGAATGGAAGAAAGGATCTGCGTGACTGGCAGATGGTCACGATTGACGGAGAAGATGCAAAGGATCTGGATGATGCGGTATCCCTTGTAAAAGAGGGAGAAAATTATATTCTGGGCGTGCATATCGCTGATGTGACCAATTATGTGCAGGAGAACAGCGCTCTTGACCGGGAAGCACTGAAAAGAGGTACCAGTGTCTATCTGGCAGACCGTGTGATCCCGATGCTTCCACATACACTTTCGAATGGAATGTGTTCACTCAATGCAGGAGAGGACAGACTTGCACTCAGCTGCATCATGACAGTGGATCCGTCTGGTGATGTGATCGCACATGAGATCGCTGAGACAGTAATTCATGTGGATCGCAGAATGTCCTATACCAGCGTAAAGAAGATTCTGACGGATCATGATGAAGCGGAGATCTTAGAATACAAAGAACTGGTTCCGATGTTCGAACGGATGCAGGAGCTTTCGGGTATTTTAAGAGCCCGAAGGAAGAAACGCGGTTCCATTGATTTTGATTTCCCAGAGACGAAGATGATCCTGGATGAGAATGGAAAGCCGATCGATATTAAACCATATGACAGAAATGTTGCAACGAAGATTATCGAGGATTTCATGCTTTTGGCAAATGAGACGGTTGCAGAAGATTACTACTGGCAGGAGCTTCCGTTTGTATACCGTACCCACGAAGCACCAGATGAAGAAAAGATCCGTACACTGGCAACATTTATCAATAATTTCGGGTATTCAATGCATATTGGAGTTAATGAAATTAGACCAAAAGAAATACAAAAGTTGCTAACGAAAGTGGAAGATACACCGGAAGAGGCAATGATCAGCCGTCTGGCACTTCGTTCGATGAAACAGGCGAAGTATACGGCAGAGAATGACGGACATTTTGGACTGGCGGCGAATTATTATACGCATTTTACTTCTCCGATCCGAAGATATCCGGATCTTCAGATCCATCGGATCATTAAGGATAACCTGCGGGGAAGAATGAATGAAAGTAAGATTGAACACTACCAGTCGATCCTTCCGGAAGTTGCAAAGCGTTCCAGTGAGATGGAACGTCGCGCGGATGAGGCAGAACGAGAGACAATCAAACTTAAGAAGGTGGAATACATGCAGGCACATATCGGAGAGGAATTCGACGGTGTGATCTCTGGAATTACTAAATGGGGTATGTATGTAGAGCTTCCGAATACGATAGAAGGTCTGGTCCATGTAACAAACATGACCGATGATCATTATGAATACAATGAAGAACGTTATGAGATGATAGGAATGCATACACGGAAAGTGTACAAACTGGGAGAAGCCTTAAGAGTACAGGTGCTGGATGCAGATCGTCTGATGCGTACGATTGATTTTAAGATTGTGAATCAGGGAGGTGCCGGAGATGGCGAAGAGTAATGACAAGATGGTAGCAAATAATAAAAAGGCATATCATGATTATTTTATCCTGGGTTATGACCCTGACGCTCAGCAGAAAAGCTGCGCTCTTATTTTTAATCGTCATTCCGGTACTCGGTGGCACGCTGTTATTTATCGCAAAAAAAGCCCATCCACATTTCATTAAGGTGTTTGACGAATATGATGAATTAAACAATTCCGTACAGGAAAATGTAAATGCCGCCCGCGTGGTAAAGGCATTTGTCCGTGAAGATTATGAAATTGGTAAATTCCACGGTGTTTCCAAATATGTTTATCAACTTTTTACCACAGCGGAAAAGATCGTTGCCTGGAATTCCCCGGTTATGCAGTTTGTCATGTATGCTGTGATTATGATTCTTATTTACATTGGCGGAAAAGGCATCGTAACCGGAACCATGGAAACCGGTGCACTTACTTCTATTATTGTATATGCCTTACAGATCATCGGTTCCCTGATGATGGTAACATTTGTGTTTGTCATGATCATGATTGCCGGTGCATCGACCGACCGTATCGTGGAAGTACTAAATGAGATTCCGGAAATGCGCGATCCTGCTGATGCTGTAACTTCCGTTGCCGATGGTGATATTATTTTCGATCATGTCAGTTTCAGTTATGCCGGTGAAGGTGGAAATCTTTCCTTAAAAGACGTCAATCTGCATATCAAATCCGGTCAGACCGTGGGGATCATCGGTGGAACCGGAAGTGCAAAATCAACGCTTGTACAGCTGATTCCGCGTCTGTATGACGTCACCGAAGGAAGTGTAAAAGTTTCCGGTATCGACGTGCGCAAATATAATCTGGAATCCCTGCGCGATCAGGTTTCCATGGTGTTGCAGAAAAACGTCCTGTTCTCCGGAACAATTTACGACAATATCCGCTGGGGCAACGAAAATGCTACGGATGAAGAAGTACAGAATGTCTGTAAACTGGCACAGGCCGACGGATTCGTCCGCGAATTTCCGGATGGTTACAATACACAGATTGTCCAGGGTGGAAACAACGTATCCGGTGGGCAGAAACAGCGTCTTTGTATTGCCCGTGCCCTGCTGAAGAAACCAAAAATTCTGATCCTTGATGATTCTACCAGCGCCGTGGATACCAAAACCGATGCGCTGATCCGCAAGGCTTTCCGCGAGGAAATTCCAAACACGACAAAGATCATCATTGCACAGCGTGTTTCTTCCATTGAAGATGCCGACTTGATCATTGTCCTTGAAAACGGTGAGATTTCCGGCATCGGTACATCCGAAGAACTGTTAAAAACCAATGCAATTTACCGTGAAGTATATGAATCACAGGTCAAAGGAGGTGAAGATCATGAATAACAAAAAGCCAAAGCTTTCCAAATACAATATTGCTACCGCAAAACGTCTGTTGAAATATGTAACAGAAACCTATAAAGCCCGCTTTATTCTTGTATTTGTATGTATCTTCTTAAGTGCAGTCGCATCCATTTCGGTATCTCTGTCCTTAAAATACATGCTTGATGATTTCATCCTTCCCCTGATTGGACAAAAAAGTCCGGACTATACCGAATTTTACCGTGCACTTGCTGTACTTGGCTGTATTTTCATTGTCGGTGTTATTGCAACATTTATCTATACCCGTATGATGGTATATATCGGCCAGGGTGTGTTAAAGCGTGTGCGTGATGATATGTTTGAGCATATGCAGACCCTTCCGATCCGCTATTTCGATCAGAATACGAATGGCTCTATCATGAGTCTTTACACAAATGATACCGATACCCTGCGCCAGATGATCAGTCAGGCAATCCCACAGGCACTGATGTCGTTTTTCACCATCATTGTTACATTTATTTCCATGCTGGTCTTAAGTCCCCTGCTGACACTGCTTGCCATTGTTGTCATCGGGATTCTGGTATTTGTCACAAAAAAAATCGGTGGAAACAGTGGAAAATACTTTGTGCGCCAGCAGGTTTCCCTTGCCGACGTGACCGGATTTGTGGAAGAACATATGAATGGCCAGCGTGTGGTAAAAGTGTTCAACCATGAGCAGAAATCCAAAGAGGAATTCGACCAGCTCAACGAAGCACTGTTTGACAGTGCCTCACAGGCAAACAAATACGCAAACATGATGGGACCGGTGATCGGAAACATCGGAAATTTACAATTCGTGCTGACTGCTGTTCTCGGTGGTGTTCTCTCGGTTGCCGGTGTGGGCGGCATTACGCTCGGCGTCATGGCCTCCTACCTGCAGTTTACCAAGAGTTTTACCCAGCCGTTTATGCAGGTGGCACAGCAGTTCAACTCCATCGTTATGGCTCTGGCAGGAGCTGATAGAATCTTTGCCCTGATCGACGAAAAACCGGAGACAGACGAAGGCTATGTAACACTTGTCAATGCAAAAAGAGATGCCGATGGCAACATCATCGAATGTAAAGAACGTACCGGCATGTGGGCATGGAAACATCCACATTCCGCAGATGGAAGTGTATCTTACACCCCTCTGACCGGCGATGTCCGTTTTGAGGATGTTACATTCGGCTACAATCCAGATAAGGTCATCTTAAAGGATATCAGTCTGTTCGCCAAACCGGGACAGAAACTGGCATTTGTTGGCTCTACCGGTGCCGGAAAGACAACAATTACCAACCTGATCAACCGTTTCTACGATATTCAGGAGGGAAAAATCCGCTATGACGGCATCAATATCACCAAGATCAAAAAAGATGATCTGCGCCGCTCCCTCGGTATTGTCCTGCAGGATACCCATCTGTTTACCGGAACCATCCGCGACAATATCCGTTACGGAAATCTTGATGCAACCGATGAGCAGATCTACGAAGCTGCCAGACTTGCGCACGCAGACCAGTTCATCCGGATGCTGCCAAACGGTTATGATACCATGTTAAGCGGTGACGGCGAAGAACTTTCCCAGGGACAGCGCCAGCTGCTTTCCATTGCAAGAGCCGCCGTGGCTGATCCACCGGTTCTCATCCTCGATGAGGCAACTTCCAGCATCGATACCCGTACCGAAAGCATTGTACAAAAGGGTATGGATAATCTGATGAAAGGACGTACGGTATTTGTTATCGCCCACCGCCTGTCTACGATCCGAAACAGTGATGCAATTATTGTGCTTGACCATGGACAGATCATTGAACGTGGGGATCATGCGGATCTGATTAAGCAGAAGGGAACCTATTATCAGCTGTATACCGGAAAACTGGAACTTTCCTAAACTGGAAATACCCTCCTATTGCAGAAATATTACAGACTTGTTACAATGCATTTGTACTTAGCTAATACAAATACAAACAGGGAGGTACTTAACTATGTGCTTTAGATTTTTTTCTAACTGCGATTTCTCAGCACTGATCCGTAAGTGTTTTGGATGCTAATAACCAGCAAAAAAGAAGCTGCACACGAATTTTCTTTTCATGTGTCAGCTTCTTTTTGCGTTTTCTGTCTGTATTCACCTGACCGGTCCGTCTATGCACGGAAATCAAATTTATTTTTTGATATGTTGATTTAAAAACTCCATTACTTCTCGTTTCTTTGGAATCGCAGGAATTCCACCTCTCTTTTGCACACACAGACATGCTACTGCATTTCCCTGCCGTGCACAGGCACGCAAATCATTCCAGTCCATCTCATCAATTGCTTTGTTCAGGGATAAAAACTGGCTCAGGAATCCACCCCAGAATGAATCTCCGGCTCCTGTTGTATCAACCGCCTCTGTTGCAAATCCCCTGATCTGTTCTTTTCCATCCGTAGTTGCCACAAGTACGCCGTCACTGCCAAGTGTAATGGCAATCAGCTCTGGTCCCATGGAAAGCAACTCCTCCGCAGCTTCTTCATAGCTGTTTTTTCCCGTCAGCAGGAGACTTTCTTCATCCGATACCTTCATCACATCCGCAAATGGAATCACTGCTTTCATTTCCTGTACTGCAGTCTGTTCATTTCTCCACAAGGATGCACGGTAATTTGGATCATAAGAAATCAATGCTCCCGCGTCTTTTGCGATATGAACGGCTTCTAAAGTTGCACTTTTTGCCGGTTCATCCGTCAGGGAAAGCGATCCGAAATGAAAAATTTTACCTTTTTTCAAAAGCGTCGGATCCAGTTCTTCTTTCCGAAGTTGTGTATCCGCGCCCGGTTTTCTTGCAAATGAAAATTTCCGCTCACCGTTTTCATCAATTTCTACAAACGCAAGTGTAGTAAAATACTTATCATCTTCGATCAGATGGTCCACTGCAATCCCCTCATTTTGTAAGGTTCTTTTTAAAAATGCACCATGCATGTCTTTTCCGACTTTTCCAATAAACGATGTCCGGTATCCCATATGGCTTGCAACCGTCAACAAATTCGCCGGTGCACCACCGGGATTCTGCTCAAACAGCTTCATTCCATCTTTTCCGTATCCTGCCTCGGTAAAATCGATCAGCAGTTCACCCAATGCTACAATATCAACCTCTTTTTCCATTCTTTAATTCCTCCACAATTTCATTATAACGCTTTTTATTCAGCCGATAAAAGAATAATACCACAGCAGTCACAATCCAGAGAACCCCCGGAATGGTTGTAAATGCATGTTTCATAATGGAAAGTACGGCTGCATTTTGTGTCTGGTTTGCCACATACCCGTATTTTCCGAGTAATCCGGCAAGAAGTGCTGTTCCAATTGCCATTCCAATCTTGTTTCCAAGCGAGATAAACGCATATTGAAATCCATCGTTGCGCAATCCGGTTTTCCACTCACCGTACTCCACACAATCCGGAATGATTGCATAAATTGCGGTATTGAATCCGGAAAAGAAAAACTGTGTAATTCCAGACAATGCATAAAAGATAACCGGAGCTTCTTTTACATTAAAGAAAAACATGGAAAGCATCGAAATTCCTGTCAAAAGTGCAAATACACTGGCAGTTCTTCCTTTATTGTTCAGTTTACGGAATACCGGCTGAAAGCAGGCTGCTCCAATAATGGAAGGAATAATGATGCACATCGAATAAGTGGTATAATACGAGGCATTTCCTTCTACATAAGTAAAATAATACAGGACATCCGCATTTCTTCCATATAAAGTAAAACCAAATAAAATCTGTCCTACCAGAGCCAGCAGATACGGACGATTCTGAAGCACCGCTTTTAGCTGGACTTTTATAGAAATTTTTTCTTTTTCCGGTGTGATCACAGCCTCTTTTGTCTTTGCAAAGCAAAAGAAATGACATGCTGCAAAAATGCATCCATAAATAACTGCCACCGTCAGATATCCGGTTTTTGCACTGCTGCTTCCAAATTTGTTAATCAAAGGAACGGTAATGATATTTAACACACCGATTGCAATCATTGCTGCAACGGAACGGGAAGTGTTGATTTTTGCACGCTCATCAATGTCCTGTGTCATTGCTCCACAGAGTGTTCCATATGGAATATTCACACAGGTATATCCCAAAACAAGGAGACAATATGTGATTACCATATATACAATTTTTGCAGTCTGATTCCAGTCTGGTCTTGCCCAGAATGTCATTACAAGGAGCACCGCCGTAATCGGTGCCGCCACCAAAAGCCATGGACGGTATCTTCCCCATCTTGTCTTTGTCTTGTCGGTCAGTCCCCCGACAATCGGATCATTAATGGCATCCCAGAATCGGGAAAACAGCATCAGTGCAGACACTGCTGCCATACTGATTCCAAATACATCGGTATAAAAAATCATTAAAAAATTGCTGACAAACATCCAACTGAAATTACATCCCACATCACCAAAACCATATGCAATTTTGCTGATCAGCGGCACTTTTCCACTTCTGTTCTCGCTACCCATACGTTCCTCCTACTTCATCAGAGTTTCTGGCAAAACTCGATTCTCTCCTCATTCGGTCCTTTAATCATGAAAAACTTTACACCATTATCCCAAAACGGAAGCTGCTCAATTCCATCCGTAATGACTTCATATCCATTTTCACAGATCTTTTTATACATTTCTTCAATATCTCTCACATCCAGTGCGACATGCTGATATGCCCCGTCTGCCATTACCGCCTGTCCGTTCTCAAACGATTCGATACAGTAATTCTGAATCTGCAAAAACGCAACCTTTTCTTTTGCCTTTTCATTATAGGTTTCTAAAATCACTTCAAATCCAAGACTTTTATAAAATTCGATTGTCTTTTTTAAATCATTCGTCGGGAGCCCTATGTGGGCTACTCCGACAATTCCATATTCGTTTTTCATCTGTTTAATCCTGCACATTGATGATGACTTTCATCGTTGTCTCACGGTTATCATCAATATACTGGTATGCTTTCAGATAATCTTTAAATGCAAACGTTTTTGAAATTAATGGTTTCAAATGTACCTTTCCCTCATTGACAAGACGGATACCATCTACATAATCGTCATGCCGGTACATCATGGTACTTTTAATATCGAGTTCGTGATCATTTGCGACTGCCAGATCCACCTCTGCCATTCCTGCAAATACTGCAACCAGTACGATCACACTTCCTTTTCTTGCATATTTGATTGCCTGCCCCATCGTAATATTATTTCCCGCACAGTCATAGATCACATCTGCCTTATCCGGACCAAATGCCTCTACCATAGCCTCTCCAAAATCTTTGTGCAGCGTGTTGACACATACATCAATTCCACATTCTTTTGCTTTTTCCAAACGCAGATCACTGACATCGGTAATCATAACCTTTGCTGCTCCCATCCCTTTTGCTGTTTGTGCAACAAGATTTCCAATTGGACCTGCGCCGATTACTGTGATATTCATTCCTTTTACATCGCCCATCTGCTTTACTCCATGAACTGCAACTGCAAGAGGCTCGATCATCGCCCCTTCTTCATAAGACATATCTTCCGGAATCGGTGTTACCTTAGATGCATCTACTGCAAAATATTCAGAAGCCGTACCTGTGGTCTGGAATCCCATAACCTTTAATTCCTCGCAAAGATTATATTTTCCATGGCGACACGGATAGCAGTGTCCGCAATAAACCTGTGGTTCAATCGTAACTTTCTGTCCGATCTGAAACCCAGAAACATTTTTCCCTATTTCTGCGATTTCTCCGGAAACCTCATGTCCCTGTGTCACCGGATATTTCGTAAACGGATGCTTTCCATGATATACATGGATATCAGAACCACAGATACCTATATTTCTGATTTTTACCAGTACCTGATCATCCTTGACTTCTGGAACCGGAACCTCTCTAAATGTAATTTCTCCTGGATTTGTCATTACCTGCTGTAACATAATTGTTTCCTCCTTTATATTTGTTCTTCTTTTGTTTTATCTTTTATAAAATGTTTTATTAAAGTAATTACATTATTGTCCCATTCCTCTGTTTTGTCAATAGTTTTTGAGAGTTTTTACCAGTTGCACAATTTTTTATTTTACTTTTTGTAATTATAGTTCAATAATCAAAACCTTAGAGTAGTTTAGATTAGGGATAATAGATTGTTTTCAAACTCTTAATGTGTGATTGGAGTAATTTTAGAGTTTCTTAACATAATTTTTGGAAAATGTTCGCTTTTGCGCCGTGAAAGGGTGCCGAAAATTATGTTTAGAAACACTTAAATTATGTATTGAGCCATTACGAGTTTGAAAACAATCTAATTATTCATAAGCTAAACAAATATATTTATTATCAAACTATAATCTTTTTGAACTTTTGGCACACGCCAAAGAATTTTTGAATTAAATTCAATTCTAAAAAATTTTGAAAATAATTATTTTTTATAAAAATAGCTAAAAGCTAGTATAAATTTAAATGTTATACCAACTTTTAGTTCGTTATAACATTTAATATTATACATGCTTTTAGCCTATTTGTCAACGAAAACTTCTTGACTTTTTTCGACACAATTCGACAAATCACAAAAATATGCAGTAAACAAAGCAGCACAATGTTATGTACACTGTACTGCTAATCTTGATAAGGTCAATTTGCACTAATCTTGACAGGGTCGGCCTTCTTGGTTTTAATTTTATTGCGGAACAAAACCACCTCCCGAAAATCCTGACCAATCTTGTTCTTCTTGATCTGCTATTTTTGGTATTGTATCTGTTGTGACATCAGACTTTAGAGAAACTACAGGGCGCACAGCATAGCCATAGTAGTACTCATCTCCATTCGATCTGAACATATTGAAACTGCCCGCACCTGAAACACCGTCAAAAGTACCAGCAGTACCCAAACAGAAATAAGCATAGTCCGAAATACTGAAGACCGAGCGCGAAGCCAGCCAATTCCATTTTTTTGCTTGATTCTTGAAAAATATTGTTTCATATGCTCTTGTATTTGTTGCTGTTTTTAATAAGCTGTTATTTCCTATGTAATAGTATGCATTAGATGTTTTTGAAAAATTGCTTTTTGTTTTTGCAAGATAATCTTCTGGACTTGCATATTGATCTGTATAACTTTTGGTTGTTCCAAAATTACCTAACTCATCTACTGCAGGTGTTAATCCTTTACTTCCTACTGTTACCCCACATATTTTATTTACATCTTCTATTTTTAAGCTTCTTGCTCCTGTTGCTCCAACTCCATGACCATAAATTTTTGATATTCTTTCAAGCACTGTTTCTGCATTTATATATCCTTTTGCACCTTTTAAATAAAAATATGGATTATTTGTATCTCCCATGTCTTTTTTTACTGGGTCTGCACTTACAATTAGTATTTGACCATTGTCATCTTTTCCTAGCACTCTCCATTTTGTATCATCATTTATTGAAAATGTTTGGTCTTTACTTCCATTTTCATCTGCTGAACTTGAAGCTGTTTTGTCTTTTTCTAAAGTTCCTTCTTTAAAGTTTAGTGGGGTATAATTCACATAATCTCCTATGTGCAAATGCTCTGCTTTTTTACAACTTCCATCTGAATTTGTACAATTATCCTTTTGAGCTTGGTTATACATTTCAACAAGTGTTTTTCCTGCTTTTTCATTTGCAATTTGATATATTGATGTACTTACCGTTTCTGAAGTATAATAACTTATTTTATATATCCCTTTTTGTTCTTCAAAAACATATACATCTCCGCTTTCTTTGCTTGTTCCATTTCCTATGCTCAATGTTTGCCCTAATAAATTTCTTACATTTACTATTCCATTTGCATTTATTATGTTTTTGCTTTGTATAAAATCTTTAAAGCTTCCTAAATTTTCTGTTGTTCCTTCTGCTCCTTCATTTTCTGCTATTTTTACAAGTTCTGTACTTGCAACTTTTGTTTCTTCTTGCACTTTAGAAGAATTTACCTCTTGTTTTGTTCTATACTCATTATATAAGAGCATAATTCCTTCTTTTACTGCAGCATGTGCTTGCTCCTCCTTTGCCCTCTTTCCTTGAGTTAAAATTCCATTATTACCCGTTAACATTGCAATTGAAACTCCTGCTAAAATTAGTAAAATAATAATTGTGACTACTAATGCTATTAATGTAATTCCTTTTGTACTTTTAGTTATTCTTTTT
>ENA-ORSI01002298-ORSI01002298.1-human-gut-metagenome-genome-assembly--contig:-NODE-2298-length-14193-cov-5.918730_pt1 | contig 14193 bp, 10 predicted proteins | sample MGYA00242187_ERZ509154 | MGnify/ENA primary metagenome ERZ509154 (study PRJEB26280, sample SAMEA2338627) | human gut metagenome | biome: human gut; feature: human-associated habitat; material: faeces...
GCCTAGCCTGCCCATTAAGGCGCTTTCCTTTTGCCGCCCCACCGAACTGCGGGGGAAAGGTGGTGGCGCCAGCCACCAAAGGGGGGAATGCATTTCCTACGCCCGCAGGGCGGTTGTATGGTTTTTCCTCGGGCAAAAGCCCGGTTGTTAGGTTTTATCATAAGAGGGCGCCTTCTATAAATTTAGAGGCGCCACCACAACCCTCGCGCCGGAGGCGCGTCAAACTTAAGAACCCTCGGGGCGATAGCCCCGTCAAACTTTAGACCCCTCAAGCCCCAAAGAATCTCCATAGAATCCGCACGTAAAAGGCCTTCACCGGATGGCAGCCGGTGAAGGCCTTTGTATTTTTGGAGTTTGGGAATGGTGTAATCATGGACCCATAGAAAATGAGCCTATGAAGAGGTATGGGGAAAATCCCTGCAGAAAGGGGAAAGGAGGAAACTTTCCATTTCCTGCGGCTGTCATACCGTCAGCCGGGTACGGGAGAAAGACAGGGCGCATGCTGAATTTGTCACTTCTGTCGAAACACTGACCTGTGCGGGGTGAAGGAATGAATGCATTCCTGTGCAATGGCCAATCTCCATCTGCCCTTTTCTTCTGTCAGCCCCTACGAAAGGCTTGGCCGAAAAAGAGGAAAGAGGAAGATGCCTCTTCCTTACCTTCAGCAAAAATGATTCCGCTTTGAAACCCTGTAACAGTCAAACGATTTCAAAAGCGGCAGATTCGCGGACCCTTCCAGCCACTGCCCCTCCAGCCTGCCTGTGGCAGAGTGGCTGAGGAATCCGGATCTCACAATCGAAATACTTCGGAGGATAGACCTCAAAAGGTTCTCATTTCTCCCCTTCCCCAAAGGATCGTATCTTTCATCTGCCGGGAAACCTGCCGGAAATCAAAGGGCCGGGCCAGCGGGAAAAAAGAAAAAGGAACCGGCGGTACAGCATGGAAACCATACTTATCACCTTAACCTGTCTCTATTATACATCATTTAGGATTTTATTAAAGGCGATTGTTATCTTTTAAAGGAGGAAATGGTAAAAAATGCCGCTGCTGCCGGCAAAAAGGGCTTATTGAATTTTTCTTTAAGCACTTCATGAGAAAGAGCGGGTCCTTCACTGAAGAACCCGCCGCTATAGGCTGAAGCCTATGGGGAAAACCTTTCCCGAAAGGCCTGGAGATTCCTCTTGTCTCCAGGGCAGTATATGGCAAAGAGGATAGAGTCGAAATAAAAGCGATACCTTTCCTCCACCAGTACCCTGTAAAAATCAGAGGCCACCTGGTCCGGGGGATTCCGAAATACGCCGCAGCCCCAGGCGCCCAGGGTCAGAGTCCGGATACCCTTTGCCGCTGCCAGGGCCAGAATGCGTCGTATGCGCTGTATCCGCCGGCGGCTGATTTCCTTTTTATCCATTTCTCCTGCCGGTCCCCGAAGGTCTATGGCCGGCGCCGTGATGACAGCGGTTTGGCGGGGCGGCCCGAAAAGAGTACCGTCGGCGCTTCGGAAGATTTCTACGAAAGGAGAAAAGACCATGCCGCAAGAGCCGTACATACTCTGGCGCCGCCGGTTCTCCTCATAATAGGGAAGTCCCTTTTCCCCTGAAAGGGATGCATAGAGGGTACTCTCCCGGCAGAGGGCTTCCTCCTGGGAAGAGGCGCCGTAAAGATATCCGCCGCCGGGGGTAAAGGCATTGGCAAAATTCAAGACCCCCTCTGCTCCGTAGGCCAGGGTATCTCCTTCGACCACAGAAATTCTTCCTTCCCCCAGGGGAGCGGAAAGGGAAGAGACCATCTCTTCCAGCACCTTCGGCCCGTAGATTTCCGCCTCCTCCAGTCTGGAAGGGGGAGAGGCAAAATGAAAGACTTCTTCCCCTGCTTCATAAAATCCCTGGTTTATGATTTTTTCATTTTCTCTGGCCATGGCCATATAGCGGATTCGTGTATCCATCTGTTCCTCCGTGAACACGCTCCCAGGGCCTGTTGGCGTCCTGAAGCAGGCCGCAGCCTTTCCGCAGGGGCTCCTACTCGATCCAGTCCTTATATTTCTCCAAGAGTTTCTGACAGGCAATGTCTGAAGCCTGGAAGGCTTCTTCAAAGGAGGCCCCTTTATAGGGATTGGCAATGCCGCCGTCATAACCGGCTGCCGCGGACAGGAGAGAAATCTTATTGTCCACATCGCCGCCCATGGTATTGAAAAGCCGGGGATCCTGGGGATTATCCATGAGGAAAATGTAGTTGAACTGGTCATAGGTGCTCCATTCCAGGGGCAGGGCTTTCTTATTGGTGGCAGGGATGCCGTGGGCTGCCAGTACATCCTTCCCTTCCTGGCAGAGAGGGGAGCCTTCCTTTTCCAGGCAGGCGGAGGAGACGTAGATTTTCTCCGACAGGCCTGCTTCTTTCACCAAATGTTTCATAATGAATTCCGCCATTGGCGGCTCACCGCTTCCGGTGTGAGACAGAAACAGAAGTTTAATCATGGAAAGGCTCCTTTCACTGATGAAATCAAAAGATATTCTGTCTTATTATATAACTTATATAACATTCCTGTAAAAGAAAGGTAAAAGAAGGGGGAGTCAGACAGTGAGACGCCGCAAAGGAGCTGGAAGGTAAGGAAGATATAACAGTCACGCAGAGGCCTGAAATGATTCCACGCCCCTATGAGAACTTTCCTCCTTTAAAAAGATTATATAGACAGAGAGAACTGAAAGGGCCCGGAAGGGGCGCCCGCCTCCCTGCCTGTTACGTGCACACACCTTATCAAGGGACAGGCCATGGAGGTAGGAAGAACTTCCTCATATGAATCAGAACCCTCCGACGCGTCAAAACTTCACAAAGAACTCCTGAAGATGACCTGCCAGACATCCTGGTGGCAAATGGCTATACCAGTTCTTCCTTGACGACACAGACATTCCGCTTAGGCGGCTGCCCCTGGCCGATTCATCGAAGCTGAACGCCTGAGCCCTACCGCGCATCAGCATGGGACGAATCAGGAGTTTTTTGCGTGGCACAAAGGAAGGCAGAAAATCATATACTTGACACCGGGGAGATTTCCGGCGGTTTGCCCTTTGGAAGGCGGTGGATCATTCCGGCCTGCGGCGTAAGGAAGTCTTACGCTGTTTCATTCCCATACGTAGGAAGGCAAAGCAGCGACGCTGTGAGGTTTTGGCCTTCCACTTTCCTGAAAAAAGAAAACAGTGAAAGAAGCATCGGCGATGGCCGGTGCTTTTTTCACTGCTTCGATTTCATCCATGAAGCCGGGCCAGGTCGGCTTTGGCTTCTTCATAGCCTGCTTCCACTGCTTTTTTGTACAGCTCTTCGGCTTTGGCTGTATCCTTCGGGCAGCCCAGACCCTTTTCATAGAGCCGTCCCAGCCTTGTCATGGCAGGGGCGCCGATGATGTCGGTGCGCTCTGCGGCCCGCTGGTAGAGGGTAAAGGCTTTTTCATAGCTTTGGGGAAGGCCTTCTCCTTTTTCATAGAGTTCGCCTAAGAGCCAGGTGGCGGTGATATCGCCTTTGTCTGCCGATTTTTTATACCAGCTGGCGGCTTTTTTGAAATCCCGGGGCACCCCTTTTCCATTGGCATAGAGAAGTCCGATCCAGCGGCCTGCCTTCATGTGGCCCAGCCGGTACGCTTCCCGGAAGAAGGCCAGGGCCTTGGCGTCATCCTGCCGGGCGCCCTGATAGAAGCCGATGCCCATGTCCAGATAGGTTCCGGCAAGGGAGCGCTTTTCCTCCTGGCTGAGCCCTCTGGTTGAGGCAAAGGCGGGGGTGCCATCCTTTGTCTGGGTGAAAAGCCAGTCCCTGATGGGGGTGATGTTATAGGCAATGGTCCAGGTGTACATGTGGTTTCCTCCGGCAAAGACGGAGTACTGGATGGGGCTTCCCTGCTGCAGCATGGTACCGGTCAGGTGATTCCAGGCTCCCTTGTCGGAGTGGCTGTCCCAGAGAGAGGAGGTGGCCACCGGAGCGCCCAGGCTCTGCCAGAGTTTCACGGCCCTGTTCATGCCGGGATAGGCTTTGGTGTCTCCTTCGGAAACAAGGATCCACAGGTTCTTGTCCTTCAGCGCCGCCATTTCTTCCACATTCCACTGGCAGGCCACCAGGTACTGGGCGGCGAAGAGATCCGGATACCGGTCGCTGAGGGCGATATTGGCTATGCCGCCCTGGGACTGGCCGGTGCCGTAGATGCGGTTTCTATCCACCGGATAGGTATCCACGATATGCCGGATGGTGTCATAGGCCAGGGTGAGGCCGGGGGTCCATTTATTTTCATCGGTGGTCATCATGCCCAGGGAGTCTACCAGATCTTTGGAATAGTGGAGCACCAGGACCATGGAGGAGTGCTTGGCCTGCTCTTCTTTGGAAGCCCAGATGGTGCCGCCGTTTCCCTGCACCAGGGACAGCTTGGTATCATTGGTGTCGGCGCTGGCGTCGGGAATGAAAACGATGAGGGGATAGGTCTTCCCCCTCTCCATGCCCTTGGGAAGGTAGAGATAATAGGGCATGGCGGCGCCGGTGACGGGATCTTCATAGGAACCTTCCTGAAATCCCTGAAGCTCCGGCTCTGCCGCCCGGGCGGTATAGAGGGTGTCCGAGGGAAGATATGGGATGCCTTTGGTATCCCATACCATGCCTGTCTGCTTCAGGGAAAAGGACAGGTCCGGCAGCGCCTTGCTGCTGCTCATGGGCGGGCCCATTCGGGAACCGCTTTGGGCCCCTTTTTCCGGCAGATCCCTGGGCCTTTCCTTTCCCTGCTCCCCGGGGGTGGGAAGAGGCTTGTCGGACTGGGGATTGGTATGGGAGAGAGACAGGATCACATAGGGGCCAAAGGCTTCCCCCTTTGCCCTGTCCGGCGAAGTGCTGACAGAAGCGGAAGCAATGGTTTTCCCTTCCACCGAGAAATCGGAAGGAGAAAGGGAACGACCGTCAATGGGGGTGGGATATTTGAGGGACACCTGGGAAATGGCTTCGCCGAATCCATAATTGTGGGCGGTGGCGGAAACAGAAAGGAGAGTCCGCGGCGCCGGTGCCTTGTCATCAGCTGCCATGGCCGGCATGGGGCTTATCGCCGGAAGGCCGCTGAGGCAGGCCAGAGAAAGAAGAAGGGAGAGTTTTATTGCATTTTTCATTATAAAGTCCTTTCCTGATTATATGACTTTGGATAACCTATTGTACCACAAAGAAATTACGAAAGGTAATTATTTAAAGCCCGTAGAAGGCGGGAATCCCATGACAGGAGAGACAGGATGGAACCATCCGGCTCAGCGGCAAAAGGGCCCTTCCTTGCAGAATGCCCGGGGATAGGAGAAGGGTCTGATTCTTTTTCCTGAGGGTTGAATGACCGGAAGTATTTGCTATAGATAAAGAAATATAATATTCATAAAAAGTTATATAGCGCTAATCTATGCACTAAGTTAAATTTTTATGCAGAATTTTACGAAAACAAAACGTAATAAAAAGATAAATAAAATAGGGAAAGGCAGGATTCTAACCTTGGCTATAACAACAAGGTGGATGCCAATACGGACACCACTGTTGATTTTTCCAACACCCAGATTCTGGGCAGTAATGTGACTGCCAAACTGGGCAATTCCGTCTATCTGGGCAGCAATGCGGCCTATACGGGCCAGACCCCGGCGGCCAGCGATGCCATCACGTCTGCCAGGACGGCGGCGGAGAAAACATGGTGAATGCCGGCGTCACTCTGAAAGTAGGCCCCGGCCATGGTACGCCGACGACCGTCACCACCAGGACGGGACAGAAGGTGGACGTCATGGATATCCTGGCTAAACAGACGGAAATCCTGGAGAAATTGGCAGGAAATGCAAAAGCTGTCTCCGCTCCGGCGGGCAGTGACATTTTCCCTGACGTACCCCAGAATCACTGGGCCTATGTGGACAAACTCTACCGCACCGGCAGTCTGGCAGGTTTCTCGGAACCGGGGAAACTGAAGAGCCATATGCTTACCAGAAAGGATTTTGCAGAAATCCTCTACTGGGCCATGACCAACGGTGCCACCACCAATCCGGACCTCAACAGCGACGGCAGCCTGAACAGGCTGGCTGCGGAATTCGGTGCCGAACTGAAACTGGTGATGAGGTAAAAAAGAATAGACGGCCGGCATCCCTGGGGCATTTCGGCGTTGGGCAGCTGTGCCGATGGAGCTTGGGACAGGCGGGGCGGAAAATGATTACAACCGGGTCGAAGACGCCAAACCTTCATGTCTGCAGAGCATGTTCATAGGGAATATGACCGCAAGTTGTAATAGATTATGATAGATTTTTTGTTTCCGCGGAATTATACTATTAGTAACAGACTTATTAAATTGTGCATATCGATATTTATAAATGTATCGGGGGGGCAAAGAAGCATGGATATAGAAATGGTGGATCTGCTGCGGAAGATGGTGGATGAAGCGCCCTTTGGCATGTACGTGCTGGATGGGGAGCGGAAAATCGTATTCTGGAGTCAGGGAGCGGAACACATTACCGGCTACAGCAGGGAAGAAATGGTAGGAAAGCACTGTTTCAACGGCGGCCTGGATCATATCGACAGCACGGGCCTTCATTTATGCCATGATTTCTGCCCCATGATGGCTACCATTTTTGACGGCCAGTCCCGGGAGCAGCCGGTTTTCCTGAAGAACAAGGCAGGGAAGCGGGTGCCCGTTCTGGTGCATACGGAGCCTCTTTTCAGCGGAGACAAAGCCCTGGGGGCTATCGAATATTTCCGGGTTCTTCCGGAAAGTGAATATCCTATACCAAAGGAACGGTGATTGATTTTGTCAGGGATAGATGTAACAGGTACGCTGCTTTCGCAGCTGGACAGAAACCTGCCTGGCGGGATTCTCATTTACCGCGACGATGGGGAGCAGACAATTTTATATGCCAATCCCTGGCTGATTCGTGTTTTCGGCTGTTCTTCCTATGAGGATTTCATGGAGACCACCGGCGGCTCTTTCATGCATCTGATGCATCCGGAGGACCGGAGCCGGGTGGATAAGGATATCCGGGATCAGATTTCCGGCAGTCCGGAAAAGCTGGATTTCGTCAATTACCGTATTGTCCGAAAGGATGGTTCTATCAGGCGGGTGGAGGAGTTCGGCCACCGGGTGTTTGTGCCCGGTGTGGGACCTGTGTTTTATGTGTTCTTCCTGGACAATGATACCAAGTACAAAATTTATGATATTGACGCCCTCACCGGTCTTCCCGGAAAGACCCGGTTCCTGCAGCATGCGTCCATGACCATGGCCATGGCGTCTCTGGATCCAAAATCGCCGAAGCTGGCATTTATTTATATAAATATCCACAATTTCAGTTTCTACAATCTTCGGAACGGCAGCGAGAAGGGAAATCAGTTTCTCCTTAAAATGGCGGCGGTATTGCAGAAAAATTTCCCCAATAATCTCATTTCCCGCTTTGCCGATGACCATTTCGTCATTCTGGCGTCCCTGCCTTCCGTGGAGGCCCTGATTCCCTCCATTACCGAGCAGATTCATGCTCTCTATGATGCCAGCCGTCTGGATGTGAAGTTTGGCATTTACCGGGTAGATGATTTTCACGTGCCTGTGGAAAGTGCCTGCGGCATGGCCCAGATGGCCTGCGACAGCATCAAGGAGCTGCCGGATCAGTACGTCTGCTTCTATACGGCAGATATGAGCCGCCGGAAAGCCCTTCGGAGCTATGTGATCGACCACTTCAGGGAAGCGCTGGAAAAGCGGTGGATAGAGGTCTATCTGCAGCCGGTGATCCGCACCGTGTCCGGTACCCTGGCCAGTGTGGAAGCCCTGTCCCGGTGGAAGGACCCCGAGCGGGGCATGATTTCGCCCGGCATTTATGTGCCTCTTCTGGAAGAGAGCCGGCAGGCGAAGAAGCTGGATCTCTATGTGCTGGAGGAAATCTGCCGCCACTACCGCGCCCAGATAGATGAAGGCAGGGTGGTCATCCCTACTTCCTTTAATCTGTCCCGGGTGGATTTCTTCCAGGGCTCTATTTTTGATGAGGTGGAGGACATACGGAAACGGTACCAGGTGCCCCGGAATATGCTCTATGTGGAAGTGACGGAAAGCGCCTTCGTCCGTGAAGGGGACGTGATCCGGAAGGAAATCGAGCGGTTCCGCAGCGCCGGCTATGAAGTGTGGATGGATGATTTCGGCAGCGGCTACTCTTCCCTGAATACCCTCAAAGATTACAACTTCGATGAAATCAAAATCGACATGGCCTTCCTTTCCAGCAGCAGTGAAAAGTCCCGGAATATTATCAAGGCCATTATCCGCATGGCCAAGGAAATCGGCATCCATACCCTGGTGGAAGGGGTGGAAACGGAAGAGCAGGTGCGCTTTATCCGTTCCATCGGCTGCGAGCTCATCCAGGGCTACTATTACGGAAAGCCCATGACTCTGGATGAACTGAAAGAGACGCAGAAGGAGAGGGGCTGGGTTGTGGAGACACCGGACCTTCGCCAGTACTACGGGTCCCTGAAAAGCGTAGATTTCCTCACCGATAAGTCCATGGCAGTGGTGGAATATACGGGGACAACTCTTCATTACCTTTTCGCCAATCCGGAGTTTATGAAATCCCTCCGCTCCGCCGGCGTGGAAAGTCTTGCCAAATCGGAGGATTCCATCAATGGTTCTGCCGGTCCCATTGGCAAGAACGTCAGAAGTTTCATGGAAAGCCTGGCGCAGTCCGCCGCAGACAGAACCATGACCTATACGGAAAACGGGCAGTACATGAAACTGGAAGTGCGTCATCTGGCGCAGGAGGGAAACACCCATCTGGGACTGGCCTTCCTTACGAACATTACCATTAATGAAAAAGAAAACGAGGCAGTGTCCCTGGACTGGGTGATGCGGAATATTTTCTATCTCTACCAGCTTGTGGGACTGGTGGATCCGGAAGGAAATCTGGCCGTTCCTTTGGTGAACAATACGCCTTACCAGACATATTTCCACCGGCGCCATGCGGGATTGGCGGAAATGACAAAACAGTATGCTTCCATCATGGTGCATCCCGACGACCGGCAGCGGTTCCTGGAATTCTGCAATCTGTCGAATATCCGGCAGCGCATCCACGAAGACTCCTACGGCACTGTGGTGAGCTGCTTCCGCACCCTGGGCAATGACCACCAGTACCACTGGAATATTCATTCCATCCTTCCGGTGCAGCGGAAAGGGAAAACCTATCTCCTCTATACCGTGAGGAATTCCCCGCTGGATGAAAAGAGCTTCAGGAAACCGCTGCTGAAGCTCCTGAACCGCCTGCCCTTTGAAAAATAAAAAGAACGTAGCGAAATCCATAGCCCGCGCAGGAGACAGTACTCTCCTGCGCCATTTTGATGGTTAAAAGAGAGAAGCCCCATCTCACTCCTCCCATGACAAAACGCTGCCCAGCCCACCGTCATTTCGACGAAAGCGTAGCGAAGTGGAGCGGAGTGGAGAAATCTCCCCCTCTAATGGTACGGGCGGCATTACGGCGGGAGATCTCTCGGCTCAGAGTTTCATGGGTGCCAGGGTCTTTATCATCCATATCGGCGCGCAGCCCCGCTCGAGATGACGGTGTTGGCGAGCAGCATCCAGTCATTTCAGAAGGGGACGAACCCCATTCCCGTCATTTCGACGAAAGCGTTGCGAAGTGGAGAAATCTCACTCCACCAATGACAAAATGCCGCTCCGCCCCTCCGTCATTTCGGCCAATGAAGACATACAAAAAAGCTGTGAAGAAATGGTTTACATTTTTCACAGCTTTTTTGCGCGGGCTCCCGATGACTTCTTCGGGATTTTATTCCTTTTTATCCATCCATTCCCTGCAGAGTTCCAGCATAGGTTCCCGGAATTCTTTGCTACTCATGAAGGACAGTTTGCAGGCGTAGAGAAAGATCTTGAAATCGGTATTGGGCACGGCCATAATGGTGTGCACGTACCAGCGGTACGTGCCGTCTTCGTCCAGGGTGCGGAAGATGCCGGCGGCGGTGCCGTAGGGATCGTTCTCCAGAAGCTGGTAGAGGTGATGAAATTCCGTGAAGCGGCGGTAACGGAGGCGATCGTCCGGATGAATCTGGAGTTCCGCCGCTTTGCACAGGGCTTCAATGCCCTTTGTTTTTTTGGAAAGCTGCTGCCGGAAGGGGGTATTGTCAATGATGGGGGTGGCCGTATCATCCTTCAGGTTCAGCACCGTAATGCTCTGGTACAGGTAGTACAGGTTCCGCAGCATGTCATCCAGCTGGTGGGCTTCTTCTGCTTCCTGACTGATGGAAATATGGGAGAGGTGGACCTCAAAGAGGTGACGGTCTTTTCCCGCCAGGGTAGAAATGTGGTGCCCTGTGAGATGCATGTAGCGGTTCTTTTTCGGATAGGTGATGGTCTGGTCCTGTCCTGTGCGGAGGATATTGAGGAAGAAGGCGTGAATGTTTCTGCCCAGGGCGGAGGAAGGACTGTTCAGCTCCTCTTCCGAATGGCGGGGCGTGCTGGTGTCGCCGGAAGCCAGGGCCCGGCGGAATTTATGGTTTGCAAAGAGGTAGGTCAGCTTCCCCTCATTGAGTTCTACCAGGGCCATGGATTCATCGGTGAGAAAATCGATGGAGCCCAGGGGATTGTAGTAATTCTTAAGGGCCCGGTCCTCCGGAATCCATCCTTTTTCCTGCATGCAGTTTTCCAGTTCTGCAAGGGGCATAGGTTTGCCGTAGTACCATCCCTGGATTTTTTCGCAGCCTATGGAGCGGATAAACTGGAGCTGCTCTTCCGTTTCCACCCCTTCCACCAGGGTGTGGATGCCGATGTCCTTGGCCATGCGTACCGTGGATTTGATAATGCCCTTTGCTTTTTCCGTAAAGCTGGAGAGGAAGGCCATATCGATCTTGATTTCGTCGAAATGGTAATCTTTCAGCACGTTCAGGGAAGAATAGCCGCTGCCGAAGTCGTCCATCCACATTTCATAGCCGGCGTCCCGGAATTTGTCGATCTGGGTGCTGATGCTGACGCCGTCTTTGATGAAGACGCTTTCCGTGATTTCCACATGAATCATATGGTGGGGCACCCGGTACTTCCTGACGATGGCGTCCACTTCTTCAAAAATAGAGCCGCTGAAGAAATCGATGCGGGACAGGTTGAAGGAAATAGGAATCACCGGCAGTCCCTGGCTCACTCTGGCACGGTAAGTTTTGCAGATTTCTTCCAGCACATAGAGGTCCAGTTTCTGGATCTGGCGGCTTTCCTCCAGGGCAGGAATGAAATCGGCCGGCGAAAGGAGTCCGTATACCGGATCCACCCACCGGGACAGGGCTTCGGCGCTGGCAAGGGTGCCGGAAATGGAACGAATCACCGGCTGCAGGTAAATTTTGATGTACTTCTTATCCAGGGCTTCCTGCAGATGGTCCATGACATAGCTCTTGATGAAGGCCTTTTCACCGATGGTTTCCGTATAGGTCTGGCAGTGGATATCATATCGGTTCCTGATGCTGTCGGCGGCAGCCTTGGCCAGGTCACAGGCCGTTTCCGGCTTCGTGTAAACATCATCGATGGGGTAGAGGCCGAATTTCACTGCCAGATCCACGTCCTCCCGAAGACTCATGATTTCCCGAAAGGCCCGGTCAATGCGTTCATGGACTGAAGTTTCCTCTGTGAGGATGGCAAAATGGTCGTCGGAAAAGCGGGAAATGAGAGCATGGGGGAAGGTGCTTTTCAGGATGAGCGCTGCCTTTTTCAGAAATTCATTGCCCCGGCGGCTGCTGTAGAGAAGATTGAACATCCGGAAATTGCGGATATTCATGTACAGCATCACCGGCCTGCCGGCAGAAGAAGGGGAAAAGGCCAGGCGCAGGGCTGCCTCCTTAAGGAACCGGGTCTGTCCCGGAAGTCCCGTAATGCCGTCAATGTCATGAAGCACATACTTGGCGTCACTGTCCAGAAAGAATACGTAAAATAAAGGTCCCACACCGGGTACATGAATCCGATGGCCGAACTCCTCCACCGTCTTTTCCGTTCCCTCCTTTGTGAAGATGCGGTAGTTGACGTAATCAAATACATTGGTTCCGGAAGAAATCTGGCGCTCTATATCCTTCTCCACCTTCTCCGCATCCTGGGGATGGACCAGGCTTCTGAAAGATCCGCCGGTGACAGCCATGAAATCGTCCATATCATGGCAGCCGAACATATGAATCAGCCAGGAATTGGCATAGAGAATCTCTTCCTTTTCATCAGCCCGGTACACAAGAACACCGCCGGGCATGCCATCCATGACGTGCTCCAGAATGGCTGTATAGGTCAATGACTCCTGGGTCATAAAAGCTCCTTCATGAATAAAAATTCATCTGTTAAACTATCTGTAATCAAGGATTGTTATAGACTGAGGTACATTTATTTTTTTATAACACTCGAATAGGATAGGCTTAAATTCACAAACCTATTATAAATGGTCCGGTATATAAAAGCTATAGAGGGAACTAAAAGACCTTTACAAAAATTTTACATCGCCTGTCCATGAAGGAAAGGGGACAGGAAATAAGGAAGGAAAAAGGGAACATGGAATTGCAAAATTATGAATTTATATACTTTTGATGAACATAGGGCTAGAAGTTTCGCTTCCCTTCTCTCCGGAAGGGGCAGCGGGACGGGGCTTTTTGGCTTTCTTTTTTCTTGACGGCCCTGATAGAAAAGCGTAAAATCAAATTTGTTTTATTTGATTGTCTCTATAGGAAAGCAGAGAGGTAAGGCATGGGAATTCTGGATGTTTTGATAGATGTGGTGAAGCAGCCGGCGCTGATTGTAGGGCTGTTTTCTTTTATCGGCCTCATGGCCCTTCGGAAGCCTTTTCACAAGGTACTGACAGGGACTCTTCGGCCGGTTCTGGGTTATATCATGATGATGGCCGGGGCCAATATCATTGTGGCAAACCTGGAGCCCCTGGGGCAGATGATTCATGAAGGCTTCCATATCACCGGCGTAGTGCCCAGCAATGAAGCCATCGTAGCTTCCGCCTCCCGCCTTCTGGGCACGGAAACCATGTTTATCCTGGTGGCAGGGCTCATGATGAACCTGGTCATTGCCCGGCTTACGAAATTCAAGTATGTGTTCCTCACGGTGCATCACAGCTTCTTCATGGCCTGCCTTCTGTCGGCAGTGCTGGGCACCATCGGCCTTTCCGGCGTGGAGCTGGTACTGGCGGGAGGATTCCTCCTGGGCGCCTGGAGCTCCATTTCACCAGCCATTGGCCAGAAATATACGAACCGCGTCACCCATGGAGACCACATCGCCCTGGGCCACTTCGGCAGTCTGGCTTACTATATTTCCGCCTGGGTAGGTTCCAAAGTTGGCAAGGCGGAGGATAATATCGAATCCATGGAAATCCCGGAAAAGTGGGCCTTCCTGAAGGACACCAACGTGTCCACCGCCCTCACCATGATTGTGTTCTTCCTGCTGGCTGCCTTTGCCGCCGGCCCGGACTATGTATCCACCATTTCCCACGGCATGTCCCCGGTCATCTTCGCCATCATGGCGGGCCTTGAATTTGCCGTAGGCGTGGCAGTGGTAAGCAGCGGCATCAACATGATGCTGGGCGACCTCATCCCCGCTTTCAAAGGGGTATCGGAAAAGGTAATCCCCAATGCGGTGCCTGCAGTGGACTGCGTGGCTTTCTTCAACTATGCTCCCACGGCGGTGGTGCTGGGCTTTGTGTCCTCCTTCATCGGCGGCGTACTGGGCATGCTCATCCTGGGCTTTGCCGGCGGCGTTCTCATCGTTCCCGGTCTGGTGGCCCACTTCTTCTGCGGCGCTGCAGCCGGCATCTTCGGAAATGCCACCGGCGGGCGCAGGGGCGCCGCACTGGGGGCCTTCACCAACGGCCTCCTCATCACCTTTGCCGCTGCCCTTCTCATTCCTGTGTTTGAAGGACTGGGCTTCAAAAACACTACCTTCGGCGATTTCGACTTCAACGTGGTAGGCATGGCCCTGTCCATGGCCTACCGTTTCCTTGGCACCTTCGGCATTTACGCCCTCATGGCCCTGGTGCTGGTGGTCCTGGTGGCACCGAATTTCATGAAGACAAAGAACCGGGTCATCAACCAGGACGAAGATACATAAGGGCGTTGGAGGTATTGGACACGCCTGTGGCGGCGAAAACCATGGGCTTTTGGGAGGAACCTTCGGGAAGCTGTATTCCCGAAGGTTGACACGCCCTTACGGGCGTGAGGGTTGAGCCAGCCGCC
>ENA-ORSI01002300-ORSI01002300.1-human-gut-metagenome-genome-assembly--contig:-NODE-2300-length-14190-cov-2.702087_pt1 | contig 14190 bp, 7 predicted proteins | sample MGYA00242187_ERZ509154 | MGnify/ENA primary metagenome ERZ509154 (study PRJEB26280, sample SAMEA2338627) | human gut metagenome | biome: human gut; feature: human-associated habitat; material: faeces...
CCCCTGCCGCACTTCGGGCAGGATGCCGCTTCGGCATCCGTCACGACGGTTTCGCCGCAATCGTCGCAATAAAATGCGGGTATGCGGTGACCCCACCAAAGCTGGCGGGAAATGCACCAATCGCGGATGTTTTCCATCCAGTGCAGGTAATTTTTGAAAAATCTTTCGGGGATAAAGCGGATATCGCCGTCCTTCACGACGCGTATCGCCTCCTCCGCAAGCGGCTTCATTTTTACGAACCATTGCAGCGAGGCACGCGGTTCGATAACGGTGCCGCAGCGGTAGCAGGTGCCCACGTTGTGGCGCAGCGGTTCGATCTTTACAAGATATCCGCCCGCTTCGAGATCCTTTACGATAGCCTTTCTTGCCTCGTAGCGGTCCATCCCGGCATATGCGGGGTAATCGTCGGTAATGCGGGCATCGTCGGTGAGCACGTTGATGAGCGGAAGCCCGTGGCGCGCGCCGACCTCGAAGTCGTTCGGATCGTGCGCGGGGGTGATCTTCACGGCGCCGGTGCCGAAATCCGTTTCGACATATTCATCCGCGACAACGGGTATTTCCCGCCCGACAAGCGGCAGTATGAGCGTTTTGCCCACGATATCGCGGTAGCGTTCATCGTTCGGGTTGACGGCGACAGCCGTATCGCCCAGCAGCGTTTCGGGGCGTGTCGTGGCAAGGTAAACAAATCCGTCGCTGCCCTTGATAGGGTAGCGGATGTGCCAGAAGCTGCCGTCCATATCCTTGTAATCCACCTCGGCATCCGAAATGGAGGTTTTGCAGTGCGGGCACCAGTTTATGATCCTCGTTCCGCGGTAGATAAGCCCTTCGTTGTAAAGCTTTATAAAGACATTCTTTACCGCTTCGGAGCAGCCGTCATCCAGCGTGAAGCGCTTTCTGGACCAATCGCAGGAGGAACCGATCTTTTTGAGCTGTTCGCAGATACGGTTGCCGTATTTTTCGTTCCATTCCCAGGCGCGTTTCAAAAATCCCTCGCGCCCGATATCCTCCTTTGTAACGCCCTCCTTGCGCATCGCTTCCACGATCTTTGCCTCTGTCGCGATGGAGGCGTGGTCCGTCCCCGGGAGCCAGAGCGTGTCATACCCGCACATCCGCTTGTAGCGGACAAGGGTATCCTGTATCGTGTTGTCCAGCGCGTGGCCCATATGAAGCTGCCCGGTTATATTTGGCGGCGGCATTACGATGGAAAAGGTCTTCCCCCTGCCGCTCGGCTTGAAATACCCGTTGGATTCCCATTCGGCATAAAGACGATCCTCAAAATCGGCGGGATCGTATTTTTTATCCAGTTCCTTCCTCATTTTTCTTCTCCTGTTGCTTTGTCAAAAATATTCATCACAAGCCCGGTTTTGAGCTTGGGGTAAAAATAAGTGCTTTTCTGAGGCATTTTGTCGCCCGCAAGGGCAACATCCTTTATCTGCGAAACGCGTGTCGGGTTGATAATGAACGCAGCGCTTGCCCTTCCGGTGCGCACGGCGTTCACCGCCTCCCGCGCGGAGCGCGTATACCGCAGGTTCACCTGCCGCGCCATGTTTTCGCGGTCGATCCCCAGCGTGCCTTCGAGCACATATTTGTGCAGCACGCTCACGTCCAGCGCGGAATAGGCTTGGCTGCGCCCGTCGATATTCAGCCCGCGGGCTTCGGGCCTCAAGCGGAACACGAGCGCGTTTTCGCCGCCGGTATACATCGCAAAAACGCATTCCTTGCCCGCGGTGGCAAGCTTTCTTTTTACATTGATAAGCGAAGATGAGGATATATCGAAATATTCCGAGCATTTTTCCGCCACCTCTGCAGTGTTCACCGGCATATCGACGATCATCCTGTGTGTCGGGAAAACGACAAGCCCCTTGTCCTCCATGTCCACGAGCATCATCATCACGCTGCCCGCATCGACATCCGCGCCCTCCTCGCGCACATGGCGGCGGTAGTTCAGCGCCGTTTCGTACCTGTGGTGTCCGTCGGCGATAAACGCCTGCCTGCCGCGCAGCGCGGCTTGTATCGCCGCGATTTCCCGCCTGTCGGTCAGCCGCCACATCGTGTGGGTGACGGTTTCCTCATCCGTAAAGCGGTATACCGGTTCGGTGCCCGCCGTTTTTGCAAGTATTTCGGAAACGCCGGTGCCGGCGCCGTCGTAAAGCGAATATATCGGCGAAAAATTGCAGTTTGTCGCCTTCATCAGCTCGAACCGGTCCTGCTTCGCCTTGGAAAGCGTTTCCTCGTGCGGGAGCACGACCCGTTCCGAAAATTCGCAAAGCTTCAGCCGGCAGAGAAAGCCCGTCAGAGCATAGCGTTTGCCGGAAACGCGAAATTCTTCGCGGTAAACATAAAGCGCTTCTTCCTTGTCCTGCGCGAGTATCCCGTCGTCCATCCATTCGCGCAGCAGCGCGCCCGCGGCTTCGTAACGGTTTTCGCCCTCCGGAAGCTCCAGCCGGATCAGGTTGTGTTCGTTCTTCGCGGCGAGCCCGGCGCGCTCCGACTGCGAAACTATATCATACGGCGGGCAGACGCAATTCTTTATGCTGCCCGCTTTTTCCGTGAACCGCAGCGCGCGGAAAGGGAAAAGTTCCATTGTTGCTACCCCCGTGTGTCAGTCGTCGATCCGCTTGAGCTTTGCAAAGCTGCCCATGAGCCGCTTTACGCTTCCGGAATCGAATTCTATTTCATAAAGCATGTCCGCGCCCATTTTTTCGGCGGAAACTATCCTGCCCGCGCCGAACACGGCGTGGCGCACGCGCGCTCCGGCGGCAAGCTCCTCGCAGGCGGGGGTTTTTTCGGCATTCTGCTTTATGCTTTCCAAAAAGCTTTTCCGGCTTTGTGTGTGCCGTGCGGAATATGCCGATACCGGCGCAACGGCGTGACCGCCGCTGTCCTTCACGGCGCCGCGTTCGGCGGCTTCCGCCGGGATCTCCGCGGCAAAGCGGGAGGTCTGTCTGGTTTCCGTCCTGCCGTAAAGCATACGCGTTGCGACATGGAGCAGGAAAACTTCCCGCTTCGCACGGGTCACGGCAACATAAGCCAGCCGCCGTTCCTCCTCGAGTGCTCTGTCCCCTGCGGAAACCGATTGCGAGCTGGGGAACAGCCCTTCCTCGAACCCGGGAACAAATACAACGGGGAATTCGAGCCCCTTTGCGGAATGCACCGTCATCAGCACGACGGCATCCGAACCGGCATCGTAATTATCAAGATCGCTTACAAGCGCAAGCTCGTTCAGAAAAGCGGAAAGCGTGGGCTCCGGAGCGGTTTCTGCAAAAAGCGCGGCGCTCGTGACAAGCTCCATCACGTTCTGCTCGCGTTCCTCGCCGCCCTCTTCCTCGCGCAGCATTCTGCGGTATCCGCTTTCATCGATAACGCGTTCCACCGTTTCGGCAAGCGTGTGTGTGAGCGAATATTCGCGCAGCTCGTTTATCAGCCGTCCGAACCGTTCCAGCTTGGGCGAAACGCGCTTCAGCTCCGGATAAGAGCCGGCGTTCGCGATTATGTCGAATATCGGCTTGCCGGCGGAGCGCGAAAGCTCACGCGCGCGTTCGATCGTCGCTTCGCCCACGGAGCGCTTCGGCACGTTTATGATCCGCAGCAGACGGACGGTGTCCGCCGGGTTGACCATCAGCGAAAGATAGGCGAGAATGTCCTTTATCTCGCGCCGTTCAAAAAACCTTATGCCGCCGTAAATGCGGTAAGGTATGCGTTTTTTGACAAATGCCGATTCCAGCGTGGCGGATATCGCATTCACGCGGTACAGCACGGCAAAATCCGAATATTTCGCCCCGTCGGCGACACGCTTCGCGATCTCGCCGCAGATAAACGCCGCTTCCTCTGTCTGAGTGTAAAGCCGTTTGATATGTATCGGTTCGCCGTCCGGCTCGCTTGTCCACAGCTCCTTGCCCTTGCGGCCGATATTGTTGGATATTATCCCGTTTGCCGCTTTGAGTATATTTCCGGTGGAGCGGTAGTTGCGTTCCAGCCGCACGGTTTTGGCGTTTTTGAAAACGGTGTCGAAGCCGAGAATGTTGTCCACCGTCGCCCCGCGGAAGGAATATATGGATTGGTCGTCGTCCCCGACGACGCAGATATTGCTTTTTTCGCCCGTCAGCAGCCGCGCAAGGTGCGCCTGAGAGGGGTTCGTATCCTGGTATTCGTCTATAAGTATGTATTCAAACTGCCTGCGGTAGCGTTCGCGCAGCTCCGGAAATTCGCGCAGCAGCCGCACGGTGAGCATGATTATATCGTCGAAATCAAGCGCGCTCGCATCGAAAAGCCGCTTCTGATACCTGCGGTATGCCTCCGCCAGCTTCTTTTTGCGTACATCCCTGCCCGCGTCGGCAAGCTCGTCCTCCGGGGTGCGGTCGTTGTTTTTCGCATCGGATATTTCCTTCATCGCGGCGCGCGGCGGCAGAACGCTTTCCGCAACGCCCAGCTCCTTGAGTATCTCGCTTATCAGCTTGCGGGAATCGTCGGAATCGTATATAGTGAAATCGTTGCGATAACCCAGCTCGCTTATATGGCGGCGGAGTATCCGCACGCATATCGAATGGAAGGTGCCCGCCCAGATATCGCCCGCCTTTTCGCCCAGCATCGCGGCAAGGCGCGCCTTGAATTCGGATGCCGCTTTGTTTGTAAATGTCAGGCAGAGCACTTGGTAGGGCATGGCAGGTTCGACGGCAAGCGCATCGAGCATTTCGCCCGCTTCCTCGCGGCTGCCGGATTCGGATATCCGCTTCATTTCGGGCAGCAGCTCCGAAGCGCCCGCGGGCAGTGCTTCCTCCTGCGATGCACGCCCGAAACGTATTATGTTCGCGATCCGGTTTACTATTACGGTCGTCTTTCCGCTGCCCGCCCCCGCGAGCACCAGAAGCGGCCCTTCCGTCGTATAAACGGCTTCGCGCTGCGCTTCGTTAAGCCGCGCAAAGTATTTATCGAAAAGCGCTCTTTTTACCCTGTTGAATTCACTTCCGTTTGTCATAACAGTATTCCCCACATATATATTATATACATTATAATACATCCACGCCCGATTTTCAAGCGTTTTTTCCCGCTTTTGCGTGTTTGCCGCTGCTCGGAGAATATACTTGCAATGGCGGCGCGAAGGTGGTATAACGGTATAAACAAATGAATCTTTCACAAGGAGTAACACCCATGCGATTCCGTACCTGCCCCGCCGTCAAAAAGTATAAGGATTTCGGCGGCGAGCTTACCCTGCACGGCATACGCCTGTTTTCCGTCGGGCAAGCCGACCTGTTTTCGAGCACGCTGCGGATACTTCTCCCCGCGGCGGAGATAACAAACGTTTCCTCCCCGGAGGAAGCGAATGTAAGGATATCCGTCTCCCACGCCTTTTCGCCGCAAAGCGAATATTGCCTGCTGCGTATCACCGACACCGGCGTGGAGATCCACTGCCGCGACAACGCCGGCGCGCGCAATGCCGCCGCGGTGGCAGCCCAGCTTGCATCCCCCGTTCCCGGCGGGTTCACGCTGCCCTGCGGGATGATCGAGGATTGGCCGGATGCCGCCTACCGCGCCATGATGCTGGAAAGCTCCGGCCGCGCGTGGATGCCCATGGAGCACCTGATGCGCCATATCCGCGAAATGGCGCTTGCCCGCATGAACGTGCTGCAATTCCATTTTATGGAGCACAACGGCTGCACGGTCCCGCTTGAATGCCTGCCGGATTTCCCCGGCTACGGCAGCGAAAACCTGAAATACACGCGCGAAGAGATCGACAGGATGATCGGATACGCCGCTTCTCTCGGCATTACCGTCACGCCGTTTGTCGAAATACTCTCCCATGCGACATCGCTTGCAAAATGCGCCGGGATCACCTGCCCGGGCGATACGGAGGAAAATATGTTTGCCGTCTGTGTCGGGCAGGAAAAGACCTTTTCCGTCATCCGCGAGGTGCTTGCCGAAATCGCAGCGATCTTCCCGGATGATATCATCCATATCGGCGCGGACGAATACGATATGTCCGCCGTCACGCCCTATACCGCGCATTGGGATAAATGCCCCGAATGCCGCCGCCTTGCCGCCGAAAAGGGCTTTACCACCCTGCGGGAGCTGTTTGTTTATGCTATCGGCAGGATAAACCGTATCGTGAACGGGCTGGGCAAGGTCATGATGATGTGGAACGCCGATATGCGCCCCGGACACCTTCCCGATTCGCTCGACCGCAACATAATAATGCACTTCTACCGCTCGGACAACACCCTCTGCCGCGAAAAGATATTCGATCTTTCCATCGGCGGCTATGCCGCGGAGGGCTTTTCGGTTATCAATTCCTATTTCCCGCTTACATATATGGATTTCGATTTCTATATGAGCGCAGAAAAGCTTTCGAGCTGGACACACCTCACAAACCCGCTTGTCCCCGCGGAAAACCGCGCCTCCGTGCCCGGCGGCTGCTGCTGCGCGTGGGAAGCGCACGGGCATTATATCCGCAGCATCTCCGCCGCGATATTGCTCTTTGCCGACCGGCTCTGGAACGCCTTCGGCAGCCCCGCGGTGTACGATAACGAATACGGCACCGTAATGACGCGCATCCTGTTTTCCGGCGCGCTCCCCGCGGATATGAATGTCTTTGCCTGCATCGGTACCGTGCTCCCGCCGCTCAACGAAAAGACAAAGGTCTCCGTTTATTCCATCGCGGCACCGGAATGCGAGCTTATCCGTACCGAAAAAGCGCTTCGCGTGCTTGCCGAAAAGGGCGATTGGCTCGCCGGAGCTTATGCCGACGCCGTTTCCGAGGCGGGTGCCGAGCTGCGCGCCTTGCCGGCGGAGTTTTCACCGCAGGCAAAGCCCACCTTCTTTATCGGCTGATCCGATATTGTTTATACGCGGCAGGCGCTGTTTGCAGCCCTGCCGCGTTTTTCGCGCGGGAAGGGCGATCTGTAATACGGAAAAGTGCGCATTGATGCAAAAATCTGTATTTGAGTATTGACATATCTTTTCGGGGGATGATATAATGCAGAAAAGTGTAAAATGCTGCAAAAATCTTTATTTGGAGGCGCCGCATGGAAATCAAACGTGATCTGTATTTGTCTGCGCTTATAAGCAGGAAGGGAAACGGGCTGATAAAGGTCATCACCGGTATACGGAGGTGCGGAAAATCCTATTTGCTGAACACGCTCTTTTACCGTCATCTGATATCGGAGGGTGTCGCAAAGGATCATATCATCCGTTTTGCCTTTGATTCCGCAGAGGATCTCGGGCGTATCGGCGAAAGCCTGATAAGCCTCGAAAAGGAGGGCAGGAAAGCCGACCCGGAAAAATTTATGGCTTTTGTGCGCTCGCAGATCAGGGATGCAGGCGTATACTATCTCCTGCTTGACGAGGTTCAGCTTCTGGATTGCTTCGAAAGCGTCCTGAACGGTTACCTTCGCAGGGAAAATACGGATGTATATGTCACCGGGAGCAACGCAAAATTCCTTTCGAGTGATATTATCACCGAATTCGCCGGGCGCGGCGATGAGGTCAGAATGTATCCCCTTTCGTTTTCGGAATTCATGTCGGTTTATCCGGGCGATAAGTACGAGGGGCTGACGGAGTATATGATGTACGGCGGAATCCCGATTGTCGTGCTCCGCCAAAACGAAAACGATAAGGCGCGTATGCTGCAAAGCCTGTTCGAAGAAATCTATATCAGCGATATCATAAGGCGCAATCGGCTGAAAAACCGGGGCGAGCTGGAGGCTCTTCTGAACATCCTTTCCTCGGCGATCGGTTCTCTGACAAACCCCGAAAAGCTGAAAAACACATTCCGTTCCGCCGGGAACAGCCGCATAACCACCGCCACGATAAACAAATATCTGAAATGTCTCGAGGATGCCTTCCTGATCGAATCGGCACATAGATACGATATCAAGGGCAGAGCGTATATCGAAACGCCGAAGAAATACTATTTCTCCGACCTCGGACTGCGCAACGCACGGATAAACTTCCGCCAGTTTGAACAGACTCACGCCATGGAAAACGCCATTTACAATGAGCTGAAGCTCCGCGGATTCAATGTGGATGTGGGTGTCGTGCCGATGACGGAGCGCGATGAAAGCGGCAAAACAAAAAGAAGGCAGCTGGAGGTGGATTTCGTATGCAATCTCGGTTCGAAGCGGTATTACATCCAATCTGCCTATTCGATCCCCGATGCGGAAAAAATGGCTCAGGAAACACGCCCGTTCGCAAGAATCGGGGATTCCTTCAAAAAGCTCATTGTAACAAAGGATATTGTACCCGCGGCATATGACGAAAACGGTGTGCTTACGCTCAATATCTATGATTTCCTGCTGAATCCGGATTCGCTTGACATATAGCGCCGCAGGCAGTGAATACAAAAAACGGACGGGCAGCCCGGGCTGCCCGTCCTTTATTATTTTCCGTTTGCTCCGGTGCGCCGGCAGCGCCCCGGGGAAAAACCTTTATTTTATATATTCGGTGCCGATGGAGTGGCGCTTCAGGCGGATAAGATCGGCGAGCCCGATTTCCTTTCCGTCCGCCATCGCCGCGGCACGCTTGCCGGCGGCGGTCAGGGAATAGGTGCCGAGGTAGGCGCGTTTTGCATAGAGGTAATCCACCGCGTCGATCCTGCCGTTGCCGTCGGCATCGCCCTTGACGGATACGCGGTATTCCCTGTCGCCCACGCGAATGACGGAATCCGTAGTGATAAGCGCGCCGTCCTCGAATTCGCCGCCGATCTTATCGCGGATATCGAGCCCGGTGTTCTCGAACGCCGCGCGGAAGTCCGAAACCTTTGTCCCTGCGGGAACGGCGGCTACCAGACCGTCTTCCACGACATAATTCACGCCGTCGCGGAGAACAAGGTCCGAAGCGGAATAGGTGAAGCTCACTTCGGTATCTGTCCCGAAGGTTGCGTTTACCGCCGCTTTGTCGGGCGTGTATCCGCTTTTTGCCGGTGCGGCGATATCAATGCTTGCGCCGGTATGGCCGTAAACCTTTTGAACGCCCATGTCCGCGCCGTCCGCATCAACGCTCTTCACGGTTATTTCCGCCTTGTCGGTTCCGTCGTAAACGGCGATAAGGTGGTTTGCGATAAGCTCTGCAAAGCGGGAATGCCCGTATGCGGACTGATGTATGCCGTCGCCCGCGCCGCAGAATTTTTTAAGATCCTCCTTGCGGCATTCGGCGTTGATATCCACCAGCGTGCAGCCGTATTCCATCGCAACGGAGCGCATTGCGTTGCAGAATGCGTTCATGTTATCCGAAACACCGTAATCCAGCCCGTAAGCGCCGGCGGTATACCAGCCCTTTTCGGTGCAGACCGGGTTGGGGGTGACAAACACCACATCCGCGCCCGCCGCCTTCAGCTCGCGTGCGAAATATGCAAGGTTTTCGCGGTAATCGGCAAGCGCGGTGAGCGGGTTCCCGCCGGAAAGCTGCTTTGCCTGGTCGTTCATGCCGAAGCAGATCAGCACGATATCCGGGTTTTGGTCAAGCACATCGGCTTTGAACCTTGCCTTTGCGTGCACGGTGGTGTTGCCGCCGATGCCCGCGTTGATGACCTCCGTGCCGAGGTAGCCGTAAAGCATTTTGACATACCCCGTGCGTGCCGTGAGGCTGTCGCCGAAGGCGACTATCTTTTTATCGCGCAGCACGGAATCGAGCGCGCTCGTGTTCACGCATTTGAGCGCTGCCCGTGCGATCACGCCGGGGATACTGCCTTCTCCGCGCGCATAAAGCGTTATCGTGTATGTCCCGCCCACGGAAAGCATATCCGCCGGGATTGTATAGGCTGTGCCGGTGACGGTCTTGCGCGTGATAAGCACGGCACCGTCGTCGTTTATGGAGGATTCGCTCAGCGCAAAGACATATTCGTCCGCCCCGGCGACCGCCGACCAGTTCACCGTCGTTCCCTCTGCGGGGGTGTTCAGTATGCCGCCGACGGCATCGGTGAATGCGGGCGCGGCAAGCTGGCTGCCGGTGAACGCCGGGTCGTAAGCCGTCGCTTCCTCATCCGGCACGTTGGCGCGTATGCGCGCCTTTTCGCCGCGAGTGCCGGCGGCAAGGTCGATATCGTAAAGCCACACCGGCATCCCCACCGCGAGGTTGGCGATAGCCGCATCGTTCGCGCCGCAATCCATCAGAACAAAACCGTTTTCGGGTATCAGCGGCTGCTTTACCGCGGTGGCGGAAACGTTCCTGTCCAGTGAAATTATCCTGTAATTGCCGGCTTCGGCATCCCATTCGCAAACAACGGCGCGCCACCATTCGTATTTGCCCACGCTGTGGGGTACGCTTTCACCGCTTTTTGCGGTGAAGATTATGGATTTCTGCGCTGCATAGACAAGGTTGTCGATCTCGTTGGGGATAACGTCTATGCCGATCGGCTTTGCGTTATTCGGGTCGTAAGCCTCCTTGCCCTCCTCCGGCTCGCCGGTCTTTATATAGGCGTTCGAAACGAAATCGTCCTCATACCAGAGCTTACCGTTCACATCGACAATTCCGGCGGAAAGGTCGGTGCCGTAAAGCCAGACCTTGTCGCCCACGTTCAGCTTGTTCACAAGCGCTATGGAATCCACAACGCGCTGAGTGATATAGTTGACTGCGTTCGGGTTGTTCTCTTTATAGTTATTGCCCTTGCATATGCCGTAAACAAAGCCCGTTTCGGGTATGGAATAGCCGGATTTATCCTTGTTGCTGCTGTTTTTGTCGATGGTTACTATTTTGTAGCAGCCGTCCTCCTCCGACCAGTCGCATATAAACAGCTGCCACCATGCGAAGGTGCCGAGCTGACCGGTGGTTTTGTAATTCCTGCCGTTTGCGATGATCGCGCTGCCCTCTAACGAGGGGCCGACATTTATATGCGTGATGATCAGCTTGCCGTCCGCAGTGCCGTATGCGCCGGCGGAAAGCGGCAGCGCGCAGATCAGCATCACGCCTGCAAGCACGAGTGCGAGAATGGATGTCAAACGCTTCATTTGTCTTTTCTCCTTGTAAATATTTTTACTGTACTTACATTCTACCATACTCCCGCCCATAAATCAACATGTTTATAGTACGTAGCAGCGCGGCAAAATCGCGGAAGCGATATTTCCTTGCGGGCAGTTATACCCGCCGAGGCAGAAAGCCCCCGCCGCAAAAAAGCACCCGCTTCGCATGAAGCGGGTGCTTTTTCTGTTTTGTCTTAATCGGTTTATGCGAACTTGGAAAGGTCAAATGTTCCGAGTCAGCCGCGTTTGAGGTATAGGCAATCCGCCATCGTGATCTTCCCATCTCCGTCAACATCGCCCGGCATTCGGGGTGCGGATTCCTCCGCTGCCGTAACGGTAATCTGCGTCACATTATTGCCCGCCTTGTCGGCGGCGAAAGCCGTCTGCTTGCCGCCCGCGGGTGCAAGGGTGAAGGATCTATCCGCGCCGAGCTCGATTTTTATACCGTTTACAGTAACGCTTTCCGGGTGCTTTTCCTCCGCCGTTGCTCTCTGCGCGCCGCAATAGGGTTTGCCGTTTTCGATGCCGGCAAAAGTCTCCTCAAAAATTCTGCGGTTCTTCTCGAGTACACTTGTCATGGTTTCCATCTCGGCGTAAATCTTCTGGTATCTGGTGTTGGCTTTCTGCAGTTCCGCGTCCATATGGCTCTGGATTTCTTCTGCTTCGGCCTGCAGTTTTTCTTCATAAACAGCAGCCAGTTCCTCGCCCTTCTGACGTGCGCTCTCTACCATGTATTCGCACTGTTCCTTCGTCTCGCGGCGCTGCTTTGCACAAGATTCCTTTGTCTCCTCCCTCTGTTTCCGGCAGGACTCGTTTGTCTCCTCTCTCTTTTTGCAGCACGCCTCATCCGTTTCCTCCGTTTTCCCGCGGCAGGACTCGTCCGTTTCTTCGGTTTTCCGGCGGCAGGCTTCCTCGGTCTCTTCTTTTAGCTTTCTGCAGCTCTCCTCCGTTTCCTCCGTCAGCTTTCTGCACGCTGCATCGGTCTCTTCGGTTTTCTCGCGGCAGGCATCTTCTGTTTCCTGTGTCAGTTTTTTCGCTTTCACCTGTGCCTCAAACACAAGGCCGCTGATGCTGTCATAATTGTCGATATAGCTCTGGTATTTCTCATGAATATTTTTTTCGAGCTCCTCGATTTTATCCTCACGCTCGCGGATCTTGCGGTTCAGCTTCTCGATTTCCTGCTCTTTTTCCTCGATCTTCGCTTCCAGTTTCTTCTGAGCGGCATACGCCTGATCTTTCAGGTTCTGCACTTTCGTCATGACATCGTCCTTATCGAAACCGCCCATCAGCGTTGTTTTAAATAATTCTTCGTGATTGTTTTCTGACATATATACTCCTCCTTCGTGCCCGGGCTTTTATCATTCCCCTTATCCTTCCCGGACTCCTCGTCAACTGTTTGTTTCAATATATTCTGAAATCAGACTCCAGACGTCTGCGCACTCGAATCCGAGCTTCCACTCTGCCACTCCGGCGAGATCGGCGCTTTGGATCACTTTCAGTTTTTCCTCCATGGACTGCTCATCCTCCATCCAGATCGTGTATCTGGCATCGGAAGTTTCTACCGTTGCCACATTCTGGCCAAGGGATGCATCCCAGGTTTCTGTCATCTGATTCTCTTTGGCATAGTTTTTGGCGCCATCCATGCCCAGCACCTCGCTGGTAATGGCGCTCTGTCCGAACTTTTCCGTCCAGACACGAGTATAAAACGGGATTCCGCAGATCACCTGATCGGCAGGCATCACCCGCGTCATCTCCTCCACGGCCTGCTGTACAAACGGAAGGGATGAAACAGAGCCTGCCTCCTCGCTTCCCGCGAAATGCTCGTCATAGGCCATGACAATCATATAGTCCACAAATCTTGCCTGCTCGCCGCGCTGATAATACATCGTGTAGGCCTGCGGTACCGGCGTATCGACCGACACCACAAGATTCTGTGCATGCGCCGCGCTCGTCAGTTCCCGCAGAAACTGCAGGTAATGCGGGATTCCGGCCTCTTTCAGATTCTCGAAATCCACGTTGATGCCGTCCATGCCGCACGATGCTGCCTCAGCGAGCAGCTGCTCAATGATTCTGCTGCGCACGGATGCGTAGGCAAGATCGGTTGTTTCGTCAAATGCTTCATTAAAGTTATCAATCAATCCCCAGACTTCCCGTCCCGCGTCATGCGCCAGTTTCACGTAATCGGCGCTCGCAAGGCTGGAAATCGTACCGGTTTCGTCTGTCACGGAAAACCAGGTCGGTGAAATCACGTTCACGCCAGTCATTTCTGCTGTCATCTCTGCCATCGCGTCGTTCGACTCGGTCGATGTGCTCTGATGCCAGACCAGATTGATTTTGTGATCCCGTGTAATTCTTTCATAGGAATCTTTCTTTGCCGTCCGCGCTTCGATGGCCTCCGGCTCGGAGATATCCTCTGTCTGGATGTATCCGGTATAGCCGTCCGCCGTCATGACTTTGCACCAGTTGTCCAGATTTTCCAGATACAGCAGGGTGTCACCCTTCTGTACATCCGCAAGAATCAGACTCTTGATGCCGCCTTTCTGGCGCACCTGCGCGGTGCCTGACTGTACCGTCGCCTGCTCCACGCCGACCCATTCATTCCGGATTACAACACGGTTGGGATCGCTGTAATATGCATAGTCGAGATCTGTGTATTCTTTTACGACATCCAGTGAAATGTAAACCTTTCCGTCGCTCTCCTGCTGTACGGCAGGCTGTCCCCCCGGTGTTTTGGCAACGGCCGCATCGCCCGGAAGCAGCGTCTGTACGCCGCCGCTCGTTGTAAGCAGGATTCCTTTTGTTTCTTCATCCCAGTAGAAGCAGCTGTTCAGCTGGGATTCTACATATGTGTACGCCGCATACGGCTCTCCTCCGATAAGGACGGCCTGCTCTTCCAGAAGTTCTCCGTTCTGGATCAGCGCAACGCTGTTTTCGTCTGTCAGGTTAAAATATTCGTTCCCGGCCATGTATTCGGTTCCGGGTTTATATCGGTTTATCAAAAATGAACCAACGCCTGCTACACCGACTAGCACGATCAGAATCAGTACGACCAGTACCGGCGCTGCTTTTTTCTTCTGTTGCTCCTTCATGTGTTCCTTTCCCCTTTTCTTCGCTCTGAAGATCTCCCCACTTGCGCCCATTATAACAAAAAAAATACCCAATAGCAACCGTTATGCGCAAGGGAACCGCATGCGAGTCAGAAAGTATCGTTACAGTTCACTGGTTCCCAGCGAACTGTAAC
>ENA-ORSI01002302-ORSI01002302.1-human-gut-metagenome-genome-assembly--contig:-NODE-2302-length-14188-cov-3.193165_pt1 | contig 14188 bp, 9 predicted proteins | sample MGYA00242187_ERZ509154 | MGnify/ENA primary metagenome ERZ509154 (study PRJEB26280, sample SAMEA2338627) | human gut metagenome | biome: human gut; feature: human-associated habitat; material: faeces...
CGAGAACGCGGCAAACATCCTGGCCGCCAAGCTCTCCGACCGCGGCGTGTGCGTCAAGATGTACGACACTTCCGTCACCGCGCCGAGCTTCATCCTCTCCGACGCCTTCAAGTACAGCCACCTGGTGTTCGCCGCCACCACCTACAACGCCGGCGTGTTCTCCACCATGGAGCAGCTGCTGCACGCCATCGCGGAATTCACCTCGCGCCCGGAATTTGCCGCAAAAGTAAAAGAGCTTATCACGCGGGAGGGGAACCTTTCCTACCCCGCCGCCTTCCGCCTTATCGCGGAGGGGGCTCTCGGCGCGGAAGCGGGCGCGGCGTGTGCAAAGCCGAACAACATACTCGCGCTGGAATACCTGAAAAACCTTGCCGGCACCGGAATAGAGCCGTATATTATACAAAGGGAGCCGGCGTTCGCCTCCTCCTCGGAAATACGCGAGCTTCGCACGCGCGGCGAAATGCTTGCCGCCTTGCCGGAGCAGAGCGCGCGTGAATTTGCCGCATACGTCGGATTCCCGCGGGCGGCATCGCGGCTGGACAGCCTTTATATCGGCACTCTGCGGCTTTCGCAGGGGTTCACGCCCGGGCTGTATTCGCTCACAAAGGAGCTGTACGCCGCGCTCGTATCCGCGGCACGCACGGCGGAAACGGCTGCGGAGCTTGCATCGCTCTGCACCGACCGCAGCCACACAAGGGCTCATGTACGGCGCGCTCTGAACTCGCTCGTTTTCGGCATTACAACCGCCCGTGTGGCGAAAATGCCGAGGCATACCGCCCTGCTGGCAGCCGACTGCGCCGGCAGGGAAATACTTCGCGCGGCGCCGCCGTCGGAGCTGTGCATCATTGCCCGCCCGGGCGATGCAAGGCGCGGCGGGGTCGAATCGGAATACCTGTTTGCAAAAAGAATAAGCGATGCCGTCTCGCTTTCGGCGCCCGGAACCGGGCGTGTGAGGGAGCTTCCGCTTATTATCGGGAGGCAGAATTGAAACATCTTTTCATAATCAACCCCATCGCGGGGCGAAAGGACCGCACCGCGCAGATAAGGCGCGGGGTAGAATCGCTTATACTTACCGATCCTTACGAGATCGCCGTCACGGACGGTGTCGGCGCGGCGACACGCATCGCCGCCGAATTTGTTTCCGCCAACGCGCACGAGGACGACCTGCGCATTTATGCCTGCGGGGGCGACGGAACGCTCACCGAAACGGCGGAGGGCGTTTTCAAAAGCGGCGGAAAAGCCGCCGTGGGCGTTGTGCCCATCGGCTCCGGCAACGATTTCGTAAAATCGCTCGGTGTGCCGCCGAAAAGCTTCCGCGATCTGCGGTCGCAGACACGCGGCAGTGTCACGGAGATCGACCTGCTTTCGGTATCCGACAAAAACGGGCTTGCCCGCACCGCGCTCAACATTATTTCCGCGGGATTTGATGCCGCCGTCGCCAAGGGGCAGGAAAGGTTCAAGCGCCTGCCGCTCGTTTCCGGCTCCGCGGCTTACAATATTTCGCTCGCGCAGTGTCTTTTCACAAAGCGCAAGCACCGCTTCCGCATAAATATGGACGGTGTCCCCTTCGATTCGGGCGACGATCCGAACCTTTTCGCCATTGCCGCAAACGGCTGCTATTACGGCGGCGGGTTCCGTGCCGCGCCTTATGCCGATCTTTCGGACGGATTGATGGATTTCATCCGGATACGCACGGTTTCGGTCATAAAGCTCCTCGGGCTTGTCGGCAAGTTCCGCAAGGGTATGCATATCGAAACGATGAAGGATGTCACCACCTTCAACCGCTGCAAGAGCATACAGCTATTTTCGGACGAGCCGATCGATGTCAATATCGACGGCGAGATAGTCCCCATGATCGACCCGACCATCGCCGTGCTCCCAAAGGCTCTCCGTATCATACTCCCCGCCTCCGTGGAGGAATAATCTACATATATAAAAAATCACGGGCTTTCCTTTTGCACAAGCGGAAAGCCCGTTTTTGTTATTTCACCCGCTTCAGGCGGCCGGTACGGCAGCGATAGCTGCGTAGCTGCGTATGCGTAAGCCCGATGAGCGAATCCAGCTTCCGCGCGGCGGATTCGTAAATGCCGTTTGTGTGGTGCAGCAGTATATAATCGACCTCGCGCACGCTGCCGCGGGCAAGGCGGCAGAACGCTTTTACCGGCGCGGCGGGGGCAAACACCCATATCGGCGAGCAGACGGTGACATGGCTGTATGCGGCAAGGTCGGGAAGCTCGCCGCTTATCGGCATTTCCCGGCGGTGCATCCCGAACCTGCCGCACCACCAGAAGCCGAGCGTTCCCTCCGTTCGCTCCGCGGCGGTTATTTCGAATATATCCGCACCGGTGCGGTCCGCCTCCTCATACGCCGCCTTTTTCACATACCCCATGCGGGAAAAATAAACGACAAGCCGTGTTTTATCCCACCCGACATTCGGATAATCGGCGGTGTTAACAAAGAATTCCTCCTGCCGCGCAAAAACGCAGGCGGCATAGCCTGTCGCCGCCTGGCAAGCTCCGAAAACAAAGAACGCGGTGGACATGAAGTTGGGTGGGAACATATAAAACTGTATGCAGATCCAGAGCATGAGCGTCACCCCGAACACGCCGCCGAGCCGATCCCCCGCGCGCCTGCCGGCAAGTATCAGCGCCGCGGCGGTAAGGTTTGTGAGCCCGTTGACGATAAGCAGCGCAATGCCCGAAAACGTGAGATCGCGGAAAAGCATATCCGCAAAAGGCAGCACGCGGAAATACGGGAGCATCCCATCCATTCCGAACGCCGCGCCGGACGGGTCGGCAAGCATACCGACAGCACCCGCCACGGCGCCGATGCCGACAAACAGTGTCCAAAACAGAAGTATCCTGCGCGCGACACGGCAGCGTGAATGCTTTTTCATTTACCTTCCTCCTTTTTCGCGGTTTTGCGACCATTTCCCGCAAAAAACAGCAGCCATACAAGCACGGCATTGATGATGATATCATAAAGATGCAGCCCGCCGAACAGCAGGAGTGTCGAACCGACGGAAACGGCGACAACGCCTGCGGCAAGCAGCCTTGCCGCGGCATTCCGGGAGCGCGTCCGCCGCACCGCAAGCGAAAGCAGCGGCGACAGCGCCGCGACCGCCGACCATCCGGCGATAAACCTTGTGCCGTAAACACCGTTTGTCGCCTCCGCCACCGCATAATATGCGGCGAGCATACCCGCGCAGAACAGGAACACGTTCACCGCGGCGCGGCAGGCGGTCGGGCTGTAAAGCGATATCGCCGTGCCGAGCAGTATCCACACCGCCGTTTCGGAAAAGATGTCCCCCAGCACCTGCGTGTGCATATCGAAATAACGGCTCGCTGCGCCGAGCAGTGCCCCGGCGGCAAGCATGAAAACCGGGTTGAATATTACGGATCTTATCCTTTTGACTGCTGTACCGTCCATCGGCTGCTCCTTTTCCGCAAACAAAACACGCGTTATTATACGCCGTGCAGGGCGGTATGTCAAGCCGCCCCGGCAAAAAATCCGGTGTCACTGCGCCGGCATCCGCTTTACCGCAGGGCATTTTTCGCAGTGCGCCCAAATTGGGCATATTATGGATGTATAATAGACCCATAACGAACATACGGAGTGAAAAAGAGCATATAATAAGCCCAAAATAAACACATTGCGGGGTCAAAATATGGCGATAAAAAGCTTATCCATACGGATAGACGAGGAACTGCTTAACAAGCTCCATGTCGTTGCGGATTACGAGGGCCGCAGCGCAAACGGTCAGATATTGGTGCTGATACGCGACGCTGTCGAAAAATACGAGGCCAAGAACGGCAAAATCGGCTCGAATAAAGCCAAATAAGCAATATCCCACCGCGTTTTTGCACAAAATCTCGCGGATGTTTTGTGATATATGCCAAAAATATTCTAAAGCTATTGAATTGTGTTGTGATTTATGCTATCATATTCCAAGTATAGGCTGTTGCCGAGCCGATGCTTTGATAATCGTTCGTTTTATGTAAAAGCAACGGGGTAAAACCCGCTTTATATAAATTCGCGAGGATTCTTGTATGTTTTGGAACAATTTTGAAAAGGCGTGTGAGACAAAGAAAATCACACCGACCGACGCTGCACGGCGAGTGTACGCCGATGACGAATCCGTGCTTCTGTGGGAGCGCGGAAAGGCGGTTCCCTCTGTGGAAACGCTTGCAAAGCTTTCGCTGCTGCTTGATACCGACACGGACACGCTCCTCGGAGCGGACAACACGAAGCGGCTCGAAGGCGAAGGTGTTTTCTGGAACGGGCTTGTCCGTGTTTGCCGTCAAAAGGGCGCGAATCCCTATTCGGCATGTGAATCGATCGGCTTTTCGCCGGATGCGATCGCCATGTGGCGCCGCGGAAGTATTCCGGGGACGCTTGTCATCGCGCAGATCCTGGCAAAGCTCGATTGCTCCGTAAGCGATCTGTTTTATTACGAAGAAAACCCCTTGCCGCAAGAGTACGGCAGGGATGTGCTTCTTCGCCACGATATTATGAGCCTTGCCGACCAGCTCGACGAGGCCTTCTGCCAAAAGCTGCGTGACTACGCGGCATACCTTCTTTACCGGCAGGAGGAAAAGAGCTATCACGATTAAGCATCTTTTCGCATTCCGGGCAGCCATTCGCGGCAAAAAAGCAGTTGAAAAGGAAGTAAAAATCAAAAAAGGGCTTGCAAAACGCCCGTTTCCGTGTTAAAATAGCCGTCGGTGTCGCCGGTGTTGTTTCCTGTTCCCGTTTTTCGGGCGTAACACAGCGCCGAACGCCGCCGCAATACGGAGAGGTATCGAAGTGGTCATAACGGGGCTGACTCGAAATTTTAGGGCTGCTTGGTCGTTTCGTCCGCCGGAAATGCCCGTAATATAAGGCTTTTCGGGAGTTCAAATTTCACAATTTAATATCGTTCTTGCATGTTTTTCTTGCATTTTTCCAGAGCAAGAAATAACATATAAGATATACGGAGAGGTATCGAAGTGGTCATAACGGGGCTGACTCGAAATCAGTTTGCGCGAAAGCGCACAAGGGTTCGAATCCCTTCCTCTCCGCCAAAAAAGGTAGGTAATTTTGACAGAAATTGCCTACCTTTTCATTTTGCCCAAAAGCCCTTGATTTCAGGGCTTTTTCGGTATCCGGCAACAAAAAAGCAGCCGCTACGGAGCTATTTCCGCAGCGGCATTTTTACTTTTCGGCTGTCCCCGGCACCCCTCTCCCGGACAAATCGTTCTCACAGAGGGGTATTGTTCAATTTGAGGGGTACGTTCTCATAGAGGGTAATCGTTCAATTTGAGGTCTCCGGATCTTTTTCCGCGTACTGCCAGTCATATCCGTAGGCTTTTTTTCGATATCCATATCCTGTGGTACAAGGTTTTCTCTGGCAGACCCCATTGATAGAGCTCGCGTAATTTGTGTTTTTTGCTAAGCCGTTATCCACGAGCCATTGAGCTGCTTCGTGCTGACTCGTAAAAGTCCTAATGACCTCTCCGGTTTCCGGATCGCACATATTCACAGGCTTGCTGAGGTGAGCAGAATACCGAGTATTCGTTTCTTTATATCGAATCTTCCTTTCATGACCTTATACAAGACTCTTTTTCTTTTTCAGTGCAATGTATAAGATCAAGCCGAAGTTGCCAAGCAGCGCAAGCCCCGCAACAGAACCGATAACAATCAAAGCAGGGGAAGTTGCGGGTTCGGATATGTTTCCGGAGCTTGCGGGAACGGCTGCATTCAATGCCGCTTTCATACCGGTATCCTTCTCACCGATCCACCAGTTGCCGTTTTCACCGATGAAGGGGGTCAGGCCATCCTTACCATCCGCACCGACAACTTTACCGAGATTAGCTGTTGTACCATCGGTATAGGTGAGAACAAGCTCGCCGTTTGCATTGATCTCCGCTTTGGCGATTCCGACGCCGTCTTTTCCGTCTTTTCCGTCTTTACCGTCAGCACCGCTTGCGCCGTTAGCACCGTTGGTTCCGTCCTTGCCGTCCTGTCCCGGTGTACCGGCCTCTCCCGGATCACCCTTGTCGCCTTTATCGCCCTTTTCGCCTTGTTGTCCGTCTTTACCGGTATCGCCCTTCTCTCCGGTGGCTTTCACGCCGAGGGATACCCACGTCTGTCCGTCGTCATACGAAACATACCAGAAGTTGTCATCACCGATTTTCAGCTTTGGCGTGACACCGTCTTTTCCGTCCTGCCCGGGTGCGCCGGCCTCTCCGGGGTCACCTTTGTCGCCCTTGTCGCCCTTGTCGCCCTTCAGATCCGACAAGGCAATCAAATCGTTCCAGACGGAATCATCGCTGTACTTCCACTGTACAAATCCGTTATATACCCGCAGCTCAATCTGCTTTCCGTCTGCACCGTCGTTTCCTGTCAGCTCGGCAAGTGAGACAAGATCGCGGTAAGCATCGCCGCTCTCACCCGCATATCGCCACTGGATGCTGCTGCCGTTGTTGCGGAATTCAATCTCTCTGCCGCCGACACCCGCAAATGTCGAAAAGGTTTTGGTGTTGGACAGTGCCGATGCCAATCCGTTGCTGCCCACGGTTGAGACTGCAAAGGTATAGGTGGTATCCGCTTGCAGCGAGGTGTATGTATAAGAAAGTTCTTCCGTAGAAAGCGGAGCTTCGGTCACGCGCTCAAACTCACCGTCGTCCATACGCATCCAGATATGGTATCCGGCAAAGGGACGTCTGATGTCTTCCGCCGGCGCCTCCCATGTGATTTTGGCACTTTGATTATCCGTTACGGATACGCCTGTAAGTGTCGGTATGGGCGGTGCGGCACGAAGACTTGTCAGCACATAGCCGAACACGGGGATTTTCTGATCGCCCGCCGTCCAGGTGCGCATACCGAAATCCCATGTAAAGCCGTATTGGCTGGAAACATCATAACCGATTCCGTAGGAGGCAAGGAGCGAACGGCGGTCGATATTGTTGACCGTGCCGCTGGCGCCGCTGCTCTCGGTCGTGGTGTAGACAGTTCCCTTGGCATTGCTGTAGCTGAAATCAATCGCAAATCCCATGTTGAAGTAATCCGCGCCCCATGTGTTTTTCATCGAGGCGGAGAACCCGTGCGCCATTTCAATGCCCTCGGCGTGTTCAGAGGTTACCGTCCAGTCGTTTGTGATACTGCTTGCGCCGAAGCCAAGCTCATATTTCTGCTTACTGAGCGACTCAAATTTCGAAACATAGTCAGCGGTAGCACCGGTATTCGACCAATAGGCAAACGGGTCGCCCTCGGCATTCTCCGGCAAAACATGGCTGTTCAGTATCGGCAGAGCCTTTGCCTTTCCCGCTGCAATATCCGCCTTGTAGGTTTCGTTATAAAGCACCGCAAACTCATCGTAATACTCACGGTCAAGCATAGTGTAGACCGGCTGCCCGGGGATCATCAGGGCGATAGTATTCTTCTCACTGAGGTCAAAATCGCCCTTCTGCGGGTCATAGATAGAATAATAATAGGTCGTTGCCGGCACACGGTACAGCACCACGGAATCGTTGCCGCCGGCATTGAAGGAGGCACTGTATTCCTTTGAAAGGGTATCCTCGGTGCTCTTGGTAAAGTCCATGGTATATCCGAGGGTTGCCTCGTATCTCCACACCTTCAGATCGCCCTGCACGACAATGGACGCACCGAAGGAGGTGTTGTGCGACGAGGATTTCGTGTCCGAATAGCCGGAGGAGAAGGTATAGGTGGTGGAACCGTCGGAGAAATCGAGGTCATAGTCGCCGAGCTCCGCAAAATAGGGAGCCGCCTGAAGCACCGCCTGCACCTGTGCATCGGAATAGCCGTAGCCCTTGCCCTCATAGCGGGCAAACAGACCGTCCTTGTTCACGTCAGCCGCAAGCAGTATGCAGTTATACGGCATATCCCATGCAAGGTCGGCGTCGTGGCACAGCTTGGAAAACTCATCCTTCTCAGCTGTTACCGTATACTTACCGGCGACCGACAGCGTGCCGCTGCCGAAATCCTCGCCGTAGAAAACATCGGTGAACAGGTCGAATTTACGCGCCGAACCGCTTCCCTTTTGCCTTTCGGCGGCAAGCGCGATCACCTGCTCGCGTCCCTCCTTGTTGTGGTCAAAATTTCCGGCGATGACATCCTGATACCACCACCATCTCGCGCTTGAATTCTTTTCGCGCGCGGTGTCGCGCAGAAGATTAAGCGCGCCGTTCTGCTGAACCTCATACAGTCCGCCTGCGATCCATACCTGTTTGGGCGTACCTCTGCCGTTGATCGCAACGCTTGTCATAGCGGGCTTCGGCTTTACTCCCAGATCCGTTGTTCCGTTTGCGGTATAACCGCTCATGGTGGTTTTCTGCACGTTCGTTATTGACTTGTTCTGACCGTAATAAACGGCAAAGCCCATGTTTTCGTTGTCGGTTTTCTTGTCCCAGATAAAGCCCTTCTGCTTTTCTTCCCTGACTTCACGGAAATATCCGGCAATTATGATTTCCTGCCAGCCGTCGCCGTTGATGTCTCCCGCGGCAAGGTTTCCGTAGCGGATATGATCGTAGTAACGGCTGCCGTCCGCTTTTTCATCCTCGCGGTTCAGGGTCATCAGGGACTTTTGATCCACTCTTTTGAGGTTTCCGTTTTCGGCTTTGTATACCGAGAGCTTTGAAACAGCCTTACGGAAGGAATCGCCGGAAATCTCCTTGTCCCTGCCGTCGATCTTATCCGGGTCGGCAATGCCTGCGTACACGATAAGCTCATCGCAGCCGTCTCGGTCGATATCCGCCGAGACAAGCGACTTCGTGATCTGGTCGCGCTCGTACAGAGTCGTGTTCCAGCCGTCGAAATAGGCATTGCCGCTGCCCTTGGATTTGACAAACGATTTTCTTGAAAGACTCTGCTCTCCGGAAATGCCGGTTCCGGCGATTCCCCACAGATCATCATTGCCGGCGTAGGTGATAACGGCGGTCATCTTTCCGTCTCCGTCATAGTCGCCCGCCGTGACATTGAAATAGTGGCGGAATTCCTGGTATTCCAGCTCGCCGTACCCGTCCTTCTTGCACGCCCACATCGGAGCGTCGGCAATTTTCTGAAGCTCGGAACGCTTGTTGTTTACAAGGTTTTGTACCCAGTAGCAGATCTTCGCAGTGTTCTTGGAATTATCCATATCGCAAAGACCGACAAAGATAGCATGATCGTTTCTGCCCGTGCCGAGCGGATCGTAAGCGATTCCGACAGCAAAGGCAACATTGTCGACCGCAGAAACCTTGTGGGCACTCGGTGTACATTCGGCAATGTTGATCCCGAAGGTCCACTTGCTGTATACCTTGGTGTGATCCTGTGCCGCCTGTCTCTCCGCATTGCGGTAGCTGTAAATTATCGGCTCATACCATGGGGTGATAGCAAAGGGCTGACCTTTCTTGGTGCCGTACGGGTTGCTTTCGTCCTCTGCCCATCCGGCAGGCGGGGTTGTGTCGGGTGTGAGCAGTGCGCCGTATGCACTTGAGCCGGATGCCGATACTCCCGGGTCGGCGTAGCTCATCACAGGTGAAATGGCACACATCATCATACAAAGGGTGAGCAGGATGCTGAGTATTCGTTTTTTCATATCAAATTCTCCTTTTCATGACCTTATACAAGGCCCTTTTTCTTTTTCAGTACAATGTACAAAATCAAAACTATGTTGCTCAAAAGCGAAGCTCCTGCCACAACAATAGCTGTTTTTGCCAGCGGACTTTTTTCGGCAACGGCAGAAGATCTTGCGGCAATCGAGCTGTCTACCGACGCTTTCACACCGGTGTCTTTTTCGCCGATCCACCAGTTGCCGTTTTCGCCGATGACGGGGGTCAGACCGTCCTGACCGTTTGTTCCGTCCTTACCGTCTTTGCCGTCTTTTCCGTCCTTGCCGTTTTGTCCGTCCTGTCCGGCATCGCCTTTTTCGCCTTTGTCGCCGTCCTGACCGTCCTTGCCGTCTTTGCCGTCTTGTCCGGGGTCACCCTTATCGCCTTTGTCGCCTTTGTCGCCGGTCGCCTTTATGCCGAGGGAAGTCCAGTTTTGACCGCCGTCATAGGAGACATACCAAATGTTATCGTCCCCGATTTTAAGCATGGGCGTTGTACCGTCCTTACCGTCAGCACCGTCTGCGCCGTCTTTACCGGGGGCACCGTCCTTGCCGGGGGCGCCGTCTTTGCCGTCGATGCCGTCTTTGCCGGGGGCGCCGTCCTTTCCGTCAACTCCGTCTTTACCGTCAACGCCGTCTTTGCCATCCTGTCCGTCTGCGCCGGTCGCCTTCACGCCGAGCGAAGTCCATGTCTGACCTTCATCATAGGAAACCTCCCACTCGTTACTTTCGGCATTGATACGAAGTCTTGGTGTATTTGAGCCTACCGATTTCAACGGAAGCTCAAGCAGATCGCTTGCGTAATCGGTTTTTCGGTCGCCGTTGCACTGCTCATTGAAAACAAACAGCCGATCGCCTTTTTCCACATCCACAGCAACAGGCAAAGTAAGTGTCAAATTCCCGCTTTCCATGCCCGTCTCGCTCGCATTTTTAAGTCTGCCATAGTATTTCACGGTTTCGCCGTTGATCACCATTGCGGAAATATATTCGTTTGCGCCGGTTTTCGCCCCCTTGTAATCAAAGCGAACGGTGTTTCCCGAATAGAATCTGAGCGTTACAAGGAAACCGTTCCGGTCGCTGTCATTCAACGTCAGCTTCCATTCGTTTCCGGTGTATTCAGAAATCGGGGTCAATCCTCCGTCAGGCTTTCCACCCACAGCAGCGGAGGTAAAGAGTACGGAGCTTGATTTTAAGCTAAAAGCGGGACGAACGCCAGACAACATGATGATGACATCTTCCCCATCGTAGGAGACATCACCATTACCTCTCACGGCGGCGGCAGCGTAATCAAAGCCGCCGGGGGAGCGCAACCACCAATAGCTTGACGCCCAACTCGGATGCTCGGGATCCGCAATTCGCAGATCCTGATTTACCGCATACGCTTCCACTGTGGAAAGCGGCCAGAATACAGCGTTATCCACCTGAGCTCCTGCTACACAGTCGGTATTTTCTCCGTTATAACTTCCGCTTGTAAGCGTCCGTTTTTTTACGGCAGCATTTTCTTCTGTCGTCAGCTTTTCTGCAAGTGCGTCTATTGCGATTTTCAAATCACTCGGTGCGTATTCGTTGTTTACTCCGTCATCGTCAAATTGCACAACTCCCATATTGCCCGCCGCAAGCAGGGTCATATTCCCGGCTGTGCCGGCAACACCGCTTCCATCATAGCCGATCACACGCCATGCGCCGGGATTATTTTCATTGTTTTGCCCGAAATACACGGTCGGTGCGCTCGCTGTGTTTACATTTTTACTTAGTGCATCTGCGCCAAGCTGTACCGTCCTTTGCAGACGCAAGCGCAGCGTGCTTTCCTTCTGAATATTGTAATCTGCCAGCGTGCGCCCGTTCTCAAGCTCTTTTTCGCCAAAAAGCAGTCTTTGCGCATCGGGAGAAAAGCCCGTTTTATCCCGAATTTTTTCCTTGACCACGTCAATGCTGTCGCCCGACACAACCTCGAGCGTTAAGTTTGCCTGACCGACAATGGTCAAGTCAATGTAAATCTCAATTGCGCTTGCCGTGATCGGCACAAGGCAGAACAGCATACAAATTGTGAGCAGGATGCTGAGTATTCGTTTTTTCATATTTTATTACCTCCGTTTTCGTGTATATCTGCTCAGTCAAGAGCGGTTATTGTAAGGGTGCCGCTGAACCCCTCAAGAAGTGTATTGTATTCCGATTGCTCAAATAAAAATTTCAATGTTATATCTCTGGCTGATGCGTCATACATTCTGTTGAAGTTAAAGAAATGATAGTCGTTACTATACGGAAGTTTTGTTCCATCTCTTTTTATGCGTGTGATATTCCTGCAAAAATCTGCATCCTCACTGCTGTCTGTCATTTGGATGCCATAAAAACCGCTGTTATCGGAAGCGTTTGAACTGACTCCCAGAGAGCCGCTTATGGTGATATTGTATATATGTCCCTTTTTCAGTGTAATTTCATTTGCGGAAGCTGAAATCAAACCGCCTTTGTTTATTTTTGTGGTAAATTCAAATCTTGCGGCATGGTTTTGAAGAAGAGCCGTCCCTATTGACGCTTTTGCATGAAAATACCCCGGGCAGCTGCCGTTCTGACCGGCGTCGCCCTTGTCGCCTTTGTCACCTTTATCGCCCTTGTCGCCTTTTTCACCGGTGTCGCCTTTATCGCCTTTTTCGCCGGGGTCGCCCTTTTCGCCCTTGTCTCCCTTTTCGCCGTCAATGCCTGCGGCTTTCACTCCCGCGTCGGTTTCTCCGATCCACCAGTTGCCGTTCCCGCCGATAAACGGGGTGTTACCGTCCCTACCGTCTTGCCCGTTTATGCCGTCTTTACCGTTTATACCATCCTTGCCGTCGGATCCGTCTTTTCCGTTTATGCCGTCCTTACCGTCGATTCCGTCTTTTCCGTTTATACCATCCTTACCGTCAGCGCCGTCTCTGCCATCCGCACCTTTTAATGCGGTAAGCTCGTAAAGGTTCAGCCATATTTCGTCGCCGACATAGCGCCATTGCAATGTGTTTTCGTTCACGCGGAATTCCGGTGTTTTTCCGTTTGCCCCGTCTGCGCCGTTCTGTCCGGCGGGGCCCTCTATATCGGCTATCGCAACAAGGTTCTGCCACTCGTCGCCCTCATAACGCCACTGTATGTAGGATTCGGCTCGCCGCACCTCTATGTTTTTGGCGTTGATGCCGTCTTTTCCGTTGATACCGTCTTTGCCGTCGGCTCCGTCTTTACCGTCAACGCCGTTAATGCCATCTTTTCCGTTTATTCCGTTCTTACCGTCGATGCCATTCTTTCCGTCGGCACCGTTAGAGCCGTCTTTGCCGTCTGTGCCGTTCTTTCCATTTTCTCCGGCAGCGCCCGTAAGCTCGGCAAGCGCCACAAGGTCGCGCCAATCGGTTTCATCGCTGTATTTCCACTGGATCGCCGTGCCGTTGTTCCGCACCTCCGGCAGTGCGGCGGCGTTGGTCTTTGCCGCTTTGCTCCATCTCCATCCTATGGCAAGCACGCTGCAAAGCACCAATAGAGCGGCGCAAAGCACCGAAAGTGTACCTGTGAGTAGTTTTTTCCCTGTTTTCATCTTCTTTCCTCCGTTCGGAATTGTTATTACGGCGGAGTTTTGCACCGCTGCCCGCGCCGTAAATGAGCGGCGGCTGACCGGCTTATGCTTGGTTTGCTTTGTACTTATCCACAAACAGGGCAACCCCCTGTTTTAAGACCTCCATCTGGGATTTCAGGTAATATTCGTCCTCGAACATCGCATAGTGTACGCAGGCGCGGACGAATATGGAGATCAGCGGCGTGATAGTCGTATAGGGGATTCCTATCTTCGGTTCAAGCAGTTTTGCGTATTCGGTATAGCGCTCGTTCACGCCCTCGAAAAACTTCTTGCCGTATTCAATATATTTCGGATGGGTGTAGATCTGATACATCAACCGGTACTTTTTGCCGTGCTCACGCGCCGTCCAATAGGGGATTTCCTCAATAAATCGCATGGCGTCCTTCGGGTCGGTGGGCGCCATCTCCATAAAGTCGTCCTCGACCTTTTCCATACAGTATGCCGTTGACTCAATAATCAATTCGTCCACACTGTTAAAGTAGGAATACAAATTCCCCGTCGTGCAGCCGCACGCCGCTGCCAAAGCCTTGATACCCGTGCCCGTCAAACCGTTTTCGGCATAGCATTCAAAGCATTTTTCCATCATTTCGCGCTTGCGTGCGTTGTGCTGTTCCTCTGTTGCTCTCATATACGCCACTTCCTTCTTGATAACTAACTAATCAGTTAAATATAGAATAACATAGAATTGTGGCAAATTCAAGAGCCGAACGGGAAAACGGCATAAAAAAAAGCGGGGGCAGCCGCACAGCTGCCACGCTTCCGCATGATCACCTTGTAAAACGCAAAGCAAACCGTGCGGCGCACCGGTTTTTACAGCGCCGTGCCCTTCTTCGGAACGAAAAATCGGCTCATATCGGCTCGCTCCGATTCCAGCAGCTTTACCTTTTTGTCAATTCCGCCGGCGTACCCTGTCAGGCTGCCGTTTGTGCCGACAACGCGGTGGCAGGGAATGATGATCGAAATTTCGTTGTGCCCCACGGCACCGCCGACCGCCTGCGCGGACATTC